>Ga0075365_10001223_pt1 | contig 11354 bp, 14 predicted proteins | sample EndMetdeltDD1765_FD_71387 | JGI IMG/M metagenome (GOLD analysis project Ga0075365, IMG submission 71387) | Populus endosphere microbial communities from Tennessee, USA - Endosphere MetaG P. deltoides DD176-5 | ecosystem: Host-associated > Plants > Roots > Endosphere | place: USA: Tennessee... | reverse complement strand
GAGCAGAAGGAATATCTCGTCTTGAAGGTTGCCCAGGGCGATCTCACCGTTCGAGTCCCTGCGGAGAATGCCGAATACGTGGGCGTGCGAGACGTCGTCGGACAAGAAGGTCTCGACAAAGTTTTCCAGGTGCTTCGCGCACCGCATACCGAGGAGCCGACCAACTGGTCGCGCCGCTACAAGGCCAATCTCGAGAAGCTGGCCTCCGGCGACGTGAACAAGGTGGCCGAGGTCGTTCGCGATCTGTGGCGTCGTGATCAGGAGCGTGGCCTGTCCGCAGGCGAGAAGCGCATGCTGGCCAAGGCCCGTCAGATCCTCGTCGGTGAGCTCGCGCTCGCGGAGAACACCGATGACGAGAAGGCGGCGACCATTCTCGACGAGGCACTTGCTGCCGCCTCCTGAAGGCCATGACGAGCCTGCCCAGAGTCGGGCTCGGTACCGACGTACACCCGATCGAGGCCGGTAGGCCGTGCTGGCTACTGTGCCTGTCGTTCGCTGACGCTGACGGCTGCGCCGGTCATTCCGACGGCGACGTCGCCGCGCACGCGTTGTGCGACGCTCTGCTCTCGGCTGCCGGTCTCGGCGATCTCGGAGAAGTGTTCGGGACCGCCCGCCCCGAATGGCGGGACGTCAGCGGCGCGGACATGCTGCGCCATGTGCACGGTCTGCTGGTGGCCGAGGGGTACCGCGTGGGCAATGCCGTCGTGCAGGTCGTCGGCAACAAGCCCAAGGTCGGCCCGCGCCGTGCTGAGGCGCAGAAGTTGCTGTCCGAACTGATCGACGCCCCGGTATCGGTCTCGGCGACGACGACTGACGGCCTGGGCCTGACCGGCCGTGGTGAAGGTTTGGCCGCGATCGCCACGGCACTGGTCATTCGAGCCGAATAAGCCCGGTAAGCTGGCCCGTCGTGACCGACCTGCGGCTATACGACACGATGGCGGGCGCCGTCCGCGATTTCGTGCCGGTGCGTCCCGGCCACGTGTCCATCTATCTCTGCGGTGCCACCGTGCAGGGTCTGCCCCATATCGGGCACGTCCGCAGCGGTGTGGCCTTCGACGTCCTGCGGCGCTGGCTCATGGCGAAGGGCTACGACGTCGCATTCATCCGCAACGTCACCGACATCGACGACAAGATCCTCAACAAGGCCGCGGATGCGGGCAGGCCGTGGTGGGAATGGGCCGCCACCTACGAGCGCGCGTTCTCGGCCGCGTACGACGCGCTGGGCGTGCTTCCGCCGTCGGCTGAACCTCGGGCCACCGGGCACATCACCCAGATCATCGAGCTCATCGAGCGCCTGATCGAGCGCGGCCACGCCTATGTCGGCGGCGGAGACGTCTACTTCAACGTCCTGAGCCTGTCCGACTACGGGAAGCTCTCCGGCCACCGCATCGACGACGTGCACCAGGGCGAGGGCGTGGCGACCGGCAAGCGCGACGAGCGCGACTTCACCCTGTGGAAGGGCGCGAAACCAGGCGAACCGTCGTGGCCGACGCCGTGGGGACGTGGACGTCCGGGCTGGCACACCGAATGTGTCGCCATGTGCGAGGCCTACCTCGGCGCCGAGTTCGACATCCACGCCGGCGGTATGGATCTGGTGTTCCCGCACCACGAGAACGAGATCGCGCAGGCCGAGGCCGCCGGTGATCCGTTCGCCAGGTACTGGCTGCACAACGGCTGGGTCACCATGGGCGGCGAGAAGATGAGCAAGTCGCTAGGCAACGTCCTGGCGATACCGGCTGTGCTGCAACGGGTTCGGGCCGCAGAGCTTCGGTACTATCTCGGCAGCGCGCATTACCGGTCGATGCTCGAGTTCTCTGAGACGGCCCTGCAGGATGCCGCGAAGGCCTATACCGGGATCGAGGATTTCCTGCACCGCGTCCGCAATCGGGTGGGTGCCGTCGTGCCAGGCGAGTGGACACCGAAGTTCGCGGCGGCCCTCGATGACGACCTCGCGGTGCCGACGGCGCTGGCCGAGATCCATGCCGCGCGCGCCGAGGGGAACCGGGCGCTGGACGCCGGCGACCATGAAACGGCTCTCGCACAAGCGATGTCGATCCGCACGATGATGGGCATCCTCGGGGCCGACCCGCTCGACGAGCGCTGGGAGTCCAAGGACGAGACCTCGGCCGCGCTGGCCGCAGTCGACGTGCTGGTGCAGGCTGAGGTCCAACGTCGCGCCGATGCCAGGGATCGGCGCGACTGGGCGGAGGCCGACGCGATCCGCGACCGTCTCAAGGCGGCCGGCATCGAGGTCACCGACACCGGTGACGGACCGCAATGGACACTGCTGGACGGTTACACGAAGTAATGGCCGGAAACTCCAAACGCCGTGGCGCGATTCGCAAACCCGGCACCAAGAAAGGCCCGACCGTCGGATCGGGCGGGGTTCGCCGTCGTGGTCTCGAGGGCCGGGGCGCGACGCCGGCCGCCAAGGACCGAGCTCACCATCCCGCAGCCAAACGTGCCGCCAAAGCGGCCAGGAAGCAGCAGGGACGGCAACGCAAGACCGACGACGTCGAACTGGTGCTCGGGCGCAATCCGGTGGTGGAGTGCCTGCGTGCGGGCGTGCCCGCCACCGCGCTGTACGTCGCGCTCGGCGCGGAATCCGATGAGCGCCTGACCGAATCGGTCACCCGGGCAGCCGATTCCGGTATCGCGATACTCGAGGTGCCGCGCATCGATCTCGACCGGATGAGCACCAATGGACTACATCAGGGCATCGCCCTGCAGGTACCGCCCTACGAGTACGCGCATCCCGACGACATGCTGAAGTCGGCGACGACGGACTCCTCGCCTGCCCTGCTCGTCGCTCTGGACAACATCTCCGATCCGCGCAACCTCGGCGCTATCGTGCGGTCGGTGTCCGCATTCGGCGGTCACGGCGTGCTGATTCCGCAGCGCCGGTCGGCGTCGGTGACCGCGGTCGCGTGGCGCACCAGCGCGGGCGCGGCGGCGCGGCTTCCGGTGGCACGAGCAACGAATCTCAATCGCACGCTGAAGAATTGGGCCGACGCCGGTCTGCAGGTCGTGGGTCTGGACGCCGACGGCGACATCACGGTGGACGAACTCGACGGTTCCGGTCCGATCCTCGTGGTCGTCGGATCCGAGGGTAAGGGACTGTCGCGCCTGGTCCGGGAGAACTGCGACGCGATCGTGTCGATCCCGATGGCCGGTCCGACGGAATCGCTGAACGCATCGGTGGCCGCCGGCGTGGTGCTCGCCGAAATCGCGCGTCAGCGCCGCATTTAATACGCGGGCTGGAGCACCTCGGTCAGCCCGGGCAACTTGGGTTCGATACCGGCACCCGGCGTCACCCGGCGCAGTCGGCGCGCCACCCAGGGCGCTGCGAAGGCCGTCGCCCATCGCAGGTTCTGCCACCAACTGCGTTCCGGCGGTGTCGAATTCAACAGCGCGGCCGATCGCGACGTCAGGCTGTGCGGCACCGTGAGTGTGTCCAGGACCTTGGCGGCCATGCGTTCGTGCCCAAGGGGGGACAGGTGGATGCGGTCGCCGGCCCACAGCCGCGGATCGCGAAACTCGCTGAACCGCCAGAAGTCCACGAGCTGAACACCGAGATCGTCGACGACGGTGCGCAGCAGCTCGTTGTAGATCGCGGCGCGGCCACGCAACCGGCGGAACAAGGGCACTGTGCCCAGATCGGCCGCGGTGAACGTGAGTACCACCGCGCCGGTCTGCTGCAGCGTCTTCAGGGCGTCGGCATATCGCGCCATCATCGCGTCGATGTTGTTGCGCACCACCAGCAAGTCGTTCATTCCGGCGTAGATCGTCACGATGTCCGGTTCGAGCATGACCGCGGTCTGGATCTGTGCCTCGAGGATCTCGTCCATGGTGCGGCCGCGCACCGCGAGGTTCGCGTAGCGCATGTCCGGGTTGTTCTGTCCGAGCACCTCTGCGACGCGGTCTGCCCAGCCGCGTAGGCCGTTTGGACAGGCTGGGTGGGGGTCGCCGATACCTTCGGTGAACGAGTCACCGAGCGCTACGTATCTGCTGAACACAGCCATAGCACCAATCTTGCCGACTGTTGACCGACTTGCTCACCCGCAGCGCGGTCGGTCGCCGAATTGACGCCTAGCGTCCGTCTCCCGTTTCAGTTGCGGTAACCGGTGCTGACATTGCCTTGGGGCGCCACCGGTCGGGCAGTGCGCGCAGTATCGCGCCGAACACGACGACCGCGGTGATAGCTCCGCCGGCGAGCAGGAATGCCGAGGCACCCGGGAACGCGGCCTCGGCCAGCATGTAGACGCCGAACGCCAGGAACAACGCGGCGGCGACCAGCTGGATGATGCGCTCGGGAAGGTGCTTACCGGCGACCACGCCGACGAGAATCGCCAGACCGTCGGCCACCACCATGCCCAGCGTCGAGCCGATCCAGACGCCCACCCAGTCGCGGTCGGCGGCAAGCGTGACGGTCGCGAGCATCGTCTTGTCGCCGAGTTCAGCCAGCACGAATGCGGAGGTGACCACGAAGAATGCGGGTGCGGTGGCACGTTCGGCCTTGCTCGCCTCGTTCTCCGAAAGGCTGTCTCCGCGCAACGTCCACAGCCCGAAGAAGACGAACGCGATGCCCGCGGCGATCGCGAGCAGATGGGTCGGCAATGCGGCACCGAGGTAGTGGCCGATGCCGACGGACAGCAGGTGGACCGCGATGGTGGCCGTCGTGATGGCCGAGAGCACCACCCACCAGCGGTAACGCAGCGCGAACATCATCGCCACCAACTGGGTCTTGTCGCCCAGCTCAGCGACGAAGATCACGGCGAAGCTGAACAACAGCGCGGCAATCACTGGCACTCCTCGATCTCTGGCTGCCAGGTCGGGGACTGAACAGATGCCTCCGGCCGGCGACCAAATGGTCTGTACGGCCGAAGGTCTCGCCCACCGGCGGATCTGCCGGTTCGAGTGGCCGGGCCCGTGCAGGTTCACGCGGGCCAGTGTGTCGACCATCCGATTGGGGGCTACTCCCCTTCGCTCCGGCCAGCTTAGCCACCCTCGGCGGCATGCGCAATTCCAAGCGAGTCGAATCACGTTGGTTACCAGCGTTATTGGCACCCAACGAAGAAACTTCGGTTACCCTCAAAATGATTGCCAGGGTGCCCGGATCACACCCCGAAAACGCGAATACTCAGCCACAGACCCGTGACCGACGCCAGCAGAGTGAGCGGCACGGTGCAGACGCCGATGCGGGTGAACTCGACGAATCCGGCGGGCATTTCGCGGCGAACGACACCACGCCACAGCAGGTTGGCCAGTGAGCCCACATAGGTCAGATTGGGTCCGATGTTCACCCCGATCAGCACAGCCAGCACCGCGGCCGGGGACGCCGCGACCAGGGGAAGCATGACCAGCACCGCAGGCAGGTTGTTGACGACGTTGGACAGCACGGCGGCGATCGCGGCGATCCCGAGCAGTGCGGGCAGCGTGTTCCCGGTGGGCAGCACGTCGCGCATCGCGGAGTCGAGGCCGTGCAACATCACCGCGTCGACGACGACACCGAGACACAGCACGAACGCCAGGAACGGTGCATCCACCGCGGACGCGATCCGCATGACGGTGGTGTCGCGGCGGGCGAGTGCCCGCACAGCGAGCACGGTGGCGCCGGCCAGGGCCGCCCACGCGGGGGAGTGCCCGAGCAGCGACGTCACCGCGAAACCGACGAGCGTGAGCCCGAGCACCACCAACACGAAGACCGGAACGTCCACGCGTTCAGATTCGTCGACCTGTGTGGGCGCGATCGACAGGTCACGCTTGAAAAGCCAACGCAGCAGGACGAATTCGACAGCGATCGCAACCAGCCACGGCAAGGTCATGATCGCCGCGAAATGCAGGAACGTAAGTCCCGCAGCCGAAAACGCCAACAGGTTGGTCAGATTCGACACCGGCAGCAGCAGCGACGCACTGTTCGACAGGTGAGCGGTCGCGTAAGCGTGTGGTCTGGCCGGCACCGCCAACGTGCGTGCCGTCGCGAGCACCACCGGTGTCAGCAGCACGACCGTCGCATCCAGGCTCAGGATCGCCGTGGTCGCCGACGCGACGACGAACACCATGGACAGCAGGTGTTTGGGATTGCCCGCGCTGAATCGCGCCATCGCGACACCCGCCGCGCGAAACAGGCCCTCGTCGTCGCACAGCTTCGCGAGCACCAGGATCGCGGCCAGGAAGCCGACGACAGGCAGCAGCCTGCCCACTTCGGCGAGCGCCTCGGGTACCGAGATGACGCCGGTGAGGATCAACACGGCGGCGGCCGGGACGGCGACGATCGCCTCGGGCCACCCGTGCGGCCGCATGATGGCGAACAGCAGCACGACGGCCAATGCGACGAGCGCCAGGCTCAACTCCACGGGTCTGCGCGCTGCCAGAGTGTCGGCAGATGTAGCGCGATTCCGTCCTCGCCCGCCAGCCGGGACAGCACCCGCATCGTGACGTCCAGGTCGTCACCGGCGTAGGGCAGCGCGCGCAGCGTTTTGTGCAGCGGACGGAAGAAGTCGTCCCAGTGCGTGAGCACGACGCGCCGCGCGCCGACCCCGCGCACGGCCTCGGTCCAGTAGTCGACCAGGTACCGCTCGGGCTGCACCCCGAGCTGCCCGACGCCGAGATACACGACGTCGGCCTGCTGTCCGGCCAGCGCGCCGGGTACGAAACCGGCGCTGCCGACGATCAGCAGCCGCCTGCCGGACGGCCGGTGGTACACGATGGTCGACCACGCTTCACCGCATTTGTAGGCCGACGCGCGCACCGGTGACGCGACGGGTTCGGTGATGACACCGGGGAACCGGTCGGGTGGGCAGTGCTGCGACTCGATCAGCGTGACGTCATATGCCCCAAGGGTTATCGGCTCGCCCGGCGTGGCCACGACGAGGCGGTCGTCGGGCAGCCCGCCGCCGCGACCGACTTGTCTCGCCGACGTTCCTCCGACGACCTTCGCGCCGGTGCGCGCGGCGACCACCGCGGTGTCCATCGCATGGTCGAAATGGGTGTGTACCGGCATCACCGCCTCGAGGCGCCGCACCCCGATACGCGCCAGCGACCCGTCGATGCGGGGCGCTGACGGCGTCAACGACCGCAGCCCGACCTCGGCGAGGCTCGGCCGGGAGAAGAAGCCGTCGGTCATCACGGCGGATTCGCCGTCGTCGATCAGCAACGTGGTGACACCGACCCAGGTGACTGTCAGGGGCGCACCGTCGGACGCGGCGGGCGCGTCGAAGAAATCGGCGTAGTCAGCCAGGTTCGGCCTGCCGAGCTTGAGGCGCATAGGCCAACCTTATGCGCGACTCCCGTAGCGCCTGCGGAACTTCTCGACCTGCCCGGCGGTATCGATGTGGCGGCGCGAGCCCGTCCAGAACGGGTGCGACGACGCGCTGATGTCGACGACGACGAGAGGGTAGGTGCGTCCGTCCTCCCATTCGACGCTGCGCTCGCTCGTCAACGTCGATCGCGTGAGGAACGCGTCGCCGGTGGTCGCGTCCTGGAACACCACCGGGTGGTAGTCGGGATGGATATCGGGTTTCATCGTTCGTCTCCTTCGTGATACTTCGCGACCTCGCCTGCGTGCTCGAACGGATCGGGGTATGTCCGCCACTCGTGCGGGCGCGCCATCTCGTCGTCGGTCAACAGCGCTGCCTGCAGTCCGTCGGCGATGGCCTGAGGTTCGGCGCCGCAGACGAGTACCGTCACCGCCACGTGGCGGTCGCCGACCGTGTCGTGCCAGTCGGCCGACGCCAGTGCGCACCGCTGCGGATCGGCATACGCCAATTGGCTGGAAGTCATTGCAGCCAACCACTTTCCGGCGTACTCGGTTCGAAGTCCGCACCCTGCGGATTCGATCCACATGGCATCGTCGAAGCGGTTGGCCAACCACATCCTGCCCCGCGTTCGCACCACGCCGTCGAGCAGCAGATCCAGCGCGTCGTGCAGGCGTTCAGGATGGAAGGGCCGCCGCGCGGAGAACAGGATCAGCCCGACGTCGCCGTCGCCGGACAGCGACGGCTGACCGGCCAGCAAGGGATCGTGCGGATTGTCGCTGCGGCCGCGGCGGCTGTCGGGTTCGAGATTGGCCAGCGCGGTCTCGGCGCGTTCGGCCCCGACGGTGAGCCGTGCCAGCGGCGCCAACCGGCGCAGCACCGACAGCGTGCGGGTATCGGGTTCGGTGAGCACGAGCGCGTCGGCGAACTCGGCCTGAGCCACCACCACCTGCGCGACCGTGCGACCGTCGGGGAGGTCGTCGTCACCGAGGGACTGGCTCAGCCACGTCGCGGTGTCGACGCACGTCACCACCGCGTCGATGCGCACGTCGCAGGCGGCAGGACCGTCGAGGTATCCGGGGCCCACGCGTACCCGGACGTTGTTGATCGCCCAGCACACCGGTTCGGGTTCCAGCCACGGCATGAGGCGTACGACGATGCGGTTCACGTCACTGCGGCGGTGCAGCCGCCTGAGCAGGATCAGCAGGTCGTTACGGACAGTGCACGTGACGCAGCCCTTGCGCAGCTCGAGCGGCCATTCCGTGGTGACGCCGTCCGCCGTGACGCGCCGCACGACCACCTGACCGTCGAATCGGTGCGCGACGACGACGGTGCCCGGCTGCTTGGCCACGCGGTCGACGACGCCCTCGGTATCGCCCTGACCGCAGACCAGGACCACCGGCGTTCGCATGCGTACCTCCTGTACTATTGAAAACGATTATCATTTACATTAACGCATTGAAGGGAGGACCGTGTCCGCGCACTGTCAGGTCACCGGCCGAGCACCTGGCTTCGGCAATTCCGTATCGCATTCACACCGCCGCACTCGCCGGCGGTGGAGCCCGAACATCCAGTCCAAGACCTATTACGTGTCCTCGGAGGGCCGCCGCGTCACCTTGCGGGTGAGCGCCAAGGGGATCAAGGTCATCGACCGCGACGGCATCGACGCCGTCGTGGCCCGGCTACGTCGTGAAGGGAAGAAAATCTGATGGCGCGCACCGACATCCGGCCCATCGTCAAACTGAAGTCCACCGTGGGCACGGGCTACACCTATGTCACGCGGAAAAACCGCCGCAACGACCCCGACCGGATCGTGCTGCGCAAGTACGACCCGGTGGTGCGGCACCACGTCGACTTCCGCGAGGAACGCTGATGGCCAAGACCTCGAAGATCGCGAAGAACGAGCAGCGCCGCAAAACCGTTGCGCGATATGCCGAACGGCGTGCAGTGCTCAAGGAAACCATCCGCACGGGAACACCCGAGGAGTGTGCCGCGGCGATGGCGGCGCTGCAGAAGCTGCCGCGGGATGCCAGTCCGGTACGACTGCGCAACCGCGACGTCATCGACGGGCGGCCGCGTGGACACTTGCGCAAGTTCGGGTTGTCCCGGGTTCGGATGCGCGAGATGGCGCACCGCGGCGAGCTCCCCGGCGTCTCGAAAGCGAGTTGGTGATGCGCGGGAAGAAGCCGGTGCGCCGCCAGGCCCCGGTGGACTTCAAGCGCAAGAAGTCCCCGCTCACTGAGCGGGGCATCGAGTTCGTCGACGCGATCAAGAACGCCCGCGAGATGGCGCTGCTTCCGTACGCCACCCTACGGTAATCTCCGCGCGTGAGAAACATCCCGGTCATCGCGTTGACCGGGTACCTCGGTGCCGGTAAGACCAGCCTGCTCAACCACGTTCTGCGGACCCCGAAGGCGCGACTTGGCGTGATCATCAACGACTTTGGTGATCTGAACGTCGACGCCGGACTGGTCACCGGCCAGGTCGACGAACCCAGCTCGATCACCGGCGGCTGTGTGTGCTGCCTGCCGGACAACGGTGGGCTCGACGACGCGCTGGCCAAGCTCACCGACCCGCGGCTCGACCTCGACGCCATCATCGTCGAGACCAGCGGCTTGGCCGACCCGGTCGCCGTCGCGCAGCTGATCCGCTTCAGCGGCGTCGACGGCGTGCGGCCGGGCGGCATCGTCGACGTCGTCGATGCCACCACCCACTTCGACGTCGTCGACCGCGATCCGAGTCCCCCCGCGCGCTATGCCGCGGCGTCGTTGATCGTCGTCAACAAGCTGGATCAACTGCCCGAGGACGATCGGCAACCGCTGCTAGAGCGCATCGAGCAGCGCGTCCGCGAGCGCAATCCTCTTGCCCCTGTGGTCGGAACCGTCGGCGCCCGAATCGATCCCGCCCTGCTTTACGACCTACCTGGGTCGGGTGACGAGCCGGGCCAGCTCTCGTTCCGGGAACTCCTCTTCGACTCCGCAGACCACGACCACGAGCATGCCCACGCCGATGCCGTGACGGTGACCAGCTCCGGATGCATCGACCCAGGCAAACTGCTTGACCTACTGGAGGATCCGCCGTCCGGGGTGTACCGGGTCAAGGGCACCATCGCGGTGCGGTATCGCTCTGCGGCGCGGGCTTACGTCGTGCATCTCGTTGGTCCCTCGATACACGTCTCGACCGCTCCTGCGACCGCGACACCGAACAGTCTGGTCGCCATCGGGATGGATCTCGACACCGAGCACGTGCGCGCCCTGCTTCACGACGTGCTCGCTCCCCACGATGGAAACGCCCAGGCCGGCGCCATCCGCCGTCTGCAACGTTATCGTCGGCTCAGCCTGTGAATCAGTACTCGTAGAGGTCGGCGGGCGGGTCGATGCGCGTGGCGGAGAGGACCTCCATGACCGCGATCGGACCGTCACGCGAAAAGGTTTGTCCAGGTGGCACTTTGGCCTCGACCCGCAGCCAGGTGTGTTCTCGGGGTAGTTCTCGATCTGCTGCGCGGCCGGACCGCTGATACCAGGGAGGCGTCGAAGACGGCCAACGCGACCATGTCGACGACCAGCACGTACATCGACTTGTTCAGGTGAATGGCCTGATCTCGACTCCATCGGATCCCAGCCGCTCGCGCACCGCGGTGGCGATCTGTACCGCGCCCGGCGAATCCCCGTGTACGCAAACCGATTCGACCGTGATCGGAATCGTGGAACCATCGGCTGCGGCCACCCGGCCGGCCGTGACCATCGAGGACACCCGATCGGCAATCTCGTCGACGTCGTGCAGTACAGCGTTGGGCAGGCGCCGGGACACCAGCTGTCCATCGGAGCGGTATGCGCGGTCGGCGAACGCCTCGGGTACGGTGCGCAACCCGACGTCCTGCGCTTCGGCGAAGAACACCGAACCGGACAGTCCCAGCACTGGCAGGGCGGGGTCGACGGCGTGCACCGCTTCGGCGACTGCGCGCGCCTGATCGTGATTGGTGACGATCGTGTTGTATAGCGCGCCATGGGGTTTGACGTAGGTGACGGTCGAGCCGGCGGCGTGCGCGATCGCCTGCAGCGCGCCGATCTGATAGATCACGTCGGCCTTCAGGTCTTC
>Ga0075365_10001222_pt1 | contig 11355 bp, 10 predicted proteins | sample EndMetdeltDD1765_FD_71387 | JGI IMG/M metagenome (GOLD analysis project Ga0075365, IMG submission 71387) | Populus endosphere microbial communities from Tennessee, USA - Endosphere MetaG P. deltoides DD176-5 | ecosystem: Host-associated > Plants > Roots > Endosphere | place: USA: Tennessee... | reverse complement strand
TCGTCGATGGCGCCGAGGGCCTTGTTCAACAGGCGCTCGGTGGGCGCCTCGACCAGCTCGACGCCGGCGAGGTTCTCGTCCTCGGAGCTCTCGATCCAGTCGGCGGCGCTTGCCTGCGGGTCGGCGTCGATCAGGGTGACCGCACGGCGGCCCGACGCGGCGACCGCCGCCAGGTAGACCGCCGTGGTCGTCTTGCCCACGCCGCCCTTGAGTGCTGCTACGACCGTGATCATCGAGGTCCGACCGTACCGGGGGCCATCAGAGGAGGTCCCGCAGGACGTCGCTCGGCGGGGCCACGTACCAGGCCGCACCGGTCGGCGTGGAGAACTCGGTGAGCTGGTCGCGCACGCCGTCCTCGAGACCGGCCATGCGGCGGAGCATGCGCTCGAGTCGCGCCCGGTCGGCGCTGAAGGCAACGAACTGCAGGCCGTGCTCCAGCACGCCGCCGAACGAGACCGAGCGGCGGAAGATCTCGAGCTCCTCGCCCGCGTCGTCCTCGATCACGACCCGGCGGATGTGTGCCCGGGGGACATCGAGCGACGCATCCAGCTCGAGGCTCCCGTGGAAGGTGCGACCGATGACCCGCTCCCGGTCGGCCAGCTCGAGCTCCTCGAAGCCGTCGAGGTCGTGCACCCACCGCTGCAGCAGGACGATGCTCCCACCCGCACCCGGGCGCCCAGCAGGGATGGCGGCGACCCCGGGGGCTTCGTCGATCGTCGGGTTCTCGGTGCCGTCCTCGAAGCCGGTGAGGTCCTGGCTCGCCTGGTAGGTGAAGCACGCCTGCTCCGTCGCCACCTCGGCACACGGACGCAGCGAGATGGCCGCGTGGCGGGCCAGGTCGAACACGGAATCAGGTCCCCCGCCGTGGAGCCACAGCCAGAGATCGTGCTGGTCGGCAGGCATGGTGAAGCCGTCGACACCCTCGATGGCCTCGAAGGGAACGAGGTCGTCGGGCGTGTGCTCGGGGGCGACCCGGCGCCAGAGGTCGGCCCCGAAGCCGACCACGACGTTGACCCCGGCGACGGTGCTCGCCGCGTCTCGGAGCTCTCCGAGCCCATGGAGGACGGCGGGCAGGTCGCCGTGCACATCGAGCTGCAGGTGGTGGTGCGAGCGGGTGCCGACGGCGAAGATGCCGCCCTGGGGCGGGTGGAAGTCCATCCCCCAGTCTTTCCCCACCGGCGCCATCGATGTGCGCCCGCCGATGTTGCGCGTCTGTTGTCGATGGTTCGGGCACGAACCGTGCCGAAGCAGATGCCATGGCTTCGGATGACGGCCGTCACATCATGAACATGTTCCTCGGCCAGCCGCTTCTGTTCGCCACACGCCACACCGGGATCCCTCTGCGGGAGATCCTCGACCTGGCCGGCGACGACCGCCCTGTCGAGGTCGTGCTCGACGAAGCCGGCTGGAGCTCCTACGACCAGGCACGCCGGATCCTCGAAACCGTCGCCACCACCGTCGGCGGGCCTGACGTCCTCAAGCAGATCGGCGACGACTACGACGGCGTCATCGGCAACATGGCCGACATCGCCGTCAGCCTCCACGACATGGGATCGCTGCACGCCATGTTCGAGGCGTCGACCGGCGGCCAGAGCCTCGCCGTCACCTACGTCACGACCCTTGGCCGGCGCACCGGCGAATCCTCCTGGGAGTTCGAGAACGACCACGCACCCGGGTTCGAGCCGTACCAGGAGCATTGCGTCGTGCGGGGCGAGATGTTTCGCATCGCCGCGCGCTTCTTCGGTGCCTTCGACGTCAAGATCGAGGAGACGACCTGCCAGGTCAATGGCGACGACCTGTGCCGCTACCAGCTCTCGTGGGCCGAAGTCGACGCCGCCGAGCAGGAACGGATCCTTCTCCGAGCCCGCATCGACAACCTCGAGCAGCGCATGACGCTGTTCCAGGAGACCGTGAGCGGACTCGTGCAGGCTCCCGACCTCTCGACGGCCCTCGACGAGGTCGTTCGCTCCGCCGCCCGCTCGTTCGGCGCGCCCGGCTTCCTCCTCGCCGTCGACGCGCTTCCCGGCCGTCGCGCACGGGTCCACACCTACGGCGTCGAGACGGTCGAGGGCGGGCGACTCGCCGCCGCCATCGCCGCAGGCGAGCACCCGACCGAGCTCGTCGCGGTCGTCCCCGTCGAATCGTCGCAGCGCCACTACGGCCACCTCGCCGCCTACAGCCCCCACAACGCGACGGTCGGGGACCCCGAGATGCTGAAGTCGTACGCCCGCCTCGCCGCCACCGCGCTCGACTCGGCCGTGGCGCTCGAGGGCGCGCACCGCGAGGCCGAACGCGCCGCCACGCTCCTCGACCTGGCCACGTCGCTGGCCGACATCGAGGCCCTCGACGACCTGAGCCGCCGGATCGTCGCCGCCACCCCCACCGTCCTCGGCGCCGACCGCGCCGCGCTGGCGATCGTCGATCACCAGACCGGTGTGGCTCGGTTCGTGGCCGCCGAGGGCTATCCGCCCGAGCTGGTCGCCCGCGTCGTCGGCGTCTCCGTCCCCATGGACAACGGGGTCCTCGACACCATCCAGTACGTGTCGAGCGACGACTTCCCCGACGACGAGCTGTCGTCGATCCTGCTCCACGACGGAGCCGCGCACGTGGTCGTGCCGCTCATCGACAACGGCGTCATCGAAGGCTGGCTCGGCGCCACCGTGCTCGACGACGCCAGCCGGCTCGTGCTCAACGACGAGCTCGAGACCCAGCTCCGCGGCCTCGCTGCCCACGCCTGCACGGCGATCCGCAACGCCCGGCTGCTCGGCGAGATCCGCCACCAGGCCATGCACGACGCGCTCACCGGCCTCCCCAACCGCGCGCTCATCCTCGACCGTGCCGAACAGCTGCTGGCCCGGGCCCGCCGCGACGTGGCGCCGATCTCGGCGCTGTTCTTCGACCTCGACGGGTTCAAGGCGATCAACGACACGCTCGGTCACGGGGTCGGCGACCGCCTCCTCCAGGCCGTCGCGGCGCGTCTCTCCACCACCGTCCGAGCCAGCGACACCCTCGCTCGCCTGGGAGGCGACGAGTTCGTCGTCCTCGTCGACGGCGCCGCCATCGGGGCCGGGCCCGACATCGCCGCCGAGCGGATCCTCGAGGTGCTGCGCCAGCCCTTCCTCCTCGAGGGGGTCGACGAGCCCATCGTGATCAGCGCGTCGATCGGCATCTCGACCTCCACCCCCGGCACGTCCGCCGACGAGCTGCTGCGCGACGCCGACGTCGCCCTCTACGAGGCGAAGGCGGCCGGCAAGAACCAGGCCGTCGTCTTCGCGCCCGAGATGCAGGCGGCGCTCTCGAGCCGGGTGAACCTCGAAGGTGACCTGCGCCGGGCCATCGAGCGCGGCGAGTTCTTCCTCGTCTACCAGCCGATCCTCGACCTGCGCACGAAGCGGATCACCGGAGTCGAGGCGCTGATCCGCTGGCAGCACCCCGTGCGCGGCGTCGTCTCCCCCGACGAGTTCATCCCGCTGCTCGAGCAGACCGGCCTCATCGTCCAGGCCGGCCGCTGGGTCCTCAACGAGGCCTGCGAGCAGCTCGCCGCCTGGCATCGCTCGGGTCGCCACATCGAGATGTCGGTCAACGTGTCGGCCCGCCAGCTCCAGACGGACGACTTCGTCCACGACGTCGCCGCGGTCCTCGGACTCACGGGCGTCTCCCCCGCGTCGCTGACCCTCGAGATCACCGAGTCGACGATCATGGACGACATCGACGCCACGATCGACCGCCTCCGGGCGCTGAAGGCGCTCGGCGTGCGACTCGCCATCGACGACTTCGGCACCGGCTACTCGTCGCTGGCCTACCTGCGGCAGTTCCCGGTCGACGCGTTGAAGATCGACCGGTCGTTCATCGCCGCCATCGCCGAGTCGGCCGAGGCCGGTGCGCTGATCCACACGCTCGTACACCTCGGCAAGGCCTTGGGCCTGTCGACCCTCGCCGAGGGCATCGAGGACCGCGACCAGTTCACCCGGCTCCAGATCGAGGACTGCGACAGCGGCCAGGGCTTCCTCTTCTCCCGCCCCCTCACCGCCGACGCCCTCGAGACGTTCCTCCATGCCGAGGACGCGAGCGACGGCCACCGCAGCCACGCCTGATCCGGCGCCCGTCGCGGATCAGGGCGACGGCAAGGGCTCGCCGGCGAGGTCGGCCAGCCCGGTGAGACCAGCCCCGGCGACCTCGGCCAGCCGCGACGCCGCAGCCTGCACTGCCGGATCGTCGCGTCGTGCGGGCTCGATGCGCGACGGATTGAGGGCACACCCGTTCGCCCATCCGGCGATGTCCGGTTCCGCGCCGAAGGCGCGCGACGCAAGGGTTCCGCGCACCTGCATCCGCGCCCAGTTGGTGGGATTGTCGGGAAGCGTGTTCGGCGGGCACAACCGGTTGCGCTCCCGGTCGTCGTCGCGCGTCGCGGTCACGTAGCCGGCGAGTGCCGCGTTGAAGCAGGGGAAGCCGGCGCGGATCGTCTGGAGCCGGATCGCGTCGGGCTCCCAGATCGGCACCAGCGGCGGGTACTGCAGACCTGAGGCCGCGCAGTGCACCACGACGGATCCCCGCGGCAACGGCATCACGCCGTCGTGGAACCCGATCTCGGTCGCCGACACGTGCTCGATGTGGCCGAGCCGCACGACGCGCTCGATGGTGCGGAGGAGGTCGAGCTCCCACGTGCCCAAGGTCGGGGTCTTGGCCATGGTGGGGACGACGTCGCGGTCGACCCGCAGCATGACCCCGGCCGCCTCGAGGCGCAGGAACAGGTCGTCGAGCGATTCCGCGTCGGCGGCCGCCGCCATGGTGTCGGCTGCGAGCCCGAGGGCCACCACCGGATCGGGTTGGACCACGGCGCGGTTCAGCATCCACGGGTCGCGGGGTCGCACCCACGTGATCTGGTCCGCCTCCACCCCGTTCGTCAGCAGCCAGACGATCCCGTCGGTGGCGGTCTTGCCCGAACCGACGATCACGAACGTGCGGGCGCCGTCGGCTCGACTCGGGAGCTCGTTGACGGGGAACACGGGCGCACCGTCGGCGACGCGGAACGGCGGCGGTGTGGTCGCCGGGACCGTCGGCGACACGTAGGTGGCGTCGACGAACCGGTGGCGCACGTCGATGCGGGTGGTCTCGCCCGACTCGAGCGACGTCACGAGATGGGAGCCACCCTCGACGCGATGCTCGCGAGCCCCGAGGAAGGTGACCCGTCCCGAAGCGACGAACCGTTCGCGGAGGATGGCGTCGTAGTAGGCCTGGATCTCCGCGCGGTGGGCCCGTTCCTGGAGCCCGGTCTCCGGGCCCTCCTGCTGGATCGCACCCGTGCCGAGAACCGTCGACGCCACGCCGTAGAAGACGGACGCCTGGTGCAGTTGCACGAACGGGTAGGCGTCCTCCCAGTGGCCGCCGGCCACGCGTCGTCGGTCGACGAGCGTGACGTGCACATCCGCGTGATCGATCAGCGCGTCGGTGAAGGCCATGCCTGCCGCGCCGGCACCTACGACCAGGTAATCGGTCTGCAACGCCTTCGTCGCCATGCTGCGTGTCTCCAGGGGCCAGGATGCGCCGACCGGCTGGAGGCTACGCGCTGACGGTCACGCGCTGGTCGGCTGCGATGAGCTCGAGCTCTCGGACCGCGAGCTCGTGATAGCGGCGAGCGAGCTCGAGGCCCCAACCACGATTGGTGCGCTCATAGGTCAGGTGGTCGAGCTCATGTCGTACGGCCCGGAGCTCGTCGGAGATGTCGGCGGTCATGCTCGTCCTCTGGGTCGGGCACCAGGCGGCAGCGAGAGTGTGAACGGAACGGTGCGGTCGTCATCACCATCGACGCGCGCCGGACGCTTCCATGACGTCGTCGCAGCGGAATTGCCTCACCGTTGACCAGGCGTTGTGCCGACAGGGTCGTTCTCCTTCGGATATCGACCGCAGCGGAAATATCTGAGCCACGCCAGTGGTTCGTCACGTGGATGGAGCACGGATCATCCGGCATGCGCACCGCTGCCGTGATGCTCGTGGGCAAGACCGTGCTGGTGTTCGCGACGGTTCTCTGTCTCCTGTCGATCGGCGGCGCCATGATGTTCGCCTTCCCGATCCTCGTCCCACTCCACTGGCTCTCCGCCCGCGACAGTGGCCCCGTCGGTGCGGGCGGATGGGCGGCGCTCGCTGGCTTCTCGCTCTTCGAGGCCGGATGGATGCTCTCGTACACCGTCACCGGGACGTCGGTGGCGTCAGCAGACATCGGCATCGGTCTCGGCATCGGTGGCGCGGTGCTCCTGCTCTGGACGCGAGCAGACCGCTTCGCCCGCTCGTCGTTCGCCTGAGCGCCGCACGCTGTCCGCGTGTCGTGCCGACACCCGACGAGGCCCCGTCGCCGACGGGGCCTCTGAGCAGGACTTTTCCGGTGGGCGATACTGGTCTCGAACCAGTGGCCTCTGCCGTGTGAAGGCAGCGCTCTACCGCTGAGCTAATCGCCCGGAGCGGGACACGATAGCGCAGGCTCCGGAACCCGAAGCGGGGCGATGAGCGTGGATGCCAGGCCGACGGGGAGGCGCGCCGGCTTCACGACGAAGCGGGTGCCGGCCAGGTGGGCGCCGACGTGACGTCCGGCAAGGGCCGCCAGCGGGTCCTCCGGAGGCGTGTACACGCTGACGCGTGCCAGACGGGCGAGGGCCCGCAACCGTCCGGGCACGACGACCGGCCCGTCCTCGCGTCGCTGCACGGCGCGCAGGGGCACGATCATCGGCACGACGAGGTGGCTGGGCGCCCCGCGCACGCAGATGTCACGGTCGACCCAGCGCAGCTCGCGCTCGTCGCCGTCCTGGCGCCAGACCAGACGACCGAGCTCCTGGGGGAAGCCCCAGTTCAGGCGGCCACCCATCCGGGCCTCGGCATTATCGACGACCATCGCGGTGAAGCACCACCCGGGGCGGGGCCCGACGCGGGCCGGCACACCGAAGGCCATCTCGAGGTAGGGGCCAACCGGCGAGTCGGTGATGCGGTTGGCCACGATGAGCGCCGGGCCGGGCGCCCAGTGGATGCCCTTCGGCAGCGCAGACGGACAGCCGCGCATCCTGGCCACGGCAACGAGGCTTTCGCCTCCGAGCGCCCACGGCGCGACCGGTGCGGTCACACGACGAGCCTACGCCCGTGGGTCACGGAACCGTCGCGGGCGCCAGGCACAGCCAGGCTGGTTCGACGCGACGCGACGTCGATCCCGACGGGCACGACGACGAGGCGGTGACCACCTGGACCACGGTCCCGTCGTTCGGCGACCCACACGACACCGACGTGACCGAGGATGCCCCGTCGATCGACACGCAGCCGCCGACGTAGTCCTCGAGGTCGCCGACCGAGCGGCTCGGCCCCGCGAACGCCGTGAACACGAAGATGGCGGCGAGGATCACGGCGACCGCGATCCACGGGACCATCCGCACGATCGAGATGCCGAGGTCACCCGGCTGGGCGAGAGGGTGGGCGATCGGTGTGTCGAAGTCGGCATCCGGCGGTGCCGACCGCGCCGGAGGCGGCGCCGGGGTCGCAGCGGCAGCGGCGGTCCGGACTGCCAACGACCGGTCGTAGGCGGCGCGACGGGCCGGGTCGCGGAGGACGCGCCAGGCTTCGTTCACGTCCTGCATGCGGCGCGACACCTCGTCGGCTTCCCGTGCAGCGAGTCCGTGGGCACGGTCCGGGTGCAGCCGACGGGCCTGGTCGAGGTAGGCCTGACGCACGACGTCGTGGGCCGCTCCCGCGGGCACCCCGAGGACCTCGTAGTACGTGGGCACTGCCGTCGAGCGTACGCCCAGGGGGGTCAGTAGCCGGCGGCCACGTCGATCCCGCCGAGAAGCGGCTCGCCCGCCGCGAAGCGGGAGACGTTCTCTCGGACCCGGTTCGCCAGCGCCCCGCGGAACATCGAGATGGTGGTCGCCGTGTGCGGGGTGACGATGCAGTTCGGCAGCTCCCACAGCGCATGGCCGGGAGGAAGGGGCTCGGGGTCGGTCACGTCGAGCGCGGCGCCGGCGATCGTGCCCGAGCGGAGGGCGTCGATCAGCGCGCCGGTGTCGACGTGGCGGCCGCGAGCGACGTTGACCAGCCAGGCCCGCTCGTTCATCAGCGCCAGCTCGGGCGCGCCGATGATGCCCTCGGTCTCCGCGGTGAGCGCGAGGGCGAGGAAGACCACCTGGGCATCGGGCAGCCCGTCGTGCAGGTCGTCGACGGCGAGCACCCGGTGTGCACCGGCGACCGGATCGGGTACCCGCCGCACGACGGTCACCTCGCACCGAAAGCGCTCGAGGTGGGCGATGAGCTCGGTGGCGATCCCTCCGGCGCCGACGATCGTCACGGGCTGGTCGTAGAGCGACCGTCCTCCCGGCTTGCCCCACCGATCGGCGCCGACGTAGTCGTGCAGCCGGCGCCGTCCGGCGAGCGCCAACGTCAGGGCGTGCTCGGCGAGCGGCTCGGCTGACAGACCTTTGCCGCACGTCCAGACGTGGGCGTCGTCGAGCACGTCGAGGAACACGTCGACGCCGGCCGACAGGAGGTGCACCCAGCGCAGCTGCGGCGCGCCGGCGACCAGCCCACCGAGGACCTCGGGGAAGCGGTAGTCGAACCACAACAGCGCATCGGCCCGGTCGAGATCGACGACCTCGCCACCCCCGTCGCGCACGGCGTCGCGCACCCACTCGGGGGCTTCCTGAGGAGCGACCGCGACACGGACCCGTTCGGACATCGCCCCGTACCATGCCACCCGTGACGCGCCCCCACGAGCCCACCTTCGAGGAGGAGCTCGAGGCGGTGCACGAGGGCGACACCCCGATCGAGATCAGCGCGGCTCGCGCCGCGTTCCGTCATCGCGACTTCCGCGTCATGTGGCTCGGATCGTTGTCGTCGAACATCGGCACGTGGATGCAGAACGTGGTGCTCGGCGCGTTCGCCTACAAGCTCACCCGCTCCCCCGTCTACGTCGGCGTCATCTACTTCGGCCAGCTCGGGCCCGCGTTGCTGCTGTCGATCGTCGGTGGCGCACTGGCCGACGCGATGGATCGACGCAAGCTCATCGTCATCGCCCAGACCGAGCAGCTCATCGCCACCCTCGCGCTGACGTTCGTCGCCCTCGCCGACCACCCCAACAAGGTTCTCCTCTTCCTCAGCGTGTTCGCCGTCGGCGTGGGCAACGCGATCAACGCCCCGGCGTGGGCGGCGTTGGTCCCCTCGCTGGTGCCCAAGGACGAGCTCGGCGGCGCGCTCTCGCTGCACGCGACGCAGATCAACGCGTCACGCGTCGTCGGTCCCGCCATCGGAGCCGTGCTCTACCAAGCCATCGGAGCCCCCGGCGTGTTCGGCCTCAACGCCGTCACCTACCTGTTCGCCATCATCGCCGTGCTCGCCGTCGCCCCCCGGCCCCAGGCGAAGGTCGCCGACGGCTCGCCGGGCCTCCGCCGCATCACCGACGGCATCCGGGTGGCACGACGCGACCCCCTCGTGCGCTGGATCCTGCTGACCGTCACCTCCTTCTCCTTCCTGTGCCTGCCGTTCCTCGGCCAGTTCCCGACCATCGCCGCCGACATGCTGGGCATGGAGCCCAAGAGCGCCAGCTACGGCCTGCTCTATGCCACCTTTGGCCTCGGCGCCGTGGTGGGCGGGCTGTCGATCGGAACGTTTCTCGGTCGCAGGAACCGGCACGCGATCGCCCAGTGGTCGATCGTGCTGATGGCCGTGATGCTCACCGTGCTCGCCACCCTGTCGACCCCGGCACTCGCGTACCCCGTCGCCGCGCTGCTCGGCTTCGGGTACTTCGCCACGACGACGTCGCTGCTCACGCTGCTGCAGGAGCACCTTGCCGACGAGGTCCGTGGACGCATCCTCGCCCTGTGGCAGACGGGCTGGGCCGGCATGATCCCCCTCGGCAACCTGGCCGCCGGCCCGATCGCCGAGTGGATCTCGATCCGCTTCGTCCTGGTCTACGGCGCCGTCGCCGCAGTCGGTCTGGTCTGGTACTCAGCCCGCCAGCCGTTCCGCTAGTCGTTCGAGGCCGGCGACACGGCTTCCCTTCACCAGCACGGCGTCGCCGTCGGTGAGCTCGCCGAGCGCATCCGCCGCGGCATCCACGTCGGCAACGGAGGGCGCGCCGTAGCGCGGCTCGGCGACCGCGAGCACGGTGATGCCGAGCGAAGCCGCGAGCGCCCCGACGGCGCGGTGCTCCTCGTCGGCGACGTCGCCCAGCTCGGCCATGGTGCCGAGGACGGCGACGCGACGGCGGGCGTCGAGCGCGGCGAGCGACCGGAGCGCGGCGGCGACCGAGATCGGGTTGGCGTTGTACGCGTCGTTGAGCACGAGCGCGCCGGTGGGCGTGCGGCGCAGGTCCATTCGCCAGGGCGACAGGGTGGCCGCGTTCAGGCCGGCGGCGACTGCGTCGGGCGTCACGCCGCTCACCAGCGCGGCCGCGCTCGCGGCCAGCGCGTTGTCGACTTGATGCAGGCCGCGCGCACCGAGGCGCACTTCGACCGATCCCCACGGCGAGCGCAGGTGGAACGTCGCCCGCAGCTCGTCGTCGAGCGAGACGTCGGTGGCGGTCACCTCGGCGCCGGGACCGTAGGTGACGACCCGGGCGCGGGTCCGCTCCCGCATGGCCAGCACCCGCTCGTCGCCCGCGTTCAACACCGCGGTCCCCGTCGGCGGGAGGGTCTCGACGAGCTCTCCCTTGCCCCGGGCGACGTCGTCGATGGTCCCGAACAGCTCGGTGTGCACGTGGCCGACCGCGGTCACGATGCCGATCGTCGGTCGGGCGATGGCGCACAGCGCGGCGATGTGTCCTCTGCCGCGTGCGCCCATCTCGATCACCGCCGCCTCGGTCGTCTCGGCTGCGTTGGCGAGCGTGACCGGCACGCCGATCTCGTTGTTGAACGAGCGCTCGCTCGCCACCGTCTCATAGGTGGTCGAGTACACGGCGGCGAGCAGGTCCTTGACGCTCGTCTTGCCCACCGACCCGGTGACGCCCACGACCCGCTCCGGCAGGCGGGCCCGGGCGAGTCCGCCGATGGCACCCAGGGCGACGAGCGTGTCGGCCACGACGACCGCCGGTGCGTCGAAGGTGGGCTCGCGAGCCGTGAGGTAGGCGCGGGCGCCACCCTCGAGCGCGGCGGCGATGAAGTCGTGCCCGTCGCGATCCGCAACGAGCGGCACGAAGAGCGTGCCGTCGGTGCCGGTGCGGCTGTCGGTCGACACCCCCGAGACGACGACGTCGTCGCCGACGAGGCGTCCCCGCGTCACCGTGGCGACCTCCGCAGCCCGGAACCTCACGCGGGGTACGTTGCCACGGATGTCGGGCCGCCTCCGCCTCCTGCTGCTCTACGGCGGCCAGTCGGCCGAGCACGACGTGTC
>Ga0075365_10001221_pt1 | contig 11356 bp, 14 predicted proteins | sample EndMetdeltDD1765_FD_71387 | JGI IMG/M metagenome (GOLD analysis project Ga0075365, IMG submission 71387) | Populus endosphere microbial communities from Tennessee, USA - Endosphere MetaG P. deltoides DD176-5 | ecosystem: Host-associated > Plants > Roots > Endosphere | place: USA: Tennessee... | reverse complement strand
GACGAGGCGACCCTGTTCCGCACCGCCCAGGCCATCGAGGATGCGGCGGGGCGTTTCCCGGTGCCGGAGCGGTGGTGGCGCTAGCCTGCGGCGCCGTCATTCCCGCCAGCGCGAAGCGCGCAGAGCGGGAATCCAGTCGCACATTGGACGTTGAAACTGTTCGCTGGATTCCCGCTCAGCGGGCTATCGCCCTTGGCGGGAATGACGACGTGGGCGGATGACGTGGAGGATTGTCGTTGGCTGGGCGCGTCCGCCGGGCTAGCATCGGTCATTGTTCTGCGATTGCGTAGATGGTGGCGTTATGGCGCGTCGGGGGGACGGGCTGCTCAGCACTGTCGCTGCCTTGGCTTGCGGGTTGCTCGCCGGCTGTACACAGACCTCGCGTGTCGAGGACAATCTGTCGACCGCCTCGCTGGCCCAAACCAGAAAAGCCGTCGCCGTGATGCGGGTGGGCGCTGCGAGCCCTCAGTGCGTCAACGTCGCCGTGCTGCTCGGTGTGCGCGAGGGCGAGGGCTTCCGGCACCATCGGGGCATCACGGTGGCCAACGTGCGGTCGCTCACCGAGCCGGCGGTGGCCGAGGTGGAGCTCGATCCCGGCGAGTACCACGTCGTTGCCTATCGCTGCCAGAGCGCGGGCGGCATCAAGGGGGTGCACGACGGTGACGGCGGCGGCCAGCTCTACCGCACCAGCTACGCGAGCTTCGTGCTGCAGGCCGGCGAGATCGTGAACGTCGGCTATCTCCACTTCGGCGCCTGGCGCGAAGGCCTCTCGACGTTCGGCCGGCCGATCGAGGTGGAGGTCGAGGTGACGGATTGGCCGCTCAAGGAGCTCGACCGCTTCAAGGCCAGACGCCCGCACATCTATGCACAGATGACGACGCGCCTGATGACGGTCACGCCGCGGGGGCCACGCGAGCCGGGTGGCGAAGATTGTGCCAAGCTCAGGGAACTGCAGGGTCAGGGCAAGGTGCAGCGGCTGCCGGCCGCCTGTCTGCGTCCCGCAGCCCCGGCGCGCAAGGCCGCCGTGGTTGCCAAGTCGAGCGGCAGTTTGTAAGCCAGCGCGGAGCTTACCGCGTATTGGAGCATACGGACCGCCATGGCCTCCCGCCCCCCTGCCGATTGCACCGACCTGTCCCAGGTCCGCGTCGAGATCGACCGCATCGACAATGAGCTGGTCGACCTGATCGCCGAGCGGTTCGGCTACGTGGAGCGCGCCTGGCAGATCAAGCTCGGCCTCCAGCAGGAGGCGAGCGTGCCCTGGCGCAACCAGCAGGTGATCGACAAGGTGCGGGCGCGCGCCGAGGAGAAGGGTGTGTCGCCCGATCTCTGCGAGGCGCTGTGGCGGCAGATGATCGGCTGGTTCATCCAGTACGAGGAAGAGAAGCTGCGCGGCGAGCTGGAAGGCAAGTCGCGCTAGTGTCCCGATTGCGAAGCTCGCCTGTGCTGGGCGCTCGCTGGCAAAGAGGTCGACCATTCCCGTCATCGAGCCCGTTGCGCTCAAGGCCGTGCTGCTGGCGGCGCTGCTGAACCCGGCGGTGGTGGTCGTTGCGCTGTGGATGGGCAGCAAGGCCAACCAGTGGCAGAAGCTGCCGGTGGCGGCGTTTGCGGCGGCGCTGGCGGGATGGCTGGTGCTGTACGTGGTGGTGAAGCTCGGCTGGAGCACGGTGGCGGACGTGGGCCGCGCGTCGGCCGGCGTTCTGGTCGCCCAGTTCTTCATCGGCCTCGTATGGGCGACGGTCGGCTACCGCTGGGCTCGGCGCGGGTCATGACGCTGCTGCGGGCCTGGCTGATCGGCACGACCATCATCGTTACGGCGCTGGCGATCTGGGCGTTCGCTCCGGTGCTGGTATTCCTGGCGCTGCTGGCGGGGGCGCTCGGCTTGTTGAGTGCGGTGATGATCGCCTTCGCGCGCGCGCTCGGTGCGTGGCGAGATCGCCGGGCGGGAAAGTAGCGAATCCTACTGTGCTTCCGGCATTGATTGAAACAATCTCGTTGTCATGGTCGGGCTTGTTCCGACCATCCATCCATCAGCAATCTCCGGAGCGTGTTGATGGGTAGATCCTCGGGACAAGCCCGAGGATGACAGATCGGTCCTAACTCTGGGTTCAACCAAAATCCGAAAGACCCCACGCGGCGGGCAGCGACGCCGCAGGCGCTCCGGTGCCGTCGTGTTTCGATGGCGGAGTTGACAGCTGCTTTTCGAGCAGCATCAAGCCGGCCACATCCGGGCTCGGACGCGCGACAAAGCCGGCCTTGCGGGCGAGGTCCAGCATGCGGCGATTGCTGGCCAATGTCTCTCCGTGGAACCGCGTGACACCGGCGGCGACGGCGCGACTGGCGAGCTTGCCGAGCAGAAGGCGGGCGAGACCCTTGCCCTGCCAGGCGTCGGCGACGGAGACGGCGAACTCGGCGGAAGTCTTGTCCGGCCCGCGTGCGTAGCGGGCTTCGGCAATTACAGTCTCGTGGCGGTCGGCGAACACCTCCGCCATCAGGGCGAGGTGGTCGGAGTAGTCGACGTGCGTCAGGTGGGCGAGCAGGCCGGGCGGCAGGGTGCGCATCGGGCCGAGGAAGCGATCGTAGCGCGACGCCGCGCGCAGGTCGTGGAAAAACGCGCCGGTCACCGCCTCGTCCTGCGGCAGCACGGGGCGGATGACGACGCGCTGGCCGTCGGACAGGTGCAGCACGTCGATCAGGTCGGCCGGATAGCGATGGATCTCGTAGAGCATCGGCGTGCCCTCCGTGAAACTCAAGCTGCCCGGTAGCGAGCCACCGCCGCAGGGTCAGCTGGCCACACCTGACCGGGTTGGCCGACCAGAATGGTCGCGTCCTTGAAGGCGAACGCCAGGGCGAGACCGTTGCGGTCGAGAACGAACGACTGGCCCGGGCTCAGCACAACGTCGCGCAGATCCCTGTCCTGGGTGATCCAGACATTGCCCCGCAGGCAGGTGACGGCGAGGCCCTGGCCGTCTTCGATCCGATGCACGTCACGTGCGTGGAGCCGGATTGGCCGCAAATCCCGTGGTAGTTGCATGGCGATCTCCTATGCATGCAGGAAGCTCATTGCAAAAGCATCGATCCGAGGTCAGACTGCATGCAGATGCTTGGGTAGTAGGGATTTGTGCGAGGCACAAACGACCATTTCTCAGCCAATGCATGAGCTTCAGTAATGCATAAGAAGCGCTTCAACCTGCCGCCGCTCGACCTGATCCAGGGCTTCGAGGCGGCGGCCCGCAACCTGTCGTTCACGAAGGCTGCCGAAGAGCTGCTGATCACGCAGTCGGCGGTGAGCCGGCAGATCCGGGCGCTGGAGGACCACCTCGGCGTCACGCTGTTCGAGCGCCGCCCGCGCACGCTGACGCTGACCGAGCACGGGCGCACGCTGCAGCGCGCCGCGGCCGAGCTGCTCGAGCGATTGCAGCAGGTGACCGATGGACTGAAGGCCGAGCGCTCGGCCCCGCAACTCACCGTGACGACCACCAACGGCTTCGCCTCGCTGTGGCTGATCCCGCGCCTGCGCGGCTTCACGACCCGGCACCCGTCCGTCGATGTGCGCATCTCGGCGACCTACCAGATGCTCAACCTGGAGCGCAGCCTGGTCGACGTGGCCGTGCGCTACTGCCGGCAGGACAAGGCGCCGCCGGATGCCATCCGCCTGTTCGGCGAGGACCTCTTTCCCGTGTGCAGCCCCACGCTGCTGAAGAATTCCGGACGGCCGCTGAACAGCATCGAGGACTTCCGCCATCACACACTGCTGTTCATGGACGAGCCGGGTGCCAGCGACACGTGGCTCGAGTGGGGAACATGGCTCGCCGCGCATGGCCATCCCGACCTCAAGCCGGGGGCGTCGCTGCACTTTGGCACGTACGAGCAGATCATCGGCGCGGCGGTGAGCGGGCAAGGCATCGGCATGGGGATCGGCCGGCTGATCGGCAACCTGATGCAGTCGGGTCAGCTGGTGGCGCCGTTCGGCATGTCGGTCGCCGGCCCGCATGGCTATTACATCATACGCTCGGCGGCGACCGGAACGCGTCCGCACGTACAGGCCTTCGTCGACTGGCTGATCGAGGAGGCGAGCATTGCCGTGCCCGAACCTCCCGGCGCAAAGGTCAGCTCCCGATCACGAGCGGGGCGGTAAGGTGGCGCAGCGCGGCCAGCACGCTCAAGGCCGTAATGCGGCCGGTGCGGGGGTTCTCCACCGACGGCACGTTTTCGATGGTCATGGTCAGGTCGGACGCGTCCGACGTGACGCTGATGGTGTGCGTGTTGCGCGTCACGCCCGGATCGGCCCAGATCTCGACCTGCGTGCGGTCGGGGCCGATGCCGGCCAGCGACAGGGCGACCGCCACGTTGACGTTGGCGGGAAAGCCCTTGATGGCTTCGCGGGCGTTGCCGGCGAATACGCGCAGCGGCTCCTTCAGTCCGTCCACCGACAGCCCCTGCTTGACCAGCAGGGGCGCGCCGGCGAGGCCAGCGGGCGGCTTGCGGGTGACGATGCGGACCGAGCCGATCTGACCCTCGGCGGCGGCGCGCACCGCATCGAGGCCGAGCAGCGCGCCGGTCGGCACGATGATCCTGGCGCCGGTCTCGCGTGCCAGGTCGACGAGGTGCATGTGATCGAGCAGCGCGCCGACCGACAGCGGCATGAAGATGCGCCCTGCGCGAATGGCCGGCTCGGCCACGTCGGCGAACAGGGCGGAGGGGAGGCATTCGAGCACCACGTCGGCTGCATCGGCCAGGCCGGCCAGCGAGGTGAGGGGTGGCGGCGAACGGAATGCGGCCAGCGTCTTGCGCGCCTTGGCCTCGTCGCGCACCGAGACGGCGGCCAGTGAAATCCCCGGCACGTCGCCGGCTTCGACGCGCCGCGCGACTGCCAGACCGATGGCGCCGAGACCGGCGATGCCGAGTTTGAGCTGTGCAGGTCTTGCCGTCATGTCAGTGCAACCATTTGATGGCTTCGGCATAACCGGCGCGCGCGTGCATCGGTCCGAATTTCGCGACGGCGCGCTCCACGATCAAGCGCGCGTCATCCTTGCGGCCGGCGGCCATCGCGCAATCCAGGAACAATTGCGCCAGCACGTCCTGCTGCGCGTGGCTGCCACCGAGCCGGTGCATTTCGGCGAGCGCCGGCCGCATCAGGTCGCAGGCGCGGCCGGGGTTGCCTTCGGCGCGCGCCAGGATGGCTTCGGAGATCGGCAGTACGCAGTCGCGAACAAAGGCCGCCGATGAGTCCTTGCCGTGAGCGGCGTGGTCGCGCATCGCCTGGATGGCGCGACCGGCGGCTTCCCAGCGCTGCGCAGCTGCAAGCGCCATCATCCAGTGCGGCACGGTGAAGACCGACTGGAAGTCACCGATGCGGGCTTCGGCTTTGTCGGCAAGCTCGATCCAGCGGTTGCCGACGTCGACGCCCTGGCGCTCCAGGCGGAACAGCATGGAGGCGGCATTCTGCACGTCGATATACAAGTCCGGATTGGCCTGGGTGAGCGTGGAGGCGAGATCGCGGAAGCGGCGATCGTAAAGTGCCAGGACATCCACGAATTCCCGCCGCTCGAAGTGATAGAGACCGCGGTGCCACCACAGGTGATGCACCAAGTTGTTGCCGCCGACCCAATGCGGCTCCAGCCCGGCGAGCCAGGCGATGCCTTCATCGTGGCGGCCCTGCATCTCCATGACGTGTGCCACGCCATGCGCGGCCCACAGGTCGCCCGGCGCGAGCGCGATCGCCTGCCGGCCCGAAGCCTCGGCGATCGCGTAGCTGCCAACCTCCTCGTGCGCGAAGCAACGGCAGGCCAGGAGCGCAGGCCAGCCGGGCAGCTCGGGAGACCAGCGCTGCAATGCTGCGTCGGCCTGCGCGACCATCAGGTCGGGGCGTCCGTGCCAGAACGCCTGGAAATGATGCAGCCGGAACGCCAGCACATCGAGCGGATGCTGGTCGAGGATCTCCTGCCATACGCGCAGCGTGCCATCGATATCGCCTTTGACCCAGTGCTCGAGGGCGGCGACGTGGGCGCGCTCACGCCAGGTGCTGCTGGTGGAGAGTCGCTGGGCGGTATCCAGGGCGTCGCGGGCGGCGGGCAGGTTGGCCGCGTTGAAGGCCAGCATCTGGAAATAGCCCTGCAGGACGTGCGCGAAGCCGAACTCCGGATCGGCGGCGAGCAGGGGGCCGAGCCGCTTGGGGCCGTCGGCGCGGTACTGAAGATAGCCGAGCACGGCATGATTGAGAGCCTGCGCCGCCTGGGGCGACGTGGTCGACAGGGGCAGTCCATGCAGATCGGTGGCAGACACGTCGTTGCTCCGGAGGGCCTATGCCAAGTCTAGGCTTTGGGAGCGCAATGGCGCAACGGTGGCCGCAGTTCGGCGCTGCAGCAGTGCGAGTCGATTGCCATCGGCAGGGGCGATGCGTAGTGTCCTGCCAACAAAAAATATCGGGATGCGAGCCAAGGGAGAGCCATCGTGCAAAAGGTCATCACGTCATTGCTTGCAGTCGTCTGCGCGGCGTTCATCGCCACGCCGGCGAGCGCCCAGTACCCCGACCGGGCGATCAAGATGATCGTGCCGTGGGCGGCCGGCGGCGACACCGACAACATCTTCCGCCCGTTCGCTCCGTTGCTGCAGAAGCACATCGGCCAGACGGTCGTCATCGCCAACGTCGGCGGCGCATCGGGCACGGTCGGCGCGCGCGAGGCCAAGGGCGCGGCGGCCGACGGCTACACGCTGTTTGCCGTGCATGACTTCATCCACCTGACCTATTACGCCGGCATCGCCGACGTGAAGTACACCGACTTCGAGCCGATCTGCCTGCTGGCCGCGACCCCGTCGGTGCTGACCTCGAGCCCGAAGACGCCGTGGAAGGATTGGCAGGAGTTCGTCGCCGACGCCAAGAAGCGTCCCGGCGAGATCAGCGTCGGCGCCACGCTCGGATCGACCAGCCATATCTTCCCGGCCATGGTCGAGAAGGCGGCGGGCCTGAAGCTGAAATACGTGTCCTACGACGGGCTGGCGCCGCGCATGAACGCCATCCTGGGCGGCCACATCGATCTGACCGACTCCAACCTCACCCAGAAGGGCAAGGTGGATGCCGGACAGCTCAAGTTCCTGGCCATTGCCAGCGAGAAGCGCGACGCCGAAATGCCCAATGTGCCGACGCTGAAGGAACTCGGGCTCAACATCGTATACGAGGTGGTGCGCGGACTGCTGGTGCCGAAGGGCACGCCCGAGCCGGTGCGCGCCAAGCTCGGCGAGGCCTGCGCCAAGGCTGCCGCCGAGCCGGAGTTCGCGGCCTCCATGAAGCTGCAGGGCACGCGGGTCGCCTACCTCAACGCCAAGGACTACGGCGCCTTCCTGGACAAGATCGACGGCGAGAACAAGACGGTGATGGCCGATCTTGGGCTCATGAAGAAATGAGGTTGGGTCGGGATGGGATCGCGGGGCTGATCGGCCTCGCGGTCAGCCTTGGCCTGATCCCGTTCGCCATTGGTCTGCCCAAGCTGCCGATCGTGCCGGTTGGCCCCGGCTTCTATCCAATGATCGTGCTGGTGTTCATGGCGGCGACCAGTGCCGTGCTGCTGGTGCAGGATATCGTGGCGCAGCGGCGCGCGGCACCAGCCGCTACGGATGCGCCGGCGGGGCCGCCGCGCGCCTATGGGCTGGTGCTCGCGGCATTTGTTGCCGTGGCGATCTATGTCGCGCTGCTGCCGCTGCTCGGCTTCCGCATTTCCACGGCGCTGTTCGTGGCCGGGCTGCAGGCCGTGCTGGAGCGGCCCGCGACGCTGCGCCAGTGGGCCATCCAGATCGCCATCGCGATCGGTACGGCTGCCGTCGCGTATCTGGTTTTCGAGCGCTACCTGTCGGTGATCCTGCCGCATGGCCGCTGGACGGATTGGTGACCCATGCTTGATCTGCTCGGCAACGGCATCGTCACCATCCTGCAGTGGAAGTACATGCTGCCGCTGTTCCTGGGTACGCTGGTGGGCACGGTCGGGGGCTCGCTGCCCGGCGTGACGATCACCATGACGGTGATCGTCATCCTGCCCTTCACCTATGGGCTCGACCCGTTGGCAGGCCTGGCGGCGATGACCGGCGTCTACGTCGGCGGTTCCACGGGTGGCCTCATCACCTGCTGCCTGCTCGGCATCCCCGGCTCGCCGTCGTCGATCGCCACCACCTTCGACGGCTTTCCCATGGCGCGCAACGGTCAGCCCGGGCGGGCCATCTGGCTGGGCGTGTGGGCCTCCGTGTGGGGCGGGCTGCTCGGCGCCCTGTGCCTGGTGTTCCTGACCGGGCCGCTGGCGGCGATAGCGCTCGAATTCGGCCCCTGGGAATACTTCTCGCTGTTCGTGCTGGCCATGGCGATGGTGGCGGGCCTGACCGAGGCCTCGCTGGTCAAGGGACTGCTTTCCACCGCCATCGGCTTGCTCATCACGGTGATCGGCACGGACCCGATCGCCAGCGTGCCGCGCTTCACCTTCGGGTCCGAGTTCATCGGCGGCGGCTTCGCCTTCCTCCCCGTTCTGATCGGCATCTTCGCCTTCGCCCAGATCATGACCGACATCGAGAAGCTCAACGATCCACATACCAAGGCGATGAAGGCGGTCAGCGGGAAATTCGAGCAGTTCTCGCATCTGAAGGTGAACTGGGAGATCGTGCGCCAGCCCTTCCTGCTGCTGTGGGCGACCGTGGTCGGGCTCATCATCGGCATCCTGCCGGCGATCGGCGGCAGCGCCTCGAGCGTGATGGCCTACGACCAGGCCAAGAAGTTCTCCAAGACGCCTGAGAAGTTCGGCAAGGGACATCCCGAGGGCATCATCGCCTCGGAAGCCTCCAACAATGCCAACGTCAGCGGCTCGCTGATGACGATCATGGCGTTCGGCATTCCCGGTGATGCCGTGACGGCCGTGATGCTGGGTGCCATGACCATCCACGGCATCCAGTCGGGCCCGCTGTTCATCTCGCAGAACCCCGGGCTGTCGTACGGCATCTATGCGGCCTACATCCTGGCGCATCCCCTGATGCTGGTGATCTGCTGGGCGTTCATGCCGATCATGATCCGCATCACGAGCGTACGTCTGGCGGTGCTGGCCCCCGTCGTGCTGGTGCTGTGCGTGCTGGGCGCCTATGCGTTGAACAACACCATGCAGAGCGTGTACGTGCTGCTGATCTTCGGCGTGTTCGGCTACGTGCTGGTCAAGGCCGGCTTCCCCCTGGCGCCGCTGATCCTGGGATTGATCCTCGGCGACCAGATCGAGATCAACCTGATCCGCTCGATCATGACCGACAGCAATCCCTGGTTGTTCATCACGCGGCCGATCTCGGGCGGCCTGCTGGCGGCTTCGGCGCTGTCCATCGGGCTGGCGATCTGGCAGCATCTGCGCCATCAGAAGCGCACCGCCGGCGAAGAGGATGCGGATTTCTGAGCCGACCGGGCGTCTGACCTCGGTACGCCGCCTTTTTTCCTGGCGCACATCACTCATGCGCGCGACGCCGGGTCGTTGAGTGCATGATGGTAATCCACTAGCCTCTATCACCTTGAACCAGGTCCTCGTCTCAGAAGGACCATCATCCAGCAGGGAACAACGGGGGCAGCAAGCCATGGCTCAGCCAACACCAAGGGACGTGCGGCGCGTCGTCGTCGCGAGCGTGATCGGCGCCACCATCGAGTGGTACGATTTCTTCCTCTACGGCGTGGTCGCCGGCATCGTCTTCAACAAGCTGTTCTTCCCGACTGGCGATGTCTTCGTCTCGACGCTGCTGGCCTACACCACCTTCGCGGTCGGTTTCGTTGCCCGTCCGCTGGGCGGGGTGATCTTCGGGCATTTCGGCGACAAGATCGGCCGCAAGAGCATGCTGGTGCTGACGCTGATGATCATGGGCGTGGCCACCGTGCTCATCGGCCTGCTGCCGACCTATCAGCAGATCGGCATTGCGGCGCCTATCCTGCTCCTGGTGCTGCGCGTGCTGCAGGGCATCGGCCTGGGTGGCGAGTGGGGAGGCGCGGTGCTAATGGCGTATGAATATGCGCCCAAGCACAAGCGCGGCCTTTACGCCAGCCTGCCGCAGATCGGCCTCTCGATCGGCCTGTGCCTCAGCGCGGGCGTGGTGGCGCTCATGTCGAACACGTTGAGTGAGGCCGAATTCCTGAGCTGGGGTTGGCGCGTGGGCTTCATCGCCAGCTTTGTTCTGGTGATCGTGGGCCTCTATATTCGCCTGCGCATCCTGGAGACGCCCGAGTTTGAAAAGGTGCGCAGCGAGCGGGCGGAGGTGGCCGTTCCATTCGTCGAGATGTTGCGGCTGTATCCGCGCAACATCCTGCTCGGCATGGGCGCGCGCTACATCGACGGCGTGTTCTTCAACATCTTCGCCGTCTTCAGCATCGGCTACCTGGCCAATACGCTGAAGTATCCGCGCACGCTGGCGCTGCTGGCCGTGTCGGTGTCGGCCTTCGTGATGATCTTCTTCATCCCGCTGTTCGGGGCGCTGTCGGACAAGTGGGGGCGGCCCAAGACCTATGCGATCGGCTCATTCCTGCTGGCGCTGTGCGCCTATCCGGGGTTCCTCGCCTTCAGCACCGGCGATACGATGATCATATTCGCCACAATGATCGTGGTGTTCGGCATCATTTATGCGATGTGCTACGGGCCGGAGGCGGCGCTGTTCGCGGATCTGTTCGATGCGCGGGTGCGCTACACCGGGATCTCCTTCGTCTATCAATTCTCCGGCATCTTCGCGTCCGGCCTGACGCCGCTCATCGCCACCTACCTGATCCAGGAAAACGGCGGACAGCCGTGGTATGTGTGCGCCTACGTGGTGTTCGCCGCGCTGGTCAGCATGTTCTCCGCCCTGGCGATCGGCCGAACGCGGATGCCCGACGATGTGCGGGCGCCGTCGCCGGCACGCGCTTGAGGCGCAAGGCGCGCTCCGCCGGTGAGGGCCTCAGGCGTGCTGACGCCGTGGGCGTCGGCGTTTGCGGCTGACGCGCGGCGGGGGCCACTCCCATGGCATGGGCAGGCGGGCGCGACCCAATCGGGTCAGCGCCACGCCCTGCACGTTGCGCAGCCTAGCCGGCCTGACGGCGTGCGGGGTCCTGCGCCAGATGATGCGGAGCCAGCGGCGCTCGGCAAGGGTGTTGAGTGTTTCGCACAGCTCGTCGCGCGCAACCCCTGCTTCGCGCAACAGTGGGTCGATGCGCATGCAGCCGCCGTGGCGTGCCAAGAGCTTGAGGATGGCGAGGTTCGCTCCCGAGTAGGGATGTGGGTCGAAGTCGGGATGGCTCATCGCGCCAGTTTACGGCCGCGTCAGCGTGCGGGGATTGGATTGTGACCGGCCGCCGCCAATTCCTTCTCCCCACTCTTCCGTGGGGAGA
>Ga0075365_10001220_pt1 | contig 11358 bp, 12 predicted proteins | sample EndMetdeltDD1765_FD_71387 | JGI IMG/M metagenome (GOLD analysis project Ga0075365, IMG submission 71387) | Populus endosphere microbial communities from Tennessee, USA - Endosphere MetaG P. deltoides DD176-5 | ecosystem: Host-associated > Plants > Roots > Endosphere | place: USA: Tennessee... | reverse complement strand
CCCCCGAGCGGAGCACCCTCGACCTCAACACCCTGACCGACCTCGGCGTCGAGCTCGTCGGCCGGTGGGCGGCGATCCGTGAGGGACGCGCCCTCTTCTCCGGCGGTCTGCGCAACGTGTTCTCGCTCGCCGACCTCAAGCTCAATCGGCTGCTGGACAACTACGACGGCTGGGCGCTGGCCAACGGTCTGGACGCCGAGCTGGACACCCCCGAGCGGCTCGCCCCCACCCGGGTGCCGGCATCGACCCGTCTCCAGCTCGACCTGGCCTCCGGCGAGATCGGCACGGTCCTCTGGGCCACCGGCTATCGCCCGGACTACTCCTGGCTCGACGTCCCGGTGGTCGACGAGAAGGGCCGGCTGCGCCACGACGGCGGGGTGCTCGACAGCCCGGGCCTCTACGCGCTCGGCCTCCCGGTCCTGCGCCGGCGCAAGTCCACCTTCATCCACGGCATCGAGGACGACGCCCGCGAGGTGGTCGATCACCTCGCGGCCTTCCTGGCCGGCAGCCCGCTCGAGGCATACCGGCCCTGACCGTCGGGCACTGCGACGGCATGCCAGCCAAGGTGGACACGGTCGTGCTCGACGTCGACGGCACGCTGATCGACTCCAACTACCACCACGTGCTCGCCTGGTCGCGCGCGTTCGAGCACGTCGGCGTCACGGTGCCGCTGTGGCGCATCCACCGCACCATCGGCATGGGCGGAGACAAGCTCGTGGCCGCGGCGGCCGGTGACGAGGTCGAGCAGGAGCACGGCGACGACGTCAGGGACCGCTGGGAGCACGAGTACGACGAGATCATCGACGAGACCCGCCTCCTGCCGGGCGCCAAGGAGCTGCTGCGGATGCTCGACGACCGCGGGATCGAGGTGGCCCTCGCGAGCTCCAGCATCCCCAAGCACGCGCAGCACGCCCTCGACCTGCTCGACGCGGACGATCTCGCCGACACCGCCACCACCGCCGAAGACGTCGAGGAGTCCAAGCCCGACCCCGACCTCGTGGAGGAGGCCCTGTCCCGGCTGGACAGCGACCGCGCCTGCGTGATCGGCGACTCGCCGTACGACGTCGAAGCGGCTCAGCGAAGCGGCTTGCCGGCGTACGGGCTGCTGACCGGGGGCTACGGCCGCGAGGAGCTCGAACGAGCCGGAGCGGTCGCGGTCTACGACGACCTCGACGACCTGCTCGCTCACGTCGATGACTGGTTGGGCTAGCCGGCGGGTACCAAAATCCAGAGGATCTCAGAGGAGGTACGGCGATGCCGAGCAAGTCAGCCAACGTCAAGAACGAGAAGCAGTACGAGGCGCTCAAGGACAAGGGCATGTCCAAGGAGCGCGCCGCCAAGATCGCGAACACCAAGGACGCCTCGAAGAAGGGCGGCCAGCAGAGCGGCAAGGGCGGCGACAGCAGCCAGGGCGGCACCACGGCGCAGAAGAAGAAGGCCGGGAGCAAGGGCGGCAGGACCACCGCCAAGAAGAACTAGGCACGGCCGGTGCGGGGCGCGGCGGGGACGCGGGCTGCCTGGCCGGCAGCACTCGTCCTCGTCGTCGCCGTCACCGGCGGGTGTGCCCCGGGCACCCCCGATGGCGACTCGTGGCGTATCGATGCCCAGCGGGCCGTGTCCGACGCGGCGGCCCAGGTGCACACGGTCGAGCTCGCGCTGCGCCTGCACGGCCGGGGCCGGGTCTTCGACCGCTACCTGCAGACCGTGCTGCTCGACGCCGAGAAGGGCGTCGGCACGGCCAGCGACGCGATCGGTGCGGAGCAGCCGCCCCGGGCCGAGCGGAAGCGCTACGACACGGTGACCGGACAGCTCGACGAGGCGGCGGGGCTCGTGGCCACGACGCGGATCGCGGTGGTCGACCGAGAGACGGACCGCTACGACGCTCTGGCCGACCGGCTGGCTGAGGCCGGCGAGGCGCTGCTCGAGCTGGAGGACGAGCTCCAGCACCCACCGGTCGCGAGCACCGGAGCGGGGTGACCTGCGGGTGAAGAAGTTCTTCGCGGTCGCCCTCGGCATCCTCACCGCGATCGGCGGCTTCGTCGACATCGGCGACCTGGTCACCAACGCGCAGGTCGGGGCCCGGTTCGGGCTGTCCATGGGCTGGGTGGTCGTCCTCGGCGTGCTCGGCATCTGCGTCTTCGCCGAGATGTCCGGGCGGGTTGCCGCCGTCAGCGGCCGGGCCACGTTCGACATCGTCCGGGAGCGGCTCGGCCCCCGGATGGGGATGGCCAACCTCACCGCCTCGATGGCGGTCACGCTGCTGACGTTCGTGGCCGAGATCGGCGGCGTCGCCCTGTCCCTGCAGCTGGTCTCCTCGGTGAGCTACCTGCTCCTCGTCCCGTTCGTCGCGTTCGCGGTGTGGCTGATCCTGTGGCGGGCACGGTTCTCCCTCATGGAGAACGTCCTCGGCCTCTTCGGCCTGGCCCTTGTCGTCTTCGGGGTGGCGCTGTGGCAGCTCGGCCCGGACTGGAGCCGGCTGTTGCACCAGCTGGCAGTCGTGGACAAGCCGGGCGACGAGCAGTGGCGGACCTGGGCCTACTACGCCGTGGCGCTCTTCGGGGCCGCGCTCACGCCGTACGAGGTGTTCTTCTTCTCCTCCGGCGGCGTCGAGGAGCGGTGGACCGCCAAGGACATCGGCACGATGCGTGCCAACGTCTTCATCGGCTTCCCGCTCGGCGGCCTGCTCTCCCTGGCCATCGCCGGCTCGACCGCGGTGGTCTTCGGCCCGTTGGACGCCAGCGTCGACACCCTCGGCCAGGTCGGGCTGCCGGTGGCCCTCGCGCTGGGCAAGATCGGGCTGGCCGTGGCCATCATCGGTTTCGTGGCCGCCACCCTGGGCGCCGCCTGCGAGACCGGTCTCTCGGTGGGCTACAGCATCGCCCAGTACCGCGGGTGGCAGTGGGGCAAGTACGTGCGCCCCGATGTCGCCGCCCGGTTCCACCTGGTCCTGGCTCTGGCCACGATCCTGGCCACGGGCGTGCTCCTGACCACGGTCGACCCGATCCTGGTCACGGAGTTCTCCGTGGTGTTCTCCGCGGTCGCGCTGCCCCTGACCTATTTCCCGATCCTGGTGGTGGCCAACGACCCGGACTACATGGGTGAGCACGTGAACGGCCGGATGGCGAACACCCTCGGGACCGTCTACCTGGGGCTGATCCTGGTCGCGGCGGTGGCCGCCATCCCCCTGATGGTCCTCACCCGGATGGGGGCCTGACATGACCGACGACGACCGGCTGGCCGCCGCCCTGGACGCGGTCCTGCACCTGCTGGACCGCCAGGTGGTCGACGTCGACGGCCTGCTGGTCTGCAAGGTCGACGACGTCGAGCTCACCGAGTTCGATGACGGCGTGCTCGGTGCGACCGCCCTGCTGGCCGGTCCGGCCGCGCTGGTGCCGCGGTACGGCGACGACGGGTACGGGAGGATCCTGCGCGACTACTGGCACCGGCTCGGGGGGCAGCAGGCGGATCGCGACGACCCCTACCGCATCGACCTCGCGCTGGTGGAGCGGCTGGGCAGCGGGGTCGAGCTGAGCGTCCCGCGTGACGGCGTCCTGGTCCGCCAGGGCCAGCGGGCCAAGCGGCTCAACGATCTGCTGCAGATGCCCGTCCAGGACCGCGACGGCCTCCCGGTCGGACGGGTCCTCGACGTTCGCCTCGAGCACGAGACCGTCGAGCCCGGCGAGCGGATCCGGGTGACCGGGCTCGTCGTCGGCCGCGGCCGGCCCGGGTCCTACCTCGGCTACGACCGCCGTCCCGACATGGGTCCGTGGCTGGTGAGCCGGATCCTCCGCTTCCTGCACCGGCACTCCGGCTTCGTCGCGCTCGGCGACCTCGACGAGCTGGACTGGGAGGCCGGGGTGATCCGCGTGCACGAGGGGGCGCTGCGCCCCCTCGTCGCTGCCGGATCGTGAGGGACACCGCCGGATGAGGCGTACGGTAGTGGTGTCGGTAGTCGGGTGAACCGTCACTCGCACGCTGGTCGCCGACACCGGGCAACGGTTCATCCCCGCGCTCGGGCATCCGCACTGCGACCCTGACCCCGTCGTGGCGGATGTGCCTCTAGCCTGATGTGGTGTCTTGGGTGCACGCGGTCATCGACGTTCCCGCCAGCCAGCACGCAGTGGCGGCGAGCTTTTGGAGCCGGGTCCTCGACTGGCCGGTCGGCGCCTCGTGGCCAGGCCATCCGGAGCTGCGCAGCTTCGAGCCGCCGCACGGCGCGGCCTACGTCCACCTGCAGGAGATCGACGGCCCCCCGCGCATCCATCTCGACCTCGAGAGCTCGGACCCCGGCAGCACCGTCGGCCGGGCGGTCGATCTGGGCGCGGAGCTGCAGCACGAGACCGAGGAGTGGCGCACCCTCAGCTCGCCGGGCGGGCTGCACTTCTGCGTGCTCGACGCCCACCGGCACGAGGTCCCCGAGCCGACGAGCTGGCCCGACGGACACCGCAGCCGCCTGGTCCAGGTCTGCGTCGACTCCCCCGCCGCGGCCCACGACCGGGAGGTGGCGTTCTGGCGGGCCCTGTTGGGCCATCGCTGGGTGGACGCGGCCGCGCCGGAGTTCGCGGGCAAGTGGCACGACGACGCCGGGTCCCCGCTCCAGCTGCTCTTCCAGCGCCTCGACGAGCCGACTGGTCAGGTCCGCGCCCACCTCGATCACGGCGCCGACGACCTGACCGCAGAGGTACGCCGGGTGCTGGGGATCGGCGCGGACGACATCGGCGCGGGGCGCGGAGGCTGGCACGCGCTGCGCGACCCTGCCGGGCTGGCGTTCTGCGTCACCGCCAACTCTCCCGAGCGGACCCGGCTGCGCGACATCGGCTAGGGCGCGGCGGCCCGCAGCTTCTCGAGCAGCGGCTCGGCCGCCTCGTCCAGGAACCGGTCCTGGCCCTCGTCGCCGACCTGGACCACGCAGACGTCGGTGAAGCCGGCCTTCCAGTAGTCGCTGGCGGCCTCGACGATCCTGTCCAGGTCGGGACCGCACGGGATCGACTCGGCGACATCGTCCGGCTTCACGAACTGGGTGGCCCCGGAGAACCCAGCGGTGGTGGGCAGGTCGGCGTTGACCTTCCAACCGCCGGCGAACCAGCGGAACTGCTCGTGGGCGCGCTCGACAGCAGCCTTCTCGTCGGGGTCCCAGCAGATCGGGATCTGACCGATGGCGCGGGCCCCGTCGCCGATCGGGTCGGAGCCCTCGGCGGCATTCCATGCCTCGACCAGCCCGGCGTCTGGCTCGACCCCGATCAGGTCGTCCGCCAGCGGCGCGAACCGCTCGACGCTGCGGTCGCCCGAGACCGCGAGCGCGATGCGGACCTGCTCGTCGGGCAGGTCCCAGAGCCGGGACGAGTCCACGGCGTAGTGCTCCCCGCGGTAGGTGACCAGCTCGCCGCCGAACAGCTCGCGGATGACCTCGACCGCTTCCTCGAGCATCTCCTGGCGGGTCTCCAGGGCGGGCCAGCCCTCGCCGACCGTGTGCTCGTTGAGGTTCTCGCCGCTGCCCAGCCCCAACGTGAACCGGCCCTCGGACAGCAGCCCCATGGTCGCGGCCTTCTGCGCCACCACAGCGGGGTGGTAACGCATCGTCGGGCAGGTCACGTAGGTCATCAGCCCGACCCGTTCGGTGGCCTGGGCCACCGCGCCCAGCACGCTCCAGGCGTACGGCGCGTGGCCCTGCTCGGTGAGCCACGGCGAGTAGTGGTCGCTGGAGACCTCGAAGTCGAAGCCGGCCCGCTCGGCGGCCACGGCGTACCGGACGAGCTCGCGCGGGCCGGACTGCTCGGTCATCAGGGTGTAGCCGAAGCGGGTGGCCATCGAGCTCACCCCAGGACGGAGGCAGCGTCGACGGCGCCGTGCTCGTCCTCGATCGCGGAGGCCAGCTTCGCGATCTCGTCGTCGGACAGCTCGATGTCGGTCTCGTCGAGTGCCTTGCGCAGCTCGCGCTCGACCGTGCCCTCGGGGGCACCGTCCTGGTAGGAGGTCACCCGGTCGACCACGCCCTGGATCGCTTCGAGCTCGGCACTGTCGCGCGTAGTCGTCATGACCGTCAGGTACCCGGAGCCGACTGTGCCTCACCCACCCCTAGAGGTGGGTGAGGCACAGACCCAGGTTCAACCAAGATCAGACGCCGCGGCCTCCGCGGACCTTGCCGATGATGAAGAGCGCGAGGGCGATGATCGCCAGGATGATGAGAATGGTCCACAACATGGTGAGGCTCCGTCCGGTAGATGGTGCGGCGCAGACCGTCCGAGCCCGGTCGTCACCGCAGGATCGTCAGTCGGTACCCAATAAGCAGGTTCACCCGCACAGGTGAGCGATTCCTCCGGAGATCGGCGTATTAATGGATGGCCGGCGGCTTCGACTCAAGGTCACGCATCTCGGGGCAGCCGCCGGTCCACACTCTTTCAGCCCAGGTCCCCGACCTGGATGACGACCTTCCCGAAGTTGCGGCCGGCGAGCATGCCGGCGAACGCCTCGACGGCGTGCTGGAGCCCCACCGTGATGTCCTCGCGGTAGCGGACCTTCCCCTCGGCCACCCACGCCGACATCTCCTCGAGGAACCGCGCATGGTGCTCCCGCTCGAACTCGTTCTGGATGAAGCCGCGCACGGTGAGGCTCTTGGTCAGCACCCGGCGCATGAAGCCGTCCAGCCGGTCCGGCCCCTGCGCCGCCTCGGTCGCGTTGTAGCCCGCGACCAGCCCGCAGACCGGGATCCGCGCGTAGAGATTCAGGTGCCGCAGCACGGCGCGGCCGACCTCACCCCCGACGTTCTCGAAGTAGACGTCGATCCCGTCCGGTACGGCGTGGGCGAGCTGGTCGCGGAAGTCCGGCGCCCGGTGGTCGACCGCCGCGTCGAACCCGAACTCCTCGATCAGTGCCCGGCACTTCTCCGGTCCCCCGGCGATCCCCACCGCGCGGGCGCCCTTGAGCCGGGTGATCTGGCCGACCGCCGAGCCGACCGGTCCGGTCGCGGCGGCGACCACGACCGTCTCGCCCTCGCGCGGCTTCCCGATCTCGAGCAGCCCCGCGTACGCCGTGAACCCCGGCATCCCCAGCACCCCCAGGGCCGTCGACACCGGCGCTGCGGCCGGGTCCAGCCTCCGCGTCGCCCTGGCGTCCGCGACGGCGTGCGTCTGCCAGCCGGAGTAGGACAGCACCAGGTCGCCGACCTCTCGGTGGGGCGAGCGCGACTCGATCACCTCGCACACCGTGGCCCCGACCATCACCCCGCCCAGCTCGACCGGGTCGGCGTACGACTCCGCGTCGCTCATCCGGCCCCGCATGTAGGGGTCGAGCGAGAGGTAGACGACGCGGAGCAGCACCTGCCCGTCCTCCAGCGGCGGGAGGTCGACGGTGGCGGTGTCGAAGTCAGCGGCCGTGGGCTCGCCGACGGGGCGCGTGGACAGGGTGATCTGGGTGGTCTGCACGGTCCCTGCCTATCAGCCGACGGCGAGGGCCTCGGGGCGGGTCGGCGCCGGAACCGTCGCCGCAGGGCGCTGCCAGACCTTGGCCCGGGCCAGCACGACGACGGCCAGCGCCACGCACGCTCCCATCGTGGCGAAGCCGGTTTCGCCCGCGACGTAGGCCAGGCTCGCCGGGGAGCTGGCGACGACGACGGTGGCGCCGAGGTCGAAGACGGTGTTGACGGTGTTGTGCGCGATCGCGACGGGCCAGATGCTGCCGGACCGGTCGCGCAGCCACGCGTAGAAGACGCCACCGGCGGTGATGACCAGGACTGCGGCGGGCGCGGCGATCCAGCGGACGCCCTCGCTGTCGTAGGTCGAGGCGATCAGGATCAGTGGCAGGTGGAAGCAGCCGTGGGCGAAGCCGGTGATGACGGCCGCCCGGCGCCGATCGGTCAGCTCCTGCACCCGCGGCAGCATGAAGCCTCGCCACCCGATCTCCTCACCGATGAAGACCACGCTCCACACCACGAGGCCGACCAGGAGGCCGAGCGTCCAGCCGCCCACCTGGTCCGCGTCGAGGTGCAGGTCGGCCAGTCGGCCCGCGCCGATGAGCAGGGCGGTGCCGTACGCCGCCCCGCACAGGACGACCGGGAGCAGCAGCGCCGGCAGCCAGCTCCCGAGGCCGGACCGTCCGAGACCGAGGCCGCGCCAGAGGGCCCGCCGGCTCCCCTTCCTGAAGTAGGTGAAGGTCAGGATCGTGACGCTCAGTATCGGGACGAAGAGGCTGAACAGCTTGTTGATGTTGGCGTCGGGCAGGCCGATGGCGATGCCGAGGGCCAGCAGGTAGGTGAGGGCCAGGTAGGCGAGGATCTCGCGCAGTGGTGAGCGTCGGGTCGGAGTGTGGGCTGAGTTCGTCATGGCTTCACCCTCGCCGCGCGAGCGGGGTGCCCGCGTCTGGCTGCCGACCCCTCTCGAGAGGTCTGCGGACAGAGGGTCAGCTCCGCCCCGGGACAGCGAGCCCGGACTCGTAGGCGTGCATCACCAGCTGCGCCCGGTCGCGGAAGCCGAGCTTGGTCAGCAGGTGGCTGACGTGGGTCTTGACCGTCCCGTAGCCGAGGTGCAGCTGCGCGGCGATCTCCTGGTTGGACAACCCCTGCGACACGGCGAGCAGGACCTCGCGCTCGCGGCCGGTCAGCCCGTCGTCGTACGACGGGTCGCGGCCGGCCGGGAGCGCCGCGAACCGTTCGATCAGCCGCCGGGTCACCCGCGGGTGCAGCAGCGCCTCGCCGGCCGCGACCACCTCGATCGCCTCGAGCAGCTGCTCGGGACGGGTGTCCTTGAGCAGGAAGCCGCTGGCGCCCGACCGGAGGGCCTCCAGCACCACCTCGTCCTCGTCGAACGTGGTCAGCACCAAGATCCGCGTGTCGTGGCAGGCCGGGTCGGCCAGGATCGTGCGAGTGGCCGCCAGGCCGTCGACGTGCGGCATCCGGACGTCCATCAGCACGACGTCCGGAGCGGTCCGGCGACAGAGGCTGATCGCCTCCAGGCCGTCCCGCGCCTCCCCCACGACCTCGACGCCGTCGGCAGAGCTGAGCAGCAGCACGAACCCGGCCCGCACCAGGTCCTGGTCGTCGACGACCGCGACCCGGGTCATCCGGCGGCCCGCACCGGCAGGGTCGCGTGGACACGGAACCCGTCGCCGACGGTGCCGTAGTCGAGGGAGCCTCCGACGAGACGGACACGCTCGTCGAGCCCGACCAGACCGTGGCCCGACGTACCCCCGCGCGCTGCCGCGCGAGCCGGTCCGGGGTCGCTGACCTCGATCTCGACGGCGCGCCCGGTGACCGCCACGGTGACCGACGCGGCACTGGCGGCGGAGTGCTTGATGACGTTGGTGAGCGACTCCTGGACGACCCGGTAGGCCGAGAGCGAGACGGCCGCGTCGAGCTCGGGTGCGCTCCCCGACCGGCCCAGCTCGACCTCCAGCCCCGCCGCGCGGACGTCCGTGACCAGCGACGGCAGGTCGTCGAGCCCCTGCGTGGGCGGCCGTGTGCCGTCCTCGGAGTCCTCGCGGAGCATGCCGAGCATCGACCGGGTCTGCTCGAGCGCGCGCCGGCTGGTGTCGGCGATGACGTCGAGCGACTGCTCGGCGGCGGCCGGGTCGGTGCGGATCACGTGGGCCCCCACGCCCGCCTGGACGGCGATCAGCGACATGCTGTGCGCCACGACGTCGTGCAGGTCCCGGGCGATGCGGAGCCGCTCCTCGGTGACGGCCGCCCGCACGTGGTCGCGCTGCAGCTCCCGCCGCGACCGCAGCGCCTCCGCGACCGCCCAGGCCGCGACGAGGAGCGCGACGGCCAGCAGCACGTCCTTGGTCCGCAGGTCGGGCACTCCCCCGAGCCCGAGCACGGCGAAGCAGACGATGCCCCCGCCCAGGCCGGCCAGCCCCTCCTTGCGGGTGCCGTGGGTGGCGAGCGAGTAGAGGCTGAAGAGCATCAGGACCGACAGCAGGCCGATGTAGTGGAACGACCCGCTGACCACGAAGGCGCCGGCGACGAAGACGCCGTACGACGTCGCCGGCCGGGTCCGCCGCCAGGCCAGCGACCCCGCGGCCACGACGGTCGCCACTGCGGCCAGCAGGTCGGGCTCGTGCAGCCGGGGGTCGATCGTGTCCATGTCGGCCGTGAGCAGCGACGCCAGCGACAGGCCGGCCGCCAGGACCCCGATCACCGGGTCCAGGAACGGGTCGACCCGGCGGGCCATCGACTCCCACACGCGGCGCCGGTACGCCGGCGCGGCCGGCTCGGCGCTCATGAGCCCGAGGCTACGCGCGCCCCGACCCGCTCCGCCTCTGTCTGCAGACCTATTCAGACGCCTTCGAGAGGCCCATCGCCTCGACCAGCTCGTCGGACAGCGACCGGGCGTAGACGGTCGTGAGGTGGCCGCGGTCGCGGTAGGGCAGCACGTCGCCGATGACGACCGGGCACTGCTGCTGCCAGCACAGCCACTTCGTCGGGTCGACGATGTCGGTGCCGGTCGCGGCCGCCGCCTCCTCCGAGATGTCCGCGTCGCGCACCGAGGCGGCCAGCGGCTTGAACATGCAGTCGCCGAGGTCGGGGTCGCCCGTGGTCAGGCAGGTGGCTGGCTCCTCCTCCGACTTCGGTACGTCGCGCAGCAGCACCGCGCGGTCCGAGATCCCGGCGAGCTGGGTGAACAGGTCGACGTAGCCGGCGCGGGTCGCGTCCTCCTCGGCGTCGTTGGGGATGCGGGTGCCGGAGGCGTCGTACAGAGCCGGGTTGGGACCGCTGGACGACACCACGACGAGATCGGGGTGGAGGGTGGCGATCTGGTCGAGGGCCCACGACCGGAAGTCGTCGCACGCGGCCCACTGGGGCGAGCCCGGGACCAGCTCGCCGACGCTGACCAGCGAGGCGGCGCAGTTGGGCTTGACCAGGTAGTAGGTCCGGTAGCCGAGCTCCGACCCGATCTGGTCGAAGGCCGGGATCCACATCCGCCCGTGGCTGTTGCCGAAGACCACGATCGAGCGGTCGGCGTCGGGGTCCCCCATGGGGCAGAGCTCGCGGGAATCGCGCTCGTAGTCGCAGGCCCCCACCTCGGGCACGTCGTCCTTCACCGAGAGCAGGTCGGGGGTCAGGTCGCTCGGCACGGCCATGTGGTGCCGGGCCGCGATCACCGAGGCCTGCACCAGGGCCACGGTCGGGTCCTTGTCCAGGTCGTACGACGACTCGTCGTCGACCCCGAAGTCGGTCAGTGTGATGGCCGGGTTGTCGCCGAGCGCTCCCGACGCGTACTCGCTGTAGTAGTAGCCGCCCACCGAGCCGGCCACGACGACCGCCACAGCCGCCGGGTAGAGCGCCAGGGCCCGTCCGGTCGGGAACCGCAGCGGGCTGCGGAACGGCTGCTCGACGAAGCGGTAGGTCAGCCCGGAGAGCACGAA
>Ga0075365_10001219_pt1 | contig 11363 bp, 8 predicted proteins | sample EndMetdeltDD1765_FD_71387 | JGI IMG/M metagenome (GOLD analysis project Ga0075365, IMG submission 71387) | Populus endosphere microbial communities from Tennessee, USA - Endosphere MetaG P. deltoides DD176-5 | ecosystem: Host-associated > Plants > Roots > Endosphere | place: USA: Tennessee... | reverse complement strand
CGCCGTGGCAAGCGAGACAGAGAGCGCCGTTGCGGCGAGGTGCTGCTTCATGGGTCAAGTCCTTCGGTTGAGTAACACGCACGAACGCAACAGCGGCCGCCTAAGCGATATGGCGATGCAGTTCAGCGGGATTAGAGGTCCGTTTTTGATAAGGCTTATGCGTCTACCCCATCAATGCCGAGCGGGCAGGCCCACCATAGTCTTTAAAGGGGGTCACCCTGCACGCAACCGACGAGGTAAGCAGGGGCGCGGCAAAACACTAGCGACCTTGTCAGCGTGTGGATTCAATGGGCCTTATCGACTGTGACGGTGACTTTACCGGGACGATCAAAGACCGAAACGTCGCCTTGCACCCGACCCAGAATAACGATGCCTGGCGCCGGCACGCGTCCATCACGGTAGTAGATGACGAAATCGCTCGAACTCCAAAGGCCAAGCGTTCCCGTGGAAAATTCGCGCTGGCGTGAAGCCGTTGGCAAGGCAGAAGGCAGGTCGCCCGTCTTTTCCTGGCGCAGATGATCGTCCATCTCGATCGTTAAAGGCAGCATTTCGGCAAAGGCGCGAGCAGCAGCGTTGTCCGCGAGCTCGGCCGTGACATTGCCCCAGTTCGACGAAATCGAGATACGATCCTGGGCCATTGCGGTCCCTCCCATTGGCATTGTCAGCGAGGCAATGATGAATGCGCTTCCTGCGAGATACTTCATGTTCCACCATTATTTGAGCGAGAACGGGGCTTTCCGGCTGACCTTAGAGCAGCCATCGAATAATATGAAAGCACGGCGACACCAGCAATGACCGCTGTCCAATGGGCAAAAAACGGCGTCACCGACGCGGTGAAATCCCAGAAGTCCAGGCTGTAGCCAAACGTCAGCTTCGTCGAGACGCCGAGGACAGCGAAACTCCATGCTCCATACGCCAGCAAAAGCGTGGAAAAGAGCCTGAGCCAGTTGGTCCTGACCCGCGAGGGAGAGAGCCTGAGTACAGTAGCGAAAGTCACCATCACACGCGGCCAATGGCTTCCGAGATGGACGGCGATGATCAACACCACCCAGTAAGCCGAGAACCAGTGGAGTTCGATGACGCTGACGTGATCCGTGAACTGGATGAAGCTCACCGACCGGGAGATCAGCACGCTGGTCACGAACAGCACCGTGATGTTGATCGCCAACCAAGTATGGATGATCACGACCGCCCAGCGGCGGGCGTCGTATTGGCCGATACGAAGCGTTAGGAACCACCGCCTGTTGGTGTAAATGTGCCAGGTCAAAAGTCCGAACATTGCCGTCCCAAAGGCCTCGTGTGGGCCGTTGTCGAGCCACCAGTAGGCAAGGGATAGCATCAAGAGCGCGGCCATAGCTGCGGGCAGAAGAAGGCGATTGGTTGCTAGTCGGAGCATCGCGATACCCCGCTAACATCAGAGGAGATCATCATCTGAGATAGCTCCATCGAACGTGAACATGAACTGTTCGGACTGACGTGAGCGATGGCAGGAATAGCAACGAGCGACATTTTCGTCTGCTTTGACTGTCCCATCCGGCCAAAACCACTGATATTCCCACTCATTCTCCCCATCGCCGATCTTTTGGCCGACGAGATAGCGCGTCAGGACGTCGCTTTGATAATCGACAAGAACCATGTGCGTGCCGGTGGGAACAGGCTGGCCGGCTTTGAGAGCTGTGAGGGCCTGAGGGCTTGTCAGCATGTGTTCCCGCGTGATCCCCCGTCGAACCGTCGTGTAGTGCATAAGCTGATCGAGAGGCGGGAATGTCACCGAGTTGGCAGCCGCAAGTGCTGGTGTCGGCGAAAACTCGGTCTCGACCAGGAAATAGCCTGTCAGAACGACCACGAAGGGTAGGGCCATTAAGCCGGACAAGCGATAGACTTTCATAGTATTCACCCTTGTAACGATCGATTGACGCTGTCGCACTCTTCGCCTCCGCATTGGGCAGGCATATTCTTGAGCTTGCCCATCTGTCTCGGTCGCCTCACGACGGCCGAGACAGATGGAGGGACCAAGGCCACAAGCAACGCCTGCGGCTGGTTCCGCTTCAGTTTAGGCGAGATGCTGATCGAAAAAGTTCTTCAGCCGGTCGAACGGAATGAGATCAACGCGGTCGTACAGATCGACATGACCCGCTCCCTTGACCCAGAGCAGTTCCTTGGGCTCCGACGCCCGGTTGTAGGCATCTTGGCTGAATTCCTTCGAATGCGCCTGGTCGCCGGAGATGAACAGCATCGGGCGCGGCGAGATCGTCTCGATGTCGTTGAAGGGATAGAAGTTCATGAACTTGACGCTGCTGCTAAGGGTCGGCTTCGTCGTCGTCTCCCTCGTGACGCCGACAGGCGTGAACTCACCGCGGGGCGTGCGATAGAAGTCATAGAACTCGCGCTGAATCGGATCCGTATCGGCCGTCAGTTCCAGTGTGGTGCCACCAATGTACTGGGTCTTTGCACCGTCGGCCTCCGCCCAGCGCTGTTCTGCGGCGGTTGCGATGAACTGCTTGCGCTGCTCGACTGTCTGCGACTTGTTCAGTGCGTCGCGAAAGGCAGCGCCCATGTCGTACATGCTGACCGTTGCGACCGCCTTGATACGCGGGTCGATCTTGGCGGCGCTGATGACGAAGCTTCCGCTACCGCAGACTCCGATTGCGCCGATATTCTTTCGGTCCACGAAGTCGCTTGACCCGAGGAAGTCGACGCCCGCGCTGAATGCTTCGGCGTAGATTTCCGGCGACACGAGATTGCGCAACTGTCCCTCGCTGTCCCCCCAGAAAGGAAGATCGATGGACATGGCTACAAAACCCTGCTCGGCCATTTTCGTGGCGTAGAGATTTGCGCTCTGCTCTTTGACTGCTCCCATTGGGTGACCGACGATGAGGGCAGGGCTCTTGACCGTCCGGTCGAGGTCCTTGGGAAGGTACAGGTTGCCGGCGACATTTGTCTGATACTGCGTTTTGAACGTGACCTTGTGGAAGGTTACCTTATCGCTGGTGTAGAAATTTGCCGCCCCGTTGGACATGTCTTGAGCCTTTGCAACTGTTATGTCGAAAGTGGACATCGCCGCGATGGTTGCTACGCCGGCTCCTGTCATCTTGAGCAGGTGGCGGCGATCGATGCCGGTTTTCGAGGTCTCTGCGTTCTCGTGAATATCTTGGGTCATCTGCGCGTCTCCTTTAGAAATCATAGGTTGCGAATTGTGCCGGACGGCAGACCAGCTTCACCGACCCGCTGAATGCCGCGCCGCGATGGCTAAAACGAAAGATCCGCCCAGCAGCGCCGCAGCGAACAGGAAGGTGGTCCACCAACCTGCGCTGTCGAACAGCACGCCTCCGATAGAGGCGCCAAGCGTGATCGCGAGCTGAATGGTCGCCACCTGCAGTCCTCCACCTGCCTCTGCGTCGTCAGGCATGGTTCGGCTAAGCCAGGTCCCCCAACCGACAGGAGCGGCAGTGCTGAACAGACCCCAGCCTATGAGCAGAGCTGCTGTGATCGTTGGGGATGTACCGAATGCGATCAGCGCCAATGCAATGACGGCCATGATCAGCGGTATCGCAGCGAGAACGACGAACAACCACTTTTGCAGCAGGTGACTGACGATCGTGGTCCCTGCCACTCCCGCCAGACCCATCAACAGAAGCAGGAGCGACAGGGTCGATATTGAAACCGACGTCACGGTTTCCAGGAAAGGACGGAGATATGTGAACAGGGCAAACTGACCCATAAAGACGAGCATGATTGATGCCATGCCGATGGCTACCGGTGGGCGGAGCAACAACCTGAACACGTTTGATGAGCCCTCACTGCGACGCGGAGGCAGGGGCGGAATGCTGATCCACTGCCAGACGAGCGCCAGAAGTGCCAGCGGAACGACGGCAAAGAAGGCGCCGCGCCAGCCTATGTAGCTTCCGAGCAGGCTTCCGAGTGGCGCAGCAATCGTTGCCGAAATGGCATTGCCTGCATTCAGCATCGCAAGGCCCTTGGGCACGGAGTTTTCTGGAACCAGACGCATGACGACCGACGTCGACATCGACCAGAAGCCACCAATGGCGATGCCTAGCAAGGCACGCCCGACCATCAGCACGATGTAGTTTGGCGCAAAGGTCACAATCGCTCCCGAGATCACCAGGATCAGCGAGAACGATCCCAGCACCAATCGCTTGTCCAATCGACGCGTGAACCCCGCCACGCAAATGCTGGTGACGACGGCAAAGATGCCAGAGATGGAGATCGCCTGGCCGGCTCGGCCCTCCGTTACACCCAGCTCCGTGGCGATGGGGGAGAGAAGGCTGACCGGCATAAATTCCGACGCGATCAGGACGGCAACGCACAAGGCCATGGAGATGACTGCGCCCCAGGCCGCAACCGGTACAGCCGAAGTGGCAGGAGCCGTGACCGAGGCTACTTCGTCGTTCTTAAAGTCGGATTGTATGAGAGCTTTTTGTGTCATGGCCGCAATATACGCAACGGTCAGTTCCAAGATTAGTCATTGCAATTCGCTTGGACCTATCGCCCTATGACATCAATCACCGATGCTTTGGAGACGGACCATGAAGCGGGAAGATCTCAATGACATGCTTTGGTTTCTGGCAGTGGCAGAGGAGCGGAGCTTCACAAAAGCGGCCGCGAGACTTGGTACGTCGCAATCGACCATCAGCCATACCATCAAGAAGCTCGAAGCTCGGATGGGGCTGCGCCTTCTGACCCGCACGACCCGCAGCGTTTCTCCCACGGAAGCGGGAGAGAGATTGATCCGCTCCCTGGCGCCGCGCATCGAGGAGCTCGAGACCGAGATCGACGCGCTGATGGAGTTCAGGGACAAACCGTCGGGCTCTGTTCGCATAACGCTTTCCGATCACGCGTTGGAAAGCGTTGTCTGGCCGAAGCTGCGCTCAGTTCTACGAGACTACCCCGACATCAAGGTCGAGCTTAACAGCGACAACGGCTTCCGGAATATTGTGGAAGAGAAATTTGACGCCGGGGTGCGGCTCGGTGAAAGTGTTGATAAGGACATGATCGCCGTCCGCATCGGGCCAGACTGGCGACTGATCGTCGTGGCCTCTCCGGAATATTTCGCAGGGAGGCCGGCTCCTGAAATGCCACAGCAGCTCGTCGCTCATGACTGTATCAACCATCGGCAGTCGCGCCTCGGAGGGCTGTACAGTTGGGAATTCGAGAAGGGTGGCAGGGAGCTTCGGGTCCGTGTAGAGGGCCAACTGACCTTCAACACGTCCTACGCGATGATCGATGCCGCCGTGAAAGGGTACGGAATTGCTTACGTACCCGAAAATCTGGTTCAACGGCAGCTTGCGTCCGGTGAGTTAGTGCAGGTTCTCGATGACTGGACCCCGCTGTTTCCAGGCTACTACCTCTATTACCCAAGCAGACGACAGAACTCTCCAGCGTTCAAGGTCGTTGTAGAGGCGCTGCGCGTTTAAATGTGAAAGGGGCGAACGCAGCCGATGTAGTGTTAAGGGCCGTTGCGGGGCTGCGGAGTAATGCAGCTTCGATGCTTAAAACATGTTCTCCTCGCCCGAATTCGTCCGCTGCCCGGCTCCATCACCTGAAAGCCGCCCGTCCGCTTGCGGCCCCGTTGCAGTCATTGCCTGCGGGTCCCCAGCCAATCTCTCCGTCGTCCTTTGAATGTGGCGAGATAGCCCGCGTTTTCTCGCAGACGTCGCCTAAGTTCCTGGGAAGACGCCACTTTTTGGCGGGGGAGATAGTCTCTGATTTGCAGCGCAAAATGGGCTTGAAATGGTTCGCCTGGGAGACCTGGATTCTCACATGATTTCAATGGCTTAACGGAAAAGCCTTGAAATTTCCTCTTTTTTCCCATCGCGAGCGACCTTGGATGCCACCTTTGTGCCCTGGCTTTGGGCATCAGTCAACCGGATGGGCATAGCGGTAATAATTTCCGGTTTCGGAGCCTAAGCTCGTCGTCCGGCGGCCATACGCGTTAGGCAACCTCGCACCCTCATTTCAGTAGTTGAAGTAGTCATAACAGCTTCCTCGAAGCTGCCGCTCGCTAAGGGTCACTGGACTGAGATTGCGCGACGCCCGTTGCATGATGCACCTTTACCGAATGCACTTCATTAAACAGTGCTGGGGTATCTAAGCCTCACTACAGCTCAAGCGGGTATTTGACGATGGCTCTTTTACTTCATCTTACTGATTTGCATTTAGGTCCTGGCGGTGCCGATAAATTGACCGTTGATGAGAAGGTGAAAGCTATTCCCCAAGGAGAGCTGGAAACCCGGCTGAACGATACGGTGAAGCTAATTCGACGCGTCGTCGACAAGTTGAATGGCGAACGGCTGTCTTCCGTTATCATAAGCGGTGACATTACCGTGGCGAACGGGCGAGAGGGTTACTCTAGGCTCAAGGAGTTTTTCGTCGAGCTCGCCCCGATGCTCCCTCAAGACAAAAACGCAGTTGTGGTTGTCCCAGGTAACCATGACGTTGAGTGGGGAACTGAGCCATCAACCCCAGCGCGCTACCAAAATTTCAAATCGTTTGTTCGAGACGAGCTTAAAGCGACCACCCCTTTTCTTGACGGCGTCGATAGCATCAACAACGGGAAGATCCGCTTAACCGGCCAGAAGAGTCCTTTCTATCTAAACAAGGACGTCGGATATGCTATCGTGCCCATGAATACATCAAACTATTGCGGAAGTAATCTGCTTATCGACGGTGTGTCGAGGACTGACATCGAAACGTTCTTGGACAGCGCAAAAGTTCTCGCGAACGGTCCCGCGATCGTGAAGTCGCTGGCGCGTTTGACTCGCTTCGATATAGCGCGCGTGTCTCCGAGTCAGTTACGCGCTTTCGAGCTGGCGGTCAGGAAAGCTCGCAGTGACTTGTCACCAGAAACTGAATTCCCCCTGATCATCACCACGTTTCACCACAATCTTGCGCCGGTTTCCCGTTACGAGGAACTGAAGCCGTTCGAGGGGATGACGAATCTGGGAGCGCTGACGGAAGCGCTCACCGATGTCGGCGTGAACATCGCTCTACACGGCCACAAACATCAGCAAGCCGCATACTGGGACAATCGCGAGACCGTTGGCGGCAAGACATCCAATATGCTGGTTATGTCTGGCGCTTCTGTGGGAGGCGAAGGATATAATGCAGACATCCCGTTCCGGCTCATTGAAGTGAACCGAATAAGTGGCGGGCATGATGTCGTCATTCACAATCCCAAGGATTTTGCTAGTGGGAGCTCCGCATATCTGAGATCGGGCCTCATTCACGGGAATTGGATCCGCCCCATTTCGTCGAATGCGCATTCAACTGTCGTCGAAGCCGAAGATTTTGATAAGGTTCATGAACGCGTATTGAATCTGCCTCTGTTCAAGGCAGATTTCAATCATGCTCTCAATAATGTCGTGACCACGATCCAGGACGGGACTTCGGTAACGAGCAAAGTGCCTAGAGGATATCCGCTGGATGTCGTAGACGATCCCAGTACGATCGATACCTGGTTTGAAGAGATAGCAGCTTGGTGGCAAACAGACCTCTCCGAGCTTTCATCCGATCTCTATTTCACACACGGGACCCGCATAAGACGGTTTCGAGGAATTACTGATCAACTCCAGCACGCGGCGAATATCCTCAACAGGCCAGATCCTAAGAATGGGCGAGCCCTTATCACGCTCATTGATCCTGAGAGCGACTTCAGGAACGATAATACTAAAAAGCGTGGGGGTTGGTTCCCAGCATTTTCCATGGCGCAAGCTTACATTACGAGCGAAGACGGAAAGAACAAACTAAATATCGTTGGCTTCTACCGAAAGCAGGAAATGCGTTACTGGTGGGCGGTCAACATCAGGGAGCTCAAGCTGATGATGGATGCTCTTATTTCCCTTCGTGTAAAAGCTTCCATTGGCAGCATTACTACGGTCGCGACAATCGCCATAGCAGAAAGGGGAAAACCGCGCGTTGCCGTCCCTGTGCTCGATCGGTGGTACGATAAAGATAAGGGCAAGATTGCTCAACTCGTATTGTCTGCAGTCAACGCTTCCAGGTCAACCGGGCAGGAGGTTCGCGACCCCACAAAAATCGCCGTCTGGCGAGCGATTTTAATCGACCTTATTCCAGCCGAACTTGCAAGCGGAAGTCAGATCGAGAACGTACCTCTCGCAACCAAGGGCTTGGAACTTGCCCACGAACTCCTAAAGGCTTTTTCGCAGTTCGAGGCCAACCCGAAACTCTCCACATTGACGGAATGCTTCGCAAGGATCCAAATCGAATGCGCAAACGTCGTGCAGGCTGTTCTTCACAGGAACGCTAATGCATATCAAGATTATGATCGGGCTCGACAGGCCATATCCCTTGAAGCTGGCCGCGCCCGGAACGTCTTACAAGAGATTTTCGATGAAAAATGACAAGACGAAAGTAAATATCCATGACATGCAGCTTATCCAAGCTGATTTCGACAAATCACGAGGGTTCCATCAACTGCCATTTCCGCCAAACGCGTTAGATAATAAGCTTCCTCTATCATTTTCTGAAAAGTTATCTATGGCTGAGTTTGCTGCCATTGGCCTTGGCGGCGAGGTGGGAGAACTACTAAATGGCCTAAAAAAGATTCGGAGAAATCTTGCAGTTAATGGAACTGAGACCTTCGATTCACAATCGCTGCTTGGGGAAGTTGCCGATGTCTATTCTTATCTCCTGAAACTCAGCAACATACTTGGTCACGACCTCGAAGTCGCCTACCTCGAAAAAATGTGCTTAAATCGATATCGTTTCCCGGCTCTTGAGAAAGGGCGGAAACCTACCTTTATCATAGCGGGACCTCCGGGAAGCGGCAAGTCGTCGGTCTCAGCAGCGCTAGAAAAGATGAACTTGAAGGGTCGGAATATCTATATTGAAGATTTTTCACAAAATCCGTTTCTACTAGATGCAATTTCACAAGGAAGCTCGGTTTTCGAAAGCCAGGAATGGTTCCTGGAGAAGGTGAGATCCTTTCTTGAACGACGGTCCGGCGAAAAATCAGTGACCGTCATAGATCAATCGCCACTTGCGATACCCCTCGTATATGGCCATGATTTTTACGCTGGCTCCATACTCGGCAGATCTGATTATTTGTGTCATCTGCAGAATTATCTCCGGCTTCATGGTGAGTTCGACAGCGCGGTATCCAGCATCTCCACTATTTACCTAACTGCCGACATTGACACACTTATGCACAGGTGTTTGGCAAAAGGTTTTGTCGACCGGGACTGGCTGGTACGAATTGTCGAGCGTTTTCAGATTATAAGGGACTTGTCAGAAGTTTGCATCGACACGACGGGCATGTCTTTGGACGAAGTTGTCTTGCGTGTTGAGTCTTTGATTAAAGATTGACAAAAGGATGGATTGCATCATCCGATGCTTGGCGACTACATCATCGGAGATGCGACAACCTCCGATGAGCAAGCGTGTGATCGAACGGCGGCGACGGGCCACCCTTCGTCGATACGAAAGGAAGCAGGTTCCAATCCTTTCGGGACCTTCTGCGGAGGCTTCAGCAGTCATGCGCTATCATTGCCGTCATTCAGAACGCCGATCATCGTTCCCGGAGCCGGACGATCCCCAGAGCTTTCAGGCCGGCACCTGCCGATCTCAGCACAGCGGGCAGACCACTTGTTTGAGACTGTAAAGCAAAGTCCCCAGCCATGTTTTAAAGAGCTCTGAGCATCCGCGGGATCTGGAGAGCATCCCGTGGTTCTGAACGCGAACGCGATATCGCGCCGAGTAGCTGCAAGACGTCACTTGTTTTAGTGGGGAAAAGCAGCGATCAGACGAGGCAATTGCCCAAAATGGTTTGCCTGGGGGACCTTGTATTGTCACATGAGCTCAATGGCTTCGAGAGATCCTTGAAGTTCCCTTTGTTTTCAATCCCGAGCGACCGTGGACGCCACCTTTGTCCCCTGGCTTTGGGCATCAGTCAACTGGACGGTCTAACGGCAATAATTTCCGCTTTTGGGGCCTCAGGTTTGCGGTGAGGCAGCCACAGAGCGACTGGCAGCTTTGCGCCTTCAGTACGGCCGTTCCCTGTTCCGCAATATAGTACCAAAAGCCGTCGTCACCTTAGGTCCGAAATGGTCCCGAGCTTGCTGACCTGCTATCGTGCAACCACACATTTCAAGAATCATTCGGGGCATCCGCTTGTACATATCTGAGATCTACGCTGCAGGCTTTCGTTGCTTTGCGCCTAACGCGCCTTTGCAACTGAAACTCTCGCCCGGCTTGAATATGCTCGTGGGGCCGAATGACGCAGGTAAGAGCGCGATCATAGACGCTGCCCGCTATGTCCTTTGGACGCGTGGCGACGACTATATCCGCCCGGACGAGCACGATTTCCACGTCGGCGCCAATGGCGCGCGGGGTTGCGACTTCATCGTTCGCTGCACCTTCGACGATCTCAGCGCGGATGAAGAGGCTCGTTTCCTCGAATGGTGCACCAACGAAAAGGGGAAGCTCCGTCTCCACGTCTGTATGCGGGGCGCTCGGCGCGTTTCTCCTGGCGGTGGCAGCATCATCTCCAGCCAGCACCGGGCTGGCGCCGAAGGCGAAGGCCTGCCGCTCGACGGGGAGCTGCGCGAGTATCTGAAGGCCACCTATCTCAAGCCTCTGCGAGACGCCGAGCGCGAGATGCGAGCAGGGCGCCGGTCGCGCCTGTCGCGAATCCTCGGCGCGATGCCTACGATGGGGCCGCAGAGCAAACCAGCCGCGCAGGGTGGCGATGCAACGCTCCATGACACGCTGACGGCGGCTGACGTGGCCGTCCGAAACAACGCCGCGGTTGGCGGCGTCGCCAGCAGCGTCAACGAGGATTTCCTCGACAAGCTGTCATTCGTGGACGACCGCCTCGTCGCGACGCTGGACCTCGGTGCTGGCGGTTCATTCGACCAGATTCTTGAGCGGTTCGAACTCTACCTGAATGCCAAGGCGGGCACCGAGCGCATCCAGCGCGGCCTAGGCTACAACAACCTGCTATTCATGGCGGCCGAGCTGTTGTTGCTCCAGTCCCATCCCGATCAGGTGCCATTTTTGCTGATCGAGGAGCCCGAGGCCCATCTACATCCGCAACACCAGACGCTATTCATGGAAGTGCTCGCGGCCCGTGCTGCCAAGCCGGACCCTGACAAGGGCGAGACCAATCAGCAGGTCCAGGTGCTACTCACCACCCATAGCCCTCAGCTCGCGGCCGGCGCCGAGCTTGAGACCATGACGATGATCGTCGGTCACCGCGCCTTTCCGCTGGGGGCGGCCCATACCCGGCTTGAAGTGGACGATTATGAGTTCCTTCGTCGGTTCCTCGACGCGACCAAGGCCAACCTGTTCTTCGCCCGTGCGCTGATTGTCGTCGAGGGCGATGG
>Ga0075365_10001218_pt1 | contig 11364 bp, 10 predicted proteins | sample EndMetdeltDD1765_FD_71387 | JGI IMG/M metagenome (GOLD analysis project Ga0075365, IMG submission 71387) | Populus endosphere microbial communities from Tennessee, USA - Endosphere MetaG P. deltoides DD176-5 | ecosystem: Host-associated > Plants > Roots > Endosphere | place: USA: Tennessee... | reverse complement strand
TCGAACGCGACGGAAGTGGAGATCGTCCCGTTGCGCCATGCGCTCGCCTCCGACGTGGCGCCGATCATCGCCAGGCTCATCGAAGCGGGGGCGACGCCGACCGCTGCCGCCGGCCAGGGCCAGGCCGACACGTCGTTCCGCACCGCTGTCGTGGCGGAGCCTCGCAGCAACACCATCATCGTGCGCGCCGCCAACGCGGCGCGGCTGAACCTCGTGCGCTCGCTGATCGAGAAGCTGGACCAGCCGATGGCGCAGAGCGCAAGCGGCAACATCTACGTGGTCTACCTGAAGAACGCCGAAGCGGCCAAGCTGGCCATCACGCTGCGCGCGGCGCTCAGCGCCAATACGGGCGGTGGCGGAACGGGTGGCGGTTCGGTGCCGGTCACTCCGTCGACCACCGGCCTGTCGACCACGCCGGGCGGCAGCGGCGGCGCCACGGCGCCGGTCACGCCATCGGCGCAGCCGTCCACCGGTGGCCAGATCCAGGCCGACCCCGCGACCAATTCGCTGATCATCACGGCGGCCGAGCCGCAATACCGGCAGCTGCGCGCGGTGATCGACAAGCTCGACGCCCGCAGAGCGCAGGTGTTCGTCGAAAGCCTGATCGCCGAGGTCAACGCCGACAAGGCAGCGGAGTTCGGCATCCAGTGGCAGGGCGGGATCGGCAACAAGGGCGACAAGAACGTCGGGGTGATCGGCACCAACTTCACCATCGGCGGCGCCAACATCATCAAGCTGGCGACCGACGCCGCCGCCGGCACGCCGTCGGCTCCCTCCAGCGGCATCAACTTCGGCGTCGCGACCAACTATGGCGGCGTCTACGTGCTGGGCTTCCTCGCGCGTTTCATCGAGTCGCACGGCGACGGCAATGTCCTGTCGACGCCCAACCTGCTGACGCTGGACAACGAGGAAGCCAAGATCGTCATCGGCCAGAACGTGCCCTTTGTCACCGGCCAGTTCACCAACACCGGCGCCAGCACCGGTTCGGTCAACCCCTTCCAGACCATCGAGCGCAAGGACGTCGGCCTGACCCTGCGCGTGAAGCCGCAGATCAGCGAAAACGGCACCATCAAGCTGCAGATCTTCCAGGAGGTCTCCAGCGTGCAGGCGTCCACCGCCAATGCGCCCAACGGACCGACCACCAACAAGCGCTCGATCGAATCGAACGTGCTGGTGGACGACGGCTCGATCGTGGTGCTCGGCGGCCTGCTGCAGGACGAATACTCGGGCAACCAGGAGAAGGTGCCGCTGGCGGGCGACCTGCCGCTGATCGGCAACCTGTTCAGGACCGAAACGCGCAGCCGCAAGAAGACCAACCTGATGGTGTTCCTGCGGCCCGTCGTGGTGCGCGACGCGCCGCAGAGCGATTCGCTGACGTTCGACCGCTATGACCTGATGCGGATGCAGCAGGACGCGCTGCAGCCGACCCCGAGCGCCGTCGTGCCCGTCAACTCCGGTCCGATGCTGCCTCCGCGCCCCGAACAGCGTCCGTCCGCTCCGCTGCCGCCGCCGGCGGCGCAGTAAGACGATGCGCTACCCGCTGCCCTACGCCTTCGCGCGCGGCAATCAGCTGCTGCTGGAAGACGACGGCGAACAGCTGGTGCTGTGGCATTCCGGGACGCCGGCGCGCGGCGCATGGAGCGAGGTGTTGCGCAAGCATCCGGTCGCCACGGTGCAGCAGCTCGATCCGCAGGCCTTGGCCCAGCGCATCAGCGCTGCCTACGCGCAAGGCGAATCCAGCGCCGCCACCGTGGTGAGCGAGGTGCAGAACGACGCCGACCTCTCGCGCATGATGCAGGAACTGCCGGCGGTGGAAGACCTGCTGGAGACCAGCGACGACGCGCCGATCATCCGCATGCTCAACGCCTTGCTGACGCAGGCGGCGCGCGATGGCGCGAGCGACATCCACATCGAGCCCTACGAGCGGCATTCGTCCGTGCGCTTTCGCGTCGACGGCACGCTGCGCGAAGTCGTGCAGCCCAATCGCGCGCTGCACGCGGCACTGATCTCGCGGCTGAAGATCATGGCGGAACTGGACATCGCGGAAAAACGCCTGCCGCAGGACGGACGGATCTCGCTGCGGATCGGCACCCGCGCGGTCGACGTGCGCGTCTCCACGCTGCCCAGCGCCCACGGCGAACGCGCCGTGCTGCGCCTGCTGGACAAAAGCGGCAGCAAGCTGAGCCTCGAATCGGTCGGCATGACCGGGGAGACGCTGCGGCGCTTCCTGGAACTGATCGCGCAGCCGCACGGCATCATCCTCGTCACCGGCCCCACCGGCTCGGGCAAGACGACCACGCTGTATGCGGCCCTGAGCCGCATGGATGCCACCAGCAGCAACATCATGACGGTGGAGAATCCGATCGAGTACGAGCTGCCTGGCATCGGCCAGACGCAGGTCAACGCCAGGATCGACCTCGACTTCGCGATGGCCCTGCGCGCCATCCTGCGGCAGGACCCCGACGTGATCATGATCGGCGAGATCCGCGATCACGAGACCGCGCAGATCGCGATCCAGGCGTCGCTGACCGGCCATCTGGTGCTTGCCACGCTGCACACCAACGACGCGCCCAGCGCCGTCAACCGGCTGATCGACATGGGCGTCGAGCCGTTCCTCCTGAGTTCATCGCTGCTGGGCGTGCTGGCCCAGCGGTTGGTGCGCAAGCTCTGCGTGCACTGCAGCGGCACAGGGTGCGCGCAGTGCAGCCAGACCGGCTACCAGGGCCGCACCGGCATCTTCGAGCTGATGGTGGCCAATGACGAAATCCGCTCGCAGATCCACAACCGCGCATCCGAAGCCGACATCCGCGCCGCAGCCCTCGGCGCCGGCATGACGCAGATGCGCGAAGACGGCGAACGCCTCGTGCGCGAAGGCCTCACCTCGCGCGAAGAACTGCTGCGCGTCACTCGCGAGTAACAAGCGTTGCCGCGACGCGCACCGGCGCATGCGGCTGGCCCGGCAGCTTCACCGGCGGTGGTGCCGGCTTGTCGTCCTCTGCAGGCGGTGGCTGTTGCGGGGCGGGCGGCTCCCCGTCCGGCGTGTGCGGAGGAACCGGCTCCGGCGGCGTGATCTCGTCTGGGCTCATGCATATCTCCCGAGGCTGCAGAGCCTCGCAATCAAACACAACAAAGTGATGCGAACTTTGTCAAAAAGTTCGGCAGGCGCTGTCCCACAGGCAATGTCGTGATGGCCTGACGTGCATGGCCCCGCCTGCAAATTAACTTTCATTCGCTGCCACGAATTTTGGCGCGCTGTTTTCTCAACACGATCTTCAAGGAGTCTCAACATGTCTGCAACCACCAAAGTCGTCGGCCTGATCGCCGGCCTGTCCGCTGTCGCTGCCATCGGCGTCGCTGTCGCCCAGGGCGTTCCCCCCAACCCGTACATCGTCAATCCGGCGCTCGGGGCCGGCCAGCAAAGCACCCACATGACGTCGATGGGTGAAACCGGCGTGCCGGGGCTGACCGATCCGATCCGCACCGCCGTGATCGTCCGCCAGCAGGAAGTCGCCGTTGCTCCCGCACCGGTGGTCGCCGAGCCGGCTCCCGCGCCTGTGGTCACCGCCCAGACCGAGACCGCTCCCGCCGCCACGATGGGCGCCGCTCCGGAACCCGCTCCCGCTCCGGTGGAACGCGTCGCTCGCGCCGACCGCAACTAAGGCGCAGCGGGCCACGCCCGCGCCCTTGCAACAGCCCGCTGGTCAACGCCCGCGGGCTTTTGCCTCGTTCAGCCAAGCACGATGAAGCGGGCGTTGTGCAGCGGATCGTCGGGCTGGTAGCCCCACATGCCCGCCTTGACGGCATCGACCTGCCGAGCCGCGAGCAGTTCGCGCTGGCGCGGCGTCGCTTCACGCATCGCCTGCGTCAGGGAGCGCTCGAATCTCAGGTAAATCGGCGCCGACCGCTTGTTCGGGCGAAAGGGGTCGTCGTTGGTCTTCCAGGAGACCAGCAGGTCACCGTGTTCGAGCGCGATGGCGACCGCGTTATCCGGAAACAGATGCCGCAGTGACTCCCAGAATTCGGTCCGTATGTCGTCCATCGCTGACGCCTTGGCTGCGGCCAGTATGAATCAAAACTGCAAGCGCACGGTGATCTCGTCGCTGTACGTCCCGTCGTTGGCCCGTTGCCCGGCGGGGATCTCGCCGTAGATGGGCACCGTCTGGGGATAGCCGGTCGTCACCATCTCGCGCGTGTCCACGCCAGGCTTGTCGCCCCAGTGCATCGTTCGCCCTGCGTCCTGGAACAGGCCGTAGTTCAGCCTGTCGTTGCCTGCGTCCTGGCGCATCCGGCGCCTGGACGTGTTGGGACCCGGTGCCAGGCCGTTATCCAGGCTCAGTTCCACAACCACGCCGGCGCCGCACGTCACTCGAATCTGGGTCTGTCCTAGCGCGGGTGACGGAGAGGACAGGTTGTATTGCCCGAAGTCCAGGTCCGTCGCGCTGATGGTGCACGCCTGGATGATCTCGATCTTGACGGGCATCGCGGAATCCGCCGTGAACGTCTGGGCCCACGACGTCGCGGATATGCCCCAAAGGGCAATGGACACGGCCGCCAAACGCGTGGAATGTCGGGTTGAAGCCGTCGCCATCTTCATATCCTACAACTCGACGACCGGACTCGCTTCCGGAGGAGCCAGACGATGAAACAGCGCATTGCAGTCCTCCTGATGCTTGTGGCCGCGCCCTGGGCGTCGCTCAACGCCCAGCAGACAGTCGACACGACCTTCAGGGTGACGGCACGTGTCAACAGCGTTTGCGAGGTCACGGCCAGCAATCTCGATTTCGGCGTCTACACCGCGCAAAACACCAGCCCTCTGCTCGGCTCGACCTTGCTGCGGGCCACCTGCACCCCGAACACCACTTACCAGATCGGGCTCAACGAAGGCACATCGCCCGGCGCGACGGTCAACCAGCGCAAGATGGTGTCGGCCACGGCCGCCGTCCTCAATTACCAGCTGCATTCCGATGCGGCGCGCAGCAGCATCTGGGGCAACACGCCCGGCACGGACACCGTGACCGGCCTGGGCACCGGCCTGCCGTTCGACCACACGGTCTTCGGATCGATCCAGGGTTCCCAATCGGTCCCGGCGGCGGATTACTCCGACACCATCACCGTGCGCCTCTACTACTAAGAACAAGGAGCTGCCATGCTGCGCGCTGCTTTCCTTTGGGCGTCCATCGTCCTGTGTTGCGCCGCGCAGGCTGGCGGCTTCGCCATCCTGCCGCTGCGCGTCGAGCTCGGCGCGAACCGGGCCGCATCCCTGACCGTCACCAACACGGAGGAAGCCAAGACCTTCGAAGTGCGGGCAGTCGCCTGGAAGCAGCAGAACCGCAACGACAGCTACGAGTTGACGAACGAGCTGCTGCTCGCGCCGGCGACGTTCCGGCTGGAAAAGGGTGCGTCGCAAGTCGTGCGCGTCCAGCTCAATCGGCCGCTGGACGCCGCCGAGCATCCTTACCGCATCTTCATCGACGAAGTTCCTCCTGCCAGTGAAATCCGTCCCAACACGCTCAAGACCATCGTCTCCATGGCGATCCCGGTCTTCGTCGCGCCGGCGTCCGGGCCGGTGTCCAAGGGCGAGGCCGCCCTGTCGGTGGCGCTGGAGAAGGACGTCCTCAAGATCGAGATGCGGAATACGGGCAAGGCCAACCTGAAGCTGAGGGAGTGGGTGGTGAGCTCCGGCGCCGGCGAACTGCTCAAGACGCCCTCCGCGGCCTATGTGCTGACCGGCAATACGCTGACGGGCGAATACCCGCTGAAGATGCAGGTCGACGGGCCGATGAAGATGAAAGTCGTGACCGACCGCGGGACCTTCACGGCCGACGTCAAACGCTGAGGTTGCGTGCGACATGCGGCAGCCTTGATGGCGGCGGTCATCGCTGCCCCCTTGCTTGCCGCGCACGCGCAGACGCCTCAATGCCTGGCGGGTGTGGAACGAGCCTCCAGGGTGACTCCCCTGCTGGTCCAGCCCCTGATCAACGCAGGGGAACGCGAAGTGGTTCCCGTTCGCTTCCCTTCCCCTGACGGACCGCTGTACATCGACGAATCCGTGCTCGCGCAATGGGGCCTGGTCACGCAGAAGATGAGCCTGCAGGACTTTTCCGGCGCGCGCTGGCTCTGCGTCGACGGCCTCGGGCTTGCGTACCGGCTGGATGCGGCGCAGCTCGCCCTGGTGCTCGACTTTCCGCTGGAGATGTACGGCGGATCCAGCGCATCGTTCGCGGCGGAAGACCGCCTCCCGGTGACCTACGCGCGCGGCGGCTTCTTCAACTATGACCTGCGATTCGACCGCAGCCTCGGGTCCACGGCTGCGTTGCCCGCATCGCTGGGCGCCAACTGGGAGGTCGGGGGGTTCTCGCAGGCCGGCCTGTTCACTTCCAGCTTTTTCACCGGCAACAACGACCGCGGCACCATCCGACTCGACACTGTCTTGCGTCGCGACGATCCGCACACGATCACGAGCTGGGTGCTCGGCGACACGTTCACCCGTCCCGGCAACTATGGCGCGGCCTTGCGCATGGGCGGCATCCAGTACCAGCGCAACTTTGCAACTGCACCGCTGCTGATCACCTATCCGACGGGAAACGTGAGCGGCACTGCCGCCGTGCCGTCGACGGTCGACATCTACATCGGCAACGCGAAAACCTATTCGACTCCGGTCAAGCCGGGCGCTTTCTCCGTGTCGAACCTGCCGGTTCCGGTCGGCGCCGGCAACGTGAGGGTCGTTGTGCGCGACGTGTTCGGCCAGGAAACCACGGCAGTGGTGCCCTACGTGCGCTACGACTCGATGCTCAAGCAAGGGCTGCATGACTTCTCCTACGAGGCCGGCCTGCTCCGCCGGGACTATGCGGTCAAGAGCAATGCCTACGGCGACTGGGCCGCGGTCGGAACCCACCGGTACGGCGTCACTGACGCGTTGACCGTCGAAGGGCGGGCGGAGGCCATGGCTGACCGTGGAAACATCGGTGGCGTCGTGCAGGTCACGATGCCCGTGCTTGGCCTCGTCGGCGTCGGTGCGGCAGCGAGCAGCGGACTTGGCAGCGGCAGGCTCGGCAAGGCGTACTTCCAGCGCACCGAGCGGGATTGGAGCATCGGCGCTGCAGTGGAACAGCGAAGCCCGGAATATGTCGACATCGCGTTCGAGCCGGGACAGATCCGCACGCTCGGGGTGCGCCAGTTCTCGGCGTCCACGCGGGTCGGCGAACGCAACTGGGTGAATGTGCTGGGGCTGCGCACGACCGACACGGCGGGCGTGTTCAACACCGCGACCATCGGCTGGACATTCTCGCTGACACGATCGGCCACGTTGAGCGCCAACTTGTCCCGGTTCTCCGGTTCACGGCCGGCGAACACCGCCCTCTCGCTCACCCTGTCTCTTCCGCTGGGCGAGCGCGACTTCGCCACTGCGTCGGCCGAGCGGCGCAGCGACGCGGCGAAGGCCGACGTGCTGCTCGAGGTGAGCCGCAACCTGCTGGAGACGGACAGCTTCGGCTACCGCGCCCTCGCCGGCCTGCAATCCGATTCACGTCGCATCGAGCTTGGAGCGTTCGCGCAGACCGGATTCGGGCAGTTCGGCATCGAGGCCGCTGAGAACCTCGGGAGCCGTGCCACGCGGGCATTTGCGCGCGGAAGTGTGGCGGCAGCGGGCGGCGAGTGGCGAATCTCGCGCTACCTGGACCAGGGCTTCGCGATCATGAAGGTGGCGGACTTTCCCGACGTGCGGGTCTACAGCAACGGCCAGCCCTTTGGAAAGACCGACGCCCGCGGCGTTGCGGTGATCCCGCGCATCGCCGGCTTCGTGCCGACCACGGTCTCGTTCGAAGCCGAGGACATTTCGCTGGAAGGTTCCTTCGGTGAAAGCACGAGGCAGCTCAAGGTGGCCAACCGGATGGGCGTGGTGGTGGACATGGGCGTCGTGCGCAGGCTCTCTGCCACGCTCACCCTGGTGGAGGCCGGCGGCAAGGGTGTGCCGGCCGGCGCTTCGGTGCGCGTCGGCGAATCCGAGGAGGATTTCCCGGTGGCACGCCTGGGCCGGGTCTACGTCAGCGGGCTGGTGCGCGGCAAACCCAACGCATTGCACGTCTCGATCGGCGAGCGCCGGTGCCGCGCCACGGTCGACTTGCCGGCCGATTTTGTGTCGGGGACGACACTGGGGAGCTTCACATGCCAATGACGCGTGACCTGCTTGTGGCATCCTGCGCGCTGCTTGCGCTTGCGGCCTCGGCGCAGCGGATACCCCCGGCCGGATGCACGGCGGTTCCGGCGACCTGCAGCGCATCGCTTCCTGTGTTCGACTTCGGCCGCTGGCAAATGAACTCGGTCGCTGCGCCGGTCTATGGAACCAACTCGATCACCGTCACGTGCGTCAAATCGGTCGGGCAGGACAAGGTCAAGGTGGACGTGGACTACGTCTTGAAGGCAGTGCCCGCCGAGCCGACCCGATCGATGCGCAACAATGACGGCGGGTACCTGCGGTATTTCATGTTTCTCGATGCGGGACGGACCCAGAGCTGGGGCGACGGCTTCCAGTTCGGCACGTTCGCGATCCAGGACAGACTCAAGCTGAGTGACAAGAACCAGGTCGCTTCGCAGACCCATGTGCTCTACGGCACGGTCGACGGCAATCAGATCGTCCAGCCCGGCATCCAGCTGGGCCTGATCGGCGCCAGGCTGGAGTACCAGCTCGCGTGCAAATAGCGCCAATGAAAAACCCGCATGAAACAGGATTCCATGCGGGTTTCGAAGGTGGTGGCCTGGGGCGGAATCGAACCACCGACACGCGGATTTTCAATCCGCTGCTCTACCAACTGAGCTACCGGGCCGAGCCTGTGATTATATATCAGCCGCCGCCGCGTTTTCCGCGGGACAGGTCGACGCCGAGTTGCTTGAGCTTGCGATAAAGGTGCGTGCGCTCGAGGCCCGTCTTTTCTGCCACGCGGGTCATCGATCCGCCTTCCTTGGCGAGGTGGAATTCGAAGTAAGACTTCTCGAATTCGTCGCGCGCGTCGCGCAGCGGCTTGTCCAGTTCGAAGAGCTGGCGCGGCTGCGGGCCGAGCTCCACTGCGGGCGGCAAGGACTGTCCTCCGGTCATTGCGGATTCGACCGTCAGCTCCGCCACCGGCGTCGCGACCACCATGCCCGGCTTGCGGGCCACCGCGGCGGTGTTGCGCGCAAGCCCCGCTTCCACAGCCTTCAGCAGCTTCTGCAGCGTGATCGGTTTTTCCAGGAACGAGTGCGCGCCGATCTTGGTCGCTTCGACGGCGGTCTCGATCGTTGCGTGGCCGCTCATCATGATCACGGGCATGCTGAGCAGGCCAGTGGTCGACCACTCCTTGAGCAGCGTGACGCCGTCGGTGTCCGGCATCCAGATATCGAGCAGCACCAGGTCGGGCCGGATGCGGCCGCGCGCCGCCCGCGCCTGCGCCGCGTTCTCGGCCAGTTCGACGTTGTGCCCCTCGTCGTTCAGGATTTCCGAGAGCAGATCGCGGATGCCCAGCTCGTCGTCGACCACCAGTATGTTTGCCATGATTTCGTTTGCGCGCTCCCCGGCCGTGGGAGCACTGTTGTTAGGCCGCAACTGCGAATGATAGCGACACTTGGGCCCCTACTACCGCATCGTCCACCACGCGGTTTTTCAGGTCGATCCGGGCGCCGTGTTCGTCGGCGATTTTCTTGACCACGGCCAGGCCCAGTCCGGTGCCCTTTGCCTTGGTCGTGACATAGGGTTCGAAGGCCCGTTTGAGGATGTGTTCGGGAAAGCCGGTGCCCGTGTCCTGCACGATCAGGCGGGCCCGCTTGGCCGGCGCGTTCCACTGGGTGCGGATCGTGACTTCGCGGATCGCCGATCCCTCGGTGGCGTCCTGGGCGTTCTGCAGGAGGTTGTGGATCACCTGGCGCAGCTGCTGCGCATCCCCCAGGACGCGCGGGATGTCCGGGTCCAGCTCCATCTGGATCGGCACCTGGCCGGCGGCGTCGATACGCTCGCCGCTCTCCCGGCCATAAAGATGCATCACGTCGCTCACCAGGCCGTTGAGGTCGACCGGCTTGAGTTCGGCTGCCGGCAGCCGCGCGTAGTCCCGGAATTCGTTGACCAGCCGCTTCATCGCATCGACCTGGTCGACGATGGTCCGCACGGATTTCTCCAGCAGCGCCCGCTCCGGCTCGGCCACCTTGCCGGCCAGCTTCATCTCCAGCCGCTCGGCCGACAGCTGGATCGGCGTCAGCGGATTCTTGATCTCGTGGGCCAGCCGGCGCGCCACCTCGCCCCAGGCCTGGGCCCGCTGCGCCGACACGATCTCGGAGATGTCGTCGAACACCAGCAGCCGGCCCGCCTCGCCGGCGGCGTTGGGCGGCATTTCCGCGCCGCGGGCGACGACCGTGATGGCGTGCTGCGGGGAACCGGGCTGGGCCGCGTTGAGCTCGAAGGACTGCTGCCAATGGTCCAGCCCGTGCTGCTTGCGCTCGCTGAGGAAGTCGTCGAACTGGGACTGCACGCCGGCGCCGAAGGCTTCCAGGCCCGGCACCTGCGCCAGCGGCTGGCCTTCGTGGGCGGCCAGCGGTACCCGCAGGATCCGGGTGGCCCCCGGATTGGACGTCAGGATATGCCCCTGCGAATCCAGCACGATCACGCCGGCGGTCAGATTGTCCAGGATGGTCTGCAGGTTCGCGCGCGCCGCGCTCACCTGCACCATGCTGCGGTCCACCGCGTCACGCGCGTCAGCGAGCTGCTGCGTCATGTCGGCGAAGGAGCGCGTCAGGCCGCCGAGTTCGTCCTTGCCGGTCAGGATCGGCTTGGGACTCAAGTCCCCCGCCGCCACCTCGCGCACGCCTGCCGCCAGCAGCAACAGGGGCTTGGCGAGCTGGTTGCCCAGCAGGATGGCCAGCAGCACGGCGCCGAAGATCGCCAGGAACAGGCTCAGCGTCAGGGTGCCGATGTACATCCTGCGCAGGCCCTGGCGCCCCAGGGCGCGCTCCTGGTACTCGCGGTTGGCCTCCTGCACGGCGACGGCATTCGCCACCAGCGTCGGCGGCAGCGTCTGCGTCACCTGCAGGAAGCGCGGCTCCGCCAGCAGGCCCACGCCCGGAGACGTGACGACCGCCATGGCCTTGATGCGTGCATTGGAGGTCGACGCCAGCGCCGGATCGTCCAGGCCCTCGACGATGGCGACCGAGCGTTGCTGGCGCGTATTGCGCAGCTGCTGCTGCGTCGGCCGCTCCGGATTGAGCTGGAAACGCGAGCTGCCGGCGCTTGCAATCAGCTGGCCGCTGCCGCTCCACAGGATGACGTCATTGGCTCCCAGCTGGTCGCGGATGCGCTCCAGCGTCAGGCCGGCGGAAATGTCGGGGGTGTCGGCCAGCTGGCCG
>Ga0075365_10001217_pt1 | contig 11378 bp, 12 predicted proteins | sample EndMetdeltDD1765_FD_71387 | JGI IMG/M metagenome (GOLD analysis project Ga0075365, IMG submission 71387) | Populus endosphere microbial communities from Tennessee, USA - Endosphere MetaG P. deltoides DD176-5 | ecosystem: Host-associated > Plants > Roots > Endosphere | place: USA: Tennessee... | reverse complement strand
TGATCACGCCGAGCGTGATCGCGAGCATGCTGCGCACGATGCGGACGCGCAGCTCGGCCAAATGGTCGCGGAGCGTCATCCGGTCTTCGGGGCCCTTGAGGGCGGGGCGAGCGGTCCCCCTGAACGGGATCTTCACTCGACCGAGGCTCCCTCGGCGGGCGCAGGATCGATCGATGGAGCGCTGGAGCCACCCAAGATCGGCTGCTGCATCCTGGCCAGTCGGCGCGAGGTCGCGTCGCTCTGGGCAGCGGCCGGCTCGACGACCGGCTCCGCGGCTGGAGCCGGCGTGGGCTCGACCGGTGTGGGCTCGACCGGTGCGGTGGCCGCAGGCTGCACCACGGGCTCGGCGACCGGTTCGGCGGCTGGCACGGCGGCTGGCACGGCGGATGGTTCGGCGGCTTTGACGGGCATGTTGCCGCTCGCCACGGTGGCGGATTTGACGTCGGCCATCAACCCGGAAAGTGGTTTGGTGATCGCGCTGGTGTCGAACATCGCCGAGCTCTTGGCCAGATCGGCGGTCTCGCGCAGCTCGCGCATCGGCTCGTCGAGCACCGACTTCATCTCGTTCTGGAAACCCGAGGTCATCCGCTTGAAATCGCCGTAGGCCTTACCCGCCTTGCGCATCGCTTCGGGCAACTTGTCTGGTCCGAGCACCACCAGGGCGATGAGGATCAGGAAGATGATCTCGCTTCCGGACAGGTTGAACACGCAGGTCAGTCTAGGTCGGCAAATGGCGCACGCGAAGGCACGACTGCCACCTGGCACAATGCCGGGATGCAGCAGCGGCTCCCCTCTTTGCTCGAGCATCCCGTTGCATTTGCCCACCGTGGCGGCAAGGCTCACGCCCCGGAGAACACCGTCGAGGCGTTCAAGCTCGGGCTCAAACTGGGCGCCACCGGGCTCGAGAGCGACGTCTGGTTGACGGCCGACGGCGTGCCCGTGCTCGACCACGACGGCCTCGTCAAGACCCGCTTCAGCAAGCGCGCGATCGGTGAGATGCGTCGCAGCCAGCTGCCCTCGTTCATCCCCTCCCTCGTCGATCTGATCGACGCCTGCGGGACGGGCTACCACCTGTCACTCGACCTGAAGGGCGCGGGCTGCGGGCTCCGTGTGCTGGAGGTCGTCAAGGAGACCGCGCCCGATCTGCTTCCCCGCTTGTGGCTGTGCGATCCGAACTGGCAGGCGCTGCTCCCCCTGCGTGAGCACGTCGAGGGCGCGCGGCTGGTCGATTCGACCCGGTTGGCCCGGATCAAGGAGGGTCCGGAGCGACGGGCAGCGACCCTGTCGGGCGAAGGGATCGACGCGATCAACATGCATCACACCGATTGGAGCGGTGGCCTGGTGACGCTGTTCCATCGCTTCGAGGTGTGCGCCATCGCGTGGGACCTGCAGTTCGAGCACGTCCTCCGCCCGATCCTGAGGATGGGCATCGACGGCGTGCACAGCGACTGGGTCGACCGGATGATGGACGCGTATCGAGCCGAGCTCGGTGCGCCCCAGCTCTAGCGCGGTCTTCGAGCTACAGCCACTGCCAATCGCTCTTGGGCCAGATCACGACGAACGCGCGGCCGACGATCTGGTCGTAGTCGACCGGACCCAGCCCACCTCGGCTGTCTCCCGAGCCGGGGCGATTGTCGCCCATCACGAAAACATGATGCTTGGCCACGGTGACGGGTGGGTCGATGTCGGGCCCACAGTTGTTGGGCGTCACGACGTTCGGGTCGAGGTAGGGCTCGACGAGGACCCGGCCGTCGATCTTGACGACGCAGTCCTTCATCTCGATGGTCTCCCCCGGCAGCGCGATGACTCGCTTGATCAGGTCGCGGTTCACAGCCGCCCCTTGCGATTCCTCGAGCACGACCACGTCGCCGCGGTTGGGGTCGTGCAGCTCGTAGGAGAGCTTGTTGACCAGGACGCGGTCGTAGTTGTGCAGGGTCGTGATCATCGACGTTCCGGACACGTAGAACTGCTGCACGACGAACAGCTTCATCAGCACGGCCGCGCCGATGGCGATGATGACGACGAGCCCCCACTCGCGGAACGAGCGAGCGAAGTGAGTTTTCTTGCCCTTGTCGGTTGCCACGCCCTCTACCGCCGGTTGATCGATCTGTGCTGACGCCTCGGCGTCGACGGGCAGATCGGCCGACGCCAACATGGGCGCCGGCGTGGTGGGGTCATCCGCGGCATCTTCACGCAGTTCCGGCAGGGGTTGATGGCTCGCGCTGGTCGGCACTTCATGGGTTTCGTCGTCCAGCATCGCCAGAAAGCTATCTGAACCGTGCCGCAGAGTTGCGGCACCGATCCGTGCGCGGACTACAGGGAAGCGATGAGCTTCTCGACCCGCTCGTCCCGGCTCTTGAACGGGTCCTTGCACAACACGGTGCGCTGGGCCTGGTCGTTGAGCTTCAGGTGCACCCAGTCGACGGTGTAGTCGCGCTTGCGCTCCTTGGCCCGCTTGATGAACTCACCGCGCAGGCGAGCCCGGGTGGTTTGCGGGGGGATGTCGACGGCACTGTCGATGTCGTCGTCGTTGCACATCCGCTCGATCATGCCGCGGTCTTGCATCTTGTAGAACGGGCTGCGCACCCGGCTGACATCGTGGTACTGCAGATCGAGCAGCTGCACCTGCGGATGGCCGAGGGTGAGGTCGTGCTTGGCCCGGTAGGCCTCGATCAGCTTGTGCTTGATCACCCAGTCGACCTCGCGATCGAGCTTGAGCGGATCGTTCTCGATCGTCGAGATGCAGTGCTCCCACATCTCCAGCGCCTTCTGCTCCATCGGGGGGAAGCCCTTGGTGTCGGCATAGCGCAGGGCCCGGTCGAGGTACTCGCGCTGGATGTCGAGGGCACTCACCTCGCGGCCGTTGGCCAACTTCACCGTGCGCCGACACGTCATGTCGTGGCTGATCTCGCGGATCGCTCGGATCGGGTTCTCCAGCGTCATGTCGCGCAGGACGACCTGCGGGTCCTCGACCATGCGCAGCATGCACGCCGCGGCGCCAACCTTGACGAACGTCGTGTACTCGCTCATGTTGCTGTCGCCGACGATGACATGGAGCCGCCGGTACTTCTCGGCGTCGGCATGGGGCTCGTCGCGGGTGTTGATGATCGGACGGCTACGAGTGGTGGCCGACGACACACCCTCCCAGATGTGCTCGGCCCGCTGGGCGATCGAGTACACCGGACCCCTCGCCGTCTGCAGCACCTTGCCGGCGCCGGTGTAGATCTGGCGGCTGACAAGGAACGGGATCAGCACCTCGGCGTAGTGGCCGAGGTCGTCGCGCCTGCTGGTGAGGTAGTTCTCGTGGCAGCCGTAGCTGTTGCCGGCCGAGTCGGTGTTGTTCTTGAACAGGTAGATCGTGCCCCGGATGCCTTCCTCGCGGAGGCGCTGTTCGGCGGAATCGACGAGGCTCTCGAGGATCCGCTCGCCGGCCTTGTCGTGGACGACGAGGTCGTACAGCGAATCGCACTCCGGCGTTGCGTACTCGGGATGCGAGCCGACGTCGAGGTACAGCCGGGCCCCGTTCTGGAGGAACACGTTGCTGCTCCGCCCCCAGCTGACGACGCGGCGGAACAGGTATCGGGCGACCTCGTCCGGGCTCAGCCGGCGCTGCCCGCGGAGGGTGCACGTCACGCCGTACTCGTTCTCGAGTCCGTAGATGCGCCGCTCCATAGCTGCAACTTACCCCTCTTCTCCAAAACCACAAGCCCATCCGCCAACCGTGGTCGATTGTCTACATCAGCCTCACCCACTCCAGCGGAAGCGGAGGGTGTCGCCGGGGCGGGCTTGGGCGATGCGGCCGATCTGGGCCGGGTCGACGACGGCGATCACGGGATAGCCGCCCGTCGTCGGGTGATCAGCGAGGAAGACCAGCGGCTGCCCGTCGTTTGGAACCTGCACGGCTCCCTCGACGATGCCCTCCGATGGCAGTTCGTGAGTGACGGAGCGCTCGAGGGCGACGCCCGACAGGCGCACTCCGATCCGGTTGCTCGCCGGCAACACCACGTACGGCGACTGCGCCAGAGCGACCCATGCGGCCGGCGCGAACCAGTCCGCCCGTGGGCCGGGCCAGATCGCGATCGGCCACTCGTCTCCGGCGGGTGGCGGCGCGAACTCGGTCGGGATCTGAGTCATCGGATCGCCGCCGATCGCCAGCATGTCCCCCGCGACGATCGGCGGCGGACCGAGGCCGTTGAGCAGATCGGTGCTGCGCGATCCCATGACCGCGGGGACGTCGATGCCGCCTCGGACGGCGACATAGGTCCGCAGACCTCTCGACGGCCGACCGAGCACGACCCGTGCTCCCGCGGGCAAGGCGGTCGGTTGGCGGAAGCCGAGCGGAGGACCGCCGTCGACAACGACATCGCACTCTGCGCCGGTGAGAGCGACCAGCGCCGCTGCACCGAACCGCAGCTGCACACCACCGAACGTGCACTCGAGCGCCGCGGCATCGGTGGCGTTGCCGACCAGTCGGTTGGCAAGCGCCAGCGCGGCGCGATCCGCGGCACCGCTCCGACCGACCCCGAGATGCGCCCATCCGACCCGCCCGGCGTCCTGCACCGTGCACAGCGGCCCGGGAGCGACGACTTCGATCATCGATCCACCGGCACGAACCGCACCTGATCGCCGGGCGCGATGTGAGCCGGACGAGCCCGCTCGGGATCCCACATCGCCGTGTCGGTCCGGCCCAGCAGGTGCCAGCCACCCGGGGACGCTGTGGGATAGACGCCGGTGAACTCAGCCGCGATCGCGACCGAACCCGGCGGCACCTTCGCACGCGGGTCCGAGCGGCGCGGTAGCTGCAGCACCGCCGGCAGCCCGGTGAGGTACGCGAACCCGGGCGCGAACCCGCAGAAGGCCGCGCGGTACTCGCCGCCGGAATGGAGCTGCGTCACCTCGGCGACAGACAGGCCGGTGCGCGCGGCGACGGATGCCAGATCGGGACCGTCGTACACGGTCGGGACCTCGACCAGCACGCCATCGTCACCCGGGTCGTTGCGCAGATCCAGGCCGGGAACGAGGCGCGAGACTGCCGCCACGACAGCCTCGTCCGCGCACTCGACGAGCACGGTTCGCGCGGCCGGCACGATCTCGATCAACCCGGAGACGGTGGCGCGGCGGAGATGACCGGCCAACACCGATGCCTCCTCGGTGGACCCGACCTCGAGCAGCGTCGCTGTCGGACCGCACGACAGCACCCGGAGAGTCACGGCATGAACGGGCGTACGTCGACTCCGGCGTCCTGGAGCGCGGCCCGAACCGCGCCGGCGATGGCCACCGCCCCTGGCGTGTCGCCGTGCACACAGATCGACTCGGCAGCGATCGGCACGTCCTGCCCATCGATCGCAGTGACCACGCCATTGGCCACCATCCGCACCGTCCGCTTCGTGATCTCGTCGACGTCGTGCAACACGGCGCCGGGCTGGGCGCGTGGTACGAGTGTCCCATCCGCGTTGTACGCACGGTCGACGAACGCCTCGGTGACGGGCCGCAGCCCGGCAGCAGCCGCGAGGCGGAGCACCGCCGAGCCGGCAAGACCGACGATCGGCAGCTCGGCGATGCACGCGACACCGTCGATCACCGCCTGAGCCTGGGCGTCGTGGTGGACGATCGTGTTGTACAGCGCGCCGTGCGGCTTCACGTAGCACACGTACGTGCCGGCCGCGGCCGCGAACCCGGCCAGCGCACTGAGCTGATAGCTGACGGCATCGCGCAGCTCGCCCGAGTCGATGTCGATGAACCGTCGTCCGAACCCGGCGAGGTCGGGGTACGACACGTGCGCGCCGATCGTGACGCTTCGGGCCGCGGCCGCCTCGCACAATCGCCGCATGGTCGACGGGTCGCCGGCGTGGAAGCCGCAGGCGACGTTGGCGCTCGTGACGATGTCGAGCATGGCGAGATCGTCGCCCATCGTCCACTGGCCGAACCCCTCGCCGAGATCGCTGTTGATGTCGATCGCCGCGGACATCGTCGCTCGCCCGTCAGGAGTCGGCGGCGAGATGTGCGGCGACGTCGGCGTCGGTCAGGCGCTGGAAGCAGCGTCGCCCGTTGGCCCGGGAGAGCACGGCCACTTCCAGGTCGTCTGAAGTCAACGTTCGATCCGGCCCGGCCAGCGCCGACACGGCGGCCCGCAAGGCGGTACCGAGGTCGAGGCCTTCGGACCACGACTCGTTGAGTCGACCCGACATCGCGTCGGCGTCGCCGCCGAGCACGCTGAACCGCTTCTCGTCGAACACGGTTCCGTCGTACAGGATGTGGAACAGCTGATCACCGGCCGAATCGTGGGCCACTTCGGCGACGAGGATCTCGACTTCCATCGGCTTCATCTCGTGGGTGAAGATCTGGCCGAGCATCTGCGCGTAGCTGTTGGCCAGGCTGCGCGCATCGACGTCGTCGCGGCTGTACTGATATCCCTTGAGATCGGCAGCGCGCACACCGGCCACGCGCAGCTGGTCGTACTCGTTGTACTTGCCGATGCCGGCAAAGGCGATCCGGTCGTAGATCTCGCTCACCTTGCGCAGCGTGTTCGAAGGGTTCTCGGCGACGAGCGCGATCCCGTCGACGTAGCGCAGCGCCACGGCGGCGCGCCCTCTGGCGATGCCCTTGCGCGCGTAGTCGGCGCGGTCCTTCATCACCTGTTCAGGCGCGACGTAGAACGGCATGCTCATTGGCGCACCGTCCGATCGTGGACATCCACTGCGGCAGTACAGGTGCGCCAATGAGCTTCGCTCACCGTGCTGATGGTTCGCTCGCTTCGCTCACTCACTGGTGCGACCTCGACTCGGCGGCGATCGCGACGTACCGCTCGGCGAGCACTTCATCGGTGATGCGCGCCCAACCGGCAGTGGTGATCGTGGCAACAACGGGGTAGATGCCGCGCAACGCATCGGGGCCGCCGGTCGCGGAATCGGCGTCGGCGGCTTCCCAGAGGGCGCGGCAGGCGAGCGTGATCGCATCCTCGCCGGACAGCTGCGGGTTGTGGCCGAGCTTGATCACGGTGCCCGCGTGCAGGCTGCCCGAGCCGGTGGCCACGAACTCCTGCTCTTCGTACCGGCCGCCGGTGACGTCGTAGGCCCACAGCCGGCCCTCACCACGACGCTGATCGAACCCGGCGAAGATCGGCACGACGACCATCCCCTGCATCGCCGAGGGGAGGTTGCCGCGGACCATCATCGACAGCTGGTTGGCCTTGCCCTCGAGGCTGAGGAACGATCCTTCGACCTTCTCGTAGTGTTCGAGCTGCAGCTGGAACAGCTTGATCATCTCCATCGCCGGCCCGGCTGCGCCGGCGATCGCGACACCGCTGTAGCGGTCGGCCTGGACGACTTTCTCCATCGAGCGGTGACTGATCAAGTTTCCGGAGGTGGCGCGGCGGTCGCCCGCCATGACGACGCCGTCGGCATACCGCAGGGCGATGCATGTCGTCGCGTGGGGAACGCCCAAGTCGACTCCGGGCCCTCTCGGCGTTTCGGGTTTGAGCCCGACGCGCCGAAGCAGCTCGGGGAAGCTCGCACCCGGATCGTCACCGGGTACGAAAAAGGGCATTGACATCAGCGGTTACTCTCCGCCCTTTTGCACGTAGCTCTTGACGAAGTCCTCGGCGTTGGTCTCGAGAACCTCATCGATCTCGTCGAGCAGGTCGTCGAGCTCGGCCTTCAACTTCTCGCCCTGGGGCGCAGTGGGTGGTGCTTCTGTGACGACCTCGTCGGTGCGGGACGGGGTCGGCTTCTGTTTCTGTGTGCGCTCGGCCATGTGGTGATCACTCCCCTTGTCGTGCGGTCAATACGGTCGGTTTCACTGTTGCCGCCAGCCTACGAGCCCAACCGTGACAACAACTCGGATGCTGTCTCGCAGGAGTCGAGCAACTCGGCGACGTGATCGGCGGTTCCCTTCAGCGGCTCCATCATCGGAACCCGGCGGAGCGGGTCGCGGCCGATGTCGAACACCATCGAGTCCCAGTTGGCCGCGACGATGTCGTCGGGCCACTTCTGCAAGCAACGACCGCGGAAGTAGGCCCGGGTGGTGGTTGGCGGCTGGGTCATCGCCATCCGCACGTCGTCGTCGGCGATCAGGGTCTCGAGGCCGACTTTGCGGGCGAGGCAGCGTTCCGGCCGCAGGTCGGCGTACTGCAGATCGAGTGCCTTCAGCTTGGGGTCGGCCGGACGCAGATCGTGACGTTCGGCGAAGGCGTTGATCAACCGCTCCTTGGCGACCCAGTCGACCCACGTGGCGACACTGTTGCGGTCGTTCTCGAGCCCGGTGAGGATCGTCTCCCAGCGCGTGAGCACGTCGGCGCCGACGGATTCACCGACGGATTCGAGGCCGTGGCTGTGCTCATACTTCTTGGCCCGTTCGAGCAGCGCCCACTGCAGTTCGAGCGCCGTGATGCGCTTGCCCTCGCGGAGCAGCACCGTCCGCTTCAGCAAGGGGTCGTGGCTGACCTGACGGATCGCGGAGACCGGATTGGCGAGGGCAAGGTCGTTGCCGAGCGTGTCGTCCTCGATCATCGCCAGCACGATCGCCGTCGTGCCGACTTTCAGGAAGGTGGCGACCTCGGACATGTTCGCGTCGCCGACGATCACGTGCAGGCGACGGTACTTCTGCGGGTCGCAGTGCGGTTCGTCCCGGGTGTTCACGATCGGCCGCTTGAGCGTCGTTTCCAGGCCGACCTCTTCTTCGAAGAAGTCGGCGCGCTGGCTGATCTGGAAGGGCACCGCCTGAGCGGTGCTGCCCGGGAACTCGGAGCCGACCTTGCCGGCCCCACAGAACACCTGGCGGGTGACGAAGTGCGGTGTGATCTGGCTGACGATGCGGCCGAACGGGGTGGCCCGATCGACGAGGTAGTTCTCGTGGCAGCCGTAGCTGTTGCCCTTGCCGTCGGAGTTGTTCTTGTACGTGACGATCTCGCTGCCGTCGTTGAGCAGCCGCCGGGCGGAGTCCATGCTGACCCGCACGATCTCCTCCGCGGCACGATCCCACTGGACAACCTCGAGCGCAGTGCGGCACTCGGGCGTCGAGATCTCGGGATGGGCGTGGTCGACGTAGTACCGCGCCCCGTTGGTGAGCACCGCGTTGACGAGTTGGGTCTCGACCTCAGGGGCGAACACCTCTTCGTAGCGAAAACCCCGCGCGTCGTTGCCCGGCTGCTCGTCCTCGAAGTCCCACCCGACCTTGCGCAGCACGCCACTGACATAGGCGTTGATCAGCACGCTCGAGGCCGCGACCGGATTCGATTCCGCGCCGCGGACCTGGATTGCGTACTCGGTCTCGATGCCGCACACCTTGGCGATCGCCATGGCGAGACCCTAGCCCCGCCTCAGGCAAAAAGGCGGCAGCTGGGCTGCGCCGTTGGCAGCGGTTCGGTTACAGATACTGGCCAGTTCCGACCCGTTCGATGGCTCGGCCGCCTTCGACGGCGGTGGCTGCCTTGCCCTCGTTGACGAGGGTGCGGATGAAGACGATGCGCTCGCCCTTCTTGCCGCTGATCTTGGCCCAGTCGTCGGGGTTGGTCGTGTTCGGCAGGTCCTCGTGCTCCTTGTACTCCTGCTTGATCGAATCGAGCATGTCCTGCGTGCTGACGCCCTTGATGCCGCCGGCGATGAGCCGCTTGATGGCCAGCTTCTTGGCCCGGCGGACGATGTTCTCGATCATCGCACCCGACGAGAAGTCCTTGTAGTAGAGGATCTCCTTGTCGCCGTTCTGGTAGGTGACTTCGAGGAAGCGGTTGGCCTCGTCGTCCCTGTACATCTCCTCGACCGTCTTTTCGATCATGTCGGGCACGGAGTGGTCGGGGGCGATCGGGATCTCGTCGGTGAGGTACTGGGCGAAGATCTGCGCCGCAGCGGCCTGGTTGGGACGCTCGATCTTGATCTTGACGTCCAGGCGGCCGGGTCGGAGGATCGCCGGGTCGATCAGGTCTTCGCGGTTGGTGGCACCGATCACGATCACGTTGCGGAGGCCCTCGACACCGTCGATCTCGGCCAGCAGCTGGGGAACGATCGTGCTCTCCATGTCGGAGCTGATGCCCGAACCGCGGGTGCGGAACATGCTGTCCATCTCGTCGAAGAAGACGATGACGGGCCAGCCCTCCTCGCTCTTCTCGCGAGCGCGCTGGAACACGAGCCGGATCTGGCGCTCGGTTTCGCCGACGTACTTGTTGAGCAGCTCGGGGCCCTTGATGTTGATGAAGTAGCTGCGGCCCTTCTCGTCGCCCGTCGCGGACGCGACCTTCTTGGCGAGGCTGTTGGCGACCGCTTTGGCGATCAGCGTCTTGCCACACCCGGGCGGGCCGTAGAGGAGGATCCCCTTCGGTGCGGGCAGACGGTGCTCGGCGAACAGCTCCTGGTACAGGTACGGCAGCTCGACCGCGTCGGCAATCTGCTCGATCTGGTCGTCGAGGCCACCGATGTCGGCGTAGGAGATGTCGGGCACCTCTTCCAGCAGCAGGTCCTCGACCTCCGGCCGGGCCAGCTTCTCGAGCAGCATCCCGGTGCGTGGATCCATCCGGATGCTGTCGCCGGAACGGAGGTGGGTGCCGCGGATCGAGTCGGCCAGCTCACAGATCCGCTCTTCGTCGGCCCGGCCGACGACCAGGGCGCGCACGCCGTCGTCGAGCATCTCTTTGATGGTCACGACCTCGCCCGTTGTGTCGGGCGAGCGGGCGAGGATGACGTTGAAGCTCTCGTTGAGCACGACCTCGGCGCCCCGTTCGAGCGCCTCGTGCTCGATGTCGGGGTGGAGGCTGACGCGCATCTTGCGACCGCTGGACAGCACGTCGACCGTGCCGTCCTCGTTCTTGCCGACCACGACGCCGTAGGCCGATGGCGGCTGGGTGAGCTTTTCGACCTCGTCGCGCAGCGAGGCGATGTGCTCGCGCGCTTCACGCAGGGTGTAGCTGAGCCGCTCGTTCTGCGAGGTGAGATGGGCCAGCTGGCCCTTGGTCTCGAGCAACCGCTCCTCGAGGGCGCGCACGCGCTTGGGCGCATCGACGACCTTGTGGCGCAGGTGGGCGATCTCCTCTTCGAGGACGACGACCTGCGCGCGCAGGATGTCGATGGACTCGTCAGGATCGGCTGTCATCCGGGTCACCTCCTTGTTCTGGCACCGTCCGCAAACCTCGCTACGACGCCATCATGTCGTCGAACATACACCGCATGTGACGGAAGATGCGCGCTCCTCCAAAGTCCACTTTCGCGGCTGCTCCCGTGTACAGTGAACAGCGCTTCGTCTGCGAACTCAGGAGACAAATACATCATGAAGGTCTGGATCGATCAGGATCTGTGCACCGGCGACGGACTCTGCGAAGAGATCGCTCCCGATGTCTTCACGCTCCTCGACGACGGTTTGGCGTACGTGCGCGAAGGCGCCAAGATCTACGC
>Ga0075365_10001215_pt1 | contig 11398 bp, 11 predicted proteins | sample EndMetdeltDD1765_FD_71387 | JGI IMG/M metagenome (GOLD analysis project Ga0075365, IMG submission 71387) | Populus endosphere microbial communities from Tennessee, USA - Endosphere MetaG P. deltoides DD176-5 | ecosystem: Host-associated > Plants > Roots > Endosphere | place: USA: Tennessee... | reverse complement strand
ACTATTATTAGTCGAACACAGCGCTTTAGCCTGCGATCCATCAGTATGAACGACGCAATCGCGCATCTTAAGCACATTGCAAAAGAAGAGGGGCTAGTTATCGATGATGATGCCATTCAACTTATTGCAATGCGTGGTGACGGCAGTTTTCGAGATAGTATCAGTCTCCTTGATCAGCTACGCGGACTCGCTGATAAAGACACACCGATTACAAGAGAATTGATCGAGCTCTCGTTAGGGCTTGCATCGTCCGATATTGTTGAACAACTCATTGCTGCCTATGAGGCAAAGGAATTGTCGACAATCGTAACACTACTTGATGCCAGCGAACAAAGCGGCGTACAAACGACCGTTCTTGCATCACAACTTGTACAAGCGGTTCGTTCGCAAGTTATCCAAAAACCACAATTATTGCCGCTACTTGATCAGCTGCTAGATGTATCAAAATCGTCTCAGCCATCAATTAAATTGCTCGTTGTATTAGCTCAGCATCCACTGTCACAAAAACCCAAGACAGTCGCCTTGGCTGCACCCGTACCTGTTATTAGTGCACCTGTCGCCGAACTGCGCAAACAAACACCTGCACCTAGCACGCCAGCCAGAAAGACACCAGCAAACACACGTAGCGAACCTAAAAAACAGGATCCGCCCGCAATGGAACCGATTGCATATGAAGCCGGAGAACTCGACTGGGCTAAATTGATAGAATACACCAAGGAGCATTATGTTGCCGTCTATAGCGTGTTATCAAAGTGCACCGGAACACTCGAGGGCGATACACTGACACTATATACACATAATGCCTTTTACAAAAAGAAACTTGACGATGCTAAACACCGACTCAATCTCGTTGCCGCTTTACGCGCGACAGGCGCAGGCGCACCGCTAATCGATACAATCGGTACGCCGCCTCCACCAAAAGATAGCACTGCCGCTGCCGTTGCTGCTATTATGGGTGGAGGAGAAGAGGTGAAGGTTGACGAATAATCGTCAAACCTTAAGAAAACAACGCACATGTCCGCAAAAGAAGTCCCTGCTGGTAAAATTCCGCCACAAAATCTAGATGCCGAAAAAAGCTTACTCGGTGCTGTTTTAATTGATGAAGAAACACTCGCCGATGTCAGCGAACACGTGACGGCAAAAGATTTTTATGACAAACGACATGCGACTATTTACGGCGGCATGATTCGTCTATACGAGCGACATCGCCCGGTCGACCTTTTAACCCTTACCGAAGAACTAAAAAAGAAAGACGAGCTTGACCTTATTGGTGGGTCAGCCTATCTAACAGAACTGACCAACTATGTTCCTACCGCGGCACATGCCGAAGCCTATGCCGAAATGGTCGCCCTAAAAGCCGTCCGACGACGCCTTATTAAAGCCAGTGGCGAAATTAGCGAGCTTGGATACGATGAAGACACCGACGTACAAGAGCTGCTGCAAAAAGCCGAGCAAGAATTATTTAGCGTTAGCGACCAGTCACTAAAACAAGATCTGACGAGTATCGAGCAGATTTTGACTGAAAGTTTTGATCGCATGGAAGAGTTGCATCGTAACAAGGGTGCACTCCGCGGGGTGCGCACTGGCTGGCGTGACCTAGATAATATGACGGCCGGGCTGCAACGATCTGACCTCATTATCCTTGCCGCCCGACCAGCCATGGGTAAAACTACGCTCGTGACTAACTTGGCATATAACGTGGCAACTGTCGCCAAGCAACCAGTATTATTCTTTAGCCTCGAGATGAGTAAAGAGCAGCTGGTCGATCGTATGCTAGCTGACGCTAGTGGCGTCGACGCCTGGAACATCCGAACTGGTAACCTATCTGATGAAGATTTTAGCAAACTGAGTGAAGCTATGGGCGAGATGGCCGAAGCACCTATTTACCTTGATGACACGCCGGGTCTTTCGGTACTTGAAATGCGTACCAAGGCGCGACGCGCAGCCCATGATGCCCCACTTGGTGTTATCATCGTCGACTACTTGCAGCTCATGCAGGGAAGCGGCAAAGACAACGGCAACCGTGTCCAAGAGGTGAGTGAGATTTCTCGTGGACTAAAATTGATCGCCCGCGAATTAAATGTTCCAGTAATTGCATTGTCACAGCTATCGCGTAGCGTTGAAAACCGAAGCCCGCAGATTCCACAACTGGCCGACCTTCGCGAATCAGGATCAATCGAACAAGATGCCGACATTGTCATGTTTATCTACCGCGAAGCCTATTACAATCCAGAGACAGAACGTGAAAATATTACCGATCTTATTATTGCAAAACACCGTAACGGGCCTGTCGGCAAGGTAGAGCTTTACTTCCACCCAGAACGTCTTCGGTTTATGTCTTTAGACAAACGACATGACTAAATTTCATGCTATAATCATAAGTAATTTATGGGCAAGCAGATAACAGAATACTCTCTCTATCGATGGCGCTACATACTCGGGTATGGCATCGTTGGGCTAGCTATTATCGGACTACTAATCGTCACCGGTCTATTCATCCCTGGCGGACTTACTCATGCAGAAATGGATTCTGTTGTCACTAGTAACGCATTAACGTTTTCACTATCTGCATTTGACCCCGCCACTATGATCAATTTGCCATACCACATTCTTCAGCGTATTAGTATTGAAGTTTTAGGTGTTAGTAGCTTTAGCATTAAACTACCTTCGCTTCTTTTAGGCGCATTGTCCGCCCTAGGGATGCTTCTGCTCCTTACGACATGGTTCCGTCGTAACGTTGCAGTCATTACAGCCGTTCTAGTTATTACTACTGGGCAGTTTTTGTTTGTAGCACAAAATGGCACGGCAAGTATCGTTTATATTTTTTGGTCCGTATGGCTACTCGTTGCCGCCACTATGGTGTCGCGTCGCGCCAAGGGCCTTATTCTGTGGAAAATCGCATTGTTCGGCATTGCAGCGCTCAGCCTCTATACACCACTTAGTTTTTATATCTTATTAGCATTATTGGGATCGATTATCTTGCACCCACATCTACGCTATCTTGTGCGTCGCTTATCAAAGCCAAAACTATTATTTGCTAGCGTGTGTGCACTCGTATTAGTAACACCGTTAGCTTATGCCATCGTGCGACAGCCGTCCTTAGGGCTAACACTCCTCGGCGTCCCAGGCAGTATACCCGATTTGCAGGCAAACGGTATCCAGTTATTAAAACAATACTTTGACTTTATCACACCAAGTAGCAATGTATTGATGACACCAATGTACGGTCTGGGATCGATGGCCCTTATTCTATTAGGAATCTTTCGTCTCTTTACTACCAAATACACAGCACGCAGCTATCTTATAACGACATGGATTATATTGCTCCTTCCAGTTCTTTTGGTTAATCCTGCATTTACTAGTGTGACATTTGTGCCAATTCTCCTGCTCATGGCGATGGGCATCCAAGCACTAATTGGCAATTGGTATCAGCTCTTCCCACGTAACCCCTATGCCCGCATCGCGGGGCTGATTCCGCTCGCCGTACTTATCGGAGGCATGATGATGACTGGCATTGACCGATATGCCTATGGATATATGTATGACCCCAATACGGCCGGTAATTTCTCAAAGGACTTACAGTTACTTAATAGACAGTTAGCGCTCAGCGACCGCGGACTAACAACTCTTGTTGTCAGTCAAGCCGAACTTCCGTTTTATCGCGTGGTTGTCGAACATAACAAAGATGTGGCTTTGGCAGCCAAAGCTCAGCCCGCAAAAACAATCATCGTGACACATAGTGCTCAAAAGATCACATCGCAGACAGCCGATCTACACCAAATTATTACCGACGACATGAGCCAGAACGCTGATCGATTCTACATCTATAAATCTAGAATAAAATAACGTATACTAGGTTAAGTAAATACTTGGAGGAATGACTGATATGGCATTTGATCAAATGAAAATGTTGAATGAACTACGTAAAGCGCAAAAAGATTTGAAAAAACAAATCATCGAAGTTGAAGCTGGTGATGGTGCTGTTGTCGTACAGATTAATGGCGAGCTTAAAATCCAAAGTGTCAAGATCGACCCAGCGCGCGTCGACCTAGACGATATCGAAGAGCTAGAACACTGGATTGAAATCGCTGTTCGCGATGGACTTGCAAAAGCACAAGAAGTTGCTGCTGAAAAAATGAAACCCCTTATGGGTGGCCTCGGCAACCTCGGACTATAGGAGCTTCTTTTGGCGCAGCTACTTCCTACGGCGCTGACAAGCGTCATCGATGAACTTGGACGACTTCCAGGCGTAGGCGCCCGTACCGCAGAGCGATACGCGTATTTTTTGCTGCGTGCTGATACACACACCGCCAGTAAGCTTGCTACATCTATCGGCAAGCTGCATGCCGGTGTTAAAACGTGTCCAGTTACATTTGCACTCATCGACGCAAGCGAGGAAATCTCACCACTTTACAGCGACACAAGACGTAACAAAAAAATCGTTGCCGTCGTTGAAGAACCGCTAGATATCGTGGCACTTGAACGCACAGCTCAATTCCACGGCACCTATCACGTACTGGGTGGAGCCATCTCGCCAATTGACGGAATTGGCCCTGAGCAGCTCCATATTCCAGAGCTTTTAGAACGTATCAAAAAAGATGAGGTCGAAGAAGTAATCATTGCGACCAATGCCAGCGTCGAAGGTGAGTCAACTGCACTGTTTCTGCAGCGTTTCATTAATGATGCTGGCGTGACAGTAAGAATGACCCGCCTTGCTCGCGGCATCCCAGTAGGTGTTGACCTAGAATACGCTGATCAAATTACACTAACACACGCACTCGAAGGAAGAAGGGCACTGTAATGTACGATGAAGCCGCAAAACTGATTGCTGATGCAAAAAAAATAGTTGTTATTCAGGCTGAAAATCCCGATGGTGACAGCCTAGGAAGTAGTCTGGCACTTGAGGAAATTTTAGGAGATCTTGGCAAGGACGTCACGCTATATTGCCCAATTGAGACACCAAAATACATGCGCTATATTGTCGGATGGGATAGGGTGATTAATGAGTTTGACACCAATGCCGACCTAGCGATTATTGTCGATACAAGCGCCGATGTACTACTAACAAAAGTTCTTGAGACACCGGGGGTGCGACATTTCCTTGAGACTCATCCTGTGCTCGTTATTGATCACCACGCGACAAAATCCAATCTTAGCTTTGAGCATACATTACTTAATGACCAGGCTGTCGCGACCAGTGAAATTATCTATAAACTCGCACATGAAAGCAACTGGGGAATTAATAAACAGGCGGCAGAAAACATGCTTGTCGCGATCCTTAGCGATAGCCTAGGGCTTACCACCCAAAACGTTACCGCCAATACGTATTTTGTCGCTGGCAAGCTGACCGAACTAGGAGCTTCTGTTGCAACAATTGAGTCGCGTCGACGTGAGTACATGAAAAAATCACCTGAGATTCTGGCGTACAAAGGGGAGTTAATTGGTAGGATCGAATATCTTTTAGAGGGCAAGTTAGCCATCGTCCACATTCCCTGGGAGGATATTCAAAAATACAGCGATCAATACAATCCAAGTGTTCTTGTGCTTGATGAAATGCGACTTGTCGAAGGCGTCGAATTGGGCGTTGCAATCAAGACTTACCCCGATGGTAAACTAACTGGTAAACTGCGTAGTAATCTCCCTATATCCGAAGAAGTAGCTGGCTACTTTGGGGGAGGTGGCCATGCATACGCAGCTGGATTCCGTACGCACGAAGAATACGATACAATCGTGACAGAATTAGTAACCGCCACAGACAAGGCATTAAAGAGTCACGCTAATGACACTCACACTGCATAATACACTTACAAAAAAAGACGACTTATTTACGCCGATTAATGACAAGCATGTCACATTATATACCTGCGGACCAACAGTTTATAATTATCTTCACGTAGGCAATTGGGCGGCATATATTTACTGGGATACGCTCGTGCGCACGCTACTAGCCGACGGCTACACAGTTGAACGAGTTATGAATATTACTGATGTCGGCCATCTCGTTAGCGATGCCGATGAAGGTGAGGACAAGCTTGAAAAAGGCGCCAAGCGAGAAGGCAAAACAGCATGGGAAATTGCCGAATTCTATGCCGAGGACTTTTTACAAGGCATGGAAAAACTTGGACTTATCCCGCCCGAACACATCACAAAAGCAACCGACTTTATCAAAGAGCAACTCGACCTTGTGCGAATATTAAAGCAAAAAGGGTACACGTATCAAATTGATGATGGTATTTATTTTGACACAAGCAAGTTCCCAACATATGCTGATTTTGCCGATTTAGACCTCGCAGCTCAACGTGCCGGCGCCCGAGTTGAATTTAATACTGAAAAGCGTAATCCTAGTGATTTTGCACTCTGGAAATTTACACCCGTCAACGAAACTCGCGATATGGAATGGGATACTCCAGTCGATCTATTAGAAGATACACATGAATCAAAAAAAGGCTTTCCAGGATGGCATCTTGAGTGTTCTGTCATGGCAATGAATATTCTTGGCGAGACAATCGACATTCACACGGGTGGCATTGATCACATTCCCGTTCACCATACGAACGAGATCGCGCAGTCAGAAGCAGCCAGCGGGAAACAATTTGCCCACTATTGGATCCACAATAACCATATCAAGTCAGACGGCACAAAGATTAGTAAAAGCCTTGGCAACGGCTACACACTGCAAGATCTTGCCGCTAAGGGATTTAGCGCTCTAGACTACCGTATGTTCGTCCTACAAGGACAATACAGCAATGAAGGCAATTTTACATTCGACAACCTAGCCGCTGCAAAGAACCGTCTTCATCACTGGCGTAACATTGCTGCACTTCGCCATCAGACCTACGATACACTCATAAATGACGATGAAAAAAATGTTGTTTTAGTTGCGGCTTCGGGTGCAATTATGGAAGCTTTAAACGACAACTTAAACACCCCCGAAGCACTCCGAATCATCGACGAGGCTTTTAGCAAAATCGACGGCAAAGATCCCGTCAGTATTCGCCAGCATGGGCTCGAGCAGCTGCTTGAGACGATCGATGCAACACTCGGATTACAGCTAACAGCAACTACACCCGATATCGACGAAGACATCAAGCAGCTTATTATCGAACGCACTCGTGCTCGCGAAGAAAAAGACTGGTCAAAGTCTGACGCGCTGCGAGCGCAGCTACTCGACAAGAACATTACCGTGCTTGACACACCGCATGGACCAATTTGGGAATATAGCAGCTAACCAGCATCATCGTATTCTAAGCACGTTCATACATTGCCGTCATCTCTAGTACTCCATCGAGATCAAATGTAATGACGCGGTCAACTTCTATGGGTACCGACGAGACATTGCTAGCTTTTAGATTCAAACAGCACGCAAAGCGCGAGCCGCTACATTTCTCCTTGGATTTTTTTAACTAGCGTTTGGATAGGCTGCTTAACAACGCTTTTAGCGCGATTACGTTTTGCACGTGCAAGATAATCTTCAAGTAACACCTTGATACATCCCGCAATTGGAATCGAAATAATACCACCAGCTAGCCCGAACACATACAAACCAACTGTCACCGCTGCTAGCACAGCAAGCGCAGATAGCTCGACACGTTTTGACTGAATGGTCGGAGAAATGAAGTTATTTTCTATCTGCTGATAGACGATAAAGAACACTGCGAAAATGATTCCAGCTGTCAGGTTATTTGATATCAGGAGCAGTGTTACCAGCACGCCGCCAATTGTCGCACCAAACATTGGAATCAATGAAAGGGTAAAAGCGATCGCAACAGTTGGCAGAGCCAGATTTACGGGAACCTCGGGGAAAACGAGACTCAGTATCGCAACAACTATACCTGCTGTAGTTGCGCCGATAGCCGACACTGTTAGCTGACCTGTTACATAGCCAGTAACGACTGTATACATGCGGTGAACCAGATTACGATGTGATTCCATTCGTTCTTCATCGTTATAAACACCCCAAATTCGTTTCAACCACATTGGGCCTTCGACTAGCATCAAGAAAGACAGTACCAGTACCAACAGAGTAGAGCCCACTGTCGAAGCCACGGAGCCAACCCCTGATAGGACATTCTGTCCGAAACTCGACGCCCAGTGCGCAGCGTTATCTTTCACGGAGTTTATCGCTCCATCAACCTGAGGCTGCAACTGATAGCGATCAATAATTCCGTCAAGTCCGTGCCACTGTACGACAGCGGCGTCAACGAGACCAGGAACGGTATTAAGAAACTTAGCAGTCTGTTGAATTATTGGTGGAATAACCAAGAAGACGACCGCACCAAGGAGAAGAACAACAAGAACATAGGCAATCGCAGTGCCGGCAACACGGCTTTTACCAGGCAAGTGTCTTGCCAGGTAACTAACTGGTGCATTTAATGCCATAGCCAAGAAAAAGGCAGCGCCAAGTAGAATCAATGCATCACGTGCATTATAAATTGCCATAATCGCGAATGCGAACCCTATCACTACTAGCCAAAAGCGGACAAAGGTTTTTGTATCAATCTCTATTTTCACCTTCATAATGTCACTAGTATAGCACTCTTAATAAGAGTCTCCCAATCAGCGCTACTACATCAGACAGTAAAACGACGAGGCTAAGATAGAATACGTAAAGACTTAGACTTAACCGAATAATGGAGTGGCGTATCCATTAAAGTAAATTCGCCATCGTGGGACACACGAATGCGCTTATGTTTTTTCGCATTTATCACTACTGCTTTTGCAGTGAATACATCGAATCGTTCATGTTGCGCCGCACGCCCCACTAGCGCAAACGGAAGAATCTTCAACATATCTAAGCGTGTTTTTGCCTGAACAACAAAAACCGACAAAAGTCCTTGATCCATTTTTTTACGCCCCATACCACCAGACTGTATATCGTATTTGTTATTGCCGATAAATACAAAGGGCGTTGTCAATGATTTCTTATCAATAACAATATCATATACTCGAAAACGAAACAGCGCACCTATGCTAGCGGCAAGCGCTGCCGGCCATTTTCCAAAACGATCTTCAAGACGACTACGGTCATAGAGAGAGGACGGGTAAAGTCCTATACTTGAGTTATTAATAAAAACGGTATCATTAACCAACGCTGCGTCGACCAGTCGAACTCGGCCGCGATATGCTTTTTCAATTGCGTCCTCAAGACTCTGAACGACACCCGTATCTTTTGTAAAATGATTAAGCGTACCACCCGGCAGAGGCAGCAGTGTTGCTTTTGTACCCGTTACTACTTGCGCTACAGCACTGATCGTACCATCGCCACCAACAGCTGCGATTGTTGCCGCCATCGCTACATGTTTCTTTAATTTAGAGTGGATTTGACGATCAATTTTAATAGCGTCGTCAATAACAAACCCTGCTTTGTTAAACATAGATCGTAGCTCGTCTAACTGACGAGCCGAACCTGAATGGGCATTATAGACAAGCACAATATGCATTTAAAAAACACCCAAAATGACTACCAACAAACCAACTAGTCCCAAAAGCCATCCCGCAATAACATCGCTAGGATAATGAGCCCCTAAATACACCCGCGAAATGCCGATGAGCACCACCCAAATACCAAGTAAGATTGCAATGATTACCCCAACAGGAAACGCAGCCGATTCGATCGCCAGCACAGCCAGCGTACCATAGGCAACAGCCGCCCCAGTAGAATGTCCACTTGGGAAACTAGCAGTTGCGATAAACCATCGCTTTGGGATATAGGTAAGCGGACGCGAGCGTCTCAACCATAATTTCAGTAGAGAACTGACAGATATAGTTGCAAAAATAGTGATACCCGATAATAAATAGTCAGATCGCCCTTGACCAATACCCGTCATCACAAGGACAATGCCTACACCTAAAGTGACAAACGGAAATCCTGTCATTGAAATGAATTTCATCAAACGACGTACCACTTTAGGCCATGCCTGAATACGCTTGATAAAATAAGTGTCAAATCTATGCAGTAAGTCACGCATGTATTTAGTATAATAGATATATGCCAAGTTTTTCATTTGATATCGTTTCCGATTACGACAAAGCCGAGATGAACAATGTGTTTGCCAGCACAGAACGCGAGATAACGACTCGCTACGACTTTAAAGGTACGCCAGCAACAATAGAGTGGCTCAATGATAAAAGTGGATTTAAGCTTATCGGCAACGGCCAATGGCAGTGCGACGCTATTTTAGACATTGTCCGCAAAAAACTTGCCGGCCGTAACCAGTCAGCAAAAGTCCTCGACATTTCTAGCACACCTGTTGAAAGCAATCTTAAAACAACTTGGGAAATTCCTTTCAAACAAGGCTTGAGTCAAGAAAACGCAAAGCGAATCACAAAAACACTGCGCGACGAAGTGCCAAAAGTAAAAGCACAAATCCAGGGCGACACAGTGCGCGTTACTAGCAGCAGTAAAGACGAGCTACAAAAAGTAATCACGTTACTTCAAGGTACTGACTACGACTTTCCACTACAGTTCATTAATTACCGCTAGTTTTGTCGTGTTAAAATAGTTTATATGAGCAAATCTTCAGAACCTCTTGTTACTATCGATCATTTCCGCATGGATTTTGGCAATACAACCGTCATCAAAGACCTCTCTTTTACTGTCAATAAAGGCGAAACGTTCGGTTTTTTGGGCAGTAATGGATCGGGCAAGACCACAACGATCAGGGCGCTACTCGGTATCTACCAGCCGACCGGCGGCAATCTTCTTATTAACGGGGCTCCATATACTGTCGATGGCGAAGTTCAGCTAGGCTACTTGCCAGAAGAGCGAGGCCTTTACAAAAAAGAGAATGTACTAGACATCATGGTCTACTTTGGTCAACTAAAAGGAATGGCGCGCAGCGACGCAAAAGAATGGTCATTACACTATCTTGATCGGGTCGGGCTCGCTGACAAAGCCCATCTACGGCTTGATAAACTGTCGGGCGGACAACAACAGAAAATCCAACTAGGTATTACAATCATGAACGACCCTGCACTGTTGATACTAGACGAGCCAACAAAAGGATTCGACCCCGTTAACAGACGCCTGCTGATGGACATTATCGAAGAACACCAGCAAAAGGGAGCAACAGTGATTTTTGTCACTCACCAAATGGAAGAGGTTGAACGACTTTGTGATCGTATCCTTCTTTTGAAAGACGGCGAAGCGCGGCTTTATGGCACTATAGCCGAGGTAAAAGAGAGACATTTGGTGGCCAAGTTCTCGAGGTTATTAGTGACACGCCCGTCCCAGAAAATACAAAACTCTATGATATCCAGCGCAAAGAGGGTGGTACTACTATTATGGAACCTAAAGGCGACTTGGCAGCAATTCAAAAAGCACTACTAAACGCCGGGGTCACTTACACAAAATTTGAATTAAAACGCCCATCTCTAGATGATATCTTTATTGACGTAT
>Ga0075365_10001214_pt1 | contig 11399 bp, 9 predicted proteins | sample EndMetdeltDD1765_FD_71387 | JGI IMG/M metagenome (GOLD analysis project Ga0075365, IMG submission 71387) | Populus endosphere microbial communities from Tennessee, USA - Endosphere MetaG P. deltoides DD176-5 | ecosystem: Host-associated > Plants > Roots > Endosphere | place: USA: Tennessee... | reverse complement strand
GGGCCACCCACGGCGCCCCGAACGACGTCAACGCCCACCCGCACCTCGGCCACGCCCGCCGCGTCGGGCTGGTCCACAACGGGATCATCGAGAACTTCGCCGACCTGCGCGCCCGGCTGGAGGCCGACGGCCACGACCTGGTCTCCGAGACCGACACCGAGGTCGCCGCCCACCTCCTGGAGCTGCAGGTCGCCTCCGGCGTCGACCTGACCACCGCCATGCAGCGGGTCTGCCAGCAGCTCGAGGGCGCCTTCACCCTGGTCGCCGTCGACGCCGAGGACCCGTCGCGGGTCGTCGCGGCCCGGCGCAACAGCCCGCTCGTGGTCGGCCTCGGGCAGGGCGAGAACTTCCTCGGCTCCGACGTGGCCGCATTCATCGAGCACACCCGCGACGCCCTCGAGCTGGGCCAGGACCAGGTCGTCACCATCACCCGGTCCGGTGTGGAGGTCACCGGCTTCGACGGGTCGCCGGCCAGCGGGACGCCGTACCACGTGGACTGGGACCTCTCGGCCGCCGAGAAGGACGGCCACGACTGGTTCATGCGCAAGGAGATCTTCGAGCAGCCGCGCGCCGTGGCCGACTCGCTGCTCGGCCGGCACACCCGCGGCGGGCAGCTGCAGCTCGACGAGATGCGCCTCTCCGACCAGGAGCTGCGCGACATCGACAAGATCATCATCATCGCGGCCGGGACGTCGTTCTACGCCGGCATGGTGGCCAAGTACGCCATCGAGCACTGGTGCCGGGTGCCGGTCGAGGTCGAGCTGTCCTCGGAGTTCCGCTACCGCGACCCGATCCTCGACTACTCCACCCTCGTGGTCGCCATCAGCCAGTCCGGCGAGACCGCCGACACCCTGCAGGCCATCCGGCACGCCCGCTCGCAGCGCTCCAAGGTCCTCGCGATCTGCAACACCAACGGCTCGACGATCCCGCGCGAGTCCGACGCGGTCATCTACACCCACGCCGGACCCGAGATCGGCGTGGCCTCCACCAAGGGGTTCCTGACCCAGCTGGTCGCCTGCTACCTGCTCGCGCTCTACCTCGCGCAGGTCAAGGGCACCCGGTACGGCGACGAGATCGCCCAGGTGATGGACCAGCTCGAGGCGATGCCGGACCACATCGCGTCGGTGCTCGCCGCGGCACCCGAGATCTACGAGCTGGCCCGCTCGCACGTCGGCACCCGCTCGGTGCTCTTCCTCGGCCGGCACGCGGGCTACCCCGTGGCGCTCGAGGGCGCGCTGAAGCTCAAGGAGCTGGCCTACCTGCACGCCGAGGGCTTCGCGGCCGGTGAGCTCAAGCACGGCCCGATCGCCCTGGTCGAGGAGGGACTGCCGGTGCTGTGCGTCGTCCCGCCCCGCGGGCGCGACCAGCTGCACGACAAGATGATCAGCGGCATCCAGGAGGTGCGGGCCCGCGGCGCCTTCACCATCTGCCTGGCCGAGGAGGGCGACGAGGCGATCACGCCGTACGCCGACCACGTCATCCGGCTGCCCCGCGTCCCGGTGCTGCTGCAGCCGCTGGTCGCCGTCGTACCCCTGCAGCTGTTCGCCTGCGAGCTGGCCTCCGCGATGGGCCACGACGTCGACCAGCCGCGCAACCTCGCGAAGTCCGTCACGGTCGAATGATCGTCGGGGTCGGCATCGACGTCTGCGACATCGCCCGGTTCGGGGAGTCCCTGACGCGGACCCCGGGCCTGCGCGACCGGCTGTTCACCCCCGCCGAGGCCACCCGGCCGCTGGCCTCGCTGGCCGCCCGGTTCGCCGCCAAGGAGGCCCTGGCCAAGGCGCTCGGCGCCCCGGTCGGCATGTCCTGGCACGACGCCGAGGTGGTGAGCGAGTCGTCCGGACGTCCGGTCCTGGAGATGCGCGGCACCGTGCTCGCCCGCGCCGCCGCCCTGGGCGTGGCCTCCGTGCACGTGTCGCTGTCCCACGACGCCGGCATCGCGTCGGCCGTGGTGGTCCTGGAGGGCTGAGCCGGATCGGGTGCCCGACGACGCGTCGGGCCGCGTCCGGGGGCGTCCGACCCCGACCCCGCAGTGGCTAGGGTCGGGCGGGTGAGGCACGCACACACCGTCGCGCAGGTCCGCGAGGCCGAGGGCGCGCTGCTGGCCGGGCTGCCCGCCGGGGCGCTGATGCAGCGCGCGGCGTACGGGCTGGCCCAGGCGGTGCTCGACCTGCTGGGACCGGCGTACGGGCGGCGGGTGCTGCTGCTGGTCGGCCCGGGCGACAACGGCGGCGACGCCCTGTACGCCGGGGCCGTGCTGGCCCGGCGCGGGTGCGCCGTCGAGGCCTGGCCGCTGGCCGAGCGGGTGCACGAGGGCGGGCTGGCCGCGCTGCGGGCCGCCGGTGGGCGCCTGGTCGCCGCCGCCCCGTCCGTGCGGCCCGACGTGCTGCCGGACGTGGTGGTCGACGGGGTCGTCGGCATCGGCGGCCGGCCGGGCCTCGCGCCCCAGGTGGCCGCCGCGTTCGCCCGGGTGGCCGGGGCGCCGGTGGTCGCGGTCGACACCCCCAGCGGCGTCGGCGTCGACAGCGGGGAGCTGTCCGGGGCGCACGTCGTCGCCGACCTCACCGTCACCTTCGGCACCCACAAGGTCGCCCACCTCGTCGACCCGGCCGCGGCGGCCTGCGGCGTCGTCCACCTCGTCGACCTGGGCCTGGACCTGCCGCCCCCGCACGTCGAGGCGCTGCAGCCCGCCGACGTGGCCCGGCTGCTGCCCCGGCCCCCGCGCGACGCGCAGAAGTACGCCCGCGGCGTCGTCGGCGTGCGCGCGGGCTCGGCGCAGTACCCCGGAGCGGCGCTGCTCAGCGTCGCGGGCGCCGCGAGCGGGCTCTGCGGCATGGTCCGCTACGTCGGCGAGGAGGCCGTCGCCGACCGGGTCCGCGGCGCGCACCCGGAGGTGGTCGGTGCCGGGCGGGTCCAGGCCTGGGTGGTCGGCTCCGGCGGCGGCGAGCACGCCGGGACCGAGCTGGCGGAGGCGCTCGCCGACGGCGTGCCGACGGTCGTGGACGCCGATGCCCTGCAGCACGTCGACGACACCCTCCCGGCGGGCACGGTCCTGACCCCGCACGCCGGCGAGCTGGCCCGGATGCTGGGGGTCGAGCGGGCCGAGGTCGAGGCCGCGCCGCTGGCGCACGCGCGGCACGCGGTCGCCTCGTACGGCTGCGTGGTGCTGCTCAAGGGCCGGCGCACCCTCGTCGCCGCTCCCGACGGCCGGGTCCGGGTCACCGAGACCGGCACCCCCTGGCTGGCCACCGCCGGGGCCGGCGACGTGCTGGGCGGGCTGATCGGCGCGCTGCTCGCCGCCGGTCTGTCGTCCTACGACGCCGCGTCGGTCGGCTCCTGGCTGCACGGCGCCGCCGCGACCCTGGCCTCGCGGGGCGGGCCGATCGTCGCGGGTGAGGTGGCGCACGCGATCGCGGACGCCGTCCGCGGCCTCCCGAGCGGGTGATGGGAGAATCGGGCCCATGCTGCCCGCCGCCCGTGCCGAGATCGTCGTCGACCTGGCGGCGATCCGGCACAACGTGCGGGTGCTGCGCGAGCTGACCGGCGTGCCGGTGATGACGGTGGTCAAGGCCGACGGCTACGGCCACGGCATGGTCGAGGTCGCCCGCGCCGCGCGCGCGGCCGGGGCGCAGTGGCTCGGCGTCGCCACCCTGGACGAGGCGCTGGAGCTGCGCGCGTCCGGCGACGACGGCCGGATCCTGTGCTGGCTCTACGTCCCGGGCGAGGAGTACGACGCGGGCGTCGCCGCCGGCCTCGACCTCACCGCCTACACCCCGGCCGAGCTCGACGAGATCGAGGAGTCGGTCGGCGACACCGGCCGCACGGCGCGCGTGCAGCTGAAGATCGACACCGGCCTGTCCCGCGGCGGCGCCACGCCCGCGTCCTGGCCGGCGCTGGTGGAGCGGGCCCGGGCCGGCGAGCTGGCCGGGCACTGGACGGTCACCGGCATCTGGTCGCACTTCTCCTCCAGCGACGAGCCCGACGACCCGGCCAACGACGCCCAGGAGGCGACCTTCCGGTGGGCGCTGACGGTGGCCGAGGCCGCCGGGCTGCGGCCCGAGGTCCGGCACCTGGCCAACTCCGCGGCGGCGATCCTGCGCCCCAGCAGCCGCTTCGACCTGGTCCGCTGCGGCATCGCGTCCTACGGGCTGGACCCGGCGCCGGGGCAGACCCCAGACCTCGGCCTGGTGCCCGCGATGACCGCCCGGGCGAGCCTGGCCCTGGTCAAGGACGTGGCCCCGGGCGACGCCGTGTCCTACGGGCGGACCTGGATCGCCGAGGCCGCGACCACGATCGGCCTGGTCCCCGTCGGGTACGGCGACGGCGTGCCGCGGGTGCTCGGCAACCACGCCGACGTGGCGGTGGGCGGGCGGCGCCGGCCGATGCGCGGGCGGATCTGCATGGACCAGCTGCTCGTCGACCTGGAGGGCGAGGAGCACGTGCCCGGCGAGGACGTCGAGCTGTTCGGGACCGGCCACGACGGTGGGCCCACGGCGCAGGACTGGGCCGAGGCGGCCGGCACCATCAGCTACGAGATCGTCACCCGGATCGGCAGCGGCCGGATGCGGCGCCGCTACGTCGACGGCGCCCCCGGCGACGAGGCGCGCGCATGAGCCTCGCCCGCAAGGCCCTGGGGGCCGCGGCCGGTGCCGCCGGTCTCGCCGCGGCCGGTGCCGCGGTCGGTGTCACCCGGCGCCGCCGCTCGATCGCCCGCCGCGACGCCGACGGCACCGAGTTCGGCAGCCTGCGGTCCGCGCCGACGACGGTGGTCGCCTCCGACGGCGTGCCCCTGCACGTCGAGGTCGACGAGGCCGACTCCGCGTTCACCGTGGTGTTCTGCCACGGCTACGCGCTCAACCTGGACTGCTGGCACTTCCAGCGCGCGGCCTGCCGCCGCGCCGGCCTGCGGGCGGTGTTCTACGACCAGCGCTCGCACGGCCGCTCGGGCCGCTCCGACCACGGCCACGCGACCATCGACCAGCTCGGCACCGACCTGGCGCAGGTGCTCGACGAGATCGTCCCCGACGGCCCGGTGGTCCTGGTCGGGCACTCCATGGGCGGCATGAGCGTGGTCGCGCTGGCCGAGCAGCAGCCGGAGCTCTTCGGCGCCCGGGTGGTCGGCGTGGGCCTGATCGCGACCACGGCCGGCGGGCTCGACCCGAGCCGGATCCTGCTCCCGATCCTGCCCGCCAAGCTCGGCGGCGGGCTCACCGACGGCGCGGTCCGCACCCTGGCCCGCAACCACCGCGCGGTCGACGCCGTACGCCGGCTGGGCCGCTCGGTGGCCACCGTGGCCACCGACGTCTTCGCCTTCGGCGGGCCGGTGCCGCCGGCGTACGTCGACTTCGTCGACGACATGCTCTCCGCGACCCCGTTCGAGGTGGTCGCGCAGTTCTTCCCGAGCTTCCGCGGCCTGGACAAGCTCGACGCGGTCGAGGTGATGGGCAAGGTCCCGACCACGATCGTCTGCGGGACCGCCGACCGGCTCACCTCCATCGGTCACAGCGAGAGGCTGCACGAGCGGATCTCCGGCTCGCGGCTGCTGGAGGTCGAGGGTGCCGGGCACCTGGTGATGATCGAGGCGCACGACCGGGTCGACGCCGCGCTGGCCGAGCTCTACGACGAGGTGGCGCGATGAGCACGAGCAAGGTGGCGCCGACCGTGCACCGGGTCGGACCGGAGGCGGCGGCCGAGGTGCTGGGCGTGGTCCGCGAGGCGTTCGCGGCCCGCCCGCCGCTGGATCCGCCCGCCGACGCGCTCTCGGAGACCGAGGCCAGCATGGCGGCGCTGCTGGCCCGGCACGGCGGCATCGTCGCGCGGCTCGGCGAGACGACCGTGGGCGCGCTGGTCCTCGACCCGATCGGCGGCACCATGTACCTGCGCCGCTTCGGCGTCGTCCCCGCCGCGCAGGGGCACGGGGTGGCCGGCAAGCTGATCGACGCCGCGGTCTACGCCTCCGCCGGCTTCGACGACCTGACCGTGGTGGCCCGCGAGGAGCTGCCGCGCACGGTGCGGTTCTGGCAGCGCCAGGGCTTCCGCGAGGTACGCCGGCACCCGCCGAACGTCGAGCTGCGCCGCCCGCTGCGCACCTTCGTCTTCGACGCCCCCGACGCGGACGCGATGCGCCGGATCGGCGAGACGCTGGCCGGCCGGCTGGCCGCCGGCGACCTGCTGGTGCTCAGCGGCGAGCTCGGCGCCGGCAAGACCACGTTCACCCAGGGCGTGGGCGCCGGCCTGGGGGTCCGCGGCGACGTCACCTCGCCGACGTTCGTGATCGCCCGGGTGCACCCGTCCCTGGTCGACGGTCCGGCGCTGGTGCACGTCGACGCCTACCGGCTCGGCGGCATCGACGAGCTCGACGACCTCGACCTGGACACCTCCCTGGAGGAGGCGGTCACGGTCGTCGAGTGGGGCGAGGGCGTCGCCGAGGGGCTGGCCGAGTCCCGCCTGGAGATCCGGATCATCCGCGCGCTCGCCGACGACGACCCCGACGACTCCGCCGACGAGCTCGACCCCCGCCGGGTGCTGATGACGCCCGTGGGCCCGCGCTGGTACGAGATCGAGTTCCCCGACAGCCATCGCCCGCCGCTGGCGGAGAAGCTGAACGAGAACCTGCTCCTCGACTTCCGCCGCTGCGCCGAGGGCGAGCTGGAGCACCTCGACCCCGAGATCCCCCTGGTGCTCTCGCTGACGGTGGCCGAGCACGAGGGGCGGACCCTGATGGTGCGCAACCACTGGAGCCGCGAGTGGGAGCTGTCCGGCAAGGACGTCGACGACGAGCTCGGGGAGACGCCGCGCGAGGCCGCCGTACGCGCCTTCCGGACCGAGACCGGTGCGGAGCCGCCGGACCTGGAGCTCGTCGGGGTGGCCACCGTCCAGCTCGGCCACGAGCGCCGGATCGAGTACGCCGCGATCTACCACGGCCGTCTCGAGCACGCGCCGGACGCGCCGCCGGCGGGCGAGGTGAAGCAGATGCTGTGGTGGGACCTGGAGTCGGACGTGGCGGGCCTCTCGCCGATCGACGCCCACCTGGCCCGGCTCGCGCACGGTCTCTCGTAGGCTCGCGGCCGTGCTGCTCGCCTTCGACACCGCCACGCCGCTGGTCTCCGTCGCCCTGCACGACCCGGACGCGGGGGCGGTGGTCGTCGAGCTCACCTCCGAGCAGCCGATGAAGCACGGCGAGCAGCTGGCCCCGCTGATCGCCGCCGCCCTGGAGCGGGCCGGGATCGTGCGCCAGGACCTCACCGCGATCGCGGTCGGCGTCGGCCCCGGCCCGTTCACCGGTCTGCGGGTCGGGCTGGTCACCGCCCGCACCCTGGGCTTCGTCCTGGAGATCCCCGTCTACGGCGCGTGCTCGCTCGACGTGCTCGCAGTCGAGGCGGCACCGAGCCTCGGCACGGACTTCGTGGTGGCCACCGACGCGCGGCGCAAGGAGGTCTACCTCGCCTCGTACGACGCCGCCGGGGCCCGCCTCGACGGCCCGGCGGTCTCCAAGCCGGCGGACGTCGCGACCGACCTCCCGGTCGTGGGGGAGGGCGGCGGCCTCTACCCCAAGGCGTTCCCGCACGCCACCGGCCCGACCCGCCCGAGCGCCGGCTGGCTGGCCCGCGCGGTCGCCGGGGAGCTGGTCGAGATCGTCGACCCCGAGCCGCTCTACCTGCGTCGCCCCGACGCCGAGCTGCCGCGACCGCCGAAGAAGGTCTCCTGATGGTGGCCGCCACCGTCCGCCGCGCGGAGCCCGAGGACGTCGACGCGGTCGCCGCCCTGGAGGCGGAGAACCTCGGCGCGGACGCCTGGTCGCCGCACCTGGTCGGCGAGGGCATCGCCGGCCACCTGCCGACGGTCTTCTACCTGGTCGCCGACGTCGAGGGCGTCCTGGTCGCTCATGCGGTGGTCAGCGCGGTCGCCGACATCGCCGAGCTGCAGCGGATCGCGGTCACGCCCGCGGCCCGCCGTACCGGCCTGGCCACGGCGCTGCTCGACGAGGGCTGCCGGCTGGCTCGGTCGTCCGGGGCCGACCGGCTGCTGCTGGAGGTGCGCGAGGACAACGCCGGAGCGCTGCGCTTCTACGCCGCCCGCGGCTTCGTCGAGATCGACCGGCGGCCGCGCTACTACGCCGACGGGACCACCGCGATCGTGCTGCGGCTGCCGCTGGTCGAGGGCTGCGGGTAGGACCGCGCCGCATCGGGCACCCGCCGGGGTGTGAACGAGTCTCGAGGCTGGGTCCGCCCGGCCGCCGCCGTGGTCGGCGCGTGGGTGCTGGTGCTGGCCGTCGTGCTGGGGGTGGGCTGGCTGCTGACCCATCCGCTGGAGCCGACCGTGGACCCCTTCGACGACGACGTCGCCCGCTGGTTCGCCGGCGAGCGCACCGGGGACCTCGACCGGGTCGCGGACGTCGGCACCTTCCTGGGCGAGACGGTGGTCGGCTCGGCGGTGGCGGGCCTCGTCGGGCTCGTCGTGTCGGTGTGGCGCCGGTCGGTGCGCCCGGCCGTCTGCATGGCGCTGCTGCTGGCCGGCATCGGCGGGCTGTACGCGATCGTGACGGCGCTCGTGACCCGCGACCGGCCGCCGGTGCGCATCCTCGATCCCGGGCTGGTGCCCGACCACAGCTTCCCGTCGGGCCACGTGGCGACCGCGGTCGCGGCGTACGCCGGCTCCGCCGTGCTGCTGTGGTGGGCGACGCCGCGGGCCCGGCCCTGGGCGCTGCTCCTGCTCGTGCTGCCGGTGCTGGTCCTGCTGGCCCGGCTCTACCAGGGCGCCCACCACGTCACCGACGTGCTGACCAGCGTGGTCTACACGACGACCTGGCTGGCGGTGCTGGCCCGGGCGGTGCTCCTGCGGGGTCCATCAGGCACGATGGAGCGGTGAGCGACGAGCCCCTGGTCCTCGGCATCGAGACGTCCTGCGACGAGACCGGTGTCGGCATCGTGCGCGGGCACACCCTGCTCGCCGACGCCGTCGCCAGCAGCGTCGAGGAGCACGCCCGCTTCGGCGGCGTGGTCCCGGAGGTGGCCAGCCGCGCCCACCTCGAGGCGATGGTCCCCACCATCGAGCGGGCGTGCGAGACCGCCGGCATCCGACTGCGCGACGTGGACGCGATCGCCGTCACCAGCGGACCGGGCCTGGCCGGGGCGCTCCTGGTCGGGGTGGCGGCCGCCAAGGCGCTCGCGCTGGGGCTCGGCAAGCCGATCTACGGCGTCAACCACCTCGCCTCGCACGTCGCCGTCGACCAGCTCGAGCACGGCGCCCTGCCCGAGCCCTGCCTGGCCATGCTGGTCAGCGGCGGCCACTCCAGCCTGCTGCGGGTCGAGGACGTCACCGCCGGCGTGCAGCCGATGGGCGCGACCATCGACGACGCCGCCGGCGAGGCCTTCGACAAGGTGGCCCGGCTGCTCGGCTTGCCCTTCCCCGGCGGCCCGCACATCGACCGGGTGGCCCGCGAGGGCAGCAGCGTGTACGTCGACTTCCCCCGCGGCCTGTCCTCGCGGCGCGACCTGGAGCGGCACCGCTTCGACTTCTCCTTCTCCGGGCTCAAGACGGCCGTCGCGCGCTGGGTCGAGGCGCGCGAGCGGGCCGGCGAGCCGGTGCCCGTCGCCGACGTCGCCGCGTCCTTCCAGGAGGCGGTCTGCGACGTCCTGGTCCGCAAGGCCCTCGACGCCGCGCAGTCCGAGGGCATCGAGGACCTGCTCATCGGCGGTGGGGTCGCGGCCAACTCGCGGCTGCGCGCGGTCGCCGAGGAGCGGGCCACCACGCTCGGCATCCGGGTCCGGGTGCCCCGCCCCGGCCTGTGCACCGACAACGGCGCCATGGTCGCCGCGCTCGGCGCCGAGATGGTCGCCCGCGGCCGGACGCCGTCCCCGCTCGACCTGCCGGCCGACTCCAGCCTGCCGATCACCAGCGTCCTGGTCTGACCCGCCCCCGGACGCCCGACGCCGGGGACGACCGGACCTGTGGACCGGACGACGTCCGGCCGCTCGGTCAGTCCTTCTTCTCGTCGCCGTGGCCGGGCCACCAGGCGGCGTGGCCGATCAGTGCGGTGATGGCGGGGGTGAAGAACATCGACATCACGAACGCCGCGACGAAGATGCCGAAGGCGATCGCGAAGCCCATGGTCACCAGCAGCGAGTTGCCGGCGAGCATCAGCGAGGCGAAGGTGCCGGCGAGGATCACGCCGGCGGCGGCGATGGTCGGGCCGGCGTGCCGGACCGCCTGGGCGGCGGCCTCGCGCGAGCTCCTGCCGGAGCGCGCCTCCTCCCGGAGCCGGGCGATCATCAAGATGTTGTAGTCGGTGCCGAGGGCGACCACGAACAGGTAGATGTAGATCGGCAGCAGGAAGATCAGGCCGCTCTCGCCGGCCAGGTGCTGGAAGACGATCACCGCGGCGCCCAGGGTGGCGCCGAAGCCGAGGCCGACCGAGGCCATGAGATACCAGGGCGCGACCAGGCTGCGCAGCAGCAGCGCCAGGATCAGCATGATCACCACGGCGGCGACGGGGAAGACCACCGAGTAGTCGCGGTTCATCGCCTTCTGGAAGTCCACGAAGATCGACGTCGTCCCGCCGACCAGCCCCTCGGTGCCGGCGGGAGCGGCGTCGTGGGCGGCGTCGCGGATCGGGCCCTCGACCGCGGCGATGGCGGCGTCCGAGGACGGGTCGTCCTCGAGCAGCACGCTGAACGAGGCGGTGGTGCCGTCCTGCGAGGCGGTGCCCGGGAAGACCTGGGCGACGCCGTCGGCCTCGCCCAGCGCGGCGGCGTACGCCGTGAGCTGCTCCTCGGTCAGGGCCTCACCGGAGTCGGCGGAGAGCAGCACCGTGGTCGGGTCGGTCGCCCCGGCCGGGAGGCCCTTCTCGAGCCGGTCGAGCGCGACGACCGACTCGGCGGTGCTGCTGGAGCCGCTGTCGGAGAGGTCGAAGGTCGGCTGGAACTGCAGCGCGAAGACCGCCAGGACGGCGAGCACGCCGCCCGAGGCCACGGCGTACCGGACGGGGTGCCGGCCGAGGGAGGAGCCGAGCGCGGCGAAGCGGGCGCCCTTCGGCTCGACGAGGTACTTCTTGGACGGCCAGAAGAGCGCCTTGCCGAGCACGGCCACCACGGCGGGGACCAGGGTGAGCGATGCCAGCAGGGTCACCGCGACGGCGATGGCCAGCGCCGGCCCGATGGCGCGGAAGATGCCCAGCGAGGACAGCACCAGCGCCATGAAGGACACGATCACCGCCCCGCCGGCGGAGGCGATGGCCTCGCCCGCGCGCTCGAGGGCGTGGGCGACCGCGGGCCGGGTCTCCTCGCCCTCGCGCAGGCGCTCGCGGTAGCGGAACAGGAAGAACAGGATGTAGTCGGTGCCGATGCCGTAGAGCACCACGATCAGGATCACCTGGACCGAGGAGTCGGCCTGCAGGCCGA
>Ga0075365_10001213_pt1 | contig 11402 bp, 9 predicted proteins | sample EndMetdeltDD1765_FD_71387 | JGI IMG/M metagenome (GOLD analysis project Ga0075365, IMG submission 71387) | Populus endosphere microbial communities from Tennessee, USA - Endosphere MetaG P. deltoides DD176-5 | ecosystem: Host-associated > Plants > Roots > Endosphere | place: USA: Tennessee... | reverse complement strand
GTCTTTGCGATCGTCCTGGCCGGCTACCTGGTTTTGACAACGCTTTATTCCTTTTGGCTCAAGCGCAAGGTGTTGGTGGACGTCATCGCGCTTGCGTGCCTGTATGCCGCGAGGGTGATCGGCGGATCAGTGGCGACCGGCGTGCTGATCTCGCAGTGGCTGGAAGCATTTTCCATCTTCCTGTTCCTCAGCCTCGCCCTTGTGAAGCGTTCCGGCGAACTAGTCGATCGCGTTAAGAGCGGACGTGGTGATCCGGGCGGACGGGGGTATCGGCTCGACGATTTGCCGGTGATCGAGTCCATGGCTGCTGCCAGCGGCTACTTGTCGGCGCTGGTGATGGCGCTCTACCTGAACAGCGAGGCTGTTATAAATCTCTATAACAAGCCGCATCGATTGCTGCTGATCTGCGTGGCGCTGCTGTTCTGGACGAGCCGGATGTTGCTCAAGGCTCATCGCGGACAGATGGATGACGATCCCATCGTGTTTGCTGCGCGGGACCGGGTCAGCCTGGGTGTCGGAGCGGTATGCCTCGGTGTTGTGTATATCAGCCTATGAGGTCATCAACTCACAGCATGATCGCGACTTATGTCGTCTTTTGCGTGATAGCAATGGCGACAAATCTCGGGACGCAGAGCGCGTTAAACTGGCTGTTGGCGAAACAGGGGTTCGCTGACCAGTTTCGGCTGGTTGCCGTGCTCGCCAGCGGTACGTTGGCGGGACTTCTGATCAAATACGTTCTGGATAAGCGCTACATCTTCGAGGACCGAAGCCGCGACCTTAACTCCCATGCGCGCAAGTTCTCGATGTATACGGCGATGGGACTGGTGACGACGGCCATCTTTTGGATATTCGAGGCGGTGGCGTTCTTCATCGTGCCGACGACAGCGGGACTGATGGTCGGCGGCGCGCTCGGACTTACTATCGGGTATGTCGTCAAGTACCACCTCGATCGGCGATTTGTCTTTCAGGTGGCGGCATGATGCTTTCAGGATGGGGACGATATCCTGTGCTGCCATGCACGGCTAGGAAGGCTCGCGGCGAGGCTGATGTCATAAGGCTGATGGCTTCAACAACAAGCCTGATCGCTCGTGGAGCAGGCCGCGCCTATGGCGACGCGGCACTGAATTCGCAGATGACGTTGCTGATGGAGAGCAGCAACCGCATCCTTTTTTTCGACGACGCGACGGGCCGTCTGACATGCGAGGCGGGAGTGCTTCTCGCCGACATCCTGAACGTCTTCGTGCCGCAGGGCTGGTTTCCGCCCGTTACGCCGGGTACGCAATACGTGACTGTGGGAGGCATGATCGCCTCGGACGTCCATGGAAAGAATCATCATGGCGCGGGCAGTTTTGGTGAGTATGTGGAGTCCCTCGAAATTGCTGTCAGCGATGGACGAACGTTGCGCTGCGCGAGTGATGAGAATGCCGACCTGTTCAATGCCACGATCGGCGGCATGGGACTGACCGGTGTCATCCTGCGCGTGACCTTCCGCATGCTGCGCATCGAGACGGACCTGATCGTTCAGGAAACGATCCGTGCAAACAACCTGAGAGAAGCTTTCGACGTGCTGGAAAACTCGCTTTCGGCAACGTATTCGGTCGCATGGATCGATAGCTTAGCAAAGGGGGACAAGCTCGGCCGCTCGGTTGTGTTCACGGGAGAGCATCTGGCGGCGGCGGAATTGCCGAAGGATCGAGCATCTGTGCCATTTTCCGCCAAGCTCCCAAGCGGGCGGAAAGTGCCATTTGACCTTCCTGGAATGACTCTGAACAGATTTAGCGTATCGGCCTTCAATGCACTCTACGTCGGATCACGGAAATTCGGGCGCTCGTTGATCAATTTCCGGCCCTACTTTTACCCTCTCGATAGCATCGCGGAATGGAACCGGATCTATGGGCGCGCGGGCTTCGTTCAGTATCAGGTGGCATTTCCGCGCGAGAGCAGTTTCGAAGGAATAAGCGCGATCCTTCGAACTGCCTCTGACTATGGACTGGGGTCATTTCTTTCCGTCTTGAAGCTCTGTGGCAGACAGCGGAATAGTCCGCTTTCGTTTCCACGGGAGGGTTACACGCTGACCCTCGACTATCCTATCAGAGCAAGAACTTTCAGCATGCTCCTCGAACTTGATCGCATCGTCGAAGATCACGAGGGGCGGATCTATCTGGCGAAGGATGCCAGGATGGGAGCTCGCATGCTGGAGCGTGGATATCCGCGGATCTCTGAATTTGCCGCTGTACGGCAGCGGTTCGATCCGGACCGTAAAATGCGTTCCTTACTCTCTGACCGATTGGGCATCTAATGACAATCGCTTCGCCTGTTTTGATCGTGGGTGCAGCGTCCGACATCGGACGCGCGATTGCGGCGGAGTATGCCAAGGCCGGCGCTTCGCTCATTCTCGCCGCGCGAGATGTCAGCAGGCTAGAGCCCGACGTGAAGGATCTGTTCTATCGATATAAGGCAGACGCGCAGCTCATGGAGCTTGATATTCTCGACGAGGGGCAGCGCGAAGCACTGCTTGGAAAATTAACGGAGGTTCCCGGTACAGTCATTTCCGTTGCCGGCGTTCTCGGTGACGAAGCGGCTGCATGGAGCAGTGCCGCTGCTGCTAACCACATCATGCAAGTAAATTATGTTGCTCCGTCCCTATTGCTCGGGGCCTTCGCCAATCTCATGGCGGACCGGCCAGGCGCGTGCATCATTGGAATTAGCTCGGTCGCGGGAGACCGGGGACGCAAGAAGAATTATACATATGGTTCCGCCAAGGCCGGTTTTACGGCTTTCTTATCTGGTCTGCGTAATCGCTTCGGATCGAGCGAACTTCATGTGCTCACGGTCAAGCCTGGATTTGTCGCCACCCGAATGACTGAGGGAATGGCGCTTCCGCCGCTTCTGACGGCGAGTCCGCAGCAGGTTGCCAGTTCCATTATCAGTGCCCACCGCAAGAAGAAGGACGTACTCTACGTGCTGGGTGTCTGGCGAGGCATCATGTTCATTATCCGGGCGATCCCGGAACGTATGTTTAAATCCATGGATATCTAAGAAGGAACGAGGGTGGAGATATCTGAGTGAGGTCGTGGCCGATATCTGGCACCGTCCTTGCTTACTATTTGGTTCGGCTCAGAAGATTTCGAGTCCAACTGCCTTTCTATGCTTTCTACGACGCGCAGTATTATGAAGTAGTGTCAGAGTAAGGGAGCATGCCGTGCTCGAATTGCATCGAAATTCGTTTCGTGTTGACCAAGAGATCAATCAGGCGCCACCTTTTAGCGATCGAAGTCTGAGCCTGTCCGGCTTCCTAGCAATTTTCCGCCGAAACCGTTGGTTGGTCATAGGCTGCCTCGCTCTCGCCTGGGGCATTGGTGCTACCGTCTATATGACGTCTCCCAAGCTATACACGTCTAAGGCGCGCATGATGCTGGACGCGACGAGGTCGAAGTTCCTGTCGTCGCAGCAAGCCAGCGCGTCCGACGGGGTTCTGGATGCCATGACCGTCGAGAGCCAGGTCGAGGTCGTGCGATCGGAAGGCGTTGCGATTGCTGTCGCCAAGAAATTGGATCTTGCCAACGATCCTGACTTTACTTCGCCAGGCGGGTCTCCAGTGGCGACTGTTATCCGGTTTGTTGTTGGCCTCTTCACGGAATCGTCCGATCCGAGCGAAAGCCGGGTTTCGCGTGCTGCGGTCGATAATCTGCTCGAGAATCTGACAGTCACTCGGGTTGGATTGACTTACGTTATCGAGATCAGCTTTCGCGCCCGCGATCCGAAGAAGGCTGCTGTGATCGCTAATGCGTTTTCCGATGCATATATCGCAGGTCAATTAGAAGCAAAGTATAGCGAGGCGAAGAGAGCGGCTGACTGGCTGCGTGAACGAATTGCAGAACTTCGGCAAGAGTCGTTCGTTGCTGAAAGCGCCGTGCAGGATTTCAAATCGCAGAACAATATCGTCGACACCAAGCAGGGCCTCATTAGTGAACAGCAATTAGGTGAACTGAACACGCAACTGGTGCTTGTCCAAGGGCAGGTTGCGGAGGCCAAAGCACGACTGGATCGTGTGAACGTGGTCATGACCGAAGGAGTCACTAACGCCGCGGTCGCAGATACGTTGAAAAGTGAAGTTATCAACCGAATGCGCCAACAGTATCTCGATATGCAGCAGCAAGAAGCACAACTGTCGAGAAAGTACGGCCGCGAACACGGAGCCGCCGTCAACCTGCGAAACGTGATGACTGGTCTCGAGCGGTCGATGGCCGACGAAGTAAGCCGCGTTGCCGAGGCGAACAAAAGCGACTACCAAATTGCCCTGCTACGTCAGCAAGCGATCACCGCAAACGTAAATACCTTGATCAAAGGCGAAGCGCTAACGCGCAAGGCGCAGGTGACCCTACGCCAACTTGAAAGCACAGCGCTGAGCTATCGCGCGATTTTTGACTCGTTTCTTCAAAAGTATGTGCAGTCGAATCAGCAAACTTCGGTTCCTTCCACGGAAGCGCGCGTTATCACGATTGCGACGCCGCCAGAAAAGAAGAGTAATCCAAAGGGCGGGATCATTCTTGGTATCGCAAGCGCGCTTGGCTTGATGGCCGGCGGAGCCGCTGCGTTCGGACGCGAGGCACTCGATCGGACGTTCCGCTCGACTGAGAGTGTCGAGTCGACGCTACGCGTTTCTTGTTTCGGAGCTTTGCCGTTCGTAGCGGGGAGGAAATTGCGCAGGTCGGGACCGAAGATACTAGGTTTGGGAGAGGCGAAGACCGATGCTCCGGCCCGCGACCTCGACCCAGGCGAGTCAATTGCGCGCTACGTCATTAATGATCCATTCTCGCGCTTTGCCGAAACTCTTCGCACGATCAGGGTCGCTGCTGATCACGCCGGATTGATCGGGAAGTCGAAGGTCATTGGCGTTGTTTCAACGATGCCTGAAGAGGGGGCAACCACAATTGCTGCTAATCTCGCTCATCTGGTGGCGCATGCAGGCAATCATGTGTTGCTAATAGACGGCGGTCTGAGGGATGCCGGCCTGACGCGTGCGCTGGCTCCAACGGCGGCAACCGGACTACTCGATGCGATCGGACGTCCTGAAGATACCAATGAATTTTTCTGGCAAGATGGCGAAACGGGATTGAAATTCCTGCCAGCGATAACGCAGGAAAGACCAATCCACACGGCCGAGAAGCTCTCGTCGGTCGGGATGGATTTGTTGCTGAAGAAGGCCAGGGAGAACTTCGATTACATTATCATCGATTTGCCGCCGCTAACCAAAGCGGTGGATGCCAGGGCCATCAGCCCTCTGATCGAAAAATTTGTCTTCGTTGTGGAGTGGAGAAAGACCTCGTACGACGAAGTCATTGGTGCCCTGTCTACGGCGCCAATGGTCTATGAGAAAATGCTAGGCGTTGTGCTTAATAAAGCGGCATCCTGAAAGTATTATTTGAGAGCTCGTCGGGTGAACTGTGCTTATTCGATCGGCATGAATCCGCGGTGCTCTCTGGCTCATTGGAGTCTCTCACCTCTGCTCTCAAGACTCCCAATGATATCAGTATGTTATTTTTGGTTTTCCAGCCATAAGCATTCGTTAATCGTCTTTGGTCATCATCGATTAACCGATGTTGCCTGAAATCCTCCATTCCCAATAAAAAAGCACTGGTAGTTCAAAGGGGTTGGACGAGTCTGACCTGCCTTGGTACGGCATCTGCAGGCTATTGTTCAGAAATGCGTTTGCGTTCTTGCCAATAAGGCTGCCCCTTTAATGAATACGTCTACGCCAATCAATTCTAAGGGCGGTTTACGGATCACGCTTTCTTCGAATTGCGCGCGGCCTCGGCCTGTGTTGGCAGGGCTGGCATTTGCTTCCCTGCTCTTGGGAGGCTGTGCGGGGGGGGTGCTTCCATCCAGTGGTCCTCCGTCGGCAAGGGTCTTCAAGGAGTCGGTCGACACCGTTGGTAACCCCAATTCGACCGTCGGCTATGTTGTAGTTAACCTCCGCCCCGAGGTGGTTACGCATTTGAATTCCGAAGATGGCGGGCGGCTCTTTAGCAACATGCGGGGACGCGCGAAGACGAGTGTTGCGCTTGGAATCGGCGATGTCGTCAGCATCACAATTTATGAGGCCCAGCGCGGCGGTTTGTTCACGTCGACCGAAGGCAATGCCGCGCCTGGCAACGCTGTGGAGCTTCCACGTCAGCAGGTCGACCTGGCCGGCAACATCACCGTGCCTTATGCTGGCGCCATCAAGGCTGCGGGCCGGTCGCCGCAGGATGTGCAGCTTGAGATTAAGAGTAAGCTAAGCGGCCGTGCAATTGATCCTCAGGTCCTTGTTTCGGTCGCGGATCGAATCTCCAACAGCATCAGCGTTCTTGGCGAGGTGAATACGCCTGCTCGTATTCCGATCGAACCTGGTGGCATCCAGCTGCTGCCAGCGCTTGCCCGGGCGGGCGGCACAAAGGCACCGGCGTTTGAAAGTCTCATCTCGATTCAGAGAGAAGGGAAAATCGACAGCGCGCTGCTCGTTGCTGTAAATGAGCGCCCGGACAACAATATTCAACTTCGTCCCGGTGACGTCGTGACTGTTACCCGTCGTCCGCGCTACTTCCTGGCTTTCGGCGCGACTGGTCAGACAACAACTCTGGGGCCCCTGGATCGTCGCTTCCCGTTCGACTCGTACCGTATGTCTCTCGGAGACGCTCTCGCCAAGGCCGGCGGTCTTCAAGATGACCGCGCGCAGGCGGCAGCCGTATTTCTCTATCGATTTGAGTCGCGCCAAGCGCTTGAGCGCATGGGCGTAGACGTCAGCCTGCATCCCGGCCCGCTTGTCCCGACAGTGTATCGGGCAGACCTCGAAGATCCATCCGGTTACTTTCTCATCTCAGATTTCATCATGCGTGATCGGGATATGATCTACGTCTCGAACGCGCCCTCCGTTGATTTCCTGAAGTTTATCACTCTTATCCGATCGGTCCCGCAGACCGTATCCGACTACAGGGTGGCTGCGGAAGCTCGCTTCTGATTTCTTGAAATCACGCGCATCAGATGTGTTCGGCACTAAGACGGAGCATCTACCGCGGTAGCTAACAAGATTTTGCATCGCGGAATCGAATGTTCTGGACTCCGCCCGCGGTTTCGTTAGTTCGATAGCTGCCTTGCTAAATTTTCCCGGAACGCGTTATTTATGTTCGGCTAGCTGCGGCGAGAGCTGATATGGGCGTCATCATCGTGTTGATTGCAATTAACGGACTCGCGGGGTTTGCGCTCGGGCTGCTCGGCCGGAGCCGCATCGCAGTCTTTGTACTGTTTGGCTCTATGCTTTTCTCAGCCGTCGTACTCTTAGTTAACGTCGAAGGTCAGATTGTCTGGAAGACGGTTGTCTGCATGTTCACAGGGCAGGCCGCGTTTCTTCTAGCGTCCACGTTGGTCTTTTTCTGGAGCACCAAGGGCCATTCTACTGAAATTCCCTCGGCGCAAGATGTGGCCGTCAAGGCAGCCAAACGATGGGGGAAAAAGCCTGTTAGCAAGGTGCATTAGCTGAAGGACCGCAGACGTGCGATTCGCAGCGCGACGAGCGCCGCACGCAAAGAGGTCGCTGCAGAAGTGTTCGAGGCCATGGCGCGGGGAGAGGTGGACGTGCTGTCGGCAGGCGGAGTGATTTCGAACTATCCTGCGCTCGGCGCCGGTTGCGGCTTTCTGATCAACGATATCGAGATTGCCACCGCGCACCTCTGGGTTCGCCCGGACCGCGGAGTCAAATCCTTCGCTGACCTCCGCGGCAAGCGCATCGCGACAACGACGAGGACTACGGCGCATATCTTTCTCGACCGCGCCTTGCGCGCCAATGGCCTTGGCCTCGCCGATGTTCAGGTGATCAATAGCAGCATGTCGCAAGCCGTGGGCGCGTTCATTGCCGGAGAGGTGCCTGCGGTCGCGTTGTGGGTGCCGTTTAACCTCAGCGTCCGCGACAAGCTGCCGGATGCCATCAAGCTGGTGGACGCGTCCGCCTTCTATCCGCAGTCGGCGGTGGTCGGCGGCTGGGTCGCGCGGCATGAGTATTATGCCGCCAACAGGGACGTCTTGCAGCGGATCATTCGAGGCTGGGTGGACGCCAACGACTACATGGTCCGCAATCTCAAGCCTGCGGCCGAGGCGCTGCAGCAGCGACACTACCAACGGGCATCGGTTGCCGACATCGCCGAGGCGCTCAAGGCGCAGAAGATGTTTTCTTCACGGGAGTGGAAGCGGCTCTATTCCGATGGGACAGTCGTCAAATGGCTCCAGCAGGTCAGCGATTTCTTCATGACCGAATCTGGCGTGACGACGGCGGCGCCGGCCACGGATTATTTCGATTCCGGTTTGTACTTGGCAACGGTGAATTAGCAGCCGGTTAAGCAACGATTAATCTGAGCAGGGGCTGCGTACTCCATCTGGCAAAAGGCGAAATGTCGGCAACTGGCTCCTGAGCCGAAATGCTTCGAAACTCCTGGGCTTCTGCTTTCGCAAGTGAGGCGAACCAGGCCCTTGCAGACCAAAGGACGGCTGCTGCCGCATCTCGGACTCTGACGAGACGTCGATCGATAATCTGGCTCACTGTAACTAGCATCGTGCAGAGCATAGGCGTGCCCTGAAGCAAATGGCAGATGCGAGACCGTGAAGAAGCCAAGGCGGCGGCTTGGGCAAACGTCGCGGCCGAAACCATCGCCGCCGAGCGCTGGCGGCAAGAATGCACCGCCAAAAAGTATGTCCGAAAGTCTTAGCGCCACATGTCATGACCTTGGAGATATTTCCGCGATCAGCTCGTAGCCGCCCAGCGCTTGACCGACCTCGAACCGAATCGAGAATAGTCGACCGCACGCTAGCGTGCCTATCGTCATCATCGTTCAGATTCCCATTGGGGTGTCCTCGCATACGCGGCGTCCGCTTATGGCGCAAAGCGGACGCTTCGGTCATCGATTTATAATTTGTTTGAGGAATGCACGGGTTCGATCCTGTTTCGGATCTGAGAAGAAATCGGCCGACGCGCCTTCCTCGATGATTCGGCCCGCGTCCATGAACGGCACGCGGTCGGCGACCGTACGCGCGAATCCCATCTCGTGGGTAACGCTGACCGTGGTCATCCCTTCGCGGGCGAGGCCGACTATAACGTCGAGCACCTCCTGGATCATTTCCGGATCAAGCGCCGAGGTCGGCTCGTCGAATAGCATGATCAGCGGTTTCATGCACAGCGCACGCGCGATGGCGACGCGCTGCTGCTGGCCGCCGGAGAGCTGGTTCGGATATTTATCGGCCTGTTCGGAGATCCGTACGCGCTCAAGACAATAGCGCGCGACCTCGTCGGCCTCCTGCCTCGTTGCGCCGCAGATCTTGCGTGGCGCGATGGTGCGGTTCTGTAGCACGGTCAGATGCGGAAACAGGTTGAACTGCTGGAACACCATGCCGACGTCGCGGCGGACTACGTCTGAACGAATGCTGACGGAACGACTGTCATTGGCGCGCTCGTGCAATCAGTTATTTTCCGGCGCCCTGCATAGTTTTTCTGCAGTGAGGTATGAATTGAAGCAACTCTCGCCGCAACAACACGCTTGACAGTATGATCGATCTAAGGGAGCTTAAACTGCAAGCGTTGGGCAGAGCTGCCCGATAACGCTACAAGTTCAAACCATTTCCAACACCGCGCTTCAAATTCAAGCGTGTCCAGTTGGTGGCGAGGGCGCCCACGGCTTCACAGCCGGCGGGCGCCTTTTTTTGTTTGGATCGGGCTTATGACGCAGAAGCACTATCGCATCGGCATAATGTTCTCGACGACCGGGTCTTATAGTGTCGTCGCGCGCTCGATGTTGAATGGCGCGTTGCTGGCGTTGCAGGAGAATGCCGAGGCAGGTGGTGCGGTGACGCTGGAGCCCGTCGTGGTCAATCCGTCGGGCGATCTTGAACGTTACCGCGCACTTAGTTTGGAATTGCTTGGCGCCGGCGTCCGCCAGGTCCTGGGTTGCTATACGTCGTCGAGTCGCAAGGAGGTCATTCCCTGCTTCGAGAAGTTTGATGGGTTGCTCTGGTATCCGTCGCACTATGAGGGATTTGAGAGCTCGGACAATGTAATCTACACCGGAGCATCGCCGAACCAGCACGTGCTGCCACTGGTCGAGTATCTCGCCTCACGGGTCGGAACCCGTGCGTTCTGTGTCGGCTCCAACTACATTTGGGCTTGGGAGAACAACCGCATCTTCCGCGAAGCGTTGACCGCGCGTGGAGGCATCGTGGTCGCGGAGCGATACCTGTCCGTAGGCGATACCGAATTCGACCAAGTGATATCGGCGATCCTCGATCAGCGTCCCGATTTCGTCTTCAATAATCTGATCGGCACTAGCGCCTATGCTTTCTTTCGCGCTTTCCGCGCCGCCTGCCGCGCGCGCGGTATCGATCAGGTCAATGAAATTCCGGTGGCGAGCTGCACGCTGTCAGAGCCGGAGCTTGCGGAGATTGGCGGCGAGGCGATCGACGGGCATCTCAGTTCGAGCGTCTATTTCTCCTCGCTGGAATCTCCGGAAAATGCGGCATTCATCGCGGCCTATGCCAAGGCCTTTCCCGAGGGGCCGGTGTCATCAGCCGATGCGGAAGCATCCTACATTGCGGTCAAGCTTCTGGTTGCGGCGCTGGAGCACGCGGGAACCGACGATGCACGCGCTGTACGTGCCGCGGTCGCCAGCCAGAGTCTGCTGGCACCGCAGGGTGAGGTGCGCATCGATCCGCAAACCTATCACGCTTGGCTGACGCCGCGGATCGCCCGTTCAACCCTCAATGGGCAGTTCGAAGTGCTGCTGGAGGCACGCAGCCCAATCGTGCCAGATCCTTATCTCGTTCAGTCGTCGCCGCGCTTTGCGAGTGCAATGCGCTCCCCCTTGCTCAGAGTGGTGCAGTCATGACATCCCGGTTGCTGCAGAATTTTAAAGGCGGTCGCGCTCTTCTTATTGTCGGACGCGGCGGAAAGGATGGCTCACTTGAGTCCACCCTCGCCAAGCTTGGTGTGACGGCCGAATACCCCGAGATCGTCGACGGTCGTGCCCAGATCGAAGTCGGAAACCTGCAGCCTGAGCGCGACATCCTATTCGTCGACGGTGATCTCGAGGGCGCAGTTGCGATCGAGGTCAATCCCGTCTCGCGCTTGCCACCGGTGCCGGTGATTGGTCTGGTTGGTGTCGAGGCGCCGAGCCGTCTCAAGGCGCTGGTCAATCTCGGCGCGACGTCCTTCCTGCGTAAGCCGGTCCACGGCGGTGCCGTCTATACCTCACTGTTCATGGGCATCAACCAGTTCCTGTTGCGCAGCGACATGTATGCCCGCCTTCAGGATCTCGAAGGGCGCCGTCGTGGTCGCCGCGCCGTGATCCGCGCGGCGACCACGACGGCGCCCTTCGAGATCCTGA
>Ga0075365_10001212_pt1 | contig 11403 bp, 8 predicted proteins | sample EndMetdeltDD1765_FD_71387 | JGI IMG/M metagenome (GOLD analysis project Ga0075365, IMG submission 71387) | Populus endosphere microbial communities from Tennessee, USA - Endosphere MetaG P. deltoides DD176-5 | ecosystem: Host-associated > Plants > Roots > Endosphere | place: USA: Tennessee... | reverse complement strand
GACCGCGACCACGGTGTCCTCCACCAACGCGAGCGTGACCTTCGGCGAGGGCCTGACGCTGAGCGCCCGGGTCACGCCGGCCACCGCCACCGGGACCGTCACCTTCGTCACCGGCGAGGAGGTCTGGTGCACGGCACCGGTGGCCGCGGGGACGGCGAGCTGCTCGCCGGCCACGCTGCCACCGCCGGGCAGCTACGCGGTGCGCGTGGTCTACGACGGCGACGCCACCCACGCCTCGTCGTACGACGCGATCGCGGTGCTGGTGAAGGAGGCGACCTCGTCGCTGCAGGCCGGCCCGGTGTCGCTGACCTACGGCCAGAGCGCCACGGTCGCGGTCCAGGTCGCCGGGGCCACCTCCGGGACGGTCACCCTCGCCGAGGGCGGGCGGGCCCTCGGCTCGGCCCAGATCGCGGGCGGTACGGCGACGGTCCCGCTGTCCGCCGGGAGCCTGGTCCCCGGGTCGCACGCCCTGACGGCGTCGTACGCCGGCTCCGGCACGGTCTCCGGGGCCAGCACGACGGTCGGCGTCACCGTCGCCAAGGTCGCCTCGAGCACCACCGTGCGGGCGCGCCGCGGCGGCCACGGCCGGGCCAAGGTCACGGTCACGGTCCGCGCCGGTGCCGGGGTCACCCCGACCGGGCGGGTCCGGGTCACGGTCGGCTCCCGGAGCCGGTCGGTGTCCCTGCGCGACGGCACGGCGACGCCCACCGTGGGCAAGGCCGGCCGGGGCCGCACCAAGGTGACGGTCCGCTACGCCGGCGACGCCTTCGCCACCGGCTCGTCCGCGACCGGCTCGGTCGTGCTCGGCCGCACCACGTAGCACCCCGCGCCACGGGTGTGCCGGTCCCCGGCACACCCGTGGCGCCTCACCCCGGAGAGACCCCGTGCCCCCTCGCCTCCTCGTCCTCGCCGCCGCCCTGGCGGTGTGGCCGGTGCTGAGCCTCGCCTCCGCGCCCGCCGCCGACGCGCACCCCTTCGGACCCCCGCAGACCGCGGAGGTCTCCGCCGACGGCGACCGCGTCGTCGTCCAGTGGCGCTTCGGCGCGACCGACGACATCTCCTACCTCGCCGCGGCCCTCGGCGCGCTCCCGCCCGAGCGGGTGCTGCTCGACGGGGTCGTCCTCTACGAGGACGGCGACGACGAGCGGCTGCGCACCGACGCCGCGTTCGACGACTACCTCCTCCAGCACGTCACCGCCACCCGCGCCGGCGAGCCGTGCACGGGCGAGGTGGCCGGCACCGACGACCTCGTCGACCAGGGGGTCCGGCTGGGGTTCGCCTGCGCCGCCGGCAGCGGGGCGGTCGACGTCACGATCGACCTGCTCACCGACCTGCACCCGGCGTACCGGACGCTGGCGACCGGCCCGGGCGGCCAGCGTGCGGTGTACGCCGCGGACGATCCCCGCCACGCGTGGGACCTCGACCTCGCCGCGGCCGGGGGCGACGACCTCCGGACCAGCGCGGTGCTTCAGCTCGGCGGGGTGCTCGGCGGGCTCGCCGTCCTCGGCGCGCTGGTGGCGGCGGGCCTGGCCCGGCACCGGCGGCGCGCCTGATGGACCTCGCCGCGCGCTTCCAGACGCTGGTCGACACCCCCGGGGTGACCCCCGCGGCCTTCGCGCTGGCCTTCGCCGCCGGGGCCGCCCACGCGGTCGGTCCGGGCCACGGCAAGAGCCTCGCGGCGGCGTACCTGGTCGGCTCGCGGGGCCGGGTCCGCGACGCGGTCACGATGGGCGGCTCGGTCGCCCTGATGCACACCTTCTCCGTACTGGTCCTGGCCGTCGCCTGGACCTTCCTGTCGCTGTCCGACGCCGTGGGCCTGCGCACCCTGACCACGCTGCTGCAGCTGGCCGCCGGCCTGCTGGTGGTCGGCACCGGGCTGTGGCTGCTGCGCCGCTGGGTCACCGAGTGGCGCGCCGGGCACGGCCACGGGCACGGCCACGGCCACGGACACGGCCACGGACACGGGCACGGACACGTCGCCGCGGCACCGGCCGCGAGCCGCCCGAGCATGGTGCTGCTGGGGATCTCCGGCGGCCTGGTCCCCTCCCCCTCGGCCTTCCTGGCCCTGGTCACCGGCCTGTTCATCGGCCGCTCCGGCTTCGCCCTGCTGCTGGTGGTCACCTTCGGCGTCGGCATGGCCGTGGTGCTGGTCGGCGTGGGCCTGCTGGCCCTGGCCGGCACCAACGTGGTGGTCCGCGGCGCGCAGTCGCGTGCCGGCCTCGCGCTGGCCACCCGGGTCGCGCCGATCCTGGCCGCCTCCGGGATCACCGTGATGGGCGGGATCATCGCCACGCTGGCACTCACCTCGCTGTGAGGTGAGAGGCAACGCCGATCGTCTGGGTACTCCCCCCTTCATTGACATCGGTCCGGCAACCCCGTGAGGGTGGTCGGCACCTGCCGATCGAACAGCCGGAGGCTCGGGATGAAGCGGTACCTCAAGGACGTCGACCCCGCGGTCTGCTGGGGATCGGCGGTGCTGGTCGCCGCCTTCGTGACCTGGGGGCTGGTCGCGCCCGAGGGCCTCGGCTCGGTGATGGCCTCCACGACGAGCTGGGTGGTCGGCAACTTCGGCTGGGCCTTCATCGTGGTCGCCACCGCCGTGCTGCTGCTCTGCGTCTACCTCGCGGTCTCGCCGTGGGGCCGGATCAAGCTGGGGCCCGACGACTCGACGCCGGACTTCCGGACCTTCTCGTGGGTCTCGATGATGTTCGCGGCCGGGCTCGGCGCCGGCCTGCTGTTCTACGGCATCTCCGAGCCGGTGACGCACTGGGCGAACCCGCCGCACGGCCTGGCCGAGCCGCAGAGCGACGAGGCCACCCTCACCGCGCTGCGCTACACCTACTTCCACTGGGGCTTCAACGGCTGGGCCATGTACGCCGTCCTCGGCGGCGCGATGGCCTACTTCGCCTACCGCAAGAACCAGCCGATCCTGGTCAGCGCGACGTTCTCCCCGATCCTCGGCCCGGACGCGCACAAGACGCCGGTGGGCCGGATCATCGACGCCCTGGCCATCGTCGCCACCCTGTTCGGTACGGCGACCGCGCTCGGCCTCAACGGCCTGCAGCTCAACAGCGGGCTCGACTACCTGCTCGACGTCCCCAAGTCCAACGGCATCGCGGTGACGATCATCGTCGCGGTCACCGCGCTCTTCATCCTCTCCGCCACCTCGGGCGTGGAGAAGGGCATCAACTTCCTGGCCAACCTGGGCTCGGTCGCCACGATCGTGCTCTTCCTCTTCTTCCTGGTCGTCGGCGGCTCGACCGTGCTGGTCATCTCCAACGGCATCGAGTCGATCGGCACCTACGTCATCCAGGTGATCCCGATGTCGCTGGAGACCGGCGTCGGCGACGAGAAGTGGATGGCCAGCTGGACGATCTTCTACTGGGCCTGGTGGGTCTCCTGGGCCCCCTTCGTCGGCATGTTCGTGGCCCGGATCTCGCGGGGCCGCACCATCCGGGAGTTCATCGTCGGCGTCGTCGCGGCTCCCACCGGCTTCGGCTTCGTCTGGTTCGCCATCGTCGGCGGCACCGGGATCCAGCTGCAGCGCGACGGCGCCATCGACGCCCTCAGCTCCACCCCCGAGCTGGCGCTGTTCACCGCCCTCGACGCGCTCCCGCTGCCGGTCATCAGCTCCGCGCTGTGCATCATCCTCATCGCCCTGTTCTTCATCAGCGGCGCCGACGCCGCCTCCGTGGTGATGGCCACCATGGCCTCGCGCGGCTCGCTGGCGCCGTCGCGGATCGTGGTGGTCATCCTGGGCGTGCTGATGGGCGGCATCGCCTGCGCGATGCTGCTGGTCGGCGGCCTGACCGCCCTGCAACAGGCGGCGGTGCTCGGCTCGGTGCCGTTCACCGTGGTGCTGGTCGGCGTGGCCTACTGCTGGGTCAAGGCGCTGCGCGAGGACTCCCGGGCCGCGCGCGAGAGACCCGCCGAGCCGGTGCCCGAGACGACCGGGAGCCGGTCGTGACCGAGCGCCGCAACCCCTTCGAGGGGGTCACCGACCTGTTCAGCGAGCTGGCCCGGGTGCGCTCGACCGGCGTGCACGGCAGCGGCGACCACGCCGGCGAGCCGGCGGAGCGCACCCACGCCTCGGCGTGGGTGCCCCCGACCGACATCCTGGCCCGCGGCGACGACCTGGTGATCCGGGTCGAGCTGGCCGGCATCGACCCGGCGGACGTCGAGCTCAGCTTCAGCCACGGCGTCCTCACCGTGTCCGGCACCCGCCAGCCCGGCCCGAGCGACGACGACGCGGCGTTCCTGGTGCGCGAGCGGTTCTACGGCGCGTTCCGCCGTACCATCACGCTGCCCGAGGGCACCGACGCCGACCAGATCAGCGCCGAGTTCGACGACGGGCTCGTCGAGGTCACGGTCCGCAACGGCGTCAGCCCCGCCGACAGCACCCGGATCGAGCTCACCGACCGCTCGGCCGGCAAGACCGCGAAGCCGGTACGCCGGGGCTGAGCCTCACTGGTGGGCCAGCACGGCCCGGGCGCGGCCCTCGTCGTCGCCCGGGTCGGCGACCCCCTCCAGGTCGAAGCGGACCCGGTGGATCAGCCCCTCGAACCGGTTGTGCACGGGCCGGTAGTCCTCGCTCACCGGCGTGCCCCGGTCGACGCCCACGTTGAAGGTCTCGTCGAAGGAGAAGTAGTAGGCCGTGGTGACCGGGATCCGGCCCGCGGCGACCTCCGTGCCGTCGACCTCCAGCCGCACGTCGGCGCCGCTGCCCGGCGGCCCCCCGTCGTAGGAGAACCGGACGACCAGGTCGTGGCGGCCGGGAGCCATCGGCTCGTGCGCCCGCACGGTGGTGAGGTCGCGGCCGGCGAAGTTGTAGGCGTAGTGCGGCACCCCCTTCACGACGTACAGCGACCAGCCACCGAAGCGTCCGCCCTGGGCGACCACCACCCCGTTGGTGCCGGTGTGCACCTCCAGGTCGGCGGTGATGACGTGCGTGCGGTTCTTGACGTTGGGCGCGGCCTCCTCGCTGAGCCGGCGCACCCGGGGGCCGAAGGACAGCGTCGACCGGCCGGCGTGCAGGTCGAGGCGGCCCGCGACCTCCGGGTTCTCGCGCTCGGTGACCCGGTCGTCGAGCGGGAGCACCTGGTGCCTCTCGGCCTCGCGGAGGAAGACCTCCTGCAGCGCGCGCAGCCGCTCGGGCTGCTCCGCGGCGAGGTCGTGGGCCTGGCTCCAGTCGGTGTCGAGGTGGTAGAGCTCCCAGACGTCGTCCGCGAACGGCCGGCTGGCGCCGACCATCTCCCAGGGGGTGCCGTGCCGGGTCACCGCGGCCCAGCCGTCCTGGTAGATGCCGCGGTTGCCGACCATCTCGAAGTACTGCGTGCCGCGGCGGTCGGGCGCCGCGGCGTCGGCGAAGGTGTAGCGCAGGCTGGTGCCCTCGACCGGCTGCTGCGCGACCCCGCCGTACGACGTGGGCTCCGGGAGCCCGGTGGCCTCCAGGATCGTGGGCAGCACGTCGATGACGTGGTGCCACTGGTGCCGGATCCCGCCCCGGTCCGCGATCTCGCGGCCCCAGCGCACGATCATCCCGTCGCGGATGCCGCCGAGGTGCGAGGCGACCTGCTTGGTCCACGGGTACGGCGTGTTCATGGCCAGCGCCCAGCCCACCGGATAGATCGGGTACGTCGAGGCCGAGCCCAGCTCGTCGAGGCGGGCCGCCATGTCGGCGGTGTCGTCCTGGATGCCGTGGCCGACCAGGTGCTCGCGGAAGGTGCCCCGCGGCCCACCCTCGCCGGAGGCGCCGTTGTCGCCGAGCAGGTAGAAGAACAGCGTGTCGTCGAGGACGCCCATCTCCTCCAGCGCGTCGACGAACCGGCCGACCTGCACGTCGGCGTGCTCGGCGAACCCGGCGTAGGTCTCCATGAAGCGCGCCGCGACCCGCCGCTCGGTCTCGTCGAGCTCGTCCCAGTGCGGGACGCCCTCGGCCCACGGCGCCAGCTCGGCGTCCTCCGGCACGATCCCGAGGCGCTGCTGCTCGGCCAGGGTCTGCTCGCGCTGGGCGTCCCACCCGGCGTCGAAGCGGCCGGCGTACTTGTCGCGCCACTCGGGGGCGACGTGGAACGGCGCGTGCGTGGCGCCGAGGGCCAGGTAGGTGAAGAACGGCCGGTCGGGGGTGATCGCCTGCTGGTTCTCGACCCAGTCGATGGCGTGCTCGACCAGGTCCTCGGAGAGGTGGTAGCCGTCCTCGGGCAGCCGGTCCGGCTCGACGGGGTGCCGGCCGGCGTAGAGCTGCGGGTACCAGTGGTTCATCTCCGCGCCCATGAAGCCGTAGAAGAAGTCGAAGCCCTCCCCCATCGGCCAGCGGGTGAACGGCCCCGACGGGCTGACCTCCACCGGCGGGGTCTGGTGCCACTTGCCGAACGCCGCCGTGCAGTAGCCGTTGCCGCCGAGGATCTGCGCGATCGTCGCCGCGCTCGCCGGCCGGTAGCCGTGGTAGCCGGGCTCCGGCGTCGACATCTCCGAGGTCACGCCCATCCCCACCGAGTGGTGGTTGCGCCCGGTCAGCAGCGCCTGGCGCGTCGGCGAGCACAGCGAGGTCACGTGGAAGCGGCTGTAGCGCAGCCCCTCGCCGGCCAGCCGCTCCGCGGTCGGCATCTCGCAGGGGCCGCCGTACGCCGAGGACGCGCCGTAGCCCATGTCGTCGATCAGCACGATCACCACGTTCGGCGAGCCCGGTGCGGGACGCACCGGGCCGATCGGTCGGGCCGAGGTGTCGACGTCGAGCGGCAGCTGGGTGCGGTCCATGTCGAGTGACTCTGTCGAGAATCGGCGCGCGGCGCAATCGACCCGCCCGACACCGGCCGACCTACGCTCGGCACATGAGCGAGCAGACGATGACCGGCCGGACCGTGCTGGTGACCGGCGCCAGCGACGGGATCGGGGCCGAGACCGCGCGGGTGCTGGCCTCCCGGGGCGCGACGGTCCACGTGACCGGGCGCTCCGCCGACAAGCTCCGGCCGGTCGCCGAGGCGGTCGGCACCGAGCCGCTGGTCGCGGACTTCTCGCGGCTCGACGACGTACGCCGGCTGGCCGCCCAGGTCGCGGAGCGGGTCGGCTCGCTCGAGGTGCTGATGAACAACGCCGGTGGCACCTTCTCCCCGAGGCGGACCACACCCGACGGCCACGAGCCCAACTTCCAGATCAACCACCTGGCGCCGTACCTGCTGACGAACCTGCTGCGCCCCCAGCTCGCCGCCGCCGGGTCGTCGCTGGTGGTCAACACCTCCAGCATCGGCAACCTGATGGGCCGGATCGTCCTCGACGACCTCGACTACGAGCACCGCCGGGCGCTGGAGTTCCCGGCGTACGGCACGGGCAAGCTGATGAACATCGTCTTCACCCGGGGCATCGCCCAGCGCTGGGCGGACGACGGCGTGGTGTCCGTCGCCGTCCACCCCGGCCCCGTCGGCAGCTCCTTCGGCCGCGACTCCTGGTTCGTCGGCCTGCTCTACCGCTCCCCGCTGAAGCGGTTCGCCACCATCACCGTCCCCGACGGCGCCGCCCCGCTGATCGCCCTCGCCGAGCGCGGCCCCGACCCGGAGGTCAACGGCCGCTACTTCAGCCGGTTCTCCATCGACGGCCGCGAGAGCCGGCAGGCCCGGGACCAGGCGATCATCGACGGGCTGTGGGAGCGCTCGGCCGCACTGGTGGGACTCGCCTAGCCTTCCGCGGGGTGCTCGTCGGTCGAGCGCGAGTCGGTGAGCGTGAGGGCCCCGAGCGCGGCGACCAGGCCGACGACGACGGCCAGGATCGCGTAGGTGACCCGCTCGCCGTGGAAGAAGGAGGCGACCAGGTCGCTGCTCCAGACCCCGGCGGGCAGCCGGGTGGTGACCAGGGCGGCGATCAGGGTGCCGACCACGGCGGTGCCGACGCTGGTGCCGACCTCCTGGGCGGTGTCGTTGAGGGCGGTGCCGATCGAGGTCCGGTTGGCCGGCATCGCGTCGACCAGCGCGACCGCGCAGATGGTCATCACGGTGCGCAGGCCGATGGTCATTACGACCATGGCGGCCGCGATCGCGGCGTACCCGTGGTCGACGCCCCAGGCGAGCCCGGCCAGGGAGCCGGCCAGGCAGGCCGCGCCGACCAGGCAGGCGACCCGGTGACCGAACCGCGCCGCGAGGCCCTCGGCGACCGGGGTGGCCAGGATCATGGTGACGATGATCGGCAGGTTGGCCAGGCCGGCGCGGACCGGGCTCCAGCCGTAGGCGAACTGGAAGTGCAGGATCAGCCCGAACATCACGCTGGCCATCGCGATCGACGTGCCGACCTGGGCGATCGCGGCGCCGCGGACGGTGCCGTTGGCGAACAGGCCGAGGTCCAGCATCGGCGCGGCGCTGCGCCGCTCGTGCCACACGAACGTGGCGCCGGCCAGGACGGCCCCGAGGATCGAGGCGAGGGTCGCGACCGAGAGCCAGCCGTGCTCGACGCCGCTGGTCAGCGACCAGCACGCGAGGCCGATGGTGGTGATGCTGAGCAGCGCGCCGGGCAGGTCGAGGCGGTCCTGGGTCAGGTCCTCGGGACGGTCCGCCGGGACGCCGAGGCGTACGCCGACGAACGCGATCAGCGCGATCGGGCCGTTGACGACCAGCAGCCACTCCCAGCGCACGTGGGCCAGGGCGGTGCCGCCGAGCAGCGGGCCGAGCACGAAGCCCGACATCCCGACGATGATCATCAGCGTCATGGCCCGCATCCGCAGCGCCTTGTCGTCGAAGAGCCGGAAGACCAGCGAGTTGGTGATCGGCGCCATCGCCGCGGCGGCGATGCCCAGGGCGGCACGCAGGGCGATGAGCTCCCCCGCCGTGCTGACGAGGACGACGAGCAGGCTCAGCCCGCCGAAGGCGGTGAGCCCGACCAGCAGCACCCGCCGGCGGCCGAACCGGTCGGCGATCGAGCCGGCGGTGAGCAGCAGCCCGCCGAAGGTCAGCGAGTAGGCACCGGTGACCCACTGCAGCGCGGTGGTGCCGCTGCCGAGGTCGCGGCCGATGGTCGGCAACGCGATCGAGAGCAGCGTGTTGTCGACCATCTCGACGAAGAAGGCCAGGCAGAGCGCGGCCAGGGGGATCCACGCCGCGCGCAGCGACGGGTAGGTGTGCGGCGCGGTGGCCGCCGGGGACGTGGTGGTGGGCATGACGCTGACGCTAGGAAGCAGCGCCTTCACGGGGGTTTCACGTCGCTTTCACCGCGCTTCAGCACGGCTCCCCCGGGGAAGCCGGCGCAGTCCACCGTCTCCGGATTGGCTCTTGGAGCCCGGCGGGCGACGCGCCAGGCTGGGGACGTGCCCGCGACCACCGCCCTGCTCCGCCTGACCGCCTTCGCCGAGACCGACGGAGGCGGCAACCCCGCCGGCGTCGTCCTCGACGCCCGCGACCACGACGAGGCCACCATGCAGGCCCTGGCCGCCGAGGTGGGGTACGCCGAGACCGCGTTCGTCGTCGACCCGGCGGTCGGCGGGGACGAGCGGCACGTGCGCCTGCGGTTCTTCTCCCCCGTTGCGGAGGTGCCGTTCTGCGGGCACGCGACGATCGCCACCGCCGTCGCCCTGGCCGAGGGGCGGGGCGTCGGCGACCTGCTCGTCGACACCGCCGCCGGGCGCCTCCCGGTCGCGACCACGAGGCGCGGGGACGGCCGGGTGGTGGCCGCCTTCACCAGCGTGGAGCCGGCCGGGCGCGACCTCGACCCGGCGGTCCGCGACGAGCTCCTCGGCCTGCTCGGACTCGGCGTGGACGACGTGCGGCCCGACCGTCCGGTCCGCGAGGCGTACGCCGGCAACTGGCACCCGGTCGTCTCGCTGGCCGAGCGGGCGACGTTCGACGCCTTCACCTTCGACCCGGCCGCGGTCCGGGCCCTGATGGACGCCCGGGGCTGGACCGGCACGGTGAGCGTCGTGTGGGAGCAGGCCGACGGCACCGACGTCGAGGCCCGCAACCTGTTCCCGGTCGGCACGATGGCCGAGGACCCCGCCACCGGCTCGGCCGCGGCGGCGCTCGGCGCCTACCTGCGCGACATCGCAGCGGTGCCCGCGCCGTTCCGGATGACGGTGCACCAGGGCCGCCACGTCGGCCGACCGAGCGTGCTGCGCGTCGCCGTGCCGACGTCCGGCGGCATCACCGTGAGCGGGACGGCGCGACCGGTCGGCTGAGCTCGTCTCGCCATCCCGGGCCGTGACGATCGGGCCGGCGCCGGAGGTCGTCGCCGGCACCGGCTCGCCGTACGACGACGGCCCCGACACCTCGCGGTGTCGGGGCCGTCGGACGGATCGGCTGGCTCAGCTGCAGCCGGAGGTGCTGCCGCAGCCCTCGCAGACGTAGCAGGAGCCGGCGGGGCGCATCTTGGTGCCGCAGGTGAAGCAGAGCGGGGAGTCGACGGCCGTGCCGCTGAGCTGCTCGAGCAGCTCGGCGGTGGTGTGCGCCTCCTTCGGGGCCGGCTTGGCGGCCGCCGGCGTCTCGGTCTCGGCGACCGGGACGTCGGTGATCTCGACCTCGACCGGGGCGGCGGTGGCCTGGGGGGCCGGCGCCTCCTCGATCAGCTCGGCGGCGGCACCGGTCTCCTCGACGGGCTCGTAGGAGCCGGTCTCCAGCTGGCGCTGGCGCTCCTCGGCGGAGTAGATGCCGAGGGCCGCCCGGGACTCGAAGGGCAGGTAGTCCAGCGCGAGCCGGCGCCACACGTAGTCCATGAGGGACTGCGCCATCCGGACGTCGGCGTCGTCGGTGAGACCGGCGGGCTCGAAGCGCAGGTTGGTGAACTTCGAGACGTAGGTCTCCAGCGGCACGCCGTACTGGAGGCCGATCGAGACGGCGATCGAGAAGGCGTCCATCACGCCGGCCAGGGTCGAGCCCTGCTTGCCGAGCTTGAGGAAGACCTCGCCGAGCTGGCCGTCGTCGTGGGCCCCGGAGGTGAGGTAGCCCTCGGCGCCACCGACCGTGAAGGACGTGGTGCGCGAGACGCGGGACTTCGGGAGCCGCTTGCGGGTCGGGGCGTAGACGACCTTCTCGACGACCTTGGTCTCGACCGGGGCGACCTCGGTGCTGGCCGCCTTGTTGGAGTCGGTGCCCTTGTTCTCGCCCTTGCCGGACGACATCGGCTGGCCGACCTTGCAGTTGTCGCGGTAGATCGCGGTGGCCTTGAGGCCGAGCTTCCACGACTGCAGGTAGACGTCCTCGATCTCCTCGACCGTGGCGGACTCCGGCAGGTTGACGGTCTTGCTGATGGCGCCGGAGAGGAACGGCTGCGCGGCCGCCATCATCCGGACGTGGCCCATCGGCTTGAGCGAGCGGGCGCCCATCGCGGTGTCGAAGACCTCGTAGTGCTCCTGGCGCAGGCCGGGGGCGTCGATCACGTGGCCGTGCTCGGCGATGTAGGCGACGATCGCCTCGACCTGCTCCTCGACGTAGC
>Ga0075365_10001211_pt1 | contig 11405 bp, 11 predicted proteins | sample EndMetdeltDD1765_FD_71387 | JGI IMG/M metagenome (GOLD analysis project Ga0075365, IMG submission 71387) | Populus endosphere microbial communities from Tennessee, USA - Endosphere MetaG P. deltoides DD176-5 | ecosystem: Host-associated > Plants > Roots > Endosphere | place: USA: Tennessee... | reverse complement strand
GTTCGAATTCAGGCTGAAGAACCCCGGCAGCGAGTTCGCGTAGATGTCGGCGAATTCGCTAGCGAATTCGCCGACATCTACGCGAACTCGCTGCCGGGGTTCTTCAGCCTGAATTCGAACCCGGTCAAGATGACCGATCCGCTGGCTCAGGAGTTCGTTTCCTGGCGCGGCCCGTACAAGTCGACAATCCGCTCGACCTATCAGATCCTGGGGCGCGGCACGCCGAACCTCGAAAACGAGACTTGGATTGAGTCGGCGAACGTCGTCAACGGCACGGATACGCCGCAGGTGGCTGCCGAGAAGCTCCAGAAGGGCCTCGACGGCTGGTACAAGCCAGGCAAGTGATGAAAGCTGAGGGGCGGCGCCAGCCGTCCCTCACTCCGGCTCAAAGCCAATTTCGTATCCGCTGTTCCTCTCCCCGCCGCCTTCGAAACCCGAAGCGACGGGGAGACGACTAGAGGGACGGGCGTTCTGCCCGCTGTGTCAGACGCGCTGCGCCACAGGTGCAGCCAAGAAGAACAGGCAAAAGCCATGAGCGAAGCCGAATCCGCTATCGATGTCGTTCCCATCAGTCGCCCGGTGCGCTGGCACATCGGCGTCTTTCTTTTCCCGGCATTCGTCGTCTATTCGGCGATCATGATCCTGCCGCTGATCGAAACGCTGAGGCTTTCGTTCTACAACACCGTCGACGGCGCGCCTGCCTTCGTCGGGCTCGCGAACTACAAGGTGTTGTTCGGCGATGCGCGCTGGGCACGCGACTTCTGGAATGCGCTGGTCAACAACTTCATCTTCTTCCTCATTCACATGTGTGTGCAGAACCCGATCGGCATCGCGCTGGCCGCGCTGCTGTCGACGCCGCGGCTTCGCTTCGTGGCGTTCTACCGCACGGCGATGTTCCTGCCGACGTTGCTTTCCTTTGTGATCGTCGGTTTCATCTGGAAGCTCATCCTGTCGCCGATCTGGGGCGTTGCTCCGTGGCTGATGAGCCTCGTTGGCATGAAGTCGCTTTTCGCCCCATGGCTCGGGCAATCCGGACCGGCGCTGATCGCTGTGTCGCTGATCTCCAATTGGCAATATATCGGCATTCCGATGATGCTGATCTACGCTGCGCTGCTCAGCATCCCGGAAGAAGTGATCGAGGCCGCCGAGTGCGACGGCATCACCGGCTGGGCACAGTTCTGGAAGATCAAGCTGCCGCTCATCCTGCCGGCCATCGGCATCATTTCGATCCTGACTTTCGTCGGCAACTTCAATGCCTTTGACCTGATCTACACGGTACAAGGCGCACTTGCTGGCCCCGACATGTCGACCGATATTCTCGGCACGCTGCTTTACCGCACCTTCTTCGGTTTCCAGCTCCAGCTCGGCGACCGCTCAATGGGCGCCACGATCGCGACGGCCATGTTCCTGATCATCCTCGCCGGCGTGTCGTTCTATCTCTTTGCTATCCAGCGGCGCCTGCGCCGGTACCAATTCTGAGGAGTGTGTCATGTCCAATAGAGCACGCACATCCCCCATCCGCACCGGCCTCGTCCACCTGGCGCTCATCGGCTATACGCTTGTTGCCATCTTCCCGGTGTTCCTGACGATCATCAACTCGTTCAAGGACCGCAACGCGATCTTCCGTTCGCCGATGCAGGTACCTACGCCCTCGACCTTCAGCCTTGTCGGTTATCAGACCGTGCTGGGGCAGGGCGACTTCGCCACCTACTTCCAGAACAGCTTCATCGTAACCGTCGTTTCGATCTTCTTCGTGCTGTTGTTCGGTGCGATGGCGGCCTTCGCGCTCTCGGAATACAAGTTCAGGGGCAACACGCTGACTGGTCTTTACATGGCGATCGGCATCATGATCCCGATTCGCCTCGGCACAGTCGCCATTCTCCAAGGCATGGTAGCCGCTGGCCTCGTCAACACGCTGACGGCGCTGATCCTCGTCTACACGGCTCAGGGCATTCCGCTGGCGATCTTCATCCTGTCGGAATTCATGCGGACGGTTTCCGATGACCTGAAGAATGCCGGTCGCATCGACGGGCTCTCGGAATATTCGATTTTCTTCCGGCTGGTGCTGCCGTTGGTACGCCCGGCCATGGCAACGGTTGCCGTCTTCACGATGATCCCGATCTGGAACGACCTCTGGTTCCCGCTTATCCTGGCGCCATCCGAAGCAACCAAGACCGTTACTCTCGGCTCGCAGATTTTTATCGGGCAGTTCGTGACCAATTGGAACGCCGTGCTTGCCGCGCTGTCGCTGGCGATCCTGCCGATCCTCGTCCTCTATGTCATCTTCTCGCGGCAGTTGATCCGCGGCATTACATCGGGAGCGGTCAAGTGAGTGCATCCGACACGCCAATCCGCGTCCTGGTCGCCGGCCTCGGCAACATGGGACGCAGCCATGCGCTGGCCTATCACAGCAATCCCGGCTTCGAGATTGTCGGGCTGGTCAACCGCTCGACGCCTGATCTGCCGGAGGAACTGAGGGGTTACAAGATCCATTCGGATTTCAAGATGGCGCTCACCGAGTTGAAGCCTGATCTCTGCGCCATCTGCACCTACTCGGACACGCACGCCGATTATGCGGTCGCTGCCTTCGAGGCGGGTTGCGACGTCTTCGTCGAGAAGCCGCTGGCGACAACGGTCGCCGATGCGGAACGTGTGGTCGCGGCGGCAAAGAAGGCTGGGCGGAAGCTGGTGATCGGCTACATCCTCCGTCACCACCCGTCCTGGATGCGGCTGATCGAGGAAGCGCGCAAGCTCGGCGGGCCGTATGTCTTCCGCATGAATCTCAACCAGCAGTCCAGCGGCCCCACTTGGGAAACCCACAAATCACTGATGCAGACGACGTCGCCAATCGTCGATTGCGGCGTGCATTATGTCGATGTCATGTGCCAGATCACCGACGCCAAGCCGGTCGAGGTGCGCGGCATGGGACTGCGCCTTTCGGGCGAAATCGCGCCCGATATGTACAACTACGGCCAGCTGCAGGTGCTGTTCGAGGATGGTTCAGTCGGCTGGTATGAAGCCGGCTGGGGCCCGATGATCTCGGAAACGGCGTTCTTCGTGAAGGACATCATGTCGCCGAAGGGATCTGTGTCGATCGTGATGGACCCGAACGCCAAGTCTGACGACATCGACGCTCACACCAAGACCTCGGTCATTCGTCTGCACACGGCGGGGACCGGACCTGATGGCAAGTTCCTCAGGCCGGACGAGGATATGACGATGGCGGGAGAACCTGGCCATCAGGAACTCTGCGACCGCGAGCAGGCCTTTATGCTGAAGGCTATTCGCGAGGACATCGACCTCAACCGCCACATGGCAGACGCTGTCGCTTCGTTGCGCATCTGCCTCGCCGCCGACGAAAGCGTGCGTACCGGACAAGCCGTCAAGCTCCAAGAGCCGGCCAAACGATAAGGAATACGACGAGTGGGATCGCTTCAACTCAAATCCATCCGCAAGACTTACGGCACGCACGAAGTGCTGAAGGGCATCGACCTGGAGGTCAAGGACGGCGAGTTCGTTATTTTCGTTGGACCTTCGGGTTGCGGAAAATCGACGCTTCTGCGCAGCATTGCCGGATTGGAGGACGTCACCTCGGGCGCCGTTCTCATCAATGGCAAGGATGAGACGCTGACGCCTCCCGCCAAGCGCGGTATCGCGATGGTGTTCCAGTCCTATGCGCTCTATCCGCACCTGACGGTCAAGGACAACATGGGCCTCGGTCTCAAGCAGGCCGGCACGCCGAAGGACGAGGTCGACAAGCGGGTCAGCAAGGCATCGTCGATGCTGTCGCTCGAACCGTATCTCGCCCGGCGCCCGGCCGAGCTTTCCGGTGGTCAGCGCCAGCGTGTCGCCATTGGCCGCGCGATCGTCCGAGAGCCGGCGCTCTTCCTTTTCGACGAGCCGCTGTCGAACCTCGATGCCGCCTTGCGTGTCCAGACGCGTCTCGAGATCGCGCGCCTGCACCGCAGCCTCAAGGCAACGATGATCTACGTCACCCACGACCAGGTCGAGGCGATGACGCTTGCCGACAAGATCGTGGTGCTGAATGCCGGCGCGGTCGAGCAGGTCGGCTCGCCGATGGAGCTCTACAACCGCCCCGCAAACGTCTTCGTCGCGGGCTTCATCGGTTCGCCGATGATGAACTTCATTCCGGGCGACAAGGTCGCCGATGCCGGCGCAAAGACCGTTGGCGTCCGCCCGGAGCATCTGACCCTTTCGCGCGAACATGGCACTTGGCGGGCGAAGGTCGTCCATGTCGAACATCTCGGGGCGGACACGATCATCTATCTGGAATCCGAACAGTGCGGTCTCATCACCGCGCGGCTCTTTGGCGAGCACAAGTACGAGCCCGATGAGATCGTCTATGCGACGCCGCATACGGCCCACATGCATCGCTTCGATGCAAATGACAAGGCGATCCGCTAGGCCCGCCACGAACCAAAGGCCCCGCCATCGAGCGGGGTCTTTCGTTTCTACCGATCAGCCAAGGACGGGCCGCATGAAACTGCGCTCGTAGCTGATGATGCTTCGGTTACGTTTATCGAGATCGAACGCGGCCTGGCATTCCGGGTCGGCTGCCATGCGGGTACGGTAATCTTCGTAGGCCGCGAAGCTCGGGAACGAGAACAGCGCGATAGCAATGTTGTTGGCGCCCTCGGACGGCAGGAAATAACCGTGATGCGTGCCGCCCATTCGATTGACGATCGGGATCCAGAGTCGAGCATATTCCTCGAATTCGGCGATCTTGTAAGGGTCGATCGTGTAACGCAGATAGCAGGTAATCATTTGAAACATCCGGTTTGAGGCCATGCCGTGCGGTCATGGCAGGGGGTATGCTGCTGACTTTGCTGAACGAAAACGTTTCAGCTGTCGTTGCGCATCAAGGTCGCTATTCCAAGCAATTTCCGGCGCCGCAAAATGCAGCGCCCGGAAATGCGGAAGCGAGTGTGGCAAAGCCGCAAAACATGAGGGCGGCCCTGCCCGCGCGGTCAGTCGCGGATGACGAGGAGGTCGGCCGCCATGAAGCGAAGCGTAACGGTCTCGCCAGCGGCCGGGGGCGTTACGCCGGGGCTGTTGAACATGTCGAAGGAGATGACGTTGCCGCCGACGTTCATGCGCGTACGGATGACAGAACCGAGGAAGTGGGCGGACACGACCTGACCGGTCAGCTTCGTATCGCTTGGCGTTCCCTCAGCCAGCGATCCGGCCTCCGGACGCAGGGCCAGCGAGACGGTATCACCCGCCTTGAAGGCGGCGACCGACTGCTTCAAGGTCACGCCCTGGTCGCCGATCTGGATACGGTTGGCGGCCGGATCGACGACCTTCGCCTCGATCATGTTGAGCGTGCCGACGAAGGAGGCGACGAAGCGCGTTGCCGGCGTGTTGTAGATCTCGAATGGCGTTCCGATTTGGTCGGCACGGCCGGCGTTCATGACGACGATGCGGTCGGAGATCGAGAGGGCCTCTTCCTGGTCGTGCGTCACGAAGACGGTGGTGATGCCGAGCTTCTGCTGGATGGCGCGGATTTCCTCGCGCAACGACACGCGGATCTTGGCGTCAAGGGCTGACAGCGGCTCGTCGAGCAGCAGCACCTGCGGGCGTACCGCAAGGGCGCGGGCAAGCGCCACGCGCTGCTGCTGTCCACCAGACAGTTGATAGGGATAGCGGTCGGCAAGATGATCGAGCTTGATCAGCCCGAGCATTTCCTTGACGCGCTGATCGATCTCCGTCGCCTGCTCACCGGCGACCTTCAGGCCGAAGGCGACATTGTCGTGAACGGTCATGTTGGGAAACAGCGCATAGGCCTGAAAAACCATGCCGATATTGCGCTTGTTGGGCTTCAAATTGTTTTGCTCTTTGCCGCCGATGGCGATGCGACCGGCCGAGGGCGCTTCGAAGCCTGCGATCATGCGCAGGACCGTTGTCTTGCCGCAGCCCGACGGGCCGAGGAACGAGATGAATTCACCCTTCTCGATCTGCATGTTGAAGTCATGCACGACCTGCGTTGCGCCGAAGGATTTCTTGAGGTTTGCGAGTTCGAGAAAAGCCATGAAACCAGATACCTTACGACTTAGCCGGGGCGGCTTTGTGGAAGCGGGAGACGAGTTGCAGCAGGCCCATGCTGAGCCAAGTGATGGAGAAGGCGATGACGGCCAACGCCGACGGCTCGTAGGCGCGATTGGCGCCGACCAGCTGCAGGTATGGGCCGAAAGCCGGACGATTGAGGAGCGCGGCCATGGTGAATTCGCCCATGACGATCGCAAGAGTGATGAATGCGCCCGAGAGTACGCCGCTCATGACGTTCGGGAAAATGCACTTGAACAAGATCGTCGTCCAGCTTGCGCCGAGGCTTTCGGCCGCTTCCGTCAGCGTGCGGACATCGATCGCGCGCATGGCGGTGTCGACGGCGCGGTACATATAGGGCAGCGACAGCGTCATGTAGGAGAGGACGAGCAGGATGTTCGTACCTGTCGTCGAGCCCGTCAGCGGCAGGATCGAGGATGAGTTGTACATTCTAAGATAGCCGAAGACGATCACGATTGCCGGGATAACCAGTGGCAGCAGCGTGATGAACTCGACGATCGGGCGGATCTGCGGCAAGCGCAGACGCACCCAATAGGCAGTCGGGACCACGAGCAGCATACCGAAGACGATCGTCAGCAGCGCCATCAGCATCGAATAGCCGAAGGTTTCGCGAAACTGCGCCTCAGAGAAAACCGAAGCGTAGGCATCGAAACTGTAGGCGCCGCGGCGCATGCGTAGCGAGAATTCGATCGTGGCAATGAGCGGCAGCACGAAGTAGATCGCGCCGAATGCGATGGCGATCCAGGCTCCAAGGCGTGATGTCTTCATTTTTGCCACCGTTCAGCGCGCATTCGCAGCAGGATGTAGAGGAGGTTGGACAGGCCGGTGATGACGATCATGCCGAGCGCGAGCGCGTAGCCGAGGTTGGCGTTGTGAAGCACGTCGCCGCGGATCTGTGCATAGAGCAGGATCGGCACGATGTTGAGAGAGCTACCGGTCAGCGCGTAGGCGGTGGCAATGGCGCCGAAGGCATTCGCGAAGAGAAGCAGCGTCGTGCCCATCAGGCTCGGCCAGAGGATCGGAAAGGCAACCATGCGCCAGTACTGGCCATTGGTCGCGCCAAGGATCGATGCTGCTTCCTTCCACTCCTTCTTCATGCCGTCGAGCGCCGGCGTCAGGATCAGGACCATCAGCGGGATCTGGAAGTACATGTAGGTGAGAGTTAGCCCGAAGAAGCTCAGCAGGTTGAAGCCGGTGGAATAGAGATTGAAGCCGAACCAGTCGCGCAGCAGGACGGTCACGAGCCCGGTGCGCCCGAGCGTGGCGAGGAAGGCGAAGGCAAGCGGTACGCCCGCAAAATTGGAGGCGACGCCGGAGAAGGTCAGGAGGCCCGAACGAACCCAGTTCGGCAGACCGCCGAGCACGACCGCCCAGGCGAGAAAGAAGCCGATCAGCGCGCCACCCAAGGCTGATGCCACGGACACCTTGATACTGATCCAGTAGGCGCTGAGGATCGACGGCGTGAAGAGATCGACGATATTCTTGAGGGTCAGGTCGCCTTCCGGCGTCAGGAACGCGCCTGCGACCAGATAAAGCGTCGGTATGATAAGGAACATCGCAGCAAAGATCATGAACGGCGCGATGCCGAGCCAGTCTACGATCCTGTCGCGGTTTATCATGGGCGTGGCCGGGGCCGCGGATGTTGAAACAGTGGTCATAGACGACAGCCTTATCGGGGCAATGAAGAATGAAACCTCTCCGCCACGAGGGCGGAGAGGTGCTGCGTCAGAGATTACTTGACGTTGGCGCCGACGACGCTGTCCCACTTGGTGGTAATAGCGGTCTTGCCAGCAGCCTGCTCGGCGAGCGTCGGGAAGACTGCCTTTTCATAGGAAGCAGCCGGCGGCAGCTTGTCGAGAAGTGCCTGCGGGACCTTCTTGTTCTTCGCCAGATCGTTGAAGCGGATCGGGTGGCAATAGCCCTTCAGCCAGCCAAGTTGACCTTCGTCCGAGTAAAGGTATTCCATCCAGAGCTTTGCAGCGTTCGGATGCGGAGCAAAGGCGGAGATCGCCTGGACGTAAACGCCGGCAACGACGCCCGATGCCGGAACGACGACTTCAGCCGGCGGGTTGCCCTTCAGCGTATCGCGCCAGGAGAGACCATTGTAGTCCCACGCAACGACGATCGGGGTCGAGCCCTGAGCGAGCGAAGCGGACTTGCCGATGACAGGAACGAGGTTGCCGGCCTTGTTGAGTTCGGCGAAGTAAGCGAGACCGGCTTCACCAGCCTTGGTCGCATCCTTTTCACCGGCTGCGATGCCAGCGGCATAAACGGCCTGGACAGCCTGGTTCGACGCGCGCGGATCACCGGCAAGTGCGATGCTGTTGGCGTAGTCCGACTTCTTCAGGTCGGCCCAATCCTTCGGCACTTCCTTGACGATGTCGGTGTTCACGACGAACGACAAAACACCGTAGTAGTCGCCGTACCAAAAGCCGTCAGCATCCTTGGCACTGTCCGGAATGGAGTCCCAGGTCGAGACCTTGTAGGGCTGGATCAGGCCGTCTGCCTTTGCCGAGGGGCCGAAGGAGAGGCCGACGTCGATGACGTCAGGAGCCTGCGGGCCGGTGTTACCCTTGTTGGCCTTGATGGCTTCGATTTCGTCGCCCGAGCCTGCGTCCGGGTTCAGTTCGTTGACCTCGAGGCCATACTTAGCCTTGAAGCCGGCAATGACGTCGCCGTAGCCGCACCAGTCGTGCGGAAGCGCAATCGTCGTCAGCGTGCCTTCCTTCTTGGCGGCAGCGATAAGTTCAGCGCTTGGCTCAGCGGCTGCGATTGCAGTCGAAGCAACGACAATCGCAGTAGAAAGCGAAAGCATTTTCGAAATATTAGAGATCACTGTTGTTCTCCTTCGGGTTTTCAGTGTCCGACGATGCTGTTACTGACGTTACGTGAAGCTTTCGTGACAGTTTGGTGACGTTCTTTTTTCTTTGTATAGCAGGCAGTTGGCGGCGATGTTTCATTTACGACACGCTGTTCGCTCGACCGTCTCACGTCATCTATCTATCTTATTTTCCCTCCTAGCTGAGTTTGCGGAAAAGTCTGGTTTGCTCGAACAGACCCTCCAGGGTTTTCATACGTTCTTTCGTCTGGTCCCAAGTCGAGCTCTGAACGGCTTCGATGAGAGCTTCGACGATGAAGAGAGTGACGACAGACGAGTCCCAGGCCGATGGGGCCTCGATCTGCACGCGGAAGCTGTGGCGCGCGAGCTTGGCAGCCGGAGAGCCCCATTGGTCGGTAAAGACGACGATCTCGGCGCCGCTTTTGCGAGCGGCGGTCGCGAGGCTGACCATCTCCTGCTCGTAGCGGCGGATGTCGAAGATGACCAGCAGGTCGCCGGGACTCATATTGAGCACGTATTGCGGCCAGCTGCTAGAGTTCGATGACAGCAACGCCGTGTTCGGTCGAATGACCTGCATGTGGGTGAAGAAGTACTCGGCCAGCGCACCGGTAATGCGTCCGCCGACGAAGTAGAGGCTGCGCTTGCGATCGGACAGCAGGGAGGCAACGCTGTTGAAGGTGGCCGTATCCAGGCCGCTCAGCGTCTGACGCAGGTTGCCCATGATTGCGTCGGCAAAGCGGTTGAGAATGTGCGTTCCCGGCGCATTGGAGGCCCAGCGGTCATGCTTGGTGATAGGGTTCGAGATCGTCGCTTCGACCTCTTGATGAAGGTGTGCCTGGAAGTCGGGATAGCCCTTGAAGCCCAGCTTCTGGACCATGCGCACGACTGTCGGCGTCGATACGCCGGCATTTTCTGCAATCGTCGTGATGCTCCCCAGTCCGGAGACGGGGTAGTTGGCCAACAGGCTCTCAGCCAATTGCTTTTCGGCCCGCGTAAGCATGCCAAAATGCGAATGGATTACGTCCGAAACTGTCTTCGACGCAGCGGTCACGCGATCTGCTCCCCGGGATTGGTCTTGTGCCACTTTCCCACCGAAAGTTAACAACGCTGTCACAATCCATGTCAACTACCGTCATGAAAAGAAATTTTCAGGATGCGCTTGACAGTCGTCGGAACCTGAAGAATTCTTTTCTTATACATTCTTTATTAATGATCGGGATGCGGCTGTGGTGCCTGCTCAGTTCAAGGTCCTAAGCGAAACGGAAGGGGGGTGCGTTTCGGTCGAGCGGCCGAACGGCAAGAGCCCGTTGCTTGTGATCTGCGAACATGCGTCCCGCCTCCTGCCTGAACGCTACGGAACGCTCGGTCTGTCCGGCGAGGCCTTGGAAAGTCATATCGCATGGGATCCAGGCGCCTTGGCTGTTGCCCGCGGGATTTCACAAGCGCTCGATGCCACGCTCATTTACCAGCGGTTCTCGCGATTGATCTATGATTGCAACAGGCCGCCGGAGTCTCCGGGGGCGATGCCCTCGAGAAGCGAAATCCACGATATTCCGGGCAATGCCAATCTCAGCGCGGAAGAACGCCTCATGCGCACCGAAGCATTGTATATTCCTTTCCACGACGCCATTCGCGCACTGATTCGCGATCGCAAGGCGAGGGGGCAGGAGACGGTGATTGCAACAGTCCATAGCTTCACGCCGGTGTACCACGGGAAGACGCGCACCGTGGAAATTGGTATACTGCACGACGAAGACAGCCGCTTTGCCGACAGCGTTTTGAACGCCGCATCGACCGGCTCGCCTCTCTACAAAATCGAACGCAACGAGCCCTATGGCCCTGCGGATGGCGTGACCCACACGCTGATCCTGCATGGGCTGTCCAACGGGCTACGCAATGTAATGATCGAGGTCCGCAACGACCTCATCTCAGACGAAGACGGTCAAGGGGTCGTGGCCGACTATCTGACGGGGCTTCTCCAGCAAAGCCTGGACGCCTGACAACGAAGAAAAAGACCCCAGGGAGCAGTCTAACTGCGATCAGCCCGAAGGCGAAAACGTCGCGGGCACTTTGGCACTGGATGATCACCCGCAATCCCGCGGCTGATCGCTAAACAGGGGGAAGTCATGTCCGACTACACGGATCACGACAAAAAGCAGGATATGCACATCCTGCACTCCATGGGCTACGCCCAGGAGCTGGAACGGCGGATGAGCTCGTTCTCGAACTTTGCGGTCTCATTCTCTATCATCTGCATTCTTTCCGGCGGCATCAACTCGCTGGCTCAAGCCACGGCGGGTGCTGGCGGTGCGGCTATCGGCATCGGTTGGCCGCTCGGGTGCTTCGTTTCGCTGGTGTTCGCTGTCGCGATGGCGCAGATCAGCTCGGCCTATCCGACTGCAGGCGGCCTCTATCACTGGGGCTCGATCCTCGGCAACCGTTTCACCGGCTGGCTGACCGCCTGGTTCAACCTGCTCGGTCT
>Ga0075365_10001210_pt1 | contig 11407 bp, 9 predicted proteins | sample EndMetdeltDD1765_FD_71387 | JGI IMG/M metagenome (GOLD analysis project Ga0075365, IMG submission 71387) | Populus endosphere microbial communities from Tennessee, USA - Endosphere MetaG P. deltoides DD176-5 | ecosystem: Host-associated > Plants > Roots > Endosphere | place: USA: Tennessee... | reverse complement strand
GCGCGCACGAGCGTCACGCCCTCGTCCTCGCGCACGACCGCCATCGCCGACATCAGGTCGTCGATGGAGGGATCGATGGTCGTCACGAACTCGTACGCGCCGTCACGCAGCGCCGGCCGCATCGTCGCGATCAAGGTTCGGAGGTCGGTCTCACCGCTCATCGACATCCAACGCTCACCAGGTGTCGACGTTGGGGCGCTTCTTCGGGCGGCTCGCCCAACCCGCACGCGGCGGGACCGAGCGCAGGATCGTCGCCAGCCAGCGGCGCGTGTCGGCGGGGTCGATGACGTCGTCGATCTCGAAGTGCGTCGCGGTGTTGAGCGCCTTGCCGTGCTCGTACATCCGCTCCACCATCGTCTGGAACAGCGCGTCCTGCTCGACCGGATCCTCGACCGCGGCCAGCTCCTTGCTGTAGCCGAGCCGCACCGCACCCTCGAGGCCCATGCCACCGAACTCGCCGGTCGGCCAGGCGACGGTGGCCAACGGTGCCTTGGTGCTGCCGCCCATCATCGCCTGCGCGCCGAGGCCATAGCACTTGCGCGTCACGACCGCGACGAACGGCACGGTGACGTTGGCGCCGGTGACGAACAGGCGGCTGCAGTGCCGTACGAGTGCTGTCGCCTCGACGTCGGGGCCGACCATCATCCCGGGGGTGTCGCACAGCGAGACGATGGGGATGTCGAACGCGTCGCACAGCTGCATGAAGCGCGCGACCTTGTCGGCGCCGTCGCTGTCGATCGCTCCGGCGAGGTGGTTCGGATTGTTGCCGACGACTCCGACGGGCTTGCCCTCGATCCGGGCGAGCGCGGTGATCATCCCCAAGCCGAACTCGCGGCGGATCTCCAGCACCGAGCCCGAGTCGAACAGAACGTCGACCACGGCGCGGACGTCGTAGCTGCGCTTGCGATCTTCCGGGATCACGTGGCGCAGCTCGCGCTGGTCCGCGCTCGTCCAATCATCGAGCGGACCCTGGAAGTACGACAGGTATTGCTTGGCCACTCGCACCGCCTCGGCCTCGTCGGCGACGACGATGTCGATCACGCCGTTCGACCGCTGCACGCCGATCGGACCGATCTCGCTCGGGGCGAACACGCCGAGCCCGCCACCCTCGATCATCGCCGGGCCGCCCATGCCGATGTTCGAATCCTCGGTGGCGATGACGACATCGCAGCAGCCGAGGATCGCTGCGTTGCCCGCGAAGCAGTAGCCGGCGTTGATGCCGATGATCGGCACTGCACCGCTCAACTGGGCGAACCACAAGAACGCGAGGCAGTCGAGACCGCTGACCCCCATGCCGTCGGTGTCGCCGGGGCGCCCTCCTCCGCCCTCGGTGAAGAACACGACCGGCAGGCGCAGCTGCTCGGCGACTTCGAACAAGCGGTCCTTCTTGCGATGGTTCTGCAGCCCCTGTGTGCCGGCGAGCACGGTGTAGTCGTACGAGACAGCGACGACCTGCGCGCTGTGACCGCTGAAGTGCGAGCCGTTGACGGTGCCGATCCCGCCGATCATCCCATCGGCGGGCGTGCGCGCGATCAGATCCTCGAGCGTGCGACGACGGCGCTGCGCGGCGATCGCCAGCGGGCCGTACTCCACGAAGCTGCCGTCGTCGACGAGGTCGGCGACGTTCTCGCGCGCGGTCCGACGTGACACCTTCCGCCGCCTGGCGACGGCGTCGGGGCGCGCCGGATCGAGGCCGAGCTCGTGGCGGGCGATCACCTCGGCGAGGTCGGGACGAACCCGCCCGATGTCGACAACCACTTCGGCGTGGACGGACTCGACGGGCGAGTCGCGGAACTCGATCGTGCACAGCGTCTGCCCCGGCGTCACCGTTGCACCCTCGCTGGCGGACAGCTCGAACACGATCCCTGCCGACGCGGCCTTGACGTCGTGGAGCATCTTCATGCTCTCGATCACGATCAACGTCTGCCCGGCGCGCACATGATCGCCGACGGAGACTTTGACCTCGACGGCCGTGCCCTGCAACGGAGACTCGACTGCGATCATCCGCTCAGTGGTGTCGGCCATCGCGTCAGTGTTGCACGACCGTCGACGACGACAGCGACCGATCCATCACGCGCGCAGGCGACGGGCGAGCTCGTCGGCAGCAGGGTCGTTGATCGAGTCGGCCCGTCGAGCCATCACCAACACACGCTCCACCACGGGTGGGCCGAACACGACCTGCTCGTCGGTGCCGAGCGAGGGATCGATCGGCAACACCGTCCAGCCGAGCCCGAGCCGCACCATCTGCACCAGCACGTCGGGTTGATGGCTCTCGGCCGCGATCGTCGTCGGCGCGCCGAGCTCGGCGAGCGCGGTGACGATCAGCCGGCGCGTGTGCGAATCGCTGGGGAACGTCACCCACGGTCCCCACGTCGCCGGCGGGCCGATCGTCGTGTCCAGAGGCGCCATCACGACGAGCATCTCACGGCGCAGCTCAAGGGTCTCCATGCCGTCGTGATGCTCGGGCGGCTCGACGCACACGACGAGATCGAGGTCGCCGTCGCGCAGTCCGTGCAGCAGCTGCGCGGAAGGCGCCACCGAGAGCGTGAGGCCGACATCGGGGTGCTCGGCACGAAACGCCGCGACCGCGGCCGGGAAGTGCACCACTGCGGCGACGTCGATCATGCCGAGCCGGACGCGTCCATGACGCCCGCCGCGCACCCGATCGGTCCAGTCGACGAGATCTCGCGTCAGAGCCAGGACGCGGCGGGCATGGTCGACGACCGGGCGCGCCGACCGGCGCAGGACACGCCGCCGACCCTGCGGCTCGAAAAGCGGAACACCGAGGCGGCGCTCCAGCTCGGCCAACCCCTGGGAGAGCGCCGAGGGGCTGACCCCGACGCGCTCGGCCGCCATGGCCCAGGTGGCCTCGTCGACGACAGCGACCAGATAGGCCATCTGGCGGATCGTGAGATCGGGCAGGACCGGGTGCACCCGGCGCAGCTTAGTTCAGACTTGCTTCACCATCGTGACAAGTTGACCAGAACTGCTTAAGGTAGCGCGCATGCCAACACCTCCCTCCCCCGCAACAGTGCAGCCTGCCACCGGACGCCTCGGCGTGCTCACGGTCGGCCTCGGCGCCGTTGCCACAACCCTCATCGCCGGCGTCGAGCTGGCCAAGCGCGGCCAGGGCCTGCCGATCGGGTCGCTGACCCAGATGGGCACGATCCGCCTCGGCAAGCGCACCGAGGACCGCAGCCCGCTCGTGAAAGACTTCGTTCCGCTGGCCAAGCTGGAGGACATCGTGTGGGGCGCGTGGGACGTCTTCCCCGACGACGCCTACGTCGCCGCATCGCGCGCCGGCGTGCTCGAGGCCGGCAAGCACATCGAGGCGATCTCCGACACGTTGCGCGAGATCCGCCCGATGAAGGCCGCGTTCGAGCGCAAGTACGCGCGCAACCTCGACGGCGAGCACATCATGGGAGTTGGCAAGCGAGCGATGCTCAATGCCATTCGGGAGGACATCAACACCTTCCGCGATGAGAAGCAGGTCGACCGGTTGGTGATGATCTGGTGCGCGAGCACCGAGGTCTTCATCGAGCCCGGCCCGGCGCACCAGGACATCGCCAGCTTCGAGGCCGCGATCGACGCCGAGGACGACCAGATCTCGCCGGCGATGCTGTATGCCTACGCGGCGATCCTCGAAGGAGTGCCGTTCGCCAACGGCGCACCGAACCTCGCCGTCGACACGCCGGTGCTGCGCAAGCTCGCCAACGAGCGCAAGGTGCCCATCAGCGGTAAGGACTTCAAGACCGGCCAGACGCTGATCAAGACGGTGCTCGCCCCGATGCTCAAGGCTCGCCAGCTCGGCCTGTCCGGCTGGTACTCGACGAACATCCTCGGCAACCGCGACGGTGAAGTGCTCGACGCCCCCGAGAACTTCAAGACCAAGGAGGAGTCGAAGCTCGGCGTGCTCGAGGACATCCTCGAACCGGCGAAGAACCCCGACCTCTACGGCGACGTGTTCCACAAGGTCAGCATCAACTACTACCCGCCGCGCGGCGACAACAAAGAGGGCTGGGACAACATCGACATCTTCGGGTGGCTCAACTACCCGATGCAGATCAAGGTCAACTTCCTCTGCCGCGACAGCATCCTCGCCGCACCGCTCGCACTCGACCTGATCCTCTTCAGCGATCTCGCCCAGCGCGCCGGTCTGTTCGGCATCCAGGAGTGGCTGAGCTTCTACTACAAGAGCCCCCAGACCGCCCCCGGCCTGTACCCCGAGCACGATGTCTTCATCCAGCTGACCAAGCTCAAGAACACGCTGCGCTGGATGATGGGCGAAGAGGCGATCACCCACCTTGGCCGCGAGTACTACGACGAGAATCCGGCGGAGGCCTGAGGGGGGAGCGTCAGCGGGTCATGTAGCCGCTGACGTCGATGATGATGTTCGTCGAGACGACGGTGAACAGACCGACGCTGGGGTCGGCCGGTGAGATGAAGGCGTTGGCAATCGTCTCATTCGCCCCCGTCGGGTTGATGTTCGACGTTGCGCCGCGCACCATCGATTGAGACGGCCCGAGCTGCACGTACCCTGGTCCAGCGGTATCGGTGATCGTGACGTTCCCAACGAGCGCGGCCTGGTCGTAGGCGGAGACCGTGCCGAGATCTCCCGGCTGCGGCTTGAGTCCAAACCATCCGATTCGGCCGGTGAGGCGAGTGTCCAGTGTTCGGGTCACAGATGTCGCCGGAGCGAAGAGCCCCGACAACGACTTCGGGCTCGTCTCGTCGGTGAACCATCCGGTGACATCGACGATGAGGTCAGTCGCCGACTGGTTGAACAACGCGATTCGGCCGTTTGAATCGACGGGCACGATCGTCGTCGCCGCGACAACCTGGCCGGCCGCGCTGACGTTCATCACCGAGGTCGCTCCCGGCACGAATCCCTCCGCCGGGGCGGCCTGAACGAACCCCGGAGCCTCAGTGCGGTCCAGCGTGATGTTCACTGCGACGGCGCTCACCCCGGCCGATGGCACACCGCCGCGGCCGGTGACCTTCAACTGGGTCGTGGTGCCAGGAGCAGGCTTTCCACCCGAGTACCCGGTCCGGGTCTCGGGGCGCGTGTCCAGGAGACGGCTCGGCACGACCGCGTTGTAGCGACCTGCGGCCACGGGCTCAGTCGCTGGTATCCACCAGCCCATGAGATCGACGACGACATCGGTTGCCAACGAGCTGAACACACGAACTCCGCCATTCGGGCCGACGGGCACGATTGCGAAGTTGGAGATGGTCTCCCCAGGGACATCGAGGTTGAGCGTCGATGTTGCGCCGAGCGGGGCACCCGACGGCGTGGCACTCACGTAGCCCGCAGCCGAGCCTCCGGTTGCGGTGACCTGCAGGGCGACCGCCGTCGCATTCGTTGGAACGCCGAAGGAGGGCAGCCCCAACTCGATCGCGCTTCCTGGACCAGGCTGGACTCCCGGAGGTGCGCTCCGGTCGCGAGTGTCGAGGATTCTTCGGGGACTCGCGGGCGTGAACGATGACGGGTTGCCGAATGTCGGGGTTGGGCTCGGTACCGGCGTCGGGTACGGCACCGGGGCGGCCGGCGACGGGTACGGGGACGGGTCGAGAACAGGGGCATCCACGACACGGTTGATGTACAAGTGGTTGTCGTGGCTGACCCCGGACGAGGTATCAGCGCCCGTCACTACGACCGTTGTCCCGTCGCGGAGCACTTGTCCAGCACTCGCCGCAAACGCCGGCGGGTTGCCCGATGCGCCGCCCCCCACCATCGTCATGGTGCCGTTCCGCCACAGGAACAGCGCTTGCCCGTCCACGACCTGCCCCTGGAACTCGATCGGTGCCGCCTGGATCAGTGACACCGTCGTGCCGTCTCCACTGATTCCCAAAGCCCTGGTTCCAATGGCTGCTGGGACTGGACCCGCGACGTGAACGGTCGTTCCGCTCGCGAGGTCGCGGACGAACACCATGGTCGACACTGGAAAGGAGAGCGAGTTGATCGCAACGAGCACGTGGCGGCCGTCACCGCTCAGGTGCGCCACGCTGGGCCGAGGCCCAGCTGCTGCGTCGATGTTCACCTTTACGTGCGTTGACGTGAGACGATCCTCGACGTACAGGTCGTCGAGACCCACGTAGTACAACGCGTAGCGACCGTTGTCGCTCAGTTCGATCGCGCCACCGTTGAGCTGCGCGCCGAAGGCAAGGGCGAGCTGGGTCAACGTCGAGCCGTCGCCGAAAAACGGAGCGACAACGCCTCCCGGACCATTCCCCGTGACGAGGACGTTGCCCGCGTCATCGACATCGCCGAGGAGCGTCCCCCCAGAGCGAATCATGAACTCCCAATCGGCGAAACCCGGCGTCATCAACCGCGCTGTGCCGTCAAGAAGGCTGTACGCATACACATCGGAGGTTTCGTCCTCGTCGTCAACGTCCAGACGCACCGTTGTGTTGAAGTACACCAGCGTGCCATCGCCGTTCAGCTTGACGACTGGGCGCACCTCCTCGGGGATGTTCCTGATGGTTCCAGCATCGAGGTCGATGACGGAACCCCCGAAATCGGACGCGACCAGCAACACTCGACCGTTGGCGCTCGCGTCGACCAGGAACGAGTTCCTGCTGTCGATGAGTGCCAGCCCGGTGACCGCGTGCACGGTCGCCGGTGCCATCGCGACGCTCGACGCGACAACGGCCGCCAACCCGAACCACTTCATTCCCCGCATCGACAGTCCCTTCAATTTCCGGTGAAAGCTAACATCGCGCCGGTCCGGATATCCGCCGAATGCGTCAGACCGTCGGCGTGCCGCCGCCGAGGATCTCGGTCATCAGGGGGACGTCCATGTTGCCTCCCGTCACCGTGACGCCGACTCGCTTGCCCTGCTGCAGTTCGCGCTCGGCGAGCAGGCCGGCGAGCGCGATCGCACCGGCGGGCTCTGGCATGTTGTGCGTCGTCGCGTAGAGCACCCGGACCGCTTCGGCACCGAGGTCTTCGCTGACCTGCACGATGCGTGACGCGCCGGCGATGATCGCCCGGATGGCCGCCGCGTCGGGGGCGCGGCAGGCGACGCCGTCGATGAACGTGTCCGCCGTTTCGGTGGTGACGACGTGGCCGGCGGCGAACGACAGCGCTGTCGCCGGCGCGTTGGCAGCGACGACGCCGACGATCTCGGTGGGTAGCCCCAACAGGTCGCGCACTGCGATGTGGGCGCAGATTCCCGAACCCATGCCGACGGGCACGTAGGCGACGTCCAGGGGCGTCCCGGTACCGGTCAGCAGCTCACGGGCATACGTCGCGACGCCGAGCACGAGATCCGGATGGAACGAGGGGACCATGTGCAGGTCGCGCTCTTGCGCGAGCCATTCGGCGTGTTCCCGCGCGGCCTGGAAGTCGTGGCCCTCGATGATCAGGTTGGCGCCGAACGCGCGCATCGCCGCGTTCTTGTCAGGGCTGTTGCCGTGTGGCGCGACGATCGTCACGTCGACACCGAATGCCCGACCGGCGAACGCGAGGCTCTGGCCGTGGTTGCCGCGGGTCGCGCTGATGAGCGGACGGGCGTCGACACCGGCTGCGCGCGCGTCCGACATGTGCCGATCGACGTACACCAAACCACCGCGCACCTTGAACGCACCGGTCGGAGTGTGGTTCTCGTGCTTCACCCACACCTGTGCACCGACGGTCGCGGCGAGCATCGGCCACGCGAACTGTGGCGTGGGCGGAACGAACCGCCCGACCAGTTCGGCTGCTGCGTCGAGCTCGGCCAGGGTGAACGGGGCGGTCGTCGCGGTCATCGTGTCACTCTGGCACAGCGTCGGTGACGACAAGGTCGACAATTCGGTCGTGTGGCTCGGTCGCAAGATCGTCGACGACCTGCTCGGCGAAACAGACGCCGACGGTGACGCAATCCTCCCGCACGAACGGGAGGAAGCGGTCGTAGAAACCACCCCCCTGTCCCAGCCGGCGACCATCGCGAGTGAACGCGAGGCCGGGCACCAGCACGACATCGATCTCCTGCGGATCGACAGGATCCCCCGTCGGCTCCGGGATACCGAACGCGCCGACCACCAGCACGCGGCCGGGATCGTGCACCACCGCCACGATCTCCTCGCCGACGACCCGCGGGAGCAGAACACGAAAGCCGGCGAGCGTCAGACTGTCGATCGTTGCGCCGGTGTCGGCTTCGTTGCCGACGCCGACGAAGGCCATCACGCTCGAGGCGCCAATGCTCGTGCACTCGGCGAGCACGGCCCTCGCAATCGGCGCAGCCCGGGCGGCGCGGTCCGGGACGTTCGCCCTGATCCGCCGCATCCGCGCCCGAAGCTGCTGTTTGGTCTCCATTACGCCATCAGATCACAGGCGGCGCGCGGGCCCGCTTCCGTTAAGGTCGCGAGCGATGTCTGATCCTGCGCCCACGTTCGATTCCGCCCACTTCCGCCAGGTGCTCGGCCACTTCCCGACGGGCGTGACGATCATCACCGGCATGGCACCGCAGGACGACGGCCCGGCGATCCCGGCCGGCTTCACCATCGGCTCGTTCACGTCGGTCTCGTTGGAACCGCCGCTGGTCGGCTTCCTGCCGATGGTGTCCAGCGACACCTGGGCGGCGATGGCGCCCTCTGGCAAGTTCTGCGTGAACGTGCTCGGCGCTGCGCAGGGCGCGGCCTGTTGGCGCTTCGCCAAGAAGGGCGTCGACGATCGCTTCGGCGACGTCACATGGCACGCCGGCATCACCGGTTCGCCGATCCTCGACGAGGCGATCGCCTGGATCGATTGCGAGGTCGAGGTCGTGCACGAGGTCGGCGATCACTACTTCGTCGTCGGCCGAGTCATCGAGATGAGCCACTCCGAGGACGACCCGCAGCCGCTGCTGTTCTACCGCGGCAAGCTCGGCGGCTACCAGCTGCACGAGTGATGAGCCGCCGCGCCGCGCTGGCGTTCGGGATCGACGTCATTGCGGTCGTGCTCTTCGTCGTGATCGGACGGCGCAACCACCACGAAACCGGCAACGTCGTCGTTGGCGCGGTGCGGATCGTCGCCCCGTTCCTCATCGCGTTGATCGTCGGTTGGCTGGCGGCTCGGGCGGTACGAGACCCGATGTCGATGCGCAACGGCACGGTCATCTGGGCGTGCACCGTCCTGCTGGGGCTGATCCTGCGCAGGCTCGTGTTCCAGCGCGGCATCGCCGTGGCGTTCATCATCGTCACCACGATCACGCTCGCCGTCTTTCTGATCGGATGGCGTGCGGTCGCGCGTGTCGTGACCCGGCAGACCTGACCGGGTGAGCCGAGCGCCGTCTGATCACTGGGCGGCCCGGGTACCGACATCACATGACCAAGCCCACCACCGGCGCACCGCACGACGGCACGACGCTCACCGAAGTCCTGGCTGGCTACGCCGCAGCCGGCTTCAACGGCACGTTCACCTCCGCCGAGCGGGCGTCGATCGAATGCAACAGTTGCGGCACCATGAGTCCGGCATCGTCGTTCCAGATGTCGTCACTGCGGCGGTTGGAGGGCGCATCCGACCCCGACGACATGATGTCGGTGGTGGCTGTCACCTGCCCAACCTGTGGGCGCGACGGCGTGCTCATCCTCGGCTTCGGTCCGAATGCCTCCGCCGAGGACAGCGACGTCTTCCGCGCGCTGCAGGACTTTCGTCACGACGACACCGTCACCGGCAACTCCGCGCCTGGCGAGGCCGCTCGCGACGCGGCGCCGGCCCGCTCGCCGGGCGAGGTCCCGGACAGGGCGGCGACCCGGGGCTCTACGATGACTGAATGAGAATCTGGCCGGGCTCCCCCCTTCCGCTCGGCGCCACCTTCGACGGAGTCGGCACGAACGTCGCCCTCTTCTCCGAGGTCGCCGACGCGGTCGAGTTCTGCGTGTTCGCCGAAGACGGGACAGAAGAGCGCCACGTCCTGCCGGAGCGCTCGGGTGCGGTGAGCCACGGCTACTTTCCCGACGTCGGCGCGAACACGGCATACGGCTTCCGCGTCCACGGGCCGTGGGATCCAGGCAACGGGCACCGCTGCAATCCCGCCAAGCTGCTCCTCGACCCGTATGCCCGCGCGATCGAAGGCACGTTCCAGTGGGGCCAGCCGATGTTCTCGTACAAGTTCGAGAACCACGACGAGATCGACACCACCGACAGCGCCGCGTCCACACCGCGCAGCCTTGTCGTCAACCCGTTCTTCGACTGGGGCACCGACCAGCCGCTGCTGCTGCCGTGGGCGGAGACGATCATCTACGAGACCCACGTACGCGGAGCGACGATGCGTCATCCGGGCGTCGACGAGGAGCTGCGCGGGTCATACGCGGGCATCGCTCATCCCGCGTTCGTCGATCACCTCAAGGCTCTCGGCGTGACGACGGTCGAGCTGCAGCCGGTGCACGAGTTCGTGCACGACGCGCACCTGGTCGAGCGCGGGCTGCGCAACTACTGGGGGTACAACACGATCGGGTACTTCGCCGCGCACAACGAGTACTCGCACCGCCACGGCCAGGGCCAGCAGGTGCAGGACTTCAAGCAGATGGTGAAGACCTTGCACCAAGCCGGCATGGAGGTGATCCTCGACGTCGTCTACAACCACACCGCCGAGGGCAACCACATGGGCCCGACGTTGTCGATGAAGGGGATCGACAACGCCTCCTACTACCGCCTCGTCGACGACGACAAGCAGTACTACATGGACTACACGGGCACGGGCAACACGCTGAACATGCGCAACCCGTTCGTGCTCCAGCTGGTGATGGACAGCCTGCGTTACTGGGCGACGGAGATGCACGTCGACGGGTTCCGGTTCGATCTCGCCTCCACCCTCGCGCGCAGCCTGCACGAGGTCGACAAGCTGTCCGCGTTCTTCGACCTCGTCCAGCAGGACCCGGTGATCAGCCGGCTGAAGCTGATCGCCGAACCGTGGGACGTCGGCGACGGTGGCTATCAGGTCGGCAACTTCCCACCGCAATGGGCGGAGTGGAACGGCAAGTACCGCGACTGCATCCGCGATCACTGGGCCGGCGCCTCACATGGGCTCGGCGAGGTCGCCTATCGCATCACCGGATCGAGCGATCTCTACGAGGCCGCAGGCCGAAAGCCACACGCGAGCATCAACTTCATCACGGCCCACGACGGGTTCACGATGCGCGACCTCGTCAGCTACAACGAGAAGCACAACGAGGCCAACGGCGAGGGCAACAACGACGGCGAGAGCCACAACCGCGGCTGGAACTGCGGCGTCGAGGGACCGACCGACGATCCGGCGATCAACGCGCTCCGGTCGCGTCAGCAGCGCAACCTGATCTCCACCCTGATGCTCTCGCAGGGGGTGCCGATGATGCTCGGTGGCGACGAGATCGGCCGCACCCAAGGTGGCAACAACAACGCGTACTGCCAGGACAACGAGGTGTCGTGGTACGACTGGGAGCACGTCGACACCGAGCTGAACGCGTT
>Ga0075365_10001209_pt1 | contig 11409 bp, 11 predicted proteins | sample EndMetdeltDD1765_FD_71387 | JGI IMG/M metagenome (GOLD analysis project Ga0075365, IMG submission 71387) | Populus endosphere microbial communities from Tennessee, USA - Endosphere MetaG P. deltoides DD176-5 | ecosystem: Host-associated > Plants > Roots > Endosphere | place: USA: Tennessee... | reverse complement strand
AGGTTGGCGTTGAATTCCTTGAGCTGACTTGTCGTGGCGTAGTCGTCTGGCGCCGGCGCCTTGCTGCGATCGAACAGGCCGACGGCCGCCAGCGCCCGCACCATCGGCGCGTTGAGCGAGAGCCCGTCGCGGTGCTGCGCGATCTCGTCGGGGCCGACCCGCAGCACGCGGTACGACTCCATCACCGTGCGCGGCGTGGTCAGCTCGATGCGCCACGCGTCCGCCGCGATCGCACGATGCTGCTGCAAGGCCGCCGGGTCGGAGGCATCGACGAAACCGGTGCGCACCGCATGCGGCGCGACGCTGGCAGCGATCGCTTCGAGGTCGGCCGCGGCCGGCATGCGTGCGAGGTAAGCCTCGCGGTTGGTGTGACGCGCCAGGATCTGGCCGAACAGCGGATCGGGCCGCACGCCGGCATCGGGCGCCAGCCGGATGCGCGCCGTCGGCCGGGCGTCCGGCACGCCGGCGCCGAAGTCGCCCTGCGGAAACAGCTCGATGTCGGCCCGCAGGCCCTTCTGCCGCGCCGCCAGATCCAGCAACTCGAGGAAGGTGCCCTGGCTCATCATGATCTGGCGCGCGAGCGGATCGGTCTCGGGCAGCAGGCGCGTGCGGTCGCAATACAGCGTGATCTCGCCGGGCTGCCGAAGGTCGACCAGCCACGACTGCAGGTTGTGCGAGTGCGGCGCCAGGATGGCGTGGCCCAGCAACCAGAGCCGGACATCGCCGCCCTCGGCAGGACCTCGCCAGGCCGCGATCGCCTCGGGCGGCAGTGCGCTGGAACAGCCGGCCAGCACACCGGGCAGCGCGACTGCGCCAACCAAGGTCAGGAGGCCGCGGCGTTGCATGCTGCCTCTCCTGCCGTTGTCATCCCCAGGTCCGCCAGCGCGAGCCGGACCGCATCCGCGAACGCCGTCTGCCGCTGTTGGCCGGGCAGGCGCTGCATGCGCGTGTCCACCAGCTGGTGCGGCCGGCTCCAGAGGTAGCGCATCTCGCACAGCGCCTCGAAGGTCGGCGCCACCAGGCCGAAGAGACGCAGCAGCGGCCACGGCAAGTAGGCCTGCCTCAGGCCGTTCGCCGGCAGCCAGCCGTTGTCCCAGGCGACGTCGGTCAGGGCCTCGCGCCACTGCATGCCCGTCACCGTGTGCCCGGCGAAGTGCAGGGTCTCGAAAGCAGGCAATTGCGCACGTGCGTCGGCGGCCCGGACAAAAGCCTGCGCCAGGTCCGGCAGATAGGCCCAGGCGTGCGGCAGGTCGAGACGGCCTGGATAGGTGAACTTGCCGCTGCGCAGGTCCTTGGCCATGACCAGGTCCAGCCAGGAGCCGCTGCCGCTGCCGAAGAAATCGCCGGCGCGGATCACCACCGCCTTCATTTCGCCATCCGACGTGGCCAGGCGGATCCGCGTCTCGCTGTCGATGCGCAGGCCGCCCTTGACCGTGTCGGCGATCTGCGGCGTGTCCTCGAGCAGCCTGGGCGGCAGCTCGCTGCCGAAGTTGTAGACACTGGCCGGCAGCATCAGCGTGGCGCGCAGGCGGCGGCTGATGGCGATCGCTGCCTCGGTCAGGCGCGGCACCTCGCGCCGCCAGACGCGGTGCTTGTACTCGGGGCTCAGCGCCTGCACGACGACCGTCGCGTCCGGCGCGGCTGCCGCCAAGGCCCCCGTGTCCTGCGGGTCCGCCTCGATCCAGCGGACGCCGGCGATCGCCAGGGCTGCGCCGCCGGGCCGCATCTGGGCGACGACGCGCCAGCCGGCGGCGGCAAATGCGCGGGCAGCGGCCTGGCCGAAGCGGCCGCGTGCACCGAGGATCAGGATCGTGGAAGGGGAGTTCATGGCTGCCTTTCGGTGGTGGAATGCAGTGATTGTGGAAAGCGCCGGGCTGTTCGACAATTGCCCAACTGACGATAGCAGCTATGCATAAATGAATAACCGCACATGAAGACGGACTTCGACTGGCGGCTGGTGCGATCCTTCCTGGCGGCGCTGGAGCGCGGCAGCCTGCTGGGCGCGGCGCGGTCGCTGCGCAGCACGCAGCCGACCGTGGGCCGCCACGTCGCCGAACTGGAGGCGCAGCTGGGCGTGCTGCTGTTCGAGCGCACCGGCCGCGGCCTGCTGCCGACGCCGACGGCGCTGCGGCTGGCGGAAGCGGCGCGCTCGATGGAGGCGGCGGCGGACCAGCTGGCACGCAGCGTCTCCGGCGCCGAGTCCGGCGTGTCGGGCACAGTGCGCATCACGGCCAGCCAGCCGGTCGCCTGCCTGCTGCTGCCGCCGGTGCTGGCGCAGATGCGGATTGCCCTGCCCGAGATCCAGGTGGCGCTGGTGTCCAGCAACGAGGTCAGCAACCTGCTGCGGCGCGAGGCCGACATCGCGCTGCGCATGGTGCAGCCCACGCAGGCGTCACTGGTCGCCAAGCGGATCGCGAGGGTTCCGCTGGGCGCCTACGCCCACCGCGATTACCTCAAGCGCCGGGGCACGCCGCGCAAGCTGACCGACCTGTTGCAGCACGACGTCGTGGGCGGCGACCGCGACGAGACCATCCTGCGGGGGTTCGCGTCCTTCGGCTTTCCGGTGACGCCGCAGGCCTTCGCCCTGCGCACCGACGACCTGATCGCCTACTGGGAGGCGGTGCGTGCCGGTCTGGGCATCGGCTTCGTCGCCGACTTCGTCGCCCGCAGCGATCCGGGCGTGGTCTCGCTGCCGCTGCCCACGCTGAAGATCCCGCCGATGCCGATGTGGCTCACGGTGCATCGGGAAATCCGCACCAGCCGACGCATCCGGGCGGTGTACGATTTCCTCACGCAGGCCGTCCCCGAGGCGCTCTGACCCAAAAAGGAGGAGCCATGCACCCCAACCAGCAGCGGATCGAGACCTTCTACAGCGCGTTCGCCCGGCTCGACGCCGACACCATGGCGCAGTGCTATGCGCAGGACGCCAGCTTCGAGGACGAAGTGTTCTCGCTGCGCGGCCGGCGCGAGGTGGCCGGCATGTGGCGCATGCTGTGTGAGGCGACGCAAGCCAAGGGCGCGGACGTCTGGAAGCTGACATACCGCGACGTACAGGCCGACAACGGTGCCGGCCGCGCCCATTGGGACGCGCACTACCGCTTCAGCAGCACCGGGCGCATCGTCGACAACAGCATCGACGCGGTCTTCAGCTTCAACCCGCAGGGCGAGATCGCCACGCACAGGGACAGCTTCGATTTCTGGAGCTGGTCGCGCCAGGCGCTGGGTGCGCCGGGCTACCTGCTCGGATGGACACCGCAGTTGCGCGGCAAGGTGCAGGCGCAGGCCGGCGCGAACCTGCGCAAGTTCCTGGCCAAGGAGACTCAATGACGTGGTTCGAGGGATTCACTCGCGACAACTTCGCGGTCAACGGCACCAGGATCACTGCCCGCTACGGCGGCACGGAAGGCAAGCCAGCCCTGTTGCTGCTGCACGGATTCCCGCAGACCCATGCGATCTGGCACCGCGTCGCGCAGCAGCTCAAGGACGACTTCTTCCTCGTGATGCCCGACCTGCGCGGCTACGGCGATTCGCAGAAGCCCGCCGCCGCCGCCGACCACGCCAACTACAGCAAGCGGGTGATGGCGCAGGACATGGTGGAACTGATGCGCGATCTCGGCCACGAGCGCTTCTTCCTGTGCGGCCATGACCGGGGTGGACGCGTCGCCCATCGCCTGGCGCTGGACCATCCGGACCGCGTGGAGAAGCTGTGCGTCCTGGACATCGCGCCGACGCTGGACATGTACGCAGCGACCGACATGGCGTTCGCACGCTTCTATTTCCACTGGTTCCTGCTGATCCAGCCGTCGCCGCTGCCGGAAATGATGATCGGCCCGAACGCAAAGTCCTGGCTGCATTTCGCGCTGGGCAGCCTGGGCGGCGACGGGCTGGGCTACATCGAAGCGCAGGCGCTGGCCGAATACGAGCGCTGCTTTTGCCGCGCCGAATCCATCCACGCGGCCTGCGAGGACTACCGCGCCAGCGCCGGCATCGACCTGGAGCACGACCGCGAGAGCCGCGCGCAGGGCGAGAAGATCCGCTGCGACCTGCTGGTCCTGTGCGGCGAGAACGGCGTGGTGCAGCGCCTGTTCGATCCGCTGGCGCTTTGGCAGGCGCAATGCAGCGGGCGCGTGGAGGCGCGCGCCGTGCCAGCCGGCCACTTCATTCCCGAACAGTTGCACGAACTCACCGCGCAGGCCTTGCGGGGGCATTTCAATTGAGCGCCCCGGGCAGGCGCACCTTCGCCAAGGTCCTGAGCACCTGCGAGCGCTATGCGACGCTGGCGCTGTGCGTGCTGGGCCTGCTGGCGTCCCTGGCGTGGTGGCTGCATGGGCGCGGCGGCCCGTTCATGCCGCTGGTGTTCGCCGTGCTGGTCGGCATTGGCATTCGCGACCTGAGGCAGACGCGGCACGCGATCCTGCGCAACTACCCGGTGATCGGCCACCTGCGCTTCCTGTTCGAGTACTTCCGGCCGGAGATCCGCCAGTATTTCATCGAAGGCGACACCGAAGCGGCGCCGTTCTCGCGCGCCCAGCGCTCGCTGGTCTACCAGCGGGCCAAGGGCGCGCCGGACAACCGGCCCTTCGGCACCCAGCTCGATGTCAGCAAGAACGGCTACGAGTGGGTGAACCACTCGATGATGCCGACCCACCTCGCGTCCTCGGACTTCCGCATCACCATCGGCGCGGAGCGCGCCCAGCCCTACCACGCCAGCATCTTCAATATCTCGGCGATGAGCTTCGGCTCGCTCTCGGGCAACGCCATCATGGCGTTGAACCAGGGCGCCAAGCTCGGGCACTTCGCGCACGACACCGGCGAGGGTTCGATCTCCTCGTACCACCGGGTCCACGGCGGCGACCTGATCTGGGAGATCGGCTCGGGCTACTTCGGCTGCCGCGACGACGACGGCAGGTTCTCGCCGGAACGCTTCGCCACCAATGCCCGCGAGCCGCAGGTGAAGATGATCGAGATCAAGCTGAGCCAGGGCGCCAAGCCAGGGCACGGCGGCATCCTGCCGGCCGCCAAGGTGACGCAGGAAATCGCCAACGCGCGCGGCGTTCCGCCGTGGGTCGACTGCATCTCGCCCTCGGGCCACAGCGCCTTCAGCACGCCGATCGAGATGATGCAGTTCATCGTCAAGCTGCGCGAGCTCTCGGGCGACAAGCCGGTCGGCTTCAAGTTCTGCGTCGGCCATCCCTGGGAATGGTTCGGGCTGGTGAAGGCGATGCTCGCCACCGGCGTCACGCCGGACTTCATCGTGGTGGACGGCGCCGAAGGCGGCACCGGCGCCGCGCCGGTGGAGTTCAGCGACCACGTCGGCGCGCCGCTGCAGGAAGGGCTGCTGCTGGTGCACAACACGCTGATCGGAGCCGGCCTGCGCGATCGCATCAAGATCGGTTGCGCAGGCAAGGTGATCACCGCCTTCGACATCGTGCGGATGATGGCGCTGGGCGGCGACTGGTGCAACGCCGGGCGAGGTTTCATGATGGCGCTGGGCTGCATCCAGGCCCAGACCTGCCACACGGGCTTCTGCCCGACCGGCGTCACCACGCAGGATCCGATCCGCGAGCGGGCACTGGTGGTGCCGGACAAGGGCCAGCGCGTCTTCAACTTCCACCGCAGCACGCTGATCGCGCTCAAGGACCTGGTGCAGGCCGCGGGGCTGCAGCATCCGCAGGACATCACCGCCCACCACATCGTGCGCCGCATCTCGGACACGGAGGTGCGCCAGTTGTCGAATCTGATCCTGCGGGTCGAACCCGGCATGCTGCTCAAGGGCGACCTGGAGAACCAGCACAACGTGTTCAAGCTGTACTGGCCCATCGCCAGCGCCGAGCGCTTCGCGCTGGCGTAGACCCGTCACCCAGGGGAAAGGCTGTCATCCCGGGCTTGACCCGGGATCCATGCCTTCTGGATGCCGGATCAAGTCCGGCATGACAGCGCTGGCGTGGACATCGAGCCGTTCCAGCCGCTTCTTCAGCGCAAGCACCGCGCGGTCCTTGCTCAGGAGCGTGGCGCCGTGGGCGACGGCGAGGTCGATGAACTTCTGGTCGTCGGGATCCTTGCAGGTCACCGGGGCCTTCACGGCGACATCGACACGCTCGCTGTGGCGGTCGAACGCGGCCAGCACGTCGCCGGCAGCGAGTTCGTAATAGGCCAGCTTGGGCACGATCTGGGCGTAAGCCAGCACGCGTTCGAGTTCGTCGCGCATGGCCTGCGTCGCCAGCCAGCGCAGGCCGCCGCCTTCGAGCGCCGCGCGCACCGGCCTGGCCGCTTCGTCGGCAAAGACGAACATGTCCAGGACGATGTTGGTATCAAGAACCAGTGGCTGCTGGCTTGGCACGGGCCGATCCCCTGACCATGTCGAACTTGAAGAGGCGGCACTCGATGGGGCCGTTCCACATCGGCACGCGGCGGCTTTCCTTGAGCCGCATCTTCGACGGCAGCTTGAGGTCGGGCGTCAGCACCCAGGCGGTCCAGCCGCTGTAGTTCTTCTTCCAGTGCGCCGCCAGCTGCGGGAAGAAATCGCCGCCGTCTTCGGTCTGCGCGCTTTCGCGTGCACCGAAGCGCGCGACGTCTTCGCTGGCTTCGCCGGCCACGCCAGCCACCGCGATGCGCTCGCCGTATGGCGGGTTGAGCAGCATCACGCCCGGCGTGTCGACGGGGGGCATCCGCTGCAGCGCATCGCCGCCGCGGAACTGGACGATCTCGCCGACGCCGGCACGTTCGGCATTGCGCTGCGCGAAGTCCACCATCCGGTGGGCGACGTCGCTGCCGAAGATGCCCGGGTTGTTCAACACGCGCGCCGCCTCCGCTTCCTGCTTCAACCCATTCCACACGTGGGGCTGGTGCGGCAGGAGCTTCTCGAAACCGAAGCGGCGAAAGCTCCCCGGCGCGATCTTGCAGACCATCTGCGCCGCCTCGATCGCGATCGTGCCGCTGCCGCAGCAGGGGTCATACAGCGGCGTCGTGCCATCCCAGCCGCTGGCCGCGATCATCGCTGCCGCCAGCGTCTCCTTCAGCGGCGCCTCGCCCTTGTCCTCGCGCCAGCCGCGCTTGAACAGCGGCTCACCCGAGGTGTCGATGTACAGCGTCGCGCTGTCGGTGGTGAGGTGGCCGTAGATCCGGACGTCGGGCCAGGTGGTGTCGACGCTGGGCCGCTCGCCACCCTTGTTGCGGAAGCGGTCCGCCACCGCGTCCTTGATCTTCAGCGCCGCGAAGTTCAGGCTCTTGAGCGGGCTGTGCTGCGCCGTCATCTCGATCTTGAAGGTCTGCTTCGTGGTGAACCAGATCTCCCACGCAACGGCGCTCGCCGCGGCATAGAGATCGTTCTCGTTGCGGTACATGGTGTGCGACAGCTGCACCAGCACCCGCTGCGCCAGCCGGCTGTGCAGGTTCAGCTGCAGCGCCTCGCGCCACGAAGCGCGCAGTTCGACGCCGCCGCGCCCCACCAGCAGGTCGTCGCCCTTCAGGCCGGTGATGCGGTGCACCTCGTCGGCCAGGAAGCCCTCGACACCGGCGGCGCAGGGCAGGAACAGTTGCAACTGGTTCACAGTGTCTTTCGCAGGTTCGCGGGGGCGATGCGCAGCGCCTCGCGGTACTTGGCCACCGTCCGCCGCGCGCACTCGATGCCCTGCTCCTTGAGCATGTCGGAAATCTGGCTGTCGGACAACGGCTTCTTCAGGTTTTCCGAAGCCACGAACTGCTTGATCAGCGCCCGCACGGCCGTGCTCGACGCATTGCCGCCGGTCTCCGTTCCCAGCGCCGAGCCGAAGAAGTACTTGAGTTCGAAGGTGCCGTAGGGCGTCGACATGTACTTGGCGGTCGTCACGCGGCTGATCGTGGACTCGTGCAGCCCGAGTTCGTCTGCGATCTCGCGAAGCACCAGCGGCCGCATGGCGAGCTCGCCGTGGACGAAGAAGCTCTTCTGCCGCTCGACGATCGCGTTGGACACGCGCAGGATGGTGTCGAAGCGCTGCTGGATGTTCTTGATGAACCAGCGCGCCTCCTGCAGGCGCTGCTGCAACGCCTGGTGGCCCTCGCCCTTGTGCGACTTGAGCGCGCCGGCATAGATGTCGTGCACCCGCAGCCGCGGCATCACGTCGGGATTGAGCTGCACGCGGAACTTGGGCTGGCCGCCGCGCGCGATCCGCGTCACCAGGACGTCCGGCACGACGATGTTGCGCTCGACGTCGATGAAGCGCCGGCCCGGCTTGGGCTCGAGCCGCGTGATCAGACCGATCGCCGCCTTGATCCTCAGCTCGCTCTCGCCGCACAGCTGCGCCAGCCGCTTGACGTCGCGCCGCGCGAGCAGGTCGATCGACTGCTTGCAGATCGCCAGCGCCGCGTGGCAGGGATGGTCCTCGTCGACGCCGCCTGCTTGCACCGCGCGCAGCTGCAACGACAGGCACTCGGCCAGGGTGCGGGCGCCGACACCGATCGGCTCCAGGTGGTGCAGCAGGCCCAGCGCCACGGTGAAGCGGTGCACCAGTTCGTCGATCTGCTCGAGGTCTTCACCCGCGAGGCCGCGCGCCAGGTCCTCGAAGCTGTCCTCGAGATAGCCGTCGTCGTTGAGCGACTCGATCAGGAACCGCAATGCGGCGCTGTCCTCGGCGGACAGGCGCAGCGACAGCGCCTGCCGGTGCAGGTGGCTTTGCAGCGACTCCTGGCCGCGCGCCAGTTCGGTCGCATCCATCTGGTCGTCGCCGCTGAGGTTGTTCTTGCTGGCCTGCGCCTCGCCGCCCCATTCGCCGTCGTCCGGCACGACCTCGGTGCTGCCGTCGCCGTCCCAGTCGGGCGCGTCGGTTTCCGTGGCGCCGGCCGGTTCGCTCTCGCTGGTGGAGGTGGATGCGGTGCTGTCGGCGGGGGCGGTGGGGGCACTGAAATCGGACGCGAACTCCGCGTCATGCTCGTCTTCGCGCGCCGGGGCGTCGGCCTTGTCCAGCCCGAATTCCTCGCGCGGTGCTTCTTCCTGCACCACCTCGAGGAAAGGGTTGTCGTCCAGCATCTGCTCGACTTCCTGCGACAGCTCCAGCGTCGACAGCTGCAGGAGGCGGATCGACTGCTGCAGCTGGGGCGTCAGCGCCAGGTGCTGGGAAACGCGAAGCGAAAGGCCCTGCTTCATCTACATGCGGAAGTGTTCGCCCAGGTACACGCGCCGGACATCGGCGTTGTTGACGATCTCCGACGGTGTTCCCTGCGCCAGCACCGTGCCGTCGCTGATGATGTAGGCGTGGTCGCAGATGCCCAGCGTCTCGCGCACGTTGTGGTCCGTGATCAGCACGCCGATGCCGCGCGACTTGAGGTAGCCGATGATGCGCTGGATCTCGATGACGGCGATCGGGTCGATGCCGGCGAAGGGCTCGTCCAGCAGGATGAAGCGCGGCTGCGTCGCCAGCGCCCGCGCGATCTCCACCCGGCGCCGCTCGCCGCCGGACAGCGCCAGGGCCGGCGAGTCGCGCAGGTGGTCGACGCGCAGCTCCTGCAGCAGCGAGGTCAGGCGCCGTTCGATCTCGTCGCGCGCCAGGGGCTTGCCGTGTTCGTCGCGCTGCAGCTCCAGCACCGCCCGCACGTTTTCCTCGACGTTCAGCTTGCGGAAGATCGACGCTTCCTGCGGCAGGTAAGACAGGCCCAGGCGCGAGCGGCGGTGGATCGGCATGTGTTCCACCGACTTGCCGTCGATCGAGATCGCGCCGGCGTCGGCCCGCACCAGGCCGACGATCATGTAGAAGGAGGTGGTCTTGCCGGCGCCGTTGGGACCGAGCAGCCCCACCACTTCGCCCTTCACCACGGACAGCGAGACGTCCTTGACGACCTTGCGGTTGCCGTAGGTCTTCTGCAGGTGGCGCGCTTCCAGCCGGCTGGGAGAGGAGTTCGGGTCGACGTTGACCGGCGCCGGGGCCACGGCGATGTCGGTCACTTCTTCTCCCCGCCGATGGTGGTGCTCTGGCGCAGCTGCGCCGGCGGGGTCGGCGCCGCCGGGGCCGCCGAAGCAGCGGGCCGCGGCGCCAGCACGGCGCGCACACGGCCGCCAGGGGTTCCGGGAACCGCGCTCGGGCTGCCCGGACCGCCGTCGACGGTGAACACGTCGGTGCTGTTGTCGTAGGTGATCAGGCTGCCGGTGATCTCGTCGGCGACCGTCGCGCCGCGCAGGCGGCGCAGTTCGGCGCTCTTGATGAACTTCACCCTGTCGGCCTTGCCGTCGTATTCGATCGAATCGGCCTCGCCCTCGATGAACTCGTCCAGGCCTTCGCGCTTCTGCTTGAAATAGGCCAGCTTGCCCGGCGCGGAGGTCACGACCCCGTACTGGTAGCCCTCCGGATCCTGGCGCACGTTGACCTTGGCGCCCCGGATCAGGATCGTGCCCTTGGTGATGACGACGTTGCCGTTGAAGAAGCTGGTCTGGTTGACGTCGTCATAGCGCAGCGAGTCGGCCTCGACGTTCATCGGCTTGTTCTGGTCGGCCTTTTCCGCCAGGGCGGGCGCGCAGGCCAGAAGGCCGAGCAGCCCGGACAGCAGAAGGGAAAAAGGATGTTTCATGTAGGGCACGAATCTTGCTGTCATTGTACCGGTCCAAGCCGGACAGCCCAGAAAAAAGCCCGCCGGGGCGGGCTGTTTCGGGGCCGGTCCAGGAGGCCTCAGCGGCCCTTGCGCAGTTCCGCCACCAGGTATTCCGTGACCTGCAGCGCGCGGTCCATGTTGCCGGCCATCGTGCCGTCGGTATAGAAGCGGCCGGCGATGCCGATGGCGGGAACGCCCTCCACCTTGTACGCATCCTGCAGCTGGGTGGCCCGGCGCGCCTTGGTCTGCACCGAGAAGGAGTTGTAGGTCTCGACGAACTTGGCCCGGTCCAGTCCGTTCTTCTCGGCCCAGGCCAGGATCGGCGCTTCCTTGTCGATCATCAGCTTGTCGACGTGGATGGTGTTAAACACCTTGCCGTGCAGTTCGTCCAGCTTGCCCATGGCTTCCAGCGTGTAGTACAGGCGCTGCTGCGGCACGAAATCGTCGCGGAAGGCGACCGGCACCCTGCGCATCGACACGTCGGCCGGCAGCTTCTTGATCCAGTTCACCAGCTTGGGCTCGAAGGCATAGCAGTGCGGGCAGCTGTACCAGAAGAATTCGACGACCTCGATCTTGCCGGCCGGCGCCTCCACCGGCACCCGCTTGTCCAGCGTCCGGTATTCGATGTCTTCGGGCTTGCGCGCCTGTGCAAGCACGGATCCCGGAAGTCCCAGGGAGGCAAGGGCAACGGTGCAGGCCGCGGCCACGGAAAACTCGCGTCGATTCATGTCGGTTTCACTCCTGAAAACATTCTGAGCGCAACAGCCGCCGGTGGTTCCGCCGTCCGGCGTGCGAGGCCTACCGCTGGACCCGGACCAAGGCGGTTTCCACGCCGCTGGCCTCGAGCTTTTC
>Ga0075365_10001208_pt1 | contig 11410 bp, 11 predicted proteins | sample EndMetdeltDD1765_FD_71387 | JGI IMG/M metagenome (GOLD analysis project Ga0075365, IMG submission 71387) | Populus endosphere microbial communities from Tennessee, USA - Endosphere MetaG P. deltoides DD176-5 | ecosystem: Host-associated > Plants > Roots > Endosphere | place: USA: Tennessee... | reverse complement strand
CAGCTCGCCGGCACGCTGTCGGGTGGCGAGCAGCAGATGGTGGCAGTGGGGCGCGGCCTCGCCTCGTCACCGAAACTCCTGATGCTCGATGAGCCCTCCATGGGCCTGGCGCCGACCATCGCCGACTTCATCTTCGAGAAGCTGCTGGAGATCCGGCGGGACACTCGCCTCACCATCCTGCTCGTGGAGCAACGCGTCGCCGAGGCGCTGGAATCGGCCGATCACGGGTACGTACTGGAGGCGGGGCGCGTTGTACTCGAGGGCAATAACGAAAGCCTGCGTGCCAACGACCGAGTGCGTCGGGCGTATTTGGGAATGTAGCAGCCAACACAACCGATCCCGGTGACACGCGGACGAAAAACGAAAGTGGAAGGGAAGGAGAAAGCAAATGTCGAAACGATCATTCCTGAAGTTGCTGGCTGGCGGCGCGATGCTGCCGGCAGCGATGATGTTCGCCGGCGCACCTGCGCAGGCGCAGAATCCGGCCGAGGTGAAAGTCGGCCTGCTGGTGCCTCTGTCGGGCATCTATGCACGGCCCGGCGCGGTCATGCGCATGGGCGCTGAGATGGCCATCGAGCGCATCAACGCCCAGGGCGGCGTCAAGGCGCTGGGCGGCGCCAAGCTCAAACTCGTGCTGCTCGACTCCGGCGACACCACCGAGAAGGCCAAGAACGCCGCGCAGCGCATGGTGGCGCAGGAGACCGACCTGGTTGCCGCGTCAGGCTCTTACCTCAGCTCGTTCACGCTCGCCGTCACCGAGGTGACCGAGCGCGCTAATCTGCCGATGCTGACCCTGTCCTACTCGGATTTGATCACCTCGCGCGGCTTCAAATACGTGTTCCAGACTTCGGCGACGGCGGCATCGCAGGCCGAGCAGTCGCTGCCTGTGATCGTCAAGATCGCGGAAGCCGCTACCGGGACCAGGCCCAAGACTGTCGCGATCATCACCGACAACACGGGTGCGTCGGTGGCTTCGGTCAAGCCGATGAAGGAGCGCCTTCTGAAGGAACTCGGCATCGAGCTGGTGGTGGACGAGATTTTCACACCGCCTCTGTCCGATGCGACGCCGCTGGTCCAGAAGGTCCGCGCCGCGCGGCCCGATCTTCTGTTCTTCCTGCCGACGGTCATCTCGGACGCCAAGCTGGTCATGGAGAAGATGAACGAGTTCGGCATGGGCCAGGGCAAGGTGCCGGTCATCTCGTTCGGCATCGCCATTGCCGAGCCGGACATGCTGCGCACCATGACGCCTGAGCTTCTACAGGGCGTGATGAGCGCGGTGGGCAGCTGGGGCTCCAAGGGTCATGAGGAGCTGATGGCGGAGCTGAAGACGAAATACAACGAGCCCTGGATGACGCAGAATGCCATCTCCACCTACGCCGACATGTGGGTGATCAAAGAAGCGCTCGAGATGGCCAAGAAGGCGGACCGTGAAGCCGTGGCCCAGGCGCTGCGTACCATGGACGGCGGTCCCTCCAAGTTCTATCCGGGCGGCCTGATCAAGTTCGACGACAAGGGTCGTCGTGTGGATGCCGGGCTCACCATCATACAGTGGCAGTCGGGCGTGCCGGTGACGGTGTTCCCCGACAATCTCGCTCTCGCCAAGGCCATCTGGCCGAAGAAGTAGCTTCAGGGATCGGGTTTCAGGGGGCAGGTTCGGAGAATTTGCCCTCTGAAACTTGGAACCTGAAACCTTGGCAACGGAGAGGATGTAATGGACAAGCAGACGTACGAGCGTGGCCTGGAAATACGCAAATCAGTGCTCGGCAAGGAGTTCGTCGAGAAGTCGATCGCGTCCGCCGATGACTTCAACCGCCCGCTGCAAGAGCTGGTCACCGAGTACTGCTGGGGCGCGGTGTGGGGGCGCGACGGCCTGGACAAGAAGACCCGCAGCATCATCAATCTGGCGATGATCAGCGCCCTCAACCGGCCGCACGAGCTGAAGATGCACGTGAAGGGTGCGTTGCGGAACGGCCTGACGCGCGACGAGATCCGCGAGGTCCTGCTGCAGGTCGGCATTTACTGCGGCGTGCCGGCCGCGGTGGACTCCTTCCGTGTCGCCCGCGAGGCGCTGAACGAGTTCGATCAGGGCAAATGATGTGCGCGGCCCGCCGCGTGCATCCTACCAGCGGTTGAGCGGCAGTACGACCAGCTGCGCGATCTGGACGCTGCGCGGCTGGCTCAGCGCGAACAATATGCAGCGCGCAACGTCCGCCGGATCGAGGGCCATCTTGTAGGCGTCGAAGTAGGCCTTCTCCTTGGCGGTGTCTCCGCGATAGCGCGTGCGAATGATGTTGGTGCGCGTGAGGCCTGGCAGGATCTCTGTCACCCGGATGCCGGTCTCGGCCAGCTCGCCGCGCAGCACGTCGGTGAACGCGCGCACGCCAGCCTTGCTCGTCGTGTAGGCCGCCATGTCCGGGACTATGCGGAGCGCACTAATGGAGCTCATGTTGACGATGTCGCCGGTGTCGCGCCGCACCATCTCGGGCAGCAGCGCCCGGGTAACGCGCATCAGGCCGATCAGGTTGGTCTCGATGATGCCAGACCAGTCGTCGGGTGATCCTTCATCGAAGCGGGTGCGGCCGCCGATGTCGTGCCCTGCGTTATTGATGAGAATGTCGACGGGCCGCCAATCGGCCGGCAGGCTCTCGACGATGCCGTCGACGGCGGTCTTGTCTGTGACATCGAACGGCAGCGCCATTGCAGCGTTGCCCATCTCTGCCGCCAACTCCCGGACGGCATCGGCATTACGGTCGGCGAGGATTACGCGATGGCCGGAGTTCAGAAGGGACTTGCTGATGGCGCGCCCCATGCCGCCTGCCGCGCCGGTAACCAGAGCGATGCGTGGTGTAGTGTCTGTCGTCATAGCGGCGTTTCCCCGTATGCGTTTGCCTCGCTGGCCCGAGGCTTCACGCAGTTTTGCCAGATGCGCCGTGTGTGTTCTGCCCCAACATTTGTGATATCAGTTATGACGGCTCCGGATTGATCGAGCTCTAACACGCATGGACATCAAAAAGCTGAAGGCGTTTTCGGTGGTCGCGGAGTTCGGCAGCTTCTCGCGCGCGGCTGCGGTGCTGGGCGTCGTCCAGCCGATGCTCAGCCGGCAGGTGCGCTCACTGGAAGAGGAGCTCGGCGTCCAGCTCGTACACCGCAACGGTCGTGGCATCGTCCTGACCGAGGCCGGCAGCCTGCTCAACGAGTATGCGAAGGGCATTCTCGCCACCCTGGCCCGCGCCGAGTCCGAGGTCGGTGCGCTGCGCGCCAGCCCGCGCGGCAACGTGGTGATCGGCATGCCACCGTCGATGGGCTCGGTGTTGACAGTGCCGTTGATCCAGAGGTTCCGCAGCGAGCATCCTTCCATCAACATGCGCGTGATCGAAGGCTTCAGTGGCTATCTGCTGGAGTGGTTGCTGACCGGGAAGATTGATGTAGCGGTGCTCTACAACGCTCCGCGCACCAAGAGCCTGCTGTCGGAGCCGTTGCTGGAGGAGGAGCTGTTCCTGATCGGTGCGGCCAATGACCCATCTGCGCTGCCGCCCGGCCCGATCAAGGCCAAGCGGTTGGCCGAGCTGCCGCTGATCCTGCCGAGCCGTCCGCATGGCTTACGGCTGTTGATCGATCAGGTGCTGAGCGGCGCCGGCATCTCCGCCAACGTCGAGCTGGAGGTCGACGCGCTGCCGGCCACCATCAAGCTGGCGGAGAAGAGAGTCGGGTACACGATCCATTCCTATTCGCTGGCACATGACCTGATCGAGGAAGGCCGCATCCAGTGCTGGCCCATTGTCGAGCCTCGCCTCACGCGGCAGCTCATCATGGCCACCTCCAGCCAGCGGCCAACCACCACTGCAACGCGCGCGCTGACCAACATGGTGCGAAGCCAAGTGCGAGAGCTCGCGCGTCAGGGCCTTTGGCGCCCACGTGCGGTCCCCCGAAAGACGCAGACGTCACCCGCCCCCGATTCGGTCGCTCAGTAGGGCCTCATGGACCATCTGCTCGCGTCGCAAGGGCGAACGTAGAGGCCCCTCCCTATACGGGCATGATGCCGGGGCCGCGTACGCAGGGCCGTGGCCCAGTTCACGACCATTGCATGACGGGGTGCGTAGCTATTAATGCGCACCCACGATGATAGCGGTGAATAGCGTGCGGCAAACGCTCATTTTTGCGGACCGAATCGCATTGATTGGATGCCTTTCCAAGTTGTCCCGGAGAGGTACCGATGAATACCGTTATCGACAGAACAATCTTCTCGAATATTACGATTGAGCACGAGCCACGCAGCTTGTTGGGTCGCGTGATTCTGAAAGCCGAGGCCTGCGTACGGGAGCGCGGGGTAACACTTTCATTCGCAACGATGCAGGACTTCGTCGAGACGAACGCTCGGAACCGTGCCACCTGGGGCGCAATTTTTCGGGGCTTTGATCCTGAGCTGAACGATCTCGACGATGCAAATTCGTTTTGTCTCGTTGGCCGCAACAGCAAGGGCGAGGTGGTGGCCACTCAGGCGGGCCGCTTGTACGACTGGACGGATTCGAGCTGCTATGAGGAAATGCGCTCTCTTCGGTTGCTCTATCGCGATCCGCTTGCGCAGAAGCTGCCACGCGAGCGGTGCGAGGTCACTGCGCTTGCCGCTCGAGGCATCAGGGGGCGCGTGTTCTATTCCGGCGGGGCCTGGTACCGTCCCGACTATCGCGGCCTGGGTTTGGTGTCGTTCCTGCCCCGCCTGGCACGAGCTCTAGCCCACGCTAAATGGGACGTCAGCTGCACGATCACGCTGATGGTCGAGAAGAACGTCAACAAGGGCGTGTTCCCGAGGAATGGGTATCGCAACATCGAGTGGGACGTGGACTTCATAGATTCGCGCGAGGGAAGCATCAACTTTGCGCTGCTTTGGATGAAGCGGGACGAGACGCTCAAGGACCTGAAACTGCTGCTAGAAGGAGTCGGCGAGGAGGCGCTTCTCGGCAAGCGCGCCGCTAACGCCTAGCAGGATCTTGCGTCCGCAAGGAGTCCGGCAGGGCAGAATCATCCGCGAGTACTTTCGCTCCACCCTGCCGGCTCGTGGCCAGTTGATGTATGCGCGAAGATGGTCGTAGCGAGGCTGCTGGCTCTCCACGACGGTGGAGTAAAACTGCGCGGCCCATTCCGCATAGTCCTTGTCTGCAATGTCTTCGAGTCGGGAGCCGCCGAGTGCGCGACGAGCCGGCTCGTCCGGAATATGCAACCCGCTACCGGCGCGGGGGATGTTGAAGCCCCCCTCCGCGCGCGGCTCGAACTGGACGTAGCGGTCCGCGGCGAACTGCTTGAGCAGCGGCAGATAGATGGAGTCCACGAAGGTGCCGGAGGTCTCCCGCCAAAGCTCGAACAGCACTCCCAGCGCGGAGCGCCCTGAAAGCGCAGAAAGTTTGCCAGCTCGCGCCGCATACAGCGGCCTCCAGCTGAGGCGATGCTCCTGGTCGAGCAACGCCTCGATGCGCAGCAATGCGGCGCGAGGTGATGCGAATATTTCGTAGCGTTGACCCTCGCCGTTCAGGGCGAATGTCAGACCGATGCGCGTGCAGGACCTGACAGAGAGCCAGTAATAGAGCGCGCCTATCGCAGCCTTGGAAACCGACTTGGGGTTGAAGCGGATAATCGCGTTGTTGCCGCGTGATGTGACACCGACGAAGCCGAGATTGTTGATGAGCGGCGCGGAAACGTCACCCTCTACACCGTTCAGATATAAAGACTTGCGCAGCTGCCAGGATTCGGCATCCCAAAGCTTACCTCGTTCATCGATTAGGATGCTTTGCTGTGCAGGCATGGGACTCGATACGTCGGCTACTCGACCTTGCGCTCTCGCACGAGCGCCTGTGCCAGCATAAGTAGATACTGCTGCGCCTGCCATTCCAATTTCTGGAAATCCGCGACGAGCGCCGCGGCGCGATCTGCTGGCGTGGCAACAGTCAATACAGCCGTGGGTTCTTCCGGCTCCGCCGTTGGGCTCTCCAATGGCAGGTCCTGAAAGAAATAGAACAGCGGCACTTTGAAGAGCTCCGCGACCTCGGCAAGCATTGTTGCCGGAAGCTGCGCCTCTCCCTGCTCGTATTGCTCATAGGTATCTGCCGAGACGCCCACGTGAGCCGCCACGGCCGATGCGGTCAGGCCAACTTGCAGCCGCCGGTTTTGCAGCCGAACCCCCATATGAAGCGACAGCCCCTGTGGGCGAGCGCCGCTCTGACTCTTATTCGGTGTCCTTGCCAAGCAATGTGCCTTCTAGTGAAAGTAGCTCATCCAATGGTGGCGACGTAATACCCGTTAGCAGGATGGCAAAATCCTAGCCGCCATTCTAGCGGAAGCCCGTTGAGCTCGAACACCACACGGTCGAAAATGAGCAACGGTGCTCCGTGCGCAACATTTAGGTCCCTGCTGAGTGCGGCGTCGGCTACGCCCGCAGAAATGCGCTCGGTGGCGTTGCCTGTGAGGAGACCGTACTGCTGCGCGAGTGAGACGATGTCCAGAGCGGCGTCCTTCTCTCTCTCAAGATCAGCAAATGTCTTCGCCGGCACCGAAACCTCGTCAATCATGAACAGCCGGCCTTCATGAGCATACGTTCGACGATAGCGATAAACCTTGGCCGACGGCTCTAGCGCAAGATGGCGCAGTTCTTGATCGTTCGCAGTGGCTTCGCTGATGGCACCCACAACCACCTCAGCCACGATTGGCCGGCCGTCGGGACCTCGCAACTTGCTGTAACGCAGAGCAAATTCAGCCGAGTTTTGGTCATTTACGAACGTGCCTCTTCCCTGTCGGCGGGTGAGAACGCGCTCTGCTTCGAGAAGATCGAGCGCCTTGCGCATCGTGCCGGCGCTGACGCCAAACTCTCTCGCCAATTCTCCTTCGTTGGGGATTATGCTGCCAGCCTTCCACTCGCCAGCCGCAACCCGCGCCAGGAGTGCGTCGCGCAGCTGCATATAAAGAGGGCGTATTGAAAAGCGATTTGCAGCCATCGCCGCCTACTCTCGGACCCTTTAGGGCCCACAAGTCTACGCAACTCGCGTGAGCTTGTGGAGCGAAAACGCTATGGGCGCAGACGTTGGTCGAGAGGAGTTGCCGATGCGGCTCCGTCAGCTTCCGGAGTTGCACCCAGGCGGCGCGATAGTCCGCGCAACGCCGCTTAGTGGCAAGCGGGCACACCGACACGCGCATCTCGGGGCTGCCGTGTCCGCCAGCCACTCGGCGTCGCGATCAATCGTATGGAGCCTTCCTCTTAGGCAGGCCTTGCGCTAAATACCTTTAGTGCATCGTTTTACGCTTGCTGATGAGCTCGTTGTACGACGATTGTTGGTCCGGCATCTGCCCCGCATTCTCGCTCGGCCTGCTGAAGTGACCGGGCTTCAATAGAGGTGCACAGAGGTGAGCACGATCCAGGACGTTGCTCGATTGGCGGGCGTATCCAACAGCACGGTCTCCAACGTCCTCAACCGCCGCACCGATCGTATGGCAAAGGGAACGCTGGCGCGTGTGGAGGCGGCCATTGCCCAGCTTGGCTTCCGGCCCAGCCATGCGGCCCGCTTCCTCAAGACCGGGCATGCTCCCCTCATCGGCTTTCTGGTGCCCTCGATCGCCAACCCCAGCTACGGAGTTTTGGCGCGGGAGGTCGAGATTGCCGCACAGGAGCGCTACGGCTACCGCGTCTTGCTCGGCAATACGTGCCGCAGCCGGGACAAGGAAGCCGAATTTCTCGACGATCTGCTGTCGCACGGCGCGCGCGGGGCAATCGTGATCTCGTCCCTGCCGGACGAAAGCCATTTCGAGGCGGCGGCAGAGCGTGGGCTTGTCGCGGTGAGCTACGACCGTCAGGCGACCCCGGGAAGCTCAAGCGTGGTCGATCACGTATCGGTCGACAACTTTGCCTCCGGCCGTATCGCGGCCCGGCACCTGATCGAGAACGGCCATCGGCGCATCGCCTTCCTGACCTCGTCGGGGCGCACGCTGAGCCGCGTCGCAAAGTCGGAGGGCTTTCTTGCCGCTGCTCGTGAGGCTGGCGTCGTGGACGGTTGCGTGGTGGAGGGTGCCGCTCAATCGGCGTTCGGCGACGGCGAAATGACCGAGCTGGGTTGGGCGCTCGGGCGGAAATTGGCGCGCGAGTCGAACCGGCCGACCGGGTTGGCCGCCGTCAACGACATGTTCGCTATCGGCGTGATCGCTGGGTTGCGTGAGCATGGCCTGTCGGTGCCGGCTGATGTCTCAGTGATCGGCAGCGACGACTTGTTCCTGGCGCCGCGATTGAACCCACCGCTTACGTCGGTGCGGCTGCCCTTCGCGGAAATGGCGCGGCGCATGGTGGAGCGGGTCGTTGCCCGCATCAGCGATCCGGGGATACCGGCGCACGAATTCCTGTTTCAGCCTACGCTAGTGTCGCGGCAGTCCGTTGCCCGCCCACCATCGACTACGCAAAAACGTCCTGCCGCAACAAGGATGCGAGCGCCATGATGCACAAGAAGACGAGTAGCACGCTCAGAAGCGCCCGATGGTTCGCGCCGGACGATCTGAGGGGTTTCGGCCACCGCTCGCGCATGATGCAGATGGGCTACGCGCCGAAGGACTGGGTCGGTCGTCCGGTGATCGCCATTCTCAACACGTGGTCAGACATCAACCCGTGTCATGCCCACTTCAAGCATCGCGTCGATGACGTGAAGCGCGGCGTTTTGCAGGCGGGGGGCTTCCCGATCGAGCTCCCGGCTATTTCTCTGGCGGAGAACTTCGTCAAGCCGACGACGATGCTGTATCGCAATCTGCTCGCCATGGATGTGGAGGAGTTGATCAGGTCGCATCCGGTGGACGGCGTCGTGCTGATGGGTGGCTGCGACAAGACCACGCCGGGCCTGCTGATGGGCGCAACCAGCGCCGGTGTGCCGGCCATCTATCTTCCGGCCGGGCCGATGCTGCGCGGCAACTGGAAGGGCAAGGTGCTGGGCTCCGGTTCCGATGCCTGGAAATACTGGGACGAACGCCGCGCCGGGACCATCACCGACGCCGACTGGCTGAACATGGAAGCCGGCATCGCCCGCAGCTACGGCACTTGCATGACGATGGGCACCGCCAGCACGATGACGGCGATTGCGGAAGCGATCGGCATGACGCTGCCCGGCGCGTCTTCCATTCCCGCCGCCGATTCGAACCATATCCGCATGAGCGCCGAATGCGGACGCCGCATCGTCGAGATGGTCTGGGAGGACCTGACGCCGAGGCAGATCCTGACGCGCAATGCTTTCCTGAACGGGATTGCGGTGGCCATGGCCATGGGGTGCTCGACGAACGCGATCATTCATCTCATCGCCCAGGCGCGACGCGCCGGCCAGGACATTGGGCTCAACGACTTCGACGTAGCCAGCCGCGTGGTGCCGGTGCTGGCCAACGTGCGCCCGAGCGGCGACAAGTACCTGATGGAGGACTTCTTCTACGCGGGTGGCCTTCCCGCGCTGATGACGCGCATTCGCGATCACCTGCATCTGGATGAGATGACCGTTGCCGGCAAGAGTGTCGGCGAGAACATCCGCTCGGCCGAGGTCTACAACGACGATGTGATACGCCCCCTGGCCAAGCCGATCTATGCAGAAGGGGCGCTGGCGGTGCTGCGCGGCAACCTTGCGCCCGATGGATGCGTCATTAAGCCGAGCGCGTGCGACCCGCGGTTCCTCAAGCATTCTGGACCAGCCCTGGTGTTCGACGACTATCCGGCGATGAAGGCGGCCATCGACGACGAGGCTCTCGATGTCACGCCCGACCACGTGCTCGTGCTGCGCAATGCGGGGCCGCAAGGCGGACCGGGAATGCCGGAATGGGGCATGCTGCCGATCCCGCGCAAGTTGGTGCGGCAGGGCGTGCGCGACATGCTGCGGCTTTCCGATGCGCGGATGAGCGGCACCAGCTACGGAGCCTGCATTCTGCACGTCTCACCGGAAGCCTATATCGGGGGGCCACTCGCCCTCGTTCGGACCGGTGATCGGATTAGCTTGGACGTCGCCGCACGCACGATCAATCTCGATGTGCCGGCGGAAGAGTTGGCCCTCCGCCGGGCCGCATGGTCGGCCCCGGCCCCTCGTTTCGGACGCGGCTACGGCTGGATGTTCACGCGCCATATCCAGCAGGCACACGAGGGCTGTGACTTCGACTTCCTCGAGACTGGGTTCGGCGCTCCCATCGGGGAGCCGGCAATCTTCTGAACCATCGTTTTCCACAATTGCAGCGCGACCTCGATCCGCAAGCCTGGCGGATTTCCGACAACTCCTTGCTAACGTCGCCAGATAGGTGATTCGGGCGGGGGCCAATTCCATGCGAAGGATTTCGAAGACGCTGGCTGCGAACGTGGCCAGCGCAATGGTTGCTGTCGGAGTATTGGTTGCGTCGGCCGTAACGTCGATGTCGGAAGGACCGGCCGTATCGGATATCAACGCCAAGCTCTCGCTGTTCGGTGGCTCGGTCAACGACAGCACATCCGACAGTTTGGGCGGTCTTGCCGGCAGCTTTACGATGCCACTTGCCCACACGCTCGGCCTGCAGCTCGATGCCGGCTATGCGCGGATCGGCGACGGCAACTTCGGTAGCGGCGGAGCGCATCTGTTCTGGCGGGACCCGACCGTGGGTCTGTTCGGCGTCTACGCGGGATACGCGCATCTTGACCTGTCGGGCACCGACGTCGGCTTCGGCCGCACGGGCCTGGAGGCGCAGTACTTCACAAGGTCGCTGACCCTCGATCTGGCCGGTGGCGTGAAGTTCGGTGACATTGAGCAGGGCTACGGGCGCGCCCGCCTGCAGTTCTATCCGACCGACAATCTGATGCTGCGCGGCGGCTGGCTCTACGAAGGCGCCAACTTCGGTACGCTCGGCATCGAATATCAGTTCGCCTCCAGCAGGGATACGGGCGTCGCATTGTTTGCGGATACCAACCTCGGCAACAGCGATAGCTACAGCGTGGTCGCCGGTGTCAGGGTGATGTTCGGCCAGGACATGACACTGAAGGACCGGCACCGCAGACAGGACCCCGAGAGTTACACGGCCGTCGACATGCAATCGGGGCAGAAGGCGGCAACGCAGGGCGGCAGCTGTCCGTCGTTCCAGCCGGCATCGAAGCTCTGCACGACCGCCTCGGCTGCTCCGAGGTATTTGCCGAAGATCGGCTTTGCACCTCCAAGAGCCGTGTCGCTTGCAACTACCTGCGGGAGCAACATCAGGATTTGTCAGTGCGACCACGCTGGCTATACGCCCAGCAATCCCGGCCCGGCAGCCTGCGGGTGCGCAGCAGCATTCAACGCGTGCGCATAGAAGATAGCGCAGCGGGGGGGGCTGGCCGAAACAGCTCAGCCCCCCGCGATCTGCGGCAGGATGTGCACCTCGCTGTCGGGGCCGATCTCCTGGAACAGGGCGTCCTGGT
>Ga0075365_10001207_pt1 | contig 11410 bp, 8 predicted proteins | sample EndMetdeltDD1765_FD_71387 | JGI IMG/M metagenome (GOLD analysis project Ga0075365, IMG submission 71387) | Populus endosphere microbial communities from Tennessee, USA - Endosphere MetaG P. deltoides DD176-5 | ecosystem: Host-associated > Plants > Roots > Endosphere | place: USA: Tennessee... | reverse complement strand
GCAATCTGCAGTCGGCAATGCGGGCGGCCATTTTACTGGCGACCGTGATCGCGTCGGCGTGCGCGAACGGCCGCACGCCACTGCCTGAAGCGGCGCCGCAGGTTCCGCCGGCGTTCAAGGAATCGGCTGACTGGAAGGCGGGGCAGCCGGCCGACCAGCTCCGGCGCGGCGCGTGGTGGGAGATCTTCGGCGACGCGCAGCTCGACGCGCTCGAGGCGATGATCGACGTCTCGAACGACACCCTGCGCGGCGCGCAGGCGCGGTTCCTCCAGGCGCGCGCGGCGGTCCGCGTCACCAGGGCGTCGCGCTACCCGCAGATCACCACCACACCGCAGATCACGGCCGGCACGGCGTCGGGGAACCGCACCAACGCGACCGCGCACGAACGCGTGTCGGATTTCCTGCTGCCGGTCGACGTGTCGTACGAGGCGGACGTGTGGGGCCGCGTGCGGCTCGGCGTGGCGTCGGCGGCGGCGACGGCCGCGGCGAGCGCCGCGGATCTGGAGGCGGTGCGCCTGTCGCTGCACGCCGAGCTCGCGCTCGACTATTTCGAGCTGCGCGGGCTCGACGCCGAGCGGGTGATCCTCGACAACTCCGTCGCGGCCTTCCAGCGCGCGCTGGAGCTGACGCGAAACCGCTTCGCCGGCGGCATCGCCTCGCAGGCCGACGTCGCGCTGGCCGAAACGCAGCTCGAATCGACGCGCGCGCAGGCGGTCGGCCTCGGCGCGCGGCGGGCGGCGCTCGAGCACGCGATTGCCGTGCTCACCGGCAGGCCGCCGTCGGCCCTGCAGCTGCCCTCCTCGCCGCTCGCGACCCCGCCACCCGAGATCCCGATGGGACTGCCGTCGGATCTGCTCGAGCGGCGCCCCGACGTCGCCGCCGCCGAACGGCGCATCGCCGCGGCGGGTGCCGAGGTCGGCATCGCGCAGGCCGCGTTTTTCCCGCGCTTGTTCCTGACGGCGTCGGCCGGCTTCCAGAGCCGATCGCTTATGAGCTGGTTGAGCGGCCTGAGCACGTTCTGGTCGGCCGGACCGGCCCTGGCGGCGACGCTCGCCGACGGCGGGCGCCGGCGCGCCGTGTCGGAGCAGGCGCGCGCCGGCTACGACGAGACGGTCGCGTTCTACCAGGAGACGATCCTGCGATCGCTGCAGGAGGTGGAAGACAGTCTGGCCGCGCTGCGCGTGCTGCGCGAGGAGGCGGACATCCAGGCGGCCGCCGTCGCGGCGGCCGAGCGATCGGTGACGCTCGCCACCAACCGCTATCGCGGCGGCGTGACCAGCTACCTCGAAGTCATCGCCGCGCAGAACGCGGCGCTCACGAACCAGCGCGCCGCCGTGTCGATCCTGTCGCGCCGTCTGTCCGCCAGCGTGCTCCTGATCAAGGCGCTCGGCGGCGGCTGGACGGCCGCGTCGCTTCCACCGATCAAATCCGAGACGCCGCGCCGCCCATGACGATCCGCCATCGCTTGCTCGCCTGTCTCGTCGCACTGGCCGTGGCCGCCTGCTCCCGCCCGGCGCTGCCGTATCCGGAGCAGATCGCGGCGTGGCACGCCGAGAAGGACCGGTTCATGCGCGAGTCGTCGCAGTCGCCGGTTCCCGAGAACCAGCGGGCGTCGTTCGCGCCTCTGAGCTATTTTCCGGTGGACCCCGCCTACCGCATCCCGGCCGTGCTGCGCGTCGCGGAGGGAAGTCCGGCGATCGAGATGCCGACCTCCACGGGACAACGCCGCCAGATGCGCCGGATCGGCACGCTCGCGTTCACGCTGAGCGGCCAGCCGCTGTCGCTCGGGGCGTTCGTCGAGGCAGACCAGACGGACATGCGCCGCCTCTTCGTGCCGTTCGGCGACCTGACCAACGGGATGGAGACCTATCCGGGCGGCCGCTATCTCGATCTCGAGCGCACGGCGTCGGGGGTCTACGATCTGGACTTCAACCGCGCCTATCACCCGTTCTGCCTGTTCAACGCCTCCTACGACTGTCCCTATCCGCCGCCCGAGAGCCGGCTGAAAGTGCCGATTCGAGTGGGAGAGCGGCTGCCCGCCAAGGCGCGGTGAGGCGCTGCCCGCGCCGACGGTGCGTGTAGTCTTGTGGTGATGCCGATTCAAGCCATCGTGTTCGACTTCGACGGCGTGCTCGCCGACTCCGAGCCGCTGCACTTGCGCGTCTACCAGGAGCTGCTGGAGCCGGACGGCATCCATCTCGATCAGGCCACCTACGCCGCCAAGTACCTGGGATACGACGACGAGGGCGTGTTTCAGCAGGTCGCGAAGGACTACGGGCTCCTGCTCGGCGACGAAGAGATCGAGCTGCTGATCGCGGAGAAGGCGCGGCGGTTCGAGGCGCTGGTGGCCAGCGGCAACGTCCTCTATCCGGGCGCGGACGGCTGCGTGCGGCGTCTCGCCGCGGCCTGGCCGATCGGCATCGCGTCGGGCGCGCTGCGCGCCGAGATCGAGCTGATGCTGCGCGGCGCCGGCCTGCTCGATCGTTTCCGCTTCATCGTCTCGGCAGGAGACACCGAGCAGACCAAGCCGGCGCCCGACCCGTACCTGCGCGCCGCCGAACTGCACGGCATCGCCGCCGGCGCGTGCGTCGCGATCGAGGACTCGCACTGGGGACTGCAGTCGGCCCGCGCCGCCGGCATGCGCACCATCGCAATCACACACACCTACCCCAAGGCGGCCCTGCTCGCCGACGCCGATGCCATCGTCGACTCGCTCGACGAGATCACCGTCGAGTTCATCGAGCGCCTGGACCTCCGAGGCTAGCTGGAAGCTGGAAGCTGGCCCCTGGCAACTGACCCTGGTAACTGACCACTGCCAACTGGCGTTACAATCGACGCGTGCCGCTGTCCCTGCTGGCGCGTCTGCCCCGCGTTACCGACGAACTCCTTCGCGCGTTGAACGAGCCGGGCGAAGCCCTGGCTCCGTCGATGCTGGCGATCGCCGGCGTCGAGTACCCGGCGCTCGAAGCGGGTCCCTACCTGCAACGGCTCGAGCGCATGGGGGAAGCGGCGGCCGGGCGGCTCCAGCGGCATGCCGGCGCCTCGGCGCCGATTCTCATCGCGACGCTGAACGCGTACCTGTACGAAGAGCTCGGCTTCAGCGGCAATCGCGAGCACTACGACGACCCGCGCAACAGCTTCCTGAACGAGGTGCTCGACCGGCGTCTCGGCATCCCGATCAGTCTGGCCGTCGTCTACCTCGAGATCGGCCGCCGCGCCGGACTGCGTCTCGAAGGGGTGAACTTCCCCGGGCATTTCCTGGTACGCGCGCCGGCCGGGCCGGGCGACATGGAAGATCTGATCGTGGATCCCTTCCACGCCGGCGCGCTGCTCTCCGAAGTCGATTGCCGGCATCTGCTGCGCCAGCACCTGGGTGAGGAGGCGGCGTTCGATCACGGGCTCCTCGCCACCGCCACGCGCCAGCACATCGTCGTGCGCACGCTCGTCAACCTGAAGCGGCTCTACGTGCGGATGCGATCGTTCCCGCAGGCGCGCGCGATTTCGGATCTGCTCCTCGCGGTCGACCCGTCGGCGCTCGCCGAGCTGCGCGATCGCGGCCTCCTCGCCTACCACATGGAGGATTTCGCCGCGGCGCTGAAGGACCTCGAAGCCTACCTTCGCCTGATGCCGCGCGGTGAGGCCGGAGACCCCGAACAGGAGATCGAGCCCCCCTCGGACGGCGAGGACGGAGACGACCAGCCCGCCTCCGAATCCGCGCAAATCTGGGAGCACGTGAAGACCCTCCGCCGCCGCGTGGCCGGTTTCAACTAGGGAACAGCCGCGCTTGTTGGATTCGTCGATCCAACAACTTGAATCACCCCCTCCAATTCAAAGGTATCCGTACTGGATACATAACGGTGATCCAAGGACTAAGCTCCATCGGTGCAATCGCTTACACCAGGATTCCGAGGCCAGGCAAGTCATCCCTGATAGCTGTCGTTGGTGGCACCCATCCTGCTATTCGTCCCAGCACGTCCACAGCTTCTGATCGTGATTCCTGGAGGAATACAAAGATGAAAGTGCGTGTTGTTGCCATGCTGACGGCGCTGGCGCTCGTGATGGCCGCATCGTCGGCCTGGGCCCAGTCGCAGACTGGCGATATCTTCGGCAAGGTCACCGACACGTCGGGCGCCGTGCTCCCGGGCGTGACGGTCACCCTCTCTGGTCCCTCACTGCTCCAGCCGCAGGTCGCGACGACCAGCGATACGGGTTCATTCCAGTTCCCCAGACTGAACATCGGCATTTACGTGGTGAGATTCGAGCTTCCGGGCTTCAAGACGGTGGTCAAGGAAGGCATCGAGGTCACCGTCGGCTTCAACGCGAACGTCAGCACCCAGCTCGGCGTCTCGGCCGTGCAGGAAACGGTGACGGTCACGGGTGAGAGCCCGATCGTCGATACGAAGCAGACGGGCACCAAGCAGACGTTCACGCTCGAGCAGCTGCAGCAGATCCCGTCGGCCCGCGACCCGTGGGTCATCCTCCAGCAGACGGCGGGCATCGCCATGGACCGCGAGAACATCGGCGGCAACATGTCGGGCCAGCAGTCCAACTACGTGTCGCGCGGCGCCAACCCGACCAACTCGAAGTGGTCGGTCGACGGCATCGACACGACCGACATGGCGGCGACCGGCGCGTCCCCGACCTACTACGACTTCGACGCGTTCCAGGAGATGACGATCAACACCGGCGGCGTGGACGTCTCGCAGCAGACCGGCGGCGTCGGCATCAACCTGGTCACCAAGAGCGGCACCGATCGGTTCAAGGGCTCGGGCCGTTTCTACGAGACCAACGACCGCTTCGAAGCCAACAACATCACCACGCCGATGCGGATCCAGGGCGCGACCTCGGGCAACCCGATTCAGGACGTGAAGGACTTCGGCTTCGAAATGGGCGGGCCGATCAAGAAGGGCCGCGCCTGGGTGTGGGGCAGCTACGGCAAGAGCGACATCAACGTCGGCGTGCTCGGCTTCTACAAGCCGGATGCGAGCTGCCAGGCGATCAAGGCTGCGCCGCTGACCTACGACATCGAGGAGGTCAATGCCTGCCTGAACCCCGACACGACGCTGCTCGTGAACACCAACCTCAAGGGCGAGGTCCAGCTGTTCAAGGGCAACAAGCTGTCGCTGTTCAACAGCTTCTCGAAGAAGGAGCGCAACGCGCGCGGCGCGAGCGACCTGAACCCGATCGAGACGACGCAGCGGCAGGCCGCCGTGTCGAAGACCTTCGGCAAGTACCTGTGGAACACGGGCCCCTCGCCGACCTACAAGTTCGGCGACCAGTGGGTGGTGAGCGACCGGTTGCTGATCGACGTGCAGTACGCGCACGTCGGCAACAACTTCATCCTCGACTTCCATGAGGATTCGCTGGCCGCGGTGCAGCCGGCGCTGATCGTCTCGACCGGCCTGAACCTCCGTTCCGCCTCGCAGAGCGTGTTCATCCGCCCGGTCAACAGCCTCAACTTCAACGCGAACTACTTCCTGCCCTCGACGATGGGCGGCGACCACGCGTTCAAGTTCGGCGGCTACTGGCGCAACGCCTTCAGCGAATCGATCGGCCACGTCGGCGGGTTCGCGACGGCGCGCTTCCCCAACCAGGCGGCGTTCGACGCGAACACCTGCGCCACGGGCGTGGCCGCGGGCTGCGGCGCGGCGCTGACGCGCGACAGCCACACGGCCTACAGCCTGACGAACATCTCGATGTTCGCCCAGGATTCGTTCACGCGCGGCCGCCTCGCGCTGCAGCTCGGCCTGCGCTGGGACCGCAACCACGACGAGTCGCTCGGCGCCACCGTGCCGGCCAGCGGCCTCGTGCCGAACCTGCTGCCGGCCGTCCAGTTCGCCGGCGTCGATCCGGGCGTGGTCTTCGACGACTTCTCGCCGCGCCTCGGCCTCACCTATGACCTCACCGGCAACGGCAAGACGATCCTGAAGGCCAACTACGCGCGCTACTACGGCCAGGTCGGCACCGGCGCGATCGCCGGCCAGGTCAATCCGATCACCGCCGTGACCGTCCGCTATCCGTGGTTCGACGTCAACGGCGACAAGAACGTGCAGGCGAACGAAGTGTTCCCGGCCGACGGCAACTTCGCCAACTTCCAGGCGCTCACCGGCAACTGGGATCCGGCGCGGCCGTCGTCGCCGAGCACCGCCAACACGATCGACCCGAACCTGAAGAACGACTCGACCGAGGAGTTCATCGTCGGGGCCAGCCGCGAAATCGGCCGCGGCTTCGCCGTTGACGCCAGCTACATCTGGCGCAACTACGACAACTTCAACCAGTCGTTCACCAACGGCCTGAGCAGCTCCGACTACATCTCGACGCAGTACACGCCGACCTGCACGGTCCCCGGCGCCCGCTGCGAGACCGTGACCGCCTGGTACCCGACCTTCCAGCCGGGCGCGGTGACGACGCTGCGCAACACGCCGAACTTCACCCGTTCGTACAACGGCTTCGAGGTGAGCGGCCGCAAGCGCATGGCGAATCACTGGATGATGAACACCAGCTTCTCCTACAACAGCATCATCCAGAACTACGGCCCCGGATCGTTCCAGAGCCCGAACAACATCGACAAGCGCAACGGGTTCCAGTACGACTACGCCACCACCGGCTCCGGCATCGGGAACGTGTTCGTCAACGCGAAGTGGCTGTACAAGCTGAGCGGCATGTATCAGCTCCCCTACGCCATCAACGTGTCGGCCTTCTACAACACGCGCCAGGGCTATCCGTTCGAAGCCGCGGTGCAGCTGACCAACCCGATCGTGCTGAGCTCGACGGGCCAGACGGTGGCGACGCTGCCCAACAGCGGCGGCACCCCGACAATCATCCTGGACGCGATCGGCGAGAACCGCCTGCCGACCTTCCAGAACCTGGATTTCCACGTCGAGCGTCCGGTGACGTTCGGATCGGTGCACTTCGTGCCGTCGATGGACATCTTCAACGTGACCAACAACAACACCATCCAGGCCCTTCGCGGAAACCAGAACGCCACGAATGCGAACTTCATTCAGGCGATCGTGGCCCCGCGGGTGATCCGGTTCGGTGTTCGCGTGAACTGGTAAATCGATTCGTTCGGGAGGAGAGAAAGGGTCGGGTCCTTCGGGGCCCGGCCTTTTTTATTGGTCCCAGGTTCCAACGCTCCGACGATGCGGCGCGCCGCCTCTCAGCAAGCCGCTGGTCGCGGCCGCGCGAGCGCAGCGCGACACGCGCCCGCCTGTTGCACCGAAGAGACGGCGTGCGGGTGAGCGCGTCGGATCGTCCGAGGGGCGAAGCCCTCGGTCAACACTAGGTTCGAAGCGTCGCGTGGTTCTGGACGAACCAGTCGTAGGTCGAGGCGACGCCGCCGGCCAGGTCGAGGGTGTGGCGCCAGCCGAGGCCGTGCAGCAGGGAGACGTCGAGCAGCTTGCGCGGCATGCCGTCGGGTTTGCCCGCGTCCCAGGTCAGGACCGCCTCGGGATAGATGATCGCCCGCAGCGTCTCGGCGAGTTCGCGGATGCTGAGATCCACGCCGGTGCCGACGTTGACGTGCCCGTCCCCCTCGTAGTGCTCCATCAGGAAGACACAAGCGTCGGCCAGATCGTCCACGTGCAGGAATTCGCGCCGCGGCGTCCCCGTGCCCCAGATCACCACCTCGCGCACCCCTTCCACTTTCGCGTCGTGGAACTTGCGCATCATCGCCGGCAGGACGTGCGAATTCTGCAGGTCGAAGTTGTCGTTCGGGCCGTAGAGGTTGGTCGGCATCGCCGAAATGAAGTTCGAGCCGTACTGCCGCCGGTAGGCCTGGCACAACTTGATGCCGGCAATCTTGGCGATGGCGTACGACTCGTTGCTCGGCTCGAGCGCGCCCGTCAGCAGCTCCGACTCCGCCATCGGCTGCGCCGAGTCCCGCGGATAGATGCAGGAGCTGCCCAGGTACAACAGCTTCTTCACGCCGTACTGGTGCGCGGCGTGCACCACGGTCGCGTGGATCAGCATGTTGTCGTAGATGAACTCCGCCGGACGCGTCGAGTTGGCGAAGATGCCGCCGACCGTGCCGGCCGCGAGGTAGACGTACTCCGGGCGGTTCGCCTTGAACCAGTAGGTGACCGCCGCCTGGTCGCGGAGATCGAGCTGCTCGCGTGTCGCGGTCAGGATCTGGAGGTTCGGTTCCTTGGCGAGCCGGCGGAGGATGGCCGACCCGGCGAGGCCGCGATGACCGGCGACGAAGACGCGCGCCGGAGCGGTCATTGCACCGCCACGCGCTTGGTGTACTTGCCGGACGCGTCAGGCGCCGACTCGATCAGCTCGAGCACGGCGCCGTTGTAGGTCAGGCGGCGATCGCGCTTGCCGTCGCCGTCCTCGTCGAATTCGGCGCTCTTGAGCGCGCCGTTGTCGTAGGTCTCCCACTTGTCCACGCGGGCGTCCTCGTTGGTGTCCAGCTCGACGCGCACGAGGACCGCACCGGCGTAGTACTCCCAGCGGTCGATTTTCTGCTCGTCACCGACCGACGAAACCTCGACGCGGGCGATCGCGCCGTCAGGCCCCTGGAAACCCCACGCGTCGGGCTTACCGGTGTTGTTCCGCGAGAAACCGACCTTCAGGAGCTTCCCCTGATCGTCGTAGTACTCCCAGCGGTCGACGGTGCCGTTCTCGTCCTGGTCGATCCGGGAGCGTACGGGTTTGGCGCCGTCCATGTCCGTCCACGTGTCGATCACGCCGTTGCCGTTGCGATCGTAGGTGAGCTGCGACAGCTTGCCGGTGGTCTTGTCGTAGGTCGGCTTGGTCGTCGTCTTCGCGGGATCGGGGGAAGGATTGGCGCAGGCGGCCGCCGTGAGCAGCGCCGCCAGCCCGATGCCGAGACGGCGGCGCATGCCGATCAACCTTTTCCGATCTCGTCGTAGAGGAAGGCGGAGGCGATGATCCCGCCATGAAAGTTCCCGAGGTCCAGCTTCTCGTTGGGCGCGTGCGCGTTCTCGTCCGGCAGTCCGACCCCGAACAGCACCGAAGGGAGGCCCAGGATCTCCTGGAAGGTGGCGACGACCGGAATCGAGCCCCCTTCGCGGTTGAAGACCGGCTCCTGCCCGAAGCCCTGCTTGATCGCGCGTCCAGCCGCCTGCACGTACTTGTTGTCGAACTCGGTCATCCACGGCTTGCCGCCGTGCATGCGCGTGACCTTCACGTCGACCGTCTTCGGCGCGATCTTCTTCACGTAGTCTTCGAAGAGCGCCGCGATCTTGTCGGGATCCTGGTTGGGGACCAGGCGCATGCTCACCTTGGCCATGGCCACGGCCGGGATCACGGTCTTCGCGCCCTCGCCGGTGAATCCGCCCTGCATGCCGTTGACCTCGAAGGTCGGCCTGGCCCAGACCCGCTCGAGCGTCGAGTAGCCGCTTTCGCCGAACAGCTTCGGGGCGCCGAGCTCCTTGGCATAGCGCCGCTCGTTGAACGGCAGCTTCTTCCACTGCTCGCGCTCCTCTTCCGTCAGGTCCCGCACATCGTCGTAGAAGCCCGGGATCTTGATACGGCCGCCCCGGTCCTTCATCTGCGCGAGGATCTGCGCCAGGACCATGTTCGGATTCGCGACCGCGCCGCCGAACGATCCCGAGTGCAGGTCCGACTTGGTGCCGCGCAGATCGATCTGGAAGTAGACCAGGCCGCGGAGGCCGTAGCAGATCGACGGGATGCCGCGGTCGAACATCGGCGAGTCCGAGATGACGACGACGTCGGCCTTGAGGTCGTCCTTGTGCCCCTTGACGAAGGCGTCGAGGTTCGCCGACCCGACTTCCTCCTCGCCCTCGAGGATGATCTTGATGTTGACCGGCAGCGTGCCGTTCTGCTTCAAGTGCGCTTCGATCGCCTTGAAGTGCATGAAGACCTGGCCCTTGTCGTCGGCCGAGCCGCGGGCGTAGATCTCGCCGTCGCGCACGGTCGCTTCAAACGGCGGGGACTCCCAGAGGTCGACCGGATCGACCGGCTGCACGTCGTAGTGGCCGTAGAACAGGATCGTCGGGGCGCCCTCGGCCCCCAGCCAGTCGCCGTAGACGACGGGGAACCCCGGGGTGTCGATGAGGCGCACGTTCTGCATCCCGATGCGCCGCATCTCCTCGGCGCTCCACTCCGCCGCGCGCTTCACGTCCGGCGCGTGCTCGGGGAGCGCGCTGATGCTCGGAATGGCGAGATATTCCTTCAGCTCGTCGATGTAGCGGTCGCGGTTGGTGTTGATGAAATCGATGACGTTGTTCATGTCAGCTCGTGAGGTGCTAAGGGTGCGGTGTCGAACCGACTCATTCTGCCCTGTAAATACGCCCTGAAGCAATCGGCATGCGTTCTGCCTCTTGGCAGTGTATGCCGAAGTCTCACACCGGGTTGATTTGCCGGCAGCGGACTGACCGCACGGCACCGTCAGCACCCCTTCGCGCTATTTCGTCTCGATCGGCAGATCCTCCCTGTCCCCCCACTCCTTCCACGATCCCGTGTAGTTGCGGACGCGCGGATAGCCGAGCAGGCGCAGGGCGAGGTAGGCGTGGGCGGCGCGGTAGCCCCCCTGGCAATAGGTCACGACTTCCTTGTCGGGCGTGACACCGGCTTCCTCGTACATGGCGCGCAGCTCGGCCGCGGGCTTGTAGGCACCGTCGGGACCGAGGTTGCGGGTCCATTCGACGTGGATGGCGCCGGGGATCGCACCGCCGCGCTTCGCGCGCACGGTCGCGCCGCTGTGCTCGGCGTCGCTGCGTGTGTCCAGGATCACCACGTCGGGCCGTCCCAGCCGCTCCTTCACATCGCGCCAGCTGGCGATCGTGTGCTCCTGCGGCACGCCGCTCCAACTGCTCGTGGACGGCGGCGCGGCCTCGCGCGTCACCGGGAGTCCCGCCCGGCGCCATGCGCCGAAGCCGCCGTCGAGGACCTGCACGCGCGGATGGCCGAAGTACTCGAGGAACCAGAAGGCGCGGGCGGCGCGCATCCCTGACTGCTCCTCGTAGACGACCACCGGCGTCCGGGCGTCGACGCCCCGAAGGTTGAAGAGATGGTCGACGATCCACATGAAGGCCTTGAGCGGCGCCGGGTCGGTATCGACGAGCGACAGGCCCCACAGGTCGAGGTGGACCGCGCCGGGAATATGGCCGGCGGCGAAATCCTCCGCGGGACGCAGATCGATGACGAGCGGGGCGCCACGTTCCTGCAGCGCGCGGCTGAGATCGGCGGGCGTGGTGAGCAGGTGAGCGTTCGGATGGCCGGACATTCGGCGATCGTACTACGAGCCCGTGCAACTTGACCTGCCGGTCTTTACACTGCAAAGTAGAGTGGTGGACGTCACGCGCGCGCTCGACCAGATCGCGGAAATCCATCAGCAGATGGCCAAGGGGGAGGTCTATCGCGGCTACCGCTCCGTGCCGGTTGCGGCGTCCGGCCTGATGGGCCTCGCCGCCGCCTGGCT
>Ga0075365_10001206_pt1 | contig 11413 bp, 8 predicted proteins | sample EndMetdeltDD1765_FD_71387 | JGI IMG/M metagenome (GOLD analysis project Ga0075365, IMG submission 71387) | Populus endosphere microbial communities from Tennessee, USA - Endosphere MetaG P. deltoides DD176-5 | ecosystem: Host-associated > Plants > Roots > Endosphere | place: USA: Tennessee... | reverse complement strand
GGTCGAGCCGGGTGCCGTCGACCTCGACGGGGACGACGTCCGCGGGCCAGTGCGCCCGGACGTCCTTGACGGGGGCGTCGAGATAGGCGGCGACCGCCTTCGGCGTCGTCGGCCCGAGCAGCCGCAGCAGGGCCCGGATCGGCTCGAGGTGGCCGGGCACCCGCTTCGCCGGACCACGCCACCCCGGGATCCGGCGCAGCACCGGCGGAGAGGTCCCGGCCCCGAGCTCGAGGCCGGCCGGCAGGGCGGCCAGCCGGAAGGGCTGCTCGTAGAGGTGCGTGGCCCGGCACGGCTGGCACCAGCGCAGGTACGGCGGGTCCAGCCGCTCCGTGAGGGCCGCGGACACCTCGCCCTTCACGACCTCGCGCCGTCCCACCACGTCACGCAGCTGCGCGGACACCCGCGCGAGCGCGTCGAGGACGGGGATGCCGGCCGCAGCCAGCGGCCGCGCGGCGTCGAAGACCCGCTTCGCCGCGTCGGCCTCGCTGAGCGGCGCCGTCGCGGCAGCCACCCCGGCCGCCTCCGAGCGGCGGTAGGCGTGCGGGGCGCCACGCAGGGTCCAGGCCAGGACCAGGTCGCCCGGATCCGGCTCCGCCCCCCGGACGGCCAGGGCCCAGCGGTGCCCGTCGGGGCCGGTGTCCTGGACCCCGAGGTCGAGCACCCGGGCGTCCGGGTGCGACCCCGGGCGGTCGAGCTGCTGGGCGCGCACCCGGAACCGCAGGACGGCGTCGCGGTCGACGCGGAGATCGGCCATGTGCCCCGGTCTACCACGCGGCGCGCACGTGCGGCATACACTTCCGCGCGTGGTAGACGCAGCGCCCGACTCGGAGACCCGCTGGCTCGACGACCAGGAGCAGCGGGCCTGGCGCGCCTACTTGATGGGCACCACGCTGCTGCTGGACCGGCTCGACGACGACCTGCGCCGGACCTTCGACCTGTCCCTGGTCGAGTACGAGATCCTGGTGCGCCTCTCCGAGCGTGAGGGCCGGATGCGGATGGCCCAGCTCGCCGACGCCCTCGCGCACAGCCGCAGCCGGGTGACCCACACCGTGAGCCGGATGGAGCGGGCGGGTCTGGTCGTGCGGGCCAGCTCCCCCGACGACGGCCGCGGCATCGTCTGCGGCCTCACCGACCAGGGCCGGGAGCTGCTGGAGCGGGCCGCTCACGTGCACGTCGAGGGAGTCCGCTCCCACCTCGTCGACCTCGTCGACGGGGGCGACTTCGCCGCCGTCGGCCGGGTCATGAACGCCGTCTCCGACAACCTCGTCGCCGGGCATCCCGAGATGGAGATGCGCCAGGGCTGAGCCGGCGGGGCCGGGACGCGCGGGCCGGGACCATCCTGGTCCCGCGGCGCGCGACCAGGCGGCGTGCCCGCAGCCCCGGTCCGACCCGGACGGCTGCAGGCTCGCCGCCGTCGCTCAGTCGCGCGTCAGGCGCCGGTGGGTGACCCGGTGCGGGCGGGCCGCCTCGATGCCGAGGCGCTCGATCTTGTTCTCCTCGTACGCCGCGAAGTTGCCCTCGAACCAGAACCACGAGGCCGGGTCGTCGTCGGTGCCCTCCCACGCGAGGATGTGGGTGGCGACGCGGTCGAGGAACCACCGGTCGTGCGAGGTGACCACGGCGCAGCCGGGGAAGTCGAGGATGGCGTCCTCGAGGGACGACAGGGTCTCGACGTCGAGGTCGTTGGTGGGCTCGTCGAGGAGCAGCAGGTTGCCGCCCATCTTCAGCGTCAGCGCGAGGTTGAGGCGGTTGCGCTCACCACCGGAGAGCACCCCGGCCTTCTTCTGCTGGTCGGGGCCCTTGAAGCCGAACGAGGCGACGTACGCGCGCGAGTTCATCTCGAAGTTGGCGACCTTGATGAAGTCCAGGCCGTCGGAGACGACCTCCCAGACGTTCTTGTCGGGGTCGATGCCGCCACGGCTCTGGTCGACGTAGGAGAGCTTCACGGTCTGGCCCACGTCGAGCTTGCCCTCGTCGGGCTGCTCGCCCCCGGTGATCATCCGGAACAGCGTGGTCTTGCCGACGCCGTTGGGCCCGATGACGCCGACGATGCCGGCGCGCGGGAGCGAGAAGGACAGGTCGTGCATGAGGGTCCGGCCCTCGAAGCCCTTCGTCAGGTCCTTGGCCTCGAGGACGACGTCACCGAGGCGCGGGCCGGCCGGGATGTTGATCTCGGAGGTGTCGATCTTGCGCATCCGGTCGGCCTCGGCGGCCATCTCCTCGTAGCGCGCGAGGCGGGACTTGCTCTTGGTCTGGCGGGCCTTGGCGTTGGAGCGGACCCACTCCAGCTCCTTCTCGAGCATCTTGGCGCGCTTGGCGTCCTTCTGCCCCTCGATCTTCAGCCGCTCCTTCTTGGTCTCGAGGTAGGTCGAGTAGTTGCCCTCGTAGGGGTGCGTCTTGCCCCGGTCGAGCTCGAGGATCCACTCCGCGACGTTGTCGAGGAAGTACCGGTCGTGGGTGATCGCCAGGACGGCGCCGGGGTAGGACTTCAGGTGGCCCTCGAGCCACTGGACGGACTCGGCGTCGAGGTGGTTGGTGGGCTCGTCGAGGAGCAGCAGGTCGGGCTGCTGGAGGAGCAGCTTGCACAGCGCGACCCGCCGGCGCTCACCACCGGAGAGGTTGTCGACGATGGTGTCCGGCGGCGGGCAGCGCAGGGCGTCCATCGCCTGGTCCAGTCGGCTGTCGAGGTCCCACACGTTGGCGGCGTCGAGCTCGGTCTGCAGGTCGCCGGCCTCGGTCGCGACCTTGTCCTGGTCGGCGTCGGGGTCGCCCATCATCAGGTAGAGCTCGTCGAGGCGCGCCATCTTCCCCTTGATCTCGGCGACGGCCTCCTCGACGTTCTCCAGGACCGTCTTGCCCTCGCTGAGCGGGGGCTCCTGCTGGAGCATGCCCACCGTCGCGCCGGGGTCGAGGATCGCATCGCCGTTGTTGGCCTTGTCGAGGCCGGCCATGATCCGCAGCAGCGAGGACTTGCCGGTGCCGTTGGGTCCGACGACGCCGATCTTCGCTCCGTGCAGGAACGACAGGGTCACGTTGTCGAGGACGACCTTGTCGCCGTGGGCCTTGCGCACGTTGCGCAGGGTGAAGACATATTCCGCCATGGTCCCCGAGCCTAGTGGGTGGCACCGGGTGCCCCTCGGCCCGGGGACCGGCGCGGGCCTCAGGCGGCCGGGGCCGCCACCTCCGGGGTCGCCTCCTCCGGGGTCGCCTCCTCCGGGGTCGCCGTCTCCGGGGTCGCCGTCTCCGGGGTCGCCGTCTCCGGGGTCGCCGTCTCCGGGGTCGCCGTCTCGGCGGTCGTGGCCCCGTCCGGTCGCGTGCTCTTGGTGAACCGGCTGACGCCGCGGCCGAGGTCGTGGCCGACGCTGCTGGCCTCGACGACGAACGAGGTCACCTCGACGCCGGCGCTGGAGACCCACTGCCGGACCTCGAGGCGGCCGTGGACGACCACCGGGTCGCCGCGACGCAACGAGTCGCGGCAGTTCTCCCCGAGCGCCCGCCAGGCGTCCACGGAGTACCACTGGGTCGGCCCGTTGACCCAGCTGTCGCTGCGCCGCTGGTAGCGCCGCGGGGTGCAGCCGAGCCGGAAGGTGGCGACCTGCGCGTCACCGGCCTGGCGGACCTGGACGTCGTTGCCGAGCCAGCCGTGCAGGGTCACGAAGGTGTCGGTCATGGGACTCTCCTTTGTCTCGGCCGCCCTCGCGGCCGTGGGTGTGCCCCGAGACTGCGACGGCGCGCCGACAACGGCCGTGCCGGGTGGCCGAGGCTGGGGAGAACCCGTGCGGGAGAGCCTCCTGTGCACGGCAGGTGGCCCCGAGTATGGCTACGTCAGGATCTTGCCGAGCCCGGAGCGCAGCGCGGAGTGGGCGGCCAGCTCGGCCTCGACCGGCCGGACGACCAGCTCCGAGGCCACGCCCGAGATCGAGGTCTCGAGCTCGTCGCGCACTGCCTCGGCCCGGCTGTGTGCCGCGCCCCTGACCAGGCCCCGGCACACCAGCGCCAGGACGATGCCCACGACCACGCAGACCACCGCCACCACGACAGGCACGGCGAGCCCGCCCACCTCCGGCGCCGCGGACGCGACCCCGGCCGCGGACAGTCCCGCCCAGATCCCGCAGCCGATCGCACCGAGCAGCAGCAGCCACTGCAGGACCCGCACCAGGGCGACCCAGCCCGGCAGCCGGGTGCGGCTCAGGTCGGTGCCGGCCAGGGCGGCGTCGAGGCGGTCGCCGAGCTCGGGGATCCGCGAGACCGAGACCCGCTGCACGGCCGCGGCCCACGGCGCGCCGAGCCCGTCGGAGACGTCGTCGGCGAGGGCCCGGACCTCGGTGTCGAGGCGGGCCCGCTGCACGCTGACCGTGGAGGGTCCGGCGGTGGAGCGGCCCGAGAGTGCGCCCGCGGAGTCGCCGACGTCGAGCTCGAGCTTCTTCAGCGGGTCACCACCGAGGCCGGAGGTCCAGGAGATCGCGGGCCAGCCGGTCGCCCGGGTCGCCCGGATCCGGGTGGAGCGCTCGACGGCGTCGACGATGGTGGGGACGCCGGCGGCCTCGGCCAGCCCGGTCTCGAAGGCGCTCACCCGACCGGCCTGGAGGCTCCGGGGACGGCCGGTGCCGCTGGCCTCGTCGAGGCGACCGGCGGCCGCCCTCAGGTCGGCCTCGAGCCGGGCCCGGGTGGCCTTCTTCTCCGCGACACGGCGGCCGATCTCGGCGCGCAGCTCGTCGAGGCCGATGCCCTGGCGGGCGCTGATCGCGAACACCGGGACCTTCGCCAGGCCGTCGTTGTCGAGCAGCCGGCGTACGTCGTCGAGCATCGCCTGACGCCGTTCCTCGGGCACCGAGTCGATGTGGTTGAGCACCACGACCATGACCTCGTCGTGGGTCTTGAGCGGCTCGAGGTAGCGGTCGTGGATCGCGGCGTCGGCGTACTTCTGGGGGTCGAGGACCCACACGAGCAGGTCGGCGAGGGCGACCAGCCGGTCGACCTCGAGGTGGTGGGACACCTCGGTCGAGTCGTGGTCGGGCAGGTCGAGCAGGACGACGCCGTCGAGGGCGTTGTCCTCGCGGCGCGTGTCGAGCATCGAGTCGCGGGTCGTCTGGTGACGGTCGGGGATGCCGAGCCACTCCAGGAGCTCGCGCGCGCCGTCGGTGCCCCACACGCAGGCGGTGGCCCACGACGTCGTCGGGCGGCGTACGCCGACCGCCGAGAGCTCCAGGCCGGTCAGGGCGTTGAAGGTCGAGGACTTCCCGGAGCCGGTGGCGCCGGCGATGCCGACGACGGTGTGCTCGGCCGAGAGCTTCAGGCGTCCGGCGGCGCGTTCGGCGGTGTTCTGGGCGTCGGCGACGAGGTCGTCGTCGAGCCGCCCGGCCGCGGCGGCGGCCGCGGCCTCGAGGCCCTCGATCCGGGCGCCGATGTCGGTGCCCCGGGTGACCAGCTGCTTGGCCCCCTCCAGCAAGGACGTCATGTTCTCCAACCCAGGTACGACAGTGGTGGCCTCACCTTAGAGGCTCAACCCGCGTTCTCCCCGCCGCGGGTCGCACTCGCGAACCGCACGTCGTCGACGCGGCGGGCGGCCTGGCGCAGCTGGGCGGCCGCGCCGGGGTCCACCGGCAGCGCGTCGAGCACGTCGCTCCAGCGCCGCCGCTCGACCTTCACCAGGTCGCCCAGGCGGAACTCCAGGGTGTCGCGGGCCTTCGCCACCAGCCCGGTCGCGGACTCGGCGCCGAAGACGGCGTCGAGCAGGCTCCGCCCGGCGGCCGAGGAGGCCTGGGTCGCGTGCTGGTCGAGCGCGGCGACCATCAGGGCCACGGACAGCCCCTGCACGCCGTAGGCGAGGAAGCGGGCGGTGCGGTGCCCGGCGCCCTCGAGGCGGACCAGCTCGGTGACGTCCTGCTGCCAGTCGCGCACGGCCCGCTCGGAGGTACGGCGCAGCTCGCGCGTGGCCCGGTCGAGCTCGGGCGACCGCGCCAGCACCGCGGCGCCGGAGGCCCGCTCGCGCCAGGTCGCGGCCAGGGCCGCGGCAGTCGTCTCGGCGCGCTCGAGGATGAGGTTCTCCAGCCCGGACTCGATGGCGACGGTGACCCGCTCGGCCTGCTGGGGCTTGCCCTTGACCGCGTTGACCACCCGCTCGCGGAGCCAGCCGACCTTGTCCTCGAGGCTGCGCAGGAGGTCGCCGCTGCCGACGAAGTCCTCCCAGCGGGCGAGCACGTCGCCGTGCAGCAGGGTGCCGTCGCCGGACGCGGTCGCGAGGGCGGTGGCGGCCGCGTCGTAGGCGGCGGTGACGTCGGCGCGCAGCGCGGCGACCTCGCCGACCTGGGCGGCGGCCGCGTCGGCCACCGGGTGGGTGCGCTGGGTGATCGAGCGGATCGTGCCCTCGAGGGTCTGGCGGACCACGCCGTCGCGGGCGCTGGTGTCGACGGCCAGGGAGGCCAGCCAGGCGCGGATGTCGGCGACGTGGCCGGCGGGCAGCAGGCCGTCGTCGCTGATCGGGCCCTCGTGGACGATGAACAGCGGCGAGTCCTTCAGGCCGCGGCTGGCCAGCATCCGGGCCAGGTGGGTGGAGACGGTCTGCACGGCGTCGGCGGCGGTGCGGTCGAGCACGATCGCGACCGCGGCCTGGCGCTGGGCGGCGGCCTTGAGGTGCTCCCACGGCACCTGATCGGCGTAGCGGGCCGCTGAGGTGACGAACAGCCACATGTCGGCCGCCGCGAGGAGCTGCGCCGCGAGCACCCGGTTGCGCTCCTCGACCGAGTCGACGTCGGGCGCGTCGAGGATGGCCAGGCCCTGCGGCACGGTCTCGGCCGCGACCAGCTGGAGCGCGTCCTGGTCGTTGGTCTCGTGGGTGACCCGGCGCAGGTCGGGCAGCAGCCGGTCCTGGCCGAACCACTCGGCGTCGTCGGGGTGGTGGACCAGGACGGGCGAGCGGGTCGTCGGGCGCAGCAGTCCCGGCTGGGTCACCCGGCGCCCGATCAGCGAGTTGACGAGGGTGGACTTGCCGGCGCCGGTGGACCCGCCGACGACCACGAGCAGCGGGGCCTCCACGGTCATCACCCGCGGGATGACGTAGTCCTCCAGCTGGTCGACCATCTCGGCGCGCGACGCACGCTGCTCGTCGACCCCGGGACCGTCGAGCGGGAGCTCGGCGGCCTGCAGCGCCCCGCGCAGGCGGACCAGCGCGGTCAGCATCTGGGCGCCGCTGCCCGCGGTCTCCTGGGAAGCTGTCATCGGGTGGGTACCACCTGTCCGGGAAAGGCGATGGAGGGGCGAACGGCCCCGATCCTCGCAACGTAGTCCTGTCCGCGGGCCGCGAAGTCAGGCGGCGGCGTCCCGCGCAGGAAGCGATGGTGCAGGAACCCGAGCTCGATGGCCGCCTGCTGGTAGTCGCGCATGGCCCGCTCGGCGTCGGGCCCACCCTGCACCCGGGCGTGGGCGCGCGCCAGGCGGCGGGCCCGCAGGTCGACCACCCAGCCGATGTCGGTGCCGGGGATCAGCCCGCGACGAGCGGCGTCGCCGAGGGCCGTGGCGAGCATCCGGCGCTCGGAGGTCCGGGCCCACACCGCCAGCCAGGCCAGTCCCAGCAGGGCGGGGAGCATCAGCACGACGTACACGAGGGCGAAGCTGCCGAGGCCGAAGATCGTGGCGCCGTTCCACAGCCCGTGCGCGACCACGGCCACGGCGTACCCGGCCACCGGGGCCAGCAGGCGCACCGCCGAGCTGCGCGAGCCGACGGCCAGCCCGACCCCGATCCCGGTGAAGGTCGTGAACAGCGGATGGGCGAACGGGCTGAACATGCAGCGCAGCACGAAAGTCGCGGTGAGCGCCTCGGTGCCGCCGGGGGCGGTGCCGTCGGTGCCGTTGTAGGCGGCGGCGAGGTAGAGGATGTTCTCGGTGAAGGCGAAGCCGACACCGACCATCCCGGCGTAGACGATGCCGTCGAGGACCCCGTCGAGCTCGGCCCGTCGCCACCACAGCAGCAGCACGAGGAACGCGCCCTTGAAGAGCTCCTCGGTCACCGGCGCGACCACGGCGAGGCTGGCCTCCTCGGTGAAGCCGGCCACCAGGCCGCCGACGCCCTGCACCAGGATCGCCGCGGCGGTGGCCACGAAGCCGCCCCACAGCAGGCCCATCAGCAGCAGCCGGCGGGGCTCGGGCTCGTAGCGGTCGAGCCACAGGTAGCACCCGACGAGGGGTACGACGGGCAGCGCGGCGAGCGCCGTCGCGAGCAGCAGCGTGCGCGGCGCGCCCGACAGCGCGATGACCAGGAGCATCACCGCGGCGCCACCGATCACCAGCACGGTCACGAGGACCGTGAAGGCGACGCTGTCTCGACGGGCTCCTGGCACGGGCGCAGCCTATCGTCGGCCGTCCTGACCTGCCGATCCCCGGCGTACAGTGCGAGGGGTGAGCGACGAGACGACGCCCGAGAGCACCGAGCCGAAGACCGAGTCCCACGATCTCGCGGTCCCCGAGCCCTACTCCCGCTTCATGCGCACCGGGTGGGGCGACCGCGAGCTGGAGCTCCCCCGCCAGCCGGTCGCCGACCGGGCGGCGGAGCGCCGGCGGCGCCTCGCCGAGGCGTTCCCGGGCGAGCGCCTGGTGCTGCCGGCCGGCACCTACAAGGTGCGCGCCAACGACACCGACTACCGGTTCCGCCCCGACACCGCGCACACCTACTTCTCCGGCAACCAGACCAGCGACGCGGTGCTGGTGATCCAGGACGACGAGGCCGTGCTCTACGCCCGGCCGCGCTCGTCGCGCGAGACCGACGAGTTCTTCCGCGACCGGCAGTACGGCGAGCTGTGGGCCGGCCGGCGCCCCTCGACGCGCGAGATCTCCGACTCCCTGGGCCTCGAGGTGCGCCATGTCGACCGGCTCGCCGACGACCTCGGCCGCTCGGCCCCGGCGAAGACCCGGGTGCACCGCGGCGTCTCGACCCACGTCGACCGGCTGGTCAGCGCGGACGCCGGCCTCGACGGCGACCTCGCCCGCGTCGTGTCGGAGATGAGGCTGGTCAAGGACGCCTGGGAGATCGAGCAGCTCCAGCAGGCGTGCGACATCACCGCGCTGGGCTTCGAGGACAGCGTCCGCGAGTGGGCCCAGGTCCTGGAGTACGGCGAGCGCTGGATCGAGGGCACCTTCTTCCGGCGGGCGCGGGCGATGGGCAACGACATCGGCTACGACTCGATCGTCGGCGGGGGCTCGCACGCGACGACGCTGCACTGGATCGAGAACTCCGGCCCGATCACCCCCGGCGAGCTGGTCCTGCTCGACATGGGCGTCGAGGGGCGCCAGCTCTACACGGCCGACGTGACCCGCACCCTGCCCGTCGACGGCACGTTCACCACCGTGCAGCGCGACCTCTACGACCTGGTCCTCGCCGCCCAGCAGGCCGGCATGGACGTGGTGCGGCCCGGCGTGCCCTTCGCCGACATCCACCAGGCCTCGATGACCGTCCTGGCCCACGGGCTGGAGGGCATGGGCCTGCTGCCGGTGCCGGCCGAGCAGGCCCTCGACCCCGACGACCGCACCTACGCGCGGTGGACCCTGCACGGCACCAGCCACATGCTCGGCATGGACGTCCACGACTGCGGGGCGGCGGCGCCGGAGTCGTACGCCAAGGGGACCCTCGCCGACGGCATGGTGCTGACCGTCGAGCCCGGCCTGTACTTCCAGGAGGACGACCTGCTGGTCCCCGAGGAGCTGCGCGGGATCGGCATCCGCATCGAGGACGACGTCCTCGTCACCGCCGACGGCGGGCGCAACCTGTCCGCCTCGCTCCCCCGGACCTCCACCGAGGTCGAGGCGTGGATGGGCAGCCACCTGCCCTGATACCCCCGGGGGCAAGGACCGGCGGTGCTCCGCGCCTCTAGGCTTCACCCTGGGTGGGGGCCCACACGATCCGGGGGGAGCACCATGTCAGCGACCGTGTACGACGAGCGCCGCGACGATCAGCACGGCACGGACGGCGAGCTCCTGACCCGCACGGTGGAGCTGCTCTCCACCGCCGACTCGCTCGAGCGGGTCACCGAGGTGCTGACCGTGGCCATCCGCGCCCTGATGGGGGCGGACGGGGCGACGGTGGTGCTCCGCGAGGACGGCTCGTGCTTCTACGCCGACGAGAACGCGGTGAGCCCGTTGTGGAAGGGCAGCCGGTTCCCGCTCGGCTCGTGCGTGAGCGGCTGGGCGATGCTGAACCGGCTCAGCGTCCAGATCCCCGACATCTACGTCGACCCGCGGGTCCCCCACGACGCCTACCGGCCGACGTTCGTGAAGAGCCTCGCCATGGCGCCGATCCGCTCGGCGGACCCGATCGGGGCGCTCGGCGCCTACTGGAGCGTCGAGCACACCCCCGACCCGGCCCGGGTCCGGCTGCTGGAGGTGCTCGCCAACAGCGCGGCCGTGGCGCTGGAGAACCTCGAGCTGCGCGGCGCGATCGACCGGCGCAGCAGCGAGCGCGACTCCGCGACGGCCCGCGCCGACGAGCTCGAGGCTGCCGTGCACACCATCGCCCACGACCTGCGCAGCCCGCTCGGCGCGATCCTGGGGTACGCCGAGCTGCTGGAGGACGCCCTCGCCCCCGAGGACCGGGCCGCCCTGGGGTTCGCGCAGACCATCCTCGGCGCCGGGCAGCGGATGGCCGAGCAGATCGACCGGATGCTGGCCATCTACCGGATCACCAACCGGCCGCTCGCACCCGAGCCGGTCGACCTGTCCGCCATCGGTCGCGAGCTGGCCGAGTCGCTCGCGACCCACGTGAGCGACCGCGAGATCGAGATCCGGATCGAGGACGACCTGCACGCGGTCGCCGACCCGGTGCTCACCCACATGGTGCTGGAGAACCTGCTCGGCAACGCCGTGAAGTACACCGGGCGCACCGCGCACGCCCGCATCGAGCTGGGCGCGGTGCGGGTCGACCGGATCGGCGAGCCCGACCCGCTGACGACCTTCGTCGTCCGCGACAACGGGGCGGGCTTCCCCGCGGACCAGGCCGACCGGCTGTTCCGGCCGATGACCCGGCTGCACACGGAGGCCGACTTCCCGGGCACCGGGCTCGGCCTGGCCTCGGTGGCCCGGATCGTCGAGCTCCACGGCGGCCGGATCCGGGCCGAGGGCGAGCCGTCGGTCGGTGCCTCGTTCTTCTTCTCGCTGCCCGCGGCCGGCTAGCCGGGTCGGGCGCAGCGGAGGCTGACGAACGCAGCGTCCACCCGCGGGAGGACATCACCCGTCCGAGCGCACGCCCCGCGACGCACAACGCGCCCAGCTGTCACCACAGCCGGGCGTCGCCGGCCGGCCCGGATCCGGAGGCGTGCCCGTGGCCCTGGGGCCGGTGGCCGTCAGGGCTGCGGGTGCTCGGCGGATCGTCAGCCCGACCGGTGATCGCCAGACGAACGTGGTCGGGTCGGTCTTCTCGTAGCGCCAC
>Ga0075365_10001205_pt1 | contig 11413 bp, 12 predicted proteins | sample EndMetdeltDD1765_FD_71387 | JGI IMG/M metagenome (GOLD analysis project Ga0075365, IMG submission 71387) | Populus endosphere microbial communities from Tennessee, USA - Endosphere MetaG P. deltoides DD176-5 | ecosystem: Host-associated > Plants > Roots > Endosphere | place: USA: Tennessee... | reverse complement strand
CTCGACAACGTCACCACCTTCAACTTCCACCCGCACCTGCCGCACTACGAACTCACCGCACCAGAAGGCAAGGGCCTGCAGGTCCTGGGCCGTCAGCGGGTCGACCCGAACCGGCCGCATCCGTTCACCGAGGCCGGTAACACCGAGTTCAATGCGCTGATCTGGATGCCACCGACCGGTCAGCGGGCGGGCGACATCGTGCTCATCGACTCCACGCACTTCACCACCCTTTTCGGCGGCACCGACAGCCTTCGCAACCTTTGGCACAACCTGGCGACGATGAAGTGAGGCTCATGGGCAATCATGGCGTATGCCCAATAGAGCCGTGTTCATCACCGGAGCCGCCGCGGGAATCGGCCGCGCCACCGCGCTGACCTTCGCCAAGAATGGGTACACCGTCGGCGGTTATGACATCGACGAGGTCGGCTTGAAGTCGCTGGCCGACGAGATCGAGGACCTCGGCGGCACCGCGATCACAGGTCACCTCGATGTCACCGATTCAGACGAAATGGCGCAGCGGGTAGGCGAATTCGCCACTGCAGCTGGCCGGCTCGACGTGATGATCAACAACGCCGGCATCCTGCTGGCCGGGCGCTTCGAGGACATCGACGTCGCACGGCATCTGCGGGAGATCGACATCAACGCCAAGGGCGTCGTCAACGGACTGCACGCCGCGTTCCCGTATCTCCGCGACACCGCCAACTCCGTCGTCGTCAACCTGTCGTCGGCGTCGGCGATTTACGGCCAGGCCGAACTCGCCAACTACAGCGCCACCAAGTTCTTCGTCCGCGGCATCACCGAGGCACTCGACATCGAATGGCACCGCTACGGCATCCGGGTTATCGCGATGTGGCCGCTGTATGTGCAGACTGCGATGACCGACCACATCAAGACGGGCACGACCGAATCGCTCGGCATCCGGCTGACCGCCCAGGACGTCGCCGACGCGATCGCCGAGGCTGTCGAACCGTCGTGGCTGAGGCGCGCCATCCACCAGGTGCACTTCCCCGTCGGCTCACAGACCAAGGCAATGATGGCGGGCTCGCGGTTCTCCCCCTCCTGGTTGACGCGACTGGTCAACAAACGGCTCGCGCATTCCTGAGTTCACCTGCCGGACAACCTGCTGGTACACGATGGCCGGGTGGCGGACATCGACTACTCCCTGCTGGACGTGCCGCGCGATGCACCCCCGCCGGATCCGGAGGCGTACCTGCGCGCCGCGATCGCCTGGCACTTCAGCGCCGAAACAGGCTCGCCGTTTTGGCTTCGCGCGGCGGAGCGCCTTGAATTCGATCCGCTGACCGACATACACACGTTCGCCGACCTGCGCCGGTTCCCCAATCTCGTCGACGATCTGCGCAGCGTCGCGGTCGAAGACCTCGTCCCCCGCGGCTACGGGTCACCGCCGCCGATCGCCCGCATCTTCGAATCGGGCGGCACGACGGGCGCGCCGAAACGCACTGCGCAGCTTCCTGACTGGGTCGAGCAGGTGACCCGTTGGCAGGTCGAGGATTTCACCGCGGGAGGGTTCGTACCCGGCCGCGGGCTGCTGTGCCTGATGCCGAGCGGCCCGCACGGTGTCGGGCACTTCGACCGCGTCGTCGCCGAACGGCTGGGCTCGGCGTTTCATCCGATCGACCTCGATCCGCGGTGGGTCAAGAAGCTCGCCGCGCGCAATGCGACAGCGGAGATTGCCGCGTACGTGGATCACGTCCTCGACCAAGCGACGCATGTCCTGCAGACCCAGGATGTCGTAAACCTGCATGCGACACCGCCGTTGGTCGAGGCGATCGCCCGCGACGATGGCCTGGTCGACCTGGTGAACAGCAAGATCCGCTACCTGCTGCTCAGCGGCGCGCACGTCGACATGGACACCCTCGATCTGCTCCGCCAGATCTTCCCGGAGACCGCCGTCGCCATGGCGTTCGGCAGCACGATGGTGCTGTCGCAGGCGGCCACGCGCATCGACGGCGAGTCGATTGTGTTCGACCCGCGTTCGCCGTACGTCTTCTTCCGGGTGATCGACCCGGATACCGGTGCCGAGGTGCCGTACGGGGAACGCGGCCAGGTGGTGATGAACCACCTCAGCAAGGGCATGTTCATCCCGAACAATCTGGAGCGCGACACCGCGATCCGGATACCGGCTCCCGATGGGCACATCGGTGATTCGGTCAGCGAGGTCGCGCCTGTCGCGGTGTTCGGCGGCGAGCCCGTCATCGAGGGCGTGTACTAACCGATGATTGACTTGCCCGCGCTCGGACCCGACGGGGAGTACCGGACGCGGAATCGCGAGATCATCAAGGACACCGCCGGCGTGCCGGTAGCGGAATCCGCGCTTGTGCCAAGACTATTCGTCGCGCGGTCGATCAATGCCCAGCGCAAGTTGCGACCCCTGCCTGCCGGCGAGCGAGAAGCCGCGCTGACGAAGGCCGCCGATATCTTCGTGTCGTCGACCATTGCCGGACTCGACTTCGATCGCTACGTCGAGTTGACGTGCCGGGTGACCGGCCTGCCGATGACCGCTGCCCGCGCCGGCGCCCACACCGTCGCCGAATCCCTCACCACCGCATGCGATGCCGTGCGCCCGGCCCGGCCGACCGGTGCGAGCCCAGACTGGCGCGAACTGAGCCTGGGTGGCGGCGCCGTGTGGGCTCGGCGTGGCGAGGTGCTCGCCGTCCACGCTCCCGGCAATGCGCCAGGCGTACACGGCCTGTGGCCGCAAGCACTGGCGCTGGGCTACCGGGTGGCGGTCCGTCCGTCGCGGCGCGAACCGTTCACTGCGCACCGCCTTATCCACGCCTTGCGGCAGGCGGGTTTTCGGGATGGCGACGCGCTGTATCTGCCGACCGACCACACCGTCGCAGCCGATGTCGTTGCGGCCGCCGATTTGGCTATGGTCTATGGCGGCAAGGATGTCGTGGACAGGTACGCACAGGATCCGAACGTGCTCACCAACGGACCTGGCCGCACCAAGATACTGATCACCGCCGAGTGCGACTGGCGTGACTATCTCGACGTGATCGTCGACTCGATAGTCAATCTCGGTGGGATGGCGTGCGTCAACGCGACCGCGGTCCTATTCGAGGGCGACGCCGTCCCGCTGGCACATGCGATCGCAGAACGGTTGTCGACGATTGAACCGTCCGTCCTGCCAACGGCTTCCATCGGCGTGGCGCAATCGCTCGCTGCTCATCTCGCGGCCAAGGCCGCCGGGGCGGTTGCGATACTGGGAGCCGACCAGGTGGTCGCCGACCTTGGCGGAGGGTTCGCCGTGTTGCGCCCGGCCGTGCACCTGCTGGCATCACCCGATCCGGCCAAGCTCAACGTCGAACTGCCGTTTCCGTGCGTCTGGGTTTCGCCGTGGTCACGCACGGACGGCATTGCACCGCTGCGCAACTCGCTGGTGCTCAATGCGATCACCACCGACGACGGGTTGGTCGACGAGCTGCTGAGCGAGCCGACGGTGACCAATCTGTACCGCGGCCGTCACGCCACGCACCACGGCGCACCTCACATCCCGCATGAGGGCTTTCTTGCGGATTTCCTGATGCGCAACAAGGGCTTCATCGGGGGCTAGATCTGGCACACTGCCTCACATGTTCCGGATGACCGTCGAGGACGTCTTCGCAATTCGCAACCGCGGCGTCGTCGCAACCGGACGCGTGGAAAGCGGCACGCTGCGGGTCGGCGACACCGTGCAGATCGACGGCACCCTCTCTGCACAGGTAGACGCGATCGAGGTATTCCGCAAGTCGATTGACGAAGCGCAGGCCGGTGAGAACATTGGTGTGCTGTTCAAGAAGCTCGAGAAGAGCCAGCTCAATCGCGGATCCGTGCTCACCGCTTCGTCTGCGTCCTATGGCGAGGCACCGCCGATCTAGATTTTCGGGTTAGTCGGCGAGATCCGACTTATGGCACGCAATCAGCGTGTTTGCCGTACGGGAACCTGATTTCGCGCAAAGGCGAGTTAGGCTCGCCGAGTGCGAGCTGCGTTGTCCCGCCGGGGTTTCCTCACGATGACTGCGGGCGCGGCGTTGGTTGCGGCCTGCAGTTCGCAGAAGCCGGGCGAGGTCGCCAAGGACGGCTCGGTCACCGTCAAACACATCTTCGGCGAAACCCAGATCCCCGCGCCGCCCAAGCGCGTCGTGAGCGCAGGCTTCACCGAACAGGACGACCTGCTGGCCGTCGGAGTCGTCCCGATCGCGATCACCGACTGGTTCGGCGCCGAGCCGTACGGCGTATGGCCTTGGGCGCAGGCCAAATTGGGTAACGCGCAGCCGGCGGTGCTCAATCTCAACGACGGCATCCAGGTGGATCAGATCGCGTCGTTGAAGCCGGACCTGATCGTCGCCGTCAACGCCGGACTGGACGAGGACACCTACAAGAAGCTGTCGGCCATTGCGCCGACCATCGCTCAGTCCGGCCCCGACGCGTTCTTCGAGCCGTGGAAGGACCAGGCCACCACGATCGGGCAGGCCGTGTTCAAGGCCGACGAGATGGCAGGGTTGATCACGGCCGTCGACGAGAAGTTCGCGGCCGTCGGCAAGAACAACCCCCAATTCGCGGGCAAGAAGGTGCTGCTGCTCGCCGGCACCTTCTACCAAGACAGCGTTCGCGTGACCGAGGCGGGTTGGCGCACCGACTTCCTCACCAACATGGGCTTCACCATCCCCGACACCGGCGGCTGGTTGATTCCGCGCGACAGGTTGGCGTCCGCGCTCGATGACGCCGACGTGCTGATCTGGACCACAGAGAGCGACGACGAACAGGCAGCGCTGCTTGCCGATCCGGTCATCGCAAAGTTGCGGGCGACCACGATGAAGCGCAACGTCTTCACCGGCAAGGATCTGTCCGGCGCGATCGCGTTCGCGTCGACGCTGTCCTACCCTGTCGTCGCCGACCAACTGCCACCGCTGCTCACGAAGGCGCTCGCCTGATCTAATTAGCGAGTGACAAGCGACCAGACCACCGTCAAAGAGCAGCACGCCGCGTTCGCACAGGTCGGGTCGAAGTACTATCCGATTTTCGTCTCGGTGTTCACGGCACTGGTGATCATCTCCAACGTGACCGCCACGAAGGGCGTCGCGTTCGGGCCGATCCTCACCGACGGCGGGTTCATCGTCTTCCCGCTCACCTACGTCATCGGCGACGTGTTGTCCGAGGTCTACGGGTTCAAGGCGGCGAGGCGGGCGATCTATCTCGGGTTTGCTATGAACGCGTTGGCCGCCGCGACGTTCTGGGTGACGATCTACCTGCCCGCGGCCGAGGGCTACACCAATCAGGAGCACTTCGAGAACATCGTTCACGCCTACACCGGGTTGATCATCGCCGGGCTCGCGGGCTTCATCGTCGGGCAGACAATCAACGCCTGGGTCGTCGTACGCATCAAGGAGCGCACGAAGGAGAAGCACCTGTGGGCCCGGCTCGTCGGCTCGACTTTCGCGGGCCAGCTTGGCGACACACTGGTGTTCTGCAGCATCGCCGCGCCCATCATCGGCTTCGGCACGGTCGGCAACTTCGTCACCTACGCGGCGTTGGGCTGGTTCTACAAGACCGCCGTCGAGGTGGTCATGCTGCCGGTGACCTACCGCGTCATCGCCTACATCAAGCGCCACGAGCCGACGTACGGCGCGACAATATGAGCTATCGCTAAGCCTTCTCTGGCAAGCCTCACAGAGCCGGTTCTTTCTTAGCTACCCGCGGGTAAGTTCCCGTTTATGAGCGTGACTGCGGATCTGATGGACGTGCGGGCTCTCGGCACCGTGCGTGACTATGGCGACCAGGCGTTGCTGCTCGAGTTCGACAGCACCGCCGAAGTACTGGCGTGGGCTGATGCGCTGCGCGAAGCCGAGCTGCTCGGCGTGCTGGACATCGTTCCGGCCTCACGCACGGTGCTGCTCAAGCTCGCCGGACCGCGCTATCAGGCGCCGACCCGGCAACGGCTGGGCAAGCTGCGCGTGACGGCCGAGGCGTTGGCCGAACCCAGTCAGGGACACGCCGACATCGAGATCGGCGTGGTGTACGACGGCGCCGACCTCGAGGAGGTCTGTCGGCTGACAGGGCTGACCACCGAGCAGGTGATCGCCGCTCACACCGGGACACCGTGGCGAGTCGGATTCGGTGGATTCGCACCGGGTTTCGCGTATCTGATCGGTGGCGACGAGCGACTCAACGTGCCGCGGCAGTCCGAGCCGCGGACCAAGGTGCCCGCCGGGTCGGTGGCGCTGGCCGGGGAGTTCAGCGCCGTCTATCCGCGGGAATCCCCCGGGGGCTGGCAGCTGATCGGCCAGATGGCCGACGACACGGTGGCGCTGTGGGACATCGATCGCGACCCGCCCGCACTGTTGCAACCCGGCATGTGGGTTCAGTTCCGGGAGGTGAAGGCATGACCGTCACACTCGAGGTGCTGCGCACCGGACCGCTGTCACTCATCGAAGACCTCGGCAGACCCGGCCTGGCGCATATGGGCGTCTCCCGGTCGGGTGCGGCTGACCGACGGTCGCATCAGCTGGCCAATCGGCTGGTCGCCAACCCCGGCGATCACGCCACCATCGAGGTGACGTTCGGCGGGTTCTCGGCGCGCGTTCGCGGCGGCGACGTCGCGATCGCGGTCACGGGCGCCGACACCGACCCGGCGGTGAACGGAAAACCGTTCGGCACCAACAGCATTCACTACGCACACGACGGCGAGGTGATCTCGCTGGGCGCACCGCACACCGGCCTGCGCACCTATCTGGCGGTGCGCGGCGGCATCGACGTCTCTCCCGTGCTCGGCTCCCGTTCGTACGACGTGATGTCGTCGATCGGTCCGCTGCCGCTGCAACCGGGCGATGTGTTGCCGGTCGGTGAACACAGCGGCGAACTCCCCGAACTCGACCAGGCCCCGGTGGCCGCCATCGAGGACGAGGTGTTGGAGTTGCGGGTGGTTCCCGGCCCACGCGACGACTGGTTCGTCGACCCGGACATCCTGATCCGCACCAACTGGCAGGTCACCAACCGCACCGACCGGGTGGGCATGCGACTCATCGGCATGCCGTTGGAGTACCGCTGGCCCGATCGGCAGCTGCCGAGCGAGGGCGCGACCCGTGGGGCAATCCAGGTGCCGCCGAACGGTTTTCCGGTGATCCTCGGTCCGGATCATCCCGTCACCGGCGGCTACCCAGTGATCGGTGTGGTGACGGATGAGGACATCGACAAGGTCGCGCAGATCCGCCCGGGGCAGACGGTGCGGCTGCACTGGTCGCGTCCGCGCAAGCCCTTCGAGGACTAGTCGAGACACGGGCAGACTGTCGAATTTTGCAGTCAGGGTTGTGATTTCGCTGCATTCACGACCCTGAGTGCAATATCGAGGTTCAGCGCGCGAACCGCAGGGTGATCACAACGTCTTTCTCGTGCTCGGTCCCGGCCGACGGATCCTGCAAGACAATTCGATTCCGATCGGCAGGGTCGCCGGGAACCTCATCACCGAGAACCAGCATGCCGTTCCACCCGAGACCTCGTAGTTGTGGTTCCGCCTCTACCCAGTACTTGCCGGTGATGTCCGGCATCACGAACTCGTCGGTTTTGGAACACCCGACCGTGCCCGCAAGCAGGGCTCCGAGTACCGCCACCAAAAGAGCGATTCTCATAGGGGCACGCTACTGGTAGACAGGCAGTGTGCATACGCACGATGCCCCCGCTTCTCGCGTGCGCGAGATCTATACCGCCCGCCTGGTCCACACCTCCGACCTCGACAACGAAACGCGCGAGGATGCCCGCCGGATGGTCGTCGAGGCCTTCGCCGGCGAGTTCTCCGATGCCGATTGGGAGCACGCTCTCGGCGGCATGCACGCGCTGATCTGTCACCACGGCGCACTGATCGCACACGCCGCCGTCGTGCAGCGCCGGCTGCTCTATCGCGAAACCGCGCTGCGCTGCGGCTACGTCGAAGCGGTCGCGGTGCGCGAGGACTGGCGCGGCCAGGGCCTGGCTCATGCCCTGATGGATTCGGCGGAACAGGTGTTGCGCGGTGCCTACCAACTCGGCGCGCTCAGCGCGTCGGAGGCGGGCAGGCACATGTACACCACACGCGGTTGGCTGCCGTGGCGCGGGCCTACGTCTGTTCTGGCCCCGGCCGGACTGACGCGCACACCGGACGACGACAACGGGCTGTTCGTGTTGCCAGTCGACTTGCCCAACGACCTAGAGCTCGACACCACCGCCGAAATCACCTGCGATTGGCGCGAGGGCGACGTCTGGTAGCGGGCGTACGTTGGAGAGAGTGAGCAGCCCAACGTTTCGTCCCGACCCCGAAACTTTCGACAAGCTCTACCGCGGCGAGCCCATGTTCGAGGGCGGGCCTGCGCCCACCGGCGTCCCCTGGGACGTGCGTCAGGCACAGCCCCGATTGATGGAACTCGAAGCGCTGGGCGGATTTTCGGGTGAAGTGCTCGACATCGGCTGCGGCCTTGGCGACAACGCGATCTATCTGGCATCACGAGGACACTCGGTCACCGGGCTGGACGGCTCACCCGCCGCCATCGAGGAAGCACGTCGGCGCGCGGCGGCCGCGGGCGTCACCGTGACATTCGATGTCGCCGACGCCACCGACCTCAGCGGCTACGTGAGCCGCTTCGACACCGTCGTCGACAGTGCGCTGTATCACTGTCTGGACGAGGACGGCCAGCAGGCTTACATTGCCGCGGTGTACCGCGCGACGAGGCCCGGTGCCCGCCTGCACCTGTTCTGTTTCTCCGACGGCAACGTCAACGGTGTGATCGCGCCCTTGGGTCACGTGCCCGAGTCCAACATCCGCGATACGTTGACTGCCAATGGCTGGCGCATCGACTTCCTCGGTCCCACTACCTATTTGGGCAACGCCGTAGGATTCCGCACCGGTGACGACGCTTTCCCGAAGGCGGTGGCGGAGCAAATGCCACCTGAGGCACTCGAGCAGATGCGCGAAGTGAACGAGCGGTTTGCAAGGATCGCCGACCTGCTCGACGGCGACCGGGTGCACCTCCCGTTCACCGTCGTGCACGCTCACCGTGTCGATTGAAGTCGACTGAAACTCACACCTGGGCTTTCAGCAACGTGAGGGGAAGTTCACGGCGGGGTTATCGCGAGGCGCTTTTGCGAAATAATGCCTTCCTAGCGTTGGCCGCATGTCGAAACGCATCACGGACTGGGATCCCGAGGACGTCGTCGCTTGGGAGGCCGGCAACAAGAACATCGCGCGCCGCAACCTGATCTGGTCGGTGGCGGCAGAGCATATCGGCTTCTCGGTCTGGTCCATCTGGTCGGTAATGGTCCTGTTCATGCCGGAAGCGGTCTACCACTTCTCTGCAGGTGACAAGTTCCTGCTCGGCGCCACCGCGACGTTGGTCGGCGCCTTCTTGCGGATCCCGTACACCCTGGCCACCGCGACGTTCGGCGGCCGCAACTGGACGGTGTTCTCGGCGTTTGTGCTGCTCATCCCGACCGTCGGCACCATGTGGCTGCTGGCCCACCCGGGCCTGCCGCTGTGGCCGTACCTGGTGTGCGCGGCGCTGGCCGGCTTCGGCGGCGGCAACTTCGCGTCGTCGATGACCAACATCAACGCGTTCTACCCGCAGCGGCTCAAGGGCTGGGCACTCGGCATCAACGCCGGCGGTGGCAACATCGGCGTGCCGATGGTGCAGATCGTCGGCCTGATCGTCATCGCCACCCTCGGCAACCGGCAGCCCTACTGGGTGTGCGCCGTCTACCTGGTCGCGCTGGCCATCGCAGGCATCGGCGCCGCGCTCTACATGGACAACCTCGAGCAGCACAAGATCGACCTGACTGCTATGGGCGCGATCCTGAAAGAGCGTGACACCTGGGTGATTTCGCTGCTCTACATCGGCACGTTCGGCTCGTTCATCGGCTTCGCATTCGCGTTCGGACAGGTGCTGCAGATCAACTTCACTGCTGGCGGGCAGACGCCGGCCCAGGCATCGCTGCACGCCGCGCAGATCGCGTTCGTCGGTCCGCTGCTCGGCTCGCTCTCGCGGGTGTACGGCGGCAAGCTCGCCGACCGCATCGGCGGTGGCCGGGTCACGCTGTGGGTGTTCGCCGGAATGATCCTCGGCGCAGGAATCCTGGTCGGCGTCAGCACGCTGGACGACCACACCAAGGGTGCGGCGACGGGTGCCATGATGGCCGGCTACGTCATCGGTTTCATCGCCCTGTTCCTGCTGTCAGGCATCGGCAACGGGTCGGTCTACAAGATGATCCCGTCGATCTTCGAGGCCCGCAGCCGCTCGCTGGATGTGTCTGAGGCCGAGCGGGTGACGTGGTCCCGCGCGATGTCGGGTGCGTTGATCGGCTTCGCCGGTGCCGTGGGCGCACTCGGCGGCGTGGGCATCAACATGGCGCTGCGGCAGTCGTACCTGAGCAGCCACTCCGCGACCACGGCCTTCTGGATCTTCCTGACGTTCTATGTGGTTGCGTGTGCAGTGACCTGGGTGAAGTACGTGCGTCGGCCGGTCTCGGCCCCGGTCACCAGCGCGGAACCCACCACAGACCTGGCTCGGACGTGACCTCCTTCGTGTGAGCCAGGGAGCTGGGCAACAACGACGTTGCCCAGCTCACACTTGTCGACACGGGTAAGCAATGGCGAAGTAATGGGTTGGAAACATGGTCTGCGTACACAAGAACCATGAGGGCACATGAGTGAGCCCGACTGGGCACCGCTCACCGGTTTTCGGGTGGCGGTGACCTCTGCCCGACGTGCCGACGAACTGGCCACCCTGCTGGAACGGCGCGGTGCCACGGTGACCTGTGCAGCCGCGATCGCGATGGTGCCGCTGCCCGACGACCAGCAGTTGCGAGCTCATACCGAAGCGTTGATCGCCCAACCGCCCGACATCGTCATCGCCACCACAGGAATCGGGTTTCGCGGCTGGGTGGACGCCGCTGATGGCTGGGGGGTGTCGGCCGATCTGATCGGTGCGCTTGGCAAGGCGCGCATCGTCTCCCGTGGACCGAAGGCGACGGGCGCACTGCGGGCCGCGGGCCTGCCCGAGGAGTGGTCACCCGAATCCGAGTCCTCGCGCGAGGTATTGCACTATCTGGTCGAAGGCGGCATCTCGGGCAAGCGCATCGCGGTGCAGTTGCACGGCGCCACCGACGACTGGGACCCGTTCCCCGAGTTTCTCGACGAATTGCGCTCTGCGGGTGCGGAAGTGGTGCCGATCAGGGTGTACCGGTGGCATCCCGCTCCCCGCAACGGTGATTTCGATCAGCTGGTCGCGGGCATCGCCGAAGGCAAGTTCGACGCGGTGAGCTTCACGTCGGCACCCGCGGTCGCATCGGTTCTGATGCGCGCGATGGAGATGGGCATCGAAGCCGAGGTGTTGTCCGCGTTGCGAACTGACGTTCACGCGATGTGTGTGGGCCCGGTGACCGCCCGGCC
>Ga0075365_10001204_pt1 | contig 11414 bp, 10 predicted proteins | sample EndMetdeltDD1765_FD_71387 | JGI IMG/M metagenome (GOLD analysis project Ga0075365, IMG submission 71387) | Populus endosphere microbial communities from Tennessee, USA - Endosphere MetaG P. deltoides DD176-5 | ecosystem: Host-associated > Plants > Roots > Endosphere | place: USA: Tennessee... | reverse complement strand
GTGCCCGAGTGCGGGCCCTTTGCGTAGCCACCCTCTCGCTGCAGGTTCTGCTCGAAGGTGTTGCCGAACAGGTACGTGTACGAGTCGTCGCTGTCGACCGCATAGCCGTAGATCGGATAGGTGCCGGCGTTGGCGGCGGGCTGGAAGGCGAGCCGCTTGAGCGAGCCCGCGTCGTAGACCGCCAGCCACGTGCGCACCGGGTGCCAGCCGAGCCCGTCGGCCCCCCTCGGGTCGTATCCGTCACGCTCCATCTGGGCCCAGAACATGTACAACCGACCGTCGAACGTCTGGCCGCCCATCGGCCAGAACCACGTGGCGACCGGGTTGCCGCCGCTGCCCGCCTCGAACGAGGTCGGTGCCGTGATGCTGCCGCGGTGGTACAGCGTGAAGCACGCGCCGTCCTGCACCAACGCCGTGTTGTGCGCGAACACGCTCTGGCCCAGGTTGGTCGCCGCGCCGCTGTAGTCGAGGAACGTGTCCTGGAAGATCCAGAGATACCGCTTGCCGCCGAGCGCGTAGACGTGTTGGTAGTCGAACCCGATGGCAGGGCCGACGCGGTCGCGGAAGAACGCGTCGAGCGCCGCGGCGGAGGTGCCCGCTGCGCACCCGACGTCGGTGGCGACGTAGCCGGCGCTCGTGATCGCGGTCTTGTCGGCCCATGGTGACACGACGAGCGGGGCGGTCGACACCGATGCGGCGTCGGGGATCGATCGACTGACGCCTCCGTCGCCGCCCTCGCCCTCGCCGGCGGGTGGCGGGGGCACGGTGGTGGCCGGATCGCTCGGCGCTGCCGGCGCTGCTGTCGCGGTCGGATCGGGGCTCAGGACTGGTGGCGAGACCACTGCCACGGCTGTCGTCGAGGTCGATGTCGCGACCGGGGGCGCGACGGTCGTCCGCACCGGATCGAGCGCTGTTGTGTCCGCGATGGTGGGTGAACGCGACGGGTCGAACGTGACCAATGGGCTCGCGTCCACGTACGGCGTGGGGTCGGTGGATCGCAGACTCCGCTCGCCGCCGGCCGAGGAACGACCGTTGACGACGAGCAGCGTCGCCAGTGCGGCGAGCACGGTCAGGATGCTGACGAGCGGGCGCGACGAGGGGGTCACAGGTGGCGTCAACTCCACCTGCAGGATGTGCTGGCCGTCGTCAGGATCGCCCGCCACGGGTTCCTGGTCGGGCTGATCAGTCTCGCCCACCACACGAAGGTACCAGGCACGTCACCGGCTGCCACCGCGGCTCACCTTGCTGCGCTGGGCACTCACGGCCGGACCGTGCATACGATGGGCTCGTGTTCGGTGATATTCGGTGACTAGGCCCACGAGCGTCGGGGTAGCAGTGACGGCATGAGATCCAGGGCGAACTGGCGAGCAGCGGTCAACGCGTGGCGACCTTCGTCGCTGCTGCACGCCCTCGACGTCGCCCTCGTCGACCCGCCGTCGCTGTGCTGCGACGACGACGAGCTGTGTCCCGCGTGCCGCGCCGAGACGCACGCAGCAGCCGCCTTTGCCTCGCGGTCGTCCTTCGCCAGCCGTTGATCGCAGCGCGCCAGCGCAGTGCGTCGGTCGTGTGCCGCGACGACTCAGTCGACGGTCGGTACTTCGACCCGCCGGGTAGTGGCACCGGACCAGACCACGATCGAATCCGGATCGGCGCCCGGCGAGCGATCGAACACGTCTTCCCGACCGATGATGGTGCACGGCACCCCGTGCTCGGCGGCCAGGGCGACGAGGGCGTAGACGCTGCGGGCACCACTGGAATCGATGAACGTCACCTGCGACAGGTCGACATGGAGGTGGTCGGGCTGTTCTGTGACGGCCAGCTGCGCGGCGATGCCGAAGGTGCCCGCAGAATGCACGTCGAGCTCGCCGATCGGCACGAGACGGGCCTCGCGTCGATCGTGGATGATCTGGATGGTCAGGCTGACATCTGAGACGACGCCCAGCGCAGCAACAGGCTCGAGACTTGGCTTGGCCACCGTGTCTTCCCCTTTCGGCATCCGCTGATCTACCCGGCGTACGAGACACGCAAACGTCGCTCGTGACGAAAACCACCCGGCGCAGTCACATCCTCACACAAAGTTTGCAGTCCCCTGGCAAAACCTCCACCGGCCCCTGTCAATTCCCGTCAACCCCCGAATTCCCAGCAGGTTCTGGCCCTCACACTGGTACCGAAACCTGCTGGGAATCGGGGGTGGTCGGCGCGGGGGTGGCGGGCGTCAGGCCCCAGAACAGCGTTGCCACGATCACGCTTGCGCCGACCGCGATGAACGCTCCCGACACGCCGGCGACCGCCAGCAGCGGAGCACCGAGGGCAAGGCCAACCGGGCGCAACGCTTCGCCGATCGCCCCGACGGCTCCGAACACGCGACCCTGGATCTCCTCCGCGACCGAGCTCTGGAAGCGGGTGAGGAGGACCGTGTTGGCGACAGCGATCGCGATGCCACCGACGACGAACACGGCAGCGGCGGCGACGAACGTCAGTGACCCCACGAGTGCGAAGCACACGCCGAGCACCAGCATCGGCCGCGCGATCGTCGTCCGCGCCAACTTCGAGGCAGCGAGCGCGCCGATGAGGATCCCCGCGGAGATCGTGACCTGCAGGACGCCGAGCCCGACCGAGCCGGTGTGGAAGCGGTCGACGGCGAGCGCGACGATGAGCAGCGGCACCGGTGCGACCACCATGTTCAGCGTTGCGGCCAACCCGACCAGACGACGCAACCCGCAGTCGCGCAGCACCGCCGCGACGGCCGCGCGAGTCGAATGACGCTCCTTGGCCTCTGCCGTGGCCCCGGCCGGGCGAGGGACGCGAGACATCGCCACGAACGCAGCCGACCACGCGAACGTGATCGCGTTGATCGTCAGCACTGTGCCGACGGAGAAGGAAGCGATCAGGACTCCACCCACGAGCGGACCGATCAGGCCGCCGACCGCCGAGTTGGCCATGTTCATCCCGTTTGCGGCGGGGCGATCGTCGGGCTCGATCAACGTCGGTACTGCGGCGGCGTAGGTCGGCTCGAACACCGACGTGGCCAGCGCACACAGAGCGACGAGCGCGCATACGACGACCGGCGACGCGTGACGGCTGAGCATCAGCGTGGCCAGCGCTGCCGTCAACCCCAGCCGGGCGAGGTCGGCCGCGACCATCAGCCGTCGCCGGTCGAGCCGATCGGCCATCCATCCGCCTACCGGAGAGCCGGCGATCAGCGGCAGCATCGTCGCCAGCGCCACCGCCGCGAGCAGGCCGTTGCCGCCAGAGCGCCTGGCCCACCACAGCAGGGCGATGCGCTGCATGCCGTCGCCCACGACGGAGACCACCTGTCCGGTCCAGATCAAACGGAAGTCGCGAGCGCGGAGAAGGATCATGCGAGCTATCGTCGGCGAGGTCTCTGACGAAATCGAGATCGAGAATGGCAAGAGCATCGACGAAGGCGCCGGCCGCACCCGCGGCACAGCGGGAGCCGGCCACCAACGGGGCCACGGATGATGGCTGGCCCACCCGCCACGTGATCACCGATCCTGCAGCGGTGACGCTCCTGACCAACCTGCGCGCCCTCGGTTACCTCAGCCCGTTCATGACTGCCGCGCACACGCTGTCGTCAGCCGCCGCGGCGCTCGAGTGCTCGACATCGACCCTTGCGTACTGGATCCCGCGGTTCGTTCGCGTCGGCCTCCTCGTACACCTCGGCGACCAGACGCGTGCTGGGATGGCGATGCCGTTGTACCGCGCCCCCGCGCCGCAACTCGTCGTCCCGTTCCGGTCGTTGCCGTTCGACCGCCGGGTGGCGATGCTCGATGAAGGCCGGATGCGAGTGCTACGCCGGTTCCTCGACGGGTTGGACGAGGCGATGGAGCGCGACGACTCGATCGTGCTCGGGTTCCGCTCGGAAGCACCGAAGAGCTTCGCGATCGAGATGGTGGAGTCCGACGAGCACAAGCTGGCCCGAACGTACGACGACGGCTGGCAGACGCTCGAGCTCACCGACGCGGACGCACGCCAACTGGCATCTGAGCTGCAAGCGCTCGTCGACCGCTACGTCGGCCGCGACGGCCCGAAGCGCTACATCCTTCACCGAGGGCTGGCGCCCGATGCCCGTCACCGCTGGCGTTCCGCCACCGACGATCTCCCCGGCTGAGCGCGGGTCAGCCGGCGGCGTAAGCGGACTTGAGGGTCGCCGGGCCGTCGCCGACCACATGGACCTGGCCGTCGTCGATGAGCTTGACGAGATGCGAGAACACGCTGCGGCCGGCGGCTTTGTGCAGCTCCTCGCGCACGTTGGCGTACAGCACCTTCACGATGTCGACGATCTGCGCGTCGCCGGCGCGCACGCGGGCGAGCACCTGCGCCTCCCGATCGACGCGATGATCGAGGTACGCCTCGAGGAACGGCTGCGGCTCGGTGACCGGATTGCCGTGCGTCGGCCACAAGGTCGCGTCGTGGCGACCGGCGACCTTCGCCAGCGAGTCCATGTACGCGCGCATGTCGCCATCCGGCGGCGAGACCACCGTGGTGCTCCAGCCCATCACGTGGTCGCCGGTGAACAGCGCCCGCTCGGCTTCGAAGCTGAAGCACATGTGGTTCGACGTGTGGCCGGGCGTGAAGACGGCTCGCATCGGCGCGCCGCCGATCTCAGCGACGGCATCGCCATCGGCGGCATGGATGTCGGGTGCGAAGGCGAGGTCGATCGCCTCCTCCACCTTGACGTCGGTGTCCTCGTCCTCGTCAAGATCGACAGCACCGTGCGGGCCGAAGGCGACAGTGGGAGCCTTCGTCTCCTCGCGGAGCCATGCCGCAAGGGGCGAGTGGTCGGCGTGGCAGTGGGTGACGAGGATGGCGCGCACGTGCTGACCGGCGAGTGCGGCCACGAGAGCGTCGCGGTGCTCGTCGAGGTTCGGGCCGGGATCGATGACAACGACGTCACCACCGGGCTCGCCGACGATGTAGGTGCCTGTGCCTCGATAGCTGTACTTGGTCGGGTTGTTGGCGATGACCCGGCGGATCAACGGCGACACCTGCTCGGCCACGCCGTACTGCACGTCGTCGAGCGGCGGAACGAACGGGATCTCGACGGCCACGCGTGCCACCGTACCCAAGCAGGTCGCCGCCGGTCAGGTCCGACGGAGGCGACCCGGCTAATGCGCCGGCGCGAACCATCAGACGATGCGCGACTTCGTACCCGAGCGGTACGATCGCGCACCGTTGCCGGCGACCGCGCCGTCTCAGGCTGGCGGAAGCACTGCCCGGAAGGCGTCGGTGATGCGCACCTCGCCGACTTCGCGACCGTGGCCGAGGATGGGCTGGCGCACGACGGGCTCGACGGCGGCGACGTCGACACCCAACGCGCGCAGCGCAGCGAGCATGATCGGCGGACGGGCCCGGCTCGCGCCGTCGGCGACCTTGATCGCGACGGCACGCCCATCGGGAAGCGCTGCCGCATAGACCCCCTCGGCGCCGTCCTTGGCGACGATGCCCGGCACGAGCTGGATCAGCTCGGTGACGTCTCGCCCTGGTCCGCCGAGCAGGACGGGATACGCACTCATCGCGTCAGCGACCTGCTGGCTGCCGTCACCTGCCGCACCGATCGCGATGTTGCGGAACGCGCGCGCCAGGCCTGCGAGCGACATCACATGCGCTGGTGCGCCGCAGCCATCGATGCCGATGTGGATCACGGCTTCCTCGGTGACGCTCGGCAGCATGTTCGTGATCGCCAACTGCAGCGGGTGGTTCTCGTCGAGGTACGTGTCGAGCGGCCAACCGTTGATCACGCACGTCGCGAGCATCCCCGCGTGCTTGCCGCTGCAGTTCTGCTGGAGCGCAGTGCGGCCACCGCCAGAGCGAACGATGTCGCGCGAGGCCTCACTGTCGAGGGGGAGATCGGGCGTGTTGCCGAGGGCCGCCTCGGCCAGTCCGGCGCCCGCGAGTATCCGCCGCACGCCGTCGAGGTGCAGCGCCGTCCCGCCATGACTGGCGCATACGAGCGCGAGCAGATCGGCGGGCAGGGCCAGGCCGGCCTGCAGCATCGCCAGTGCCTGCAGTGGCTTGGTGGACGACCGCGGGTAGACGGCCACCGACGGATCGCCGCCGGCGAACGCGATCGACCCGTCACGATCGAGTGCGACGACGGCGCCGCGGTGCAGGCACTCGACGAAGCCCGACCGAGTCGTCTCGGCCAGGTCGATGTACGGGCCGGAGAACGGCTCGACCGACGGCCAATTCACGAGCGGCACGTCATGCCAGCTCGCGTGTCAACGGCTTGGCGAGATCGCCGCGAGGCATGACCTTGATCTGCTCGAGGCCGAGCCAGCTCGCCATCAGCCGGAGCTCTTCGGCCAGTTCGGGCACGATCACGTCGTCGGGCACCCCGGGCTCGGCGTACGAGCCCTGCACGAGGAGCGTGCTCGTCGCCCGCTCGGACTTCAGGTCGACGCGCCCGACAAGCTCGTCGCCGAGCAGGAACGGCAGCACGTAGTAGCCGTAGACGCGCTTCGGCGGCGGCACGTAGATCTCGATCCGGTAGTGGAAGCCGAAGACGCGCTCGACACGGTCGCGGAAGAAGATCAGCGAGTCGAACGGACTGAGCAGAGCCCGGGCCGAGACCCGCCGCGGGCGGCGAGCTTCGGGATGCAGGTATGCCTGCTCCTTCCAGCCTTGGACGCGCACCGGTGTCAGCCGACCCTCCTCGACCAGTTCGTTGAACAGGGGCCGCGACTTGGGCCGGTTCTGGCGGTGGTAATCGGCGAAGTCGGTGTACGTGCCAATGCCGTGATGCTTGGCGGCCAGCATCAGCAGCTCCTTGCGCGCGTCGTGCTCGGACAGCACCGGATGCTCGAGCGCCTCGCGCGGTATCCATCGCTCGGTGAGCTCGTACAGGCGGGCGAAGTCGTTCGGGCGCCGGCGAGCGGTGATCTGCCCCGTCCAGAACAGGTGCTCCAACGCGATCTTGGCGTCGTCCCAATCCCACCACGTGCCCTTCGGACCGACACGCGCGTTGAACTCGCCGGACACGACCGGACCGCCCGATTCGACGCGGGCCAGGACCTCTTTGACGAACTCGGGGCGGCGGTCCTTCAGGCGTTGCACCTCGCTCCAGCGATGCTCGGCCGCCATCTTCCACCGGAACAGGTGGTAGTCCTTGGTGGGGACGTGGCTGGCCTCGTGGACCCAGTACTCGAACAGCTCGCCGGCCGTGGTGGCCTTGTCGATCAGGTCACGCGGGTGGGGGCCGAGGCGCGCGAACAGCGGCAGCTCCTGGCTGCGCACGAGGACGTTCACCGAGTCGATCTGGATCAGCCCGATCTGATCCATCACCTTGCGGAAGTGGCGCAGCGTCACCTTGCCCGTGGGGCGCGGATCGGCCAGGCCCTGTGCGGCGATGGCGATGCGCCGCGCCTCAGCGGCGGACATGTCGAACGATCGCGGCCCCGCCATCCCGGCGCGCTCAGTCGGCGACGGTGATGGTGACGCTGTTGATGACGACGTCGTCGAGCGGCTTGTCGCCACGCGCGGTCTTGACGCTCTGCATCGTCTCGAGCACGTCCATGCCCTTCACGATCTGCCCGAAGTGGTTGTACTGCGGGGGCAGGCCGACACCGCTGGGGCCGCTGATGAGGAAGAACTGGCTGCCGTTGGTGTTCGGGCCGGCGTTGGCCATCGCGACCGAGCCGAGCTGGTAGCGCTGCTTCACGGGCTCGTCCTCGAACTTGTAGCCGGGGCCGCCCATCCCGGTGCCGGTGGGGTCGCCGCCCTGGCACATGAAGCCGTTGATGATGCGATGGAAGATCACGCCGTCGTAGTAGTGGTTGAGCGCGAGGAACACGAAGTTGTTGACCGTCTTGGGGGCGTTGATCGCATCGAGGGCGATGACGATCGTGCCGAGCGAGGTCTCCATCGTCGCGGTGTACCGCTTCGAGGTGTCGATGCCCATCTCCGGGGCTTCTTTGAACTTCTGTGACTTCGGCGCCGAGCCGTCGAACGCGGGGAATGGTGTTGGCATGCCGGGCAGGCTATCGGCCGGGTCGCAGCCTGCTGGATTTCGTCGCCTCCCCTATTGGCTCGACGGCGGCGTTTCCGAGGTGGCGGTCGGGTCGCTGGCCTCGCTGCCCGTCGCGGCGTCGTCGTCCTCCGACACGAGCCCGGTGGCGGTGTCGAACGCGGCGTCGATGGCGTGGTCGGCGGCGTCGCGCACGGCGCGCAGCGGCGCCGCGTCGAGCATCGTGTCTTCCAGGCGGCTGTCGTCGAGCATCAGCCAGATGAACACGCCCAGCGCCGCGCCGACGAGGGGGAACACGATGAACACCCACAGCTGCTGCAGGGCATCGCTGTTCGAGTCGGCGAAGATCGCCGCGCCGAAGCTGCGCGCCGGGTTGACCGACGTGTTGTCGATCGGGATCGTGATCATGTGGATCAGAGCGAGCGTGATGCCCGCCACCAGACCACCGAAGCCGACACTGAACTTGCGTGTCGTCGTGAACAGCACCACGGTCACGAGCAGCGCCGTGAAGATGATCTCGACGACGATCGCCGAACCCAACCCATATCCACCGGGCGAGTGCTCTTTGAACCCGTTGGACGCAAACGGACCGCGCTCGTAGCCATCGAGCCCGCGAGCGATGCCCCAGATGATGAAGCCCCCGATGGCCGCGCCGAGGATCTGCCCGATCACCGCGAAGAACGCATGCGCGCCGTTGACCTTGCGCGCCAACCACATGCCGAGCGTGACCGCGGGGTTGATGTGGCAACCGCTGATCGGTCCGATGACATACGCCATCACGAGCAGCGAAAATCCGAACGCCAGGGCGACGGTGAGCACCTTTGCTTCGCCCGCCGGCATCAGGATCGCCGTGCCTGGTCCGCCCATCATGAGTACTGCTGTCCCGAACGCCTCGGCCCCCAGGATTCGTGCGTTGTTCTGCATGAACACAACGTTAGACATTCTCGGTAGCCTCAAATGTGATGGCTCGTCGTCGCACCGAAACGATGCTCGTCACTCGTGTGCCGGCTCGCAGCCGCCAACCGGATGAGCTGATCGTCGAGGAGCCGATGTCGATCCAGCTCGACGGCGTGCAGGTGACGACCACGATGCGCACCCCGGGTCACGACTACGAATTGGCCGTCGGCTTCTGCCACACCGAGGGTGTGCTCGGCGGTGCACCGGTCATCGGCGTGCGCTACTGCGCGGATGGATCGGCTGTCGCGAGCGAGTTCAACGTGGTGACCGTCGAGACCGGCGGACGGGCACCCGCGTTCACGCCGCGGCTCGGCCTGACCTCGACGAGCTGTGGCCTGTGCGGCAGCGACAGCATCGACACGTTGTGCGCGCGGCTCGATCCGCTCGACCCCGCCAACGCTGCCGCGTACGACGTTGGTTCGTTCCCGGCCCTGTGCCGTTCCGTGCTCGCCGGGCAGAGCCTGTTCCAGAGCACTGGCGCCGTCCATGGAGCGGCTGCGTTCGACGCAGACGGCAACGTGCTCGTCGTTCGCGAAGACGTCGGCCGCCACAACGCGGTCGACAAGGTGGTTGGGCGCTTGTTGCTCGACGACCGACTTCCCGCAACCGGGCTGGGCCTCTTCGTCAGCGGTCGAGCCAGCTTCGAGATGGTGCAGAAGGCGTGGGCAGCGGGCTTCGCGGTCCTGCTCAGCGTCAGCGCACCGACGTCGCTCGCGGTGGAGACCGCCCGCCGCGCCAATCTGATGTTGGCCGGCTTCGTCCGCGACGAGCGCCTCAACGTCTACTCCCCCGAACGCCTCGCTGCACCCGCACCAGCGGCGACGGCCGATCCACTGTCCACCCTCTCGAAAGCCTGACCGCCATGAGCGACACCCCCGCCACCAGCACCACCAGCCCATCCTCCGTCGTCCCCAGCGAGGGCCTCACCGTGCTCCACCTCTTCTGCCACAACGATCCGGCCAGGGTCGACGCGCAGGCGGTGGCGAGCGCGGTGAAATCGGCCGAAGGCGACGGCGCGCAGGTCGTTGTCGCCGAGATGCTCGGGCACAAGTGCGACGTCGCGTTCATGACGCTGCATGCCGACATGCGCGTGCTGCGCCGGTTGCAGTCCGGGCTGCAGGCCGCCGGCCTCGTCGTTGCCGACAGCTACGTCTCGATCACAGAAGTCAGCGAGTACGCCAAGGGCATGCCGGCGGAGATGTTGCAGCCACGGCTGTATCCCGTGCTGCCACCGGAGGGCAAGCGCGCGTTCTGCTTCTACCCGATGTCGAAGCGCCGCGAGCAGGGCGCCAACTGGTACAGCCTGCCGTACGACGAGCGCAGCATGCTGATGCACGAGCACGGCACGAGCGGACGCAAGTTCGCCGGTCGGATCGTGCAGTTGATCACCGCGTCGACCGGTCTCGACGAGCACGAGTGGGGTGTGACCCTGTTCGGCAACCACACCGACGATCTCAAGGACGTCGTGTACACGATGCGCTTCGATCGGGCCTCTGCCGTCTTCGCCGACTTCGGCCACTTCTACGTCGGGATGATCACCCCCGTCGAACAGATCTTCGCCGCCTGACTCACGGCGTTCCCGCGGCAGGTCAGTCGTTGGCCTCGATCGTTCGCCTCGACACGTCGCGGCCCGATTCGTCGAACTCGAACTCGTCGTAGATCGCCGACGACGGATCGCCCGACGCGCCGAGCTCGAGCCGACCCGACGGGCCGACGTAGTTGATCCGCCGGCTCTGCGCCAGCAAGGCCTTGCATTCGGCGAACGTTCGGCACGCGGAGCCGGCCGAGCTGTTCTCCGGGATCACGGCCTTGAGGACGTCGGCCGCTGTCGACTCGGTTTGCTGCGACGCGATCATGAACATGGTGGCGCAGTCGTAGGCCTGCGTCGCGAACAGACCGCTCACGCCGGAATCCTGGGCGGCGAGCGCGGCGAGGAGTGCTTCGTCGTCGGTGCGCACATACGGGGAGACACCCATGATGCGTTCGCGCACGCCGGCGCTGATTGCAGCGAGCAGGCTGATCGAGAATGGCCGGCGGAGCGCGTCGTTGACCACGATGTCGCGCGGCGCATCCTCCATCGCCGACGCGATCGCAGCGAGCACTCGCGACCCCGCGTCAGGATCGCCGATCAGGGCGATCGCGCCCGTCGCTTTCACGATTCGGTCTGCTTCGAAATCGAAGTTCGAGTCATCCGCGGCATACCCAACCGCGTCATCGATCTTGATCCCGCGTCCGCGCAACGCCGCTTCGAGCGCTTCCTCGAACGGTCTCCCATAGCCGTCGTCGACATATGCGATCGCCGCCGACGTCTCGCCGGTCTGCTCGATGACTTCCGCCATCGCATCGGCCTGGAGGCTGTCGGAAGGGATCGTGCGAAACAGCAACCCGTTGTCGGGGAAGTCGTCGAGGGCAAGAGCCGCCGCGCTCGGCGAGCACGCGGCGACGTCGGCCTGCACGATCGTCGGCGCCA
>Ga0075365_10001203_pt1 | contig 11416 bp, 9 predicted proteins | sample EndMetdeltDD1765_FD_71387 | JGI IMG/M metagenome (GOLD analysis project Ga0075365, IMG submission 71387) | Populus endosphere microbial communities from Tennessee, USA - Endosphere MetaG P. deltoides DD176-5 | ecosystem: Host-associated > Plants > Roots > Endosphere | place: USA: Tennessee... | reverse complement strand
CCGAGCGGCAGCGCATACATGTTGTGGGTGCCGAAAATAAGCTTGTGCGCGTCGCCCTCGGCGCCCTTGCCGTAGACGTAGCCCTCCGCGCCGGAGCCACCGCCCTTGATCGTGACGATGATCGGCTGGCTTATCAGGTTGTTCTTCTGTATCGCCGCCTGCACCGCGCGCGCGAACAGGTCCGTGCCGCCGCCGGCCCCTGCCGTCACCACGAATTCCACCGGCTTCGAGGGTTGCCAGTCGGCCGACGCAGCCGATGTCGGCAGCAGCGCAAGGGCAAAAATGAGGTGTGCGAGCCGTTTCATTCGATCTCCTCCTGGAATTACCTGCGCCGTGTCTCCGGCGTCTTGGACTTGATGCTTGTCATGCCATTATCGTACGTCGAAGCTCCGTCAACTACGCGTGGCGGTTGCTTCAGCTTCCGACCCAAAGCTGCCATCGGTGGTCGCTAACGTCCACCGAGACTAGGCTACCGGCGTGACGTAGTGAAGTTGTTCATTGCCACGATAACGTGGATCGACCGCACACAAGGAGGGCCTTGCTGGTGACGTTCGAAGGGCTCACAGTCGTTGTGACGGGGGCTGCAAGCGGCATTGGTGCCGCGGTTACGCACCTCCTGCAGTCGCAGGGCGCGCGCGTAGTTGCCCTCGACTTGGCATGGGCCGACCAGCGATCGACGGACGGTCGGATCGTCGCAACTGCGCTCGACGTGACGGACGAGGACGCCGTAAAAACTTGCTTTGAAGAAATTGGTGGCCGCTTCGGCCCGATCCATGGACTCGCAACCTGCGCCGGTATCGTCAACAGCAGCGACTTCCTGTCGCTTGATGCTGCCACCTTCCGCAGGGTCTACGACGTCAATGTGGTCGGCACCTTCTGCTGCATCCGCGAGGCGGCCCTGCGCATGGGACAAGGTTCGCGCATCGTCACGGTATCCAGTGTAGCGGGCATTCGCGGCGGCGGGTTGTTCGGCACTGCAGCCTATGCGGCGAGCAAGGGCGCCGTCCTTGCGCTCACCAAGTCGGCCGCCAGGGCGCTTGGCCCGCGCGGTATTGCCGTGAATTGCGTGGCACCCGGTCCAACCGACACGGCGATGACCCAACCGGTCTTCGCTGACGCGGCGTTGAAGGAAAGCGTGAGCTCGTTGACCGCGCTCGGCCGCACCGCGGGGCCCGAGGAAATCGCCGAGGCGATCGTGTGGCTGTTATCGCCGGCCGCCTCGTTCGTCAGTGGTGCCACCCTGGTGGTCGATGGTGGCCTGACCATGATGTGAAATGCCGACGCGACGCCGGCGGCATCAGGCGATCCGATCACCCTTCTTGACCTGCACCGTGCGATTGTCGACCGCGGGCAGCATCTTGGCGGGATCGCGTGTCACCACCACGTCGATGACGACGGGCACGTTCGTTGCTTCCAGCCCCCGGGCGAAGGCCGGCGCTAGGTCTTGCGGTTTTTCGACCCGCAGACCGACGCATCCGAGCGCCTCGGCAACCCTGGCATAGTTGGTCTCGGCCAGGTCCGAGGATTGGTACGCGTCCTTGCCGTACATCAGGTGCTGCAACGCCTTCACGTAACCCGATGCGGCATTGTTGAAGACGATGATTGCAAACGAGAGACCCATGCGCCGCGCGGTCTCGAGCTCGCCGAGCGACATGTTGAAGCCGCCGTCCCCCGTCAGCGCCACCACGCGTCGGCCGTTGCTGGCCAGCGCGGCGCCGATCGCGCCAGGCAGCCCGTAGCCGATCGACGCAAACCCGCGATCCGGCACGAAGCCTCGGCCGGGCTGCTTGGTGTCATAGATGAGCCCCGCCCAATGGGCAGCGAAGCCGCCATCGGCGACGAGAATGCCATCGTCCGGCATCAGGCCGTTCAGCTCGTGGAGCATGCGGGCAACGTTGATCGGCTGCTCGGCGGACGTGAGCCGATCCATCACGCCGGCCTTCCACGCGGCCATCTTTTCGCGCACCTCGGCGGCATAGGCGGCCCGTTCCCCGCGCACGCGCTTGCTGTCCGGCTCGAGTGCGGCGGCAAGGTCCTGGATGCCCTCGCGCACGTCGCCCCACAATGTCACCGCGGGCTGATAGGTGCGGCCGAACTCCTCGGCGACGATATCCAGATGGATGACGGTCTTGCCCTTGGCCGGAATGGTGAAGCGCTTGGTGGCGATCTCGCCGAGCTTGCATCCGGCCACCAGCAGCACGTCGGCCTGCTCGATCAACGCGTTGGCGATGCGGTCATAGCGTCCGAACAAGCCGGCGCTGAGCGGATCGGTGCAGGCAATGGCGCCCTTGCCGGTCATGGTGTGCGCGACGGGAATAGCGTTGGCACGCGCGAACTCGGCGACTTGCGTGGCCGCCTGCGAGATGTGTACGCCGCCGCCGCAAAGCATCAGTGGTCGCTTGGCTTCCGCCAGCAGCCGCGCGGCCCGTGCCGTGTCGTCCGCCGCGGGACGGCAGCGGATGGCCGGCGCCGCCTCGTAGCGCGGGTCGATCGCGTAATCGCTCTCGTGGAGCGGCAGGGTGCCGTGACAGATATCCTCGGGCACGTCCACCACGACCGGGCCTGGACGGCCCGAGGTGGCGATCAGAAAGGCGCGGCGTATCAGCTCCGGGATGCGGCTGACGTGCTCGATCCGGAGCAGGTCCTTGCAAGCCGGGCGCAGAATCTCGATCTGTCGCGCCTCCTGCGTCATGTTCTTCCAAGAATGCGCGCGGTGGCTATCGCCGACGAAGGCAACGATCGGCGATCCGGCATTGAGGGCCTCGATCAGGCCCGTGACGAGATTGGTGGCACCCGGTCCGAGCGTCGCGTCCACCAGCCCGACGCGGCCGGAAACCTTGGCGTAGGCGTCGGCTGCAAAGATCCCGCAACGCTCGTCGTTGATGAGGTGGTGGTTGAGCTTCAGCCTGCGCGCCGCGTCGTAGAAAGCGAGCAGCTGGAATCCGCCCATTCCGAACATGGGACCGGCGTTGAACGCGCGTAGCATGCGCGCCATGGCCTCGCCGCCGGTGATCTCGTTGGATTGCGTCATGCCCTATGTTCCGGATGGTGGCCGCATGTCATGCACGATGGAGTTTCTCGGCCGCTGCAACGATCATGGCCGAAGTGACGCGTACCTGGTCCTCGAGGCCCGGCGCGTAGGCGATGGGTGCGCGCGGGGCGCCGAGCCGGCAAACCGGTGCCGCCAGCCGCTTGTGCAGCGTCTCGGCAACCGTTGCTGCGATCTCCGCGCCGAAGCCGCCCACCCGTACCGCCTCGTGCGCGATGATGAGGCGGCCTGTCTTTTCGACGCTGGCGAGCACGGCTGGCTTGTCCCACGGCCAGAGGCTGCGCAGATCCAAAACCTCTGCCTCGATGCCTTGGCTGGCGAGTGCCTCGGCGGCGGCGAGGCTCGTTTGCAGCATCGCCGACCAGGCAACGATGGTCAGGTCCTTGCCGGGTCGGGCCGTGCGCGCCTTGCCGATTTCGACCAGCTGATCGCCGGCCGGTATGTCGCCCTCTAGCGACCAGAGGTTCTTGTGCTCCATGTAGACGACCGGGTCGTCGCAACGGATGGCGGATTTGAGCAATCCCTTGTTGTCCGCGGGCGTTGCCGGCGCGATCACGACCAGGCCGGGGATATGGGTGTACCAGCCTTCGAGCGATTGGGAATGTTGGGCTGCCGAGGATCGCCACATGCCGATCGGCTCGCGCACCACCAACGGCACCCGGCCCTGACCGCCGAACATGAAGCGGGCTTTGGCCGCCTGGTTGACGAGCTCGTCAATGGCGCACAGCGCGAAATCGGAAAACCGAAGCTCGACGATCGGTCGCGTGCCCATCATGGCCGCACCCACCGCGGCACCCATGATGCAGGCCTCCGAGATCGGTGCGTCGGCGATGCGCTCCGGCCCGAACTCCTCGACAAGGCCCTTGTACTGACCGAACACGCCGCCGCGCCCAAGGTCCTCGCCAACCGCCCAGACCATGGGATCCCGGCGCATCTCCTCGGCAATGGCCTGTCGGGAGGCTTCTGCGTAGGTGGCCGTCGGCATCAGAATGCCTCCCGCTGCGGATCGCCAATATCCTGCACGTCCGCGAATGCGCGCGAGAGGGGTGGATGCGGAGACGCCTTGGCGGTCTCAAAAGCGGCGTCGATCTCGCTGCGCGCCGATCGTTCGGCGGCCGAGAGAGTGGAGTCGCCGGCACCTGCCACCAGCAGCAGGTCCTTCATCCGGGCAATCGGATCGTTCTTCCACGCCGACTTGACCTCTTCGGCAGGCCGATAGCCGGCAGCATCCGCGCCGGTGTGACCCGTCAGGCGATAGGTTTTGCACAGCAGGAAGCGCGGCCCCTCGCCAGCGCGGATCTCGTCGATCAGGCGCCTGGCGGTCGTATCGACAGCGACCAGATCGTTGCCGTCGACGGTGGTCGCCGGAATGCCGATGCTCTCGGCGCGGGTCGCCGGGCCGCCGCCGGCGGTCATTGCATGGGTGCGCGTCGTTGCCGCGAAGCCGTTGTCTTCGCATACGAACAGGACAGGCAGGCGCCAGACGCCGGCCCAATTCAAGCCCTCGAGGAACGGACCGCGATTGATCGCGCCATCACCGAAGATGCAGGTGACGATCTCCCTGCCCTTCTTGAGACGGATGGCGTGGGCGGCCCCGACAGCGATGACAATGTTGGCGCCGACCACGCCGTTGGCTCCCAGCATGCCGACCTTGAAATCGGCGATATGCATGGAGCCACCCTTGCCGTGACACGTGCCACCCTCGCGCCCGAACAGCTCGCGCATCATGGCCAGCGTGTCCGCGCCCTTGGCAATCGTATGGCCGTGTCCGCGATGGGTGGAGAGCAAGATGTCGGACGGCATGAGGTTGCCGCACACGCCCACCGCCACCGCCTCCTGGCCGATCGACGGATGAATTGCGCCCAACACCAGCTTTTCCTCGAGGCCTTTCAGGGCCGCTTCCTCGAAGGTGCGGATGCGCAGCATGTCGCGATAGAGGCGCACGAAACGCTCGACATCGAGATTGCGCTGCGTCTCACGCGGGGCGGGATCGCGGGGGGCTCCTGCAGCCAAGCGGATCTCCATTCGGTGAGCGGCGAAGCGCGCGAATGATGCGAGGGAAGTGGGGCCAGTGTCAACGCAGAGGGCTGTCCGCCAGATGCAGGTTGCGCGCCACGGCGCAAGTGGCCATGCTCTTGCCCATGGCGACCATCGATGACCAATCGACGGCAATTGTGCAGGCCGACTCGGCAACCAAGCTCGGTGACGACAGCCGCGGTGCGGTGATCGTCACAGGGTCGCATGGCGGCCGCTACGCAGCCTATCTCACCCTCCGAATGCATCCGCGCGCCGTCATCCACAACGATGCAGGTATTGGGAAAGATGAGGCTGGCATCGCCGTCCTCGAGATGGCGCAGGCACTCGGCGTGGCGGCAGCCACCGCGTCGAACCAGAGCTGCCGGATCGGCGATGCAGCCGACATGATGGCGCGGGGAACAATCAGCCGCGCCAATGACCGGGCAACGTTGCTTGGCGTCGCTTCCGGCATGGCGTGCAAACAAGCGGCGTCGCTTCTCGCGCTTGCGAAGCCGAGTGCCCAGGGGCCGGAACCATGCCAGGAAGTGCGGCGAGTGGTAGAGGATCCAGCGTGGAAGCGACGCATAGTCCTGATCGACTCGGCCTCTCTCGTCCTCCCACAGGACATGGGTCAGATCGTGGTCGCCGCCTCGCACGGAGCGTTGATCGGGGGGAGCCCCCGCCTTGCCCTGCAGGTCGATGCTTTTGCTGCCGTTTTCAACGATGCTGGAGTTGGCGTAGACCAGGCCGGCATCGGCCGCCTGGCGGCGCTCGACACGCGGGGTATCGCCGCGCTCACCGTCGCGTCGCAGTCGGCCCGGATTGGCGATGCGCTCTCAACCTATGAGGACGGCACGATTTCGCACGCGAATGGACGTGCCGTCGCACTTGGGGCCCGCGTGGGCGATCCCCTGCGATCATGCCTGGTGGGCTGGGCATCGCGCCCTTGAGAGGTGTCAAGGTTCTACCAGCCATGCACCTTGAGACTATGGGTTCGCTTGTGACCCCGCCGGGCTTTTGGCAAGATCAGCCTAACGACAAGATTGAGCTTCAAGCTCGGTAGCGGAGGAAATGCCATGCAAAAGCTGACCAGGCGTCGGTTCGTCGGCGCGGCGGGGGCAGCCAGCGTTGTGCCGCTGGTGTACGTCTCCAAGGCATTCGGCGCCGAGTTTACGCTGAAGTACGCGAACAATTCGCCGGTCACGCATCCGCTCACGATCTTCACCACCAAGGCGGCCGAGCGCATCAAGGCTGACAGCAATGGCGCGGTCGAGATCGAAGTGTTTCCCAACAACCAGCTCGGTGGCGACACGGCCATGCTCTCGCAGCTGCGGGAAGGCTCCATCGATTTCTTCACGCTGTCCGGCCTGATCCTGGCCACCGTCGTTCCGGCCGCTTCGATCAACGGCATCGGTTTTGCCTGGAAAGACTACGACACCGTCTGGAAAGGCATGGATGGCGAGCTGGGAGCCTATGTGCGCGGCCAGATCTCCAAGGCCGGTCTCTACGCGTTCGAGAAGATGTACGACAACGGCTATCGCCAGATCACCACGTCGACCAAGCCGATCCTGAAGCCGGAGGACCTGCAGGGCCTGAAGATCCGCGTGCCGCCGTCTCCGCTTTGGACATCGATGTTCAAGGCGTTCGGGTCCGCACCGGCCAGCATCAACTTCTCGGAGACGTATTCGGCGCTGCAGACGAAGGTGGTCGAAGGGCAGGAGAATCCGCTCGCCATCATCAAGGCCGCCAAACTCTACGAAGTGCAGAAGTATCTGTCCCAGACCAACCACATGTGGGACGGCTTCTGGATGCTGGCCAACGGCAAGACGTGGGACAAGCTGCCGCCCAACGTGAAGGAGATCATCTCCAAGAACTTCAACCAGGCAGCCGTCGAGCAACGCGCGGAAATCTTTGCGCAGAACAACTCGCTGCAGGCCGATCTCGAAAAGTCCGGCATGCAGTTCAACAAGGTGGATCCCGAGCCATTCCGCCAGGCGCTCGTGAAAGCGGAATTCTACAAGGAATGGCAGGGCAAATACGGCCCTGAAGCCTGGGCCATCCTGGAAAAAGTGACCGCGAAGCTCGGCTAGGACCATCTGGATGGGGCGGCCGGGTATTGCGGCGGCGAAGGTAGCGCCCACCGGCTCGCCGCGATTGCGAGCCGTCGAGTTGGGCATCGCGCGCTCGGTCGAGATGCTTGCGGCCCTGATCGTGCTGGTCGAGGCGCTGGTGCTGTTTGCTGGTGTGGTCAGCCGGCTGATGCGGCGGCCGCTCACTTGGTCGGACGAGTTCGCCTCGATCCTGTTCCTCTGGCTGGCGATGCTCGGTGCGGTAATCGCGCTGCAGCGAGGCGAGCATATGCGGCTGACCACCTTCGTCATGTGGTCGCCTGCGCCCCTGCGTCGCCTGCTCGATGCGCTGGCCTGGGTGGTGCCGGCGGTCTTCCTCGCCTGGATGCTGCCCTATGCCATCGAGCACACGTTGAGCGAATGGGTGGTGAGCACGCCCTCGCTCGAGTGGTCGGCCGCAACCAAGATTGCGGCCATACCGGTCGGCGTCGGGCTGATGCTCGTCCTGTCCGTGATCCGCATGATCGAGACGCTACGGTGGTCGGACTTCGCGGTAGCAGCGATCCTGGTGCTGGCAGTCGGCATTGCGTGCTGGCTCGGCGCCCCGGCGCTCAAGGCGATGGGCAAAGCCAACCTCATCGTGTTCTTCGTTGTCCTGATCGGCGTTTGCGTGCTGATCGGCGTCCCGATCGGCTTTGCCTTCGGGCTGGCGACCTTGGCCTATCTGGCGACCGTCGCCCGCGCGCCCCTGACGATCGTCGTCAGCCGCATGGACGAGGGCATGTCGCACATCGTTCTGCTGTCGGTTCCGCTGTTCGTGTTCCTCGGCTATCTGATCGAGGGAACCGGCTTAGCCAGGTCGATGGTGGAGTTCCTCGCTACGCTTGTCGGACACCTGCGAGCGGGCCTCGCCTATGTGCTGCTGGCAGCCATGTATCTCGTATCGGGCATCTCCGGCTCCAAGGCTGCCGATATGGCCGCCGTCGCGCCCGTCCTGTTTCCCGAGATGAAGGCGCGCAACTACAAGCCGGGCGAGCTCGTGGCGCTGCTGGCGGCATCGGGAGCCATGTCGGAAACGATTCCGCCGTCCCTGGTTCTCATCACGCTGGGATCGGTGGTCGCAGGCGTGTCGATTGCGGATCTGTTCATTGGGGGGCTGCTTCCGGCTCTTATTCTCGCACTGACGCTGTGTGCCGTCTGCTGGTGGCGATTCCGGGATGTCGACATATCCGGCATCGAGCCGGCAACTTGGGGTCAGGTTGCGCGCACGCTTCTCCTCGCACTGCCGGCCTTATCGCTGCCGATCGCCATTCGCACGGCCGTCGTCGAGGGGTGGGCGACGGCAACGGAAGTCTCGGCACTGGGTATCGCCTGGACGTTCGTCATCGGGCTCATGTTTGCGCCCTTGCTCGGGGTCAGGTTTCCCTGGGGGCGGTTGTTCGAGATGCTAGTTGCCACGGCCGCGTTGTCCGGCGCCATCCTGCTGATCATCGGTGCTGCGACCGGCATGTCCTGGGCGCTGACGCAATCGGGCTTTTCGCGCCAGCTCGCGGAGATGATGGCGGCTGTTCCAGGCGGCAGCGCTGGATTCCTGGCGATTACGATCGTTGCCTTCGTAATCCTCGGCTCGATCCTGGAGGGTATCCCGGCAATCGTGCTATTCGGGCCGCTGCTCTTTCCGATCGCCCGCCAGTTCGGGATCCACGAAGTGCATTATGCCATGGTCGTCATCCTCGCCATGGGAATAGGGCTTTTCGCCCCGCCGTTCGGCGTCGGCTATTTCGCAGCGTGCGCAATCGGCAAGGTGCATCCCGATGAAGGCGCGCGCCCGATCTGGGCTTACCTGGCGGCGCTGCTCGTCGGCCTCGCCATCGTTGCGGCGATTCCCAAGATCTCCACCGTATTCCTCTGATGGCCATGCTCGCGACAAGCGCAGTTGAGCAGAACAACTAGCCGCCGGTAAGCGATCGGAGCATCCAGACTGCCCCGACGCGTCGCTGGTCCCGATATGCGATAGCCGACATCGGAGTTAACTCTCTTCGTAAAACCACTGGCAACCACGTGTGCCGAGCGCGCCTCGCGCGGCGGCCAGCCGTGCTATTGCGCAGGTGGGACGGGAAAACGCTTTTGCATGGCTTCTTGCGGAGAAACCTCATGCGAAGCAGTACGCTCCCGAACCATATTGCTTGGGTGATGTTGACGTCGATTGCGTTGCTGGGCCCGGCCTCAGCAGACCCGGCCGACAAGCTGCCAGAGTTCATGCGGCCGATCTCCGGCGTCACGGAATCCAGCACCAACGAGACCGCAACCAAGAACATGCTGGCGCTCAACACCGGCATGTTCGAGCTCTACGGCGAAGCCGCCAAGGTCTTTCGCAAGAACATCCTGGCCCAGCATCCCGTCATCCTCGGCCTGTTCTCGGGCGCCGGCGGACGCTTCATCCTGTATCGGCCCGGCAAGCCGCCGCTCGATGCGCCACAAGTGCCGATCGCCTATCAGCTGCTGAAATCGATCGGCCACAGCACCATGGCGCTGACCCAGGTGGTGGGTCCGTATATCGACAATCCCACCAACCAGTCCTGGCGCGGCTCGATGCAGGCCTACCGCAGCCGCATGCAGGCCGCCCTGGACGGTCTCGAGGCCACGGCCATCCAGTCGGACTGGCGCGACAACAACCGCATCATCCTGCAGAACAATCTCGCCTTCATGGACGATTGCCTGGCGAAAGGCACCATCGCATTTTCCGCGCTTGCGGAATTCTCCAAGAAGCAGGGCCCGTTCCTCAAGAAGGATGTGGCCTGGGCGGCCCAGACCCAGGTCGCACACTGGATGTCCGTGCTGGCCGACTGGAAGGCGATGCTCGGCGCCGATTGGGAAAAAACCTATGCGGCGAGCAACACCATCTATGTCGCGCGGCAGAACAACGTGCTGTTCAGCGTGCTGGCGCAGTTCTTCGGACCTGATGCCATCAACAGCCGGCTGATCCTGATCGAGACGGTCTCGTTCACCACCACGCCGGAAGATATGCTGGACTCACTCACCCGCATCATCGCCGACCGCTCGGTCGGCTCGCTGTTCTTCGGCAACTACCACCTGATGGACTACGAGCTGATGGGGGGCGATGCACGCGCCGCCATCATCGCCGAGAGCGCCAAGCGCGGCACGACGCCGTTCCTGCCCCCGCTCGTGCCGTTCGGCTCCAAGCAATGGCCGACGCTGATCACCGCAGGGACCGGCCCCGCGACCATCGCCGACCTGCCCTGAACGCCGGGGCGCCCGGCCGCATCGTCGCATCCAGTCCTGCAGCTCTCGGAGCGGAGCATCATGGATCTCAATACCGTCGTCGATGTGCAGCGCCCCTCGTCATCCGATCAGGTGACGCAGTGGCGTGATGGATACGCCTGGCTTGCGGGTGGCACCTGGCTGTTCTCGGAGCCGCAGACCGGCACCGACACGCTGTTCGATCTCGACCAGCTGAGCTGGCCGGCGCTGCAGGCGTCCGCGGCCGGGCTCGAGATAGCCGCCACCTGCCGCATCGCCGATCTCTACCGCTTCGCCGGGCCGGCGGAGTGGCGCGCGGCGCCGCTCTTTCGCGAGTGCTGCAACGCGTTCCTGGCCTCGTTCAAGATCTGGAATATGGCGACCGTCGGCGGCAACATCTGCATGTCCCTGCCGGCCGGTCCGATGATCTCTCTCACTACCGCGCTCGAGGGAATTTATACGCTCTGGCCCCGCAACGTGCCGCCGCGCGAGGTGCAGGCCGTCGACTTCGTGACCGGCAACCACGCCAACGTCCTGCGACAGGGCGAGCTGCTGCGCAGCATCCACCTGCCGGCGGCAGCCCTCGAGAAACGTTTCGCCTTCCGCCACGCCTCGCTCACCAAGCTCGGCCGCTCGGCGGCGCTGTTGATCGGCACGCAGAGCAAGGGCGATCTCCTGCTCACCATCACGGCGGCGACACCACGGCCCGTGCAACTGCGCTTCGCGCACGTACCCTCGGCCGTCGAGCTACGACGGGCGATCGATGCGCGCATCCCCGCCGATGGCTACTTCGACGATGTGCATGGCTCCGCCGAGTACAAACACCACCTCACGTACTACTTCGCCGAGCAGATCCGCGCCGAGCTGGCGCAACCGGGAGCCGGCGCATGAACTACAATCCGACCACCAAGCCGCAGCACGCCGATACGGCCCACAGCCGCCGCAGGGGCTTCAGCGTCGACGGCAAGATGTTCTTCGCCGAGCCGCGCCCCGGACAATGCCTGCGCACCTTCCTGCGCGA
>Ga0075365_10001200_pt1 | contig 11426 bp, 8 predicted proteins | sample EndMetdeltDD1765_FD_71387 | JGI IMG/M metagenome (GOLD analysis project Ga0075365, IMG submission 71387) | Populus endosphere microbial communities from Tennessee, USA - Endosphere MetaG P. deltoides DD176-5 | ecosystem: Host-associated > Plants > Roots > Endosphere | place: USA: Tennessee... | reverse complement strand
CTGCTGTTGTCGGTGCACGCGGTCGCCAGCGTGATCCCGCCGAGCATCAACGCGATGGCCGCCCGCCTCCCGAACATGCGCAGAGGGTAGTCACGCTCGCCCGCCGTGTGACATCGCGCCGCGGCAAACAAGTCGCACGCTCGATCGACCATCGAATGTCGAGAAAGTGGTTCCGGCTTCGTCCCCCTGATGACAACACCTCTGAATGAAGGGATCACCACGATGACCAACCAAGAGATTGCCGAAATTCTGGCCAAGCCGTACTCGCAGCAACTGCTCAACGGCCCCGAACCGGCCCGGTTGGCGTACAACGGCCTGGACGGCGACCCACGAGTCATCCCGATCGGCTTCTGGACCGAAGGCGAACGGGTCGTGATGGCCACCGTACCGAAGGCGGCCAAGGTCGCCGCGCTGCGAAACAACCCGAAGGTCGCGTTGACCATCGACCATGGCGCTTTCCCGCCGAAGGCACTGCTGATCCGCGGCACCGCCGAGGTCGAACTCGTCGAGGAGATCCCGGACGGTTACCTGACCGCTGGTCGGAAGGTCATGACCGACGACCAGTACCCGGAATGGGTGGCCGGCGTGCAAGGCCTCTACAACGAGATGGTCGTGATCACGATCACACCAACCTGGGCCAAGCTCCTCGACTTCGAGACCACAATCCCCAAGGCCGTCGAAGACCTCATCAAGGAGAAGCAGCAGACAGCCGGCTGACGGGAGGACCTGGGTAAAATGCGCTGATGCGGGGCGGTCTCGGTCGACGTTCGATTGTTCGAAGAGGGTCGATGGTGGTAGCACTCGGTGGCGCTGCTGGTCTGCTCGTCACGTCGTGCGGCAGCGATGACGATGCGACGTCAGCGACGACACACGTGACCGTCACAGACACGAGCCTCGCAGCAACGAACACGGATATCCCCGCTCCACGAGGATCGTGGCAGGTGGCTGCTCTCGGGGACTCCTTCATGGCGACTCAGAATTCGAAGGGTCAGACGTTCGTCGACCTGTACGCCGCAGCGCTTCGAGGCACTGAGCAACGAACGGTGACGGTGGATGACCTGTCGGACGATTCGAACACCACAGCGCGTCTCCTCGAACGCCTCAGAACAGACGACTCAACTCGATCATCGGTGAGCAACGCCGACATCATCGTGATCTCCGTGGGCGGCAACGACAGCGACCCGTTCGGCGTGTATCCCCAAGGCACATGCAGCCCGGCCCAACCATTGCCGGACTGCCTGGCAACGTACGCTCCGACCTTCGCCGCCAATTACGAATTGATTCTCACAGAGGTCGACAGCCTCCGCAACGGGCAGCCGACTGCCGTCCGAGTCACGTCCGCCGACAATCCATTCGTCGGATGGTCCGAGGCACCGACCCCAACATTCGGGGTCGACTTCTACGCTCAGGTGGCGCAGGCAGAGACCGACGCTGCTTGCGCGGCGGCAATCTCACACTCGGCGCTGTGCGTCGACTACCTCCACATCTTTGGCGGCCCCGATGGCACAGCGGATCCTGCTCCTTTCCTTGGTCCCGACCATGCCCACCCGGGTGATGTCGGAATCCAGGCCATCAGCGACGCTCTCGCGCAGCTTGGACTGTCGGAGCTCCAGTAGGCGGTCGTCGACACCGTCGTTTGCCGTCGAGGACTCGCTCGTTCGATGCGGCGATCAGGTCTCGCCGGTGCAGTCGGTGCGGGTCAGCGGCACGGAGACCTCACCCTCGGTGCCGCCGCCGGAGTTACGCGGCCCGTACGCGACACCCGACATCACGAGGTGCGCGGCGTCGGGCCCGTCTTGCACGAACCGAATTGTTCCTGAGCCGACCACCGGGACCGAGCCGCCGCCGCCGGTTGCTGTGCCTTCGAACGAATAGGTTCCTGACAAGGTGGCGGCATCGATGTCGGCCAGCATGCTGCCGCTGAACGCGAACTCGGATGTGTTGCTGACCATGGCGACGTCCCACAGTCCGGACGGATCGCCGTCGCCGTCGCACTTCTCGCCGGTGAGCGTGTACGGGAACACCGCCGCGTCGATGCGCCAACCTTGGTATTCCCAGTCGGTCAACGGGAACGTGAACTCACCGAGATCCCAGTGGAACTGCTTGACCACGTCGATCACGGCGTTCTGGCATTCGGCCAACCCGTCAACGACATCGCCGCTCGCAGTGACACCCAGGCAGAGAATGTCGTCGGCGAACGCGCGGGCGATCTGGCTGGCGCCGGCGGGGTCCAAGCTGGCCTGGAAGAAGATCGAGAACTCCTTTTGCACGGGCGTGGTGATGTCCGACTTGTCACGCTTCTGCCGGCGACCTTGCACCGGAACGGTGATCTGGCCGTTGTCGTCAGCGGTCTGCACGGGATGGAACGTGGCCGGTCCGAACAGCACGATCGAGTCACCAGCGGCCAGGCTCTTGGTGAAGCCCTCCTCGCCGGTCGTCTCGACTTCGACGTTCGCAGCCGCACCGAGCACCTGCTGCGCGTTGCTGCCGGTGGCCGCGAGCGCAGCCAGGATGCAATTGCGCTGCTGTACCTGCTTCGGGTCCTCGGTCGTGTCGTAGGCGATCCGCAAGGTGATGGTGCGTGCCGAGCCGTCGCTCGTCGTCTTGGTGCGCACGAGCGGACCGGATCCGTCCATCGTCGCCTCCCCGTATCTTCCCGAAACCTGGGCCTGGAAGACGGCGATGTTGATCAGGGCGCCGACCACACCGGCCAACTTGCCGGCACCTTCGGTCAAGCCGATCACGTCGTCGACGAGGAGCCCGCGGTCCACACCGGCCTTGGCGATCGCACTGTAGATGCCGTTCCACTCGAACGGCAGCCCGGGTGCGAACTTGGCACCGGCGGCGATCTTCGAAGCGACCCAGATGATCCAGCCGCCCTCGCCGTCGTCGCAACCCGGATTGTCATCCGCCGCCGCGACGGGGTTGCTCGGGTGAACGGCGCGAGGTACGCCGCTGGTCGCAGCCGTTGCAATGTCGCCGGCTCCCGGAACCGCTGTCGCGGCCAGGCTGGGGAGATCGCCGCTGGCGACCAGGCCTTCGTAGGCGCCGCGCATCGCTGATGCGATGACGAGCAGGTTCGTGGTCGTCGTGAGCCGCAACTGACCGGCGTGCACAGCAGGATCGCTCAAGTCGGCACCGTTCGCGCGGCGAGCGTCCTCGGCTACCAAGCTGGCGAGGAACGCCGGGCCGGAAGGTTCGCCGGAGGCCAACGCGGCGCGCAATCCAACAACAACCTCCTCGGCAGCGGCCTGGGCGTCGAACGGGTGCAGAGGATCGATCAGACGGAACAGGCCGACCGTGTCGGCGAGCGAGATCCGGTTGGTCGGGCTGACGCCGTACGTCAGTGATGACACCAGCGACCAGGGCAGGCCGACCGGATCGGGCGCAGTGGTGAGTGAGGTGCCGTCCGCCAACAGCACCGGTAGGTGAGCGGCCGAGAAGGCGGCCAGCAGGGCCGGCGAACGATCGATTGAATCGTCGGCCAATGCGTTGGCGACCGCACCGGCCTGCTCTGCCAGGGTTCCCGTCAGGGCCATCGGTGCAGGCGGCACCGGCAGGATCGAATCGGGAACGGTGGAGGCAGGCGCAGTGTCGGGCGTGGATGTCGGGGCGTAGGTGACGGCCGTGACGTCGATCCCGACGGTCGGATCGGTCGTCGCTGCGGCGCTGACCGGTACGTCGTCGGACTCCGACGCACTCGTCGACGAGCACGAGGCAAGGACACCGACGGCGAGCAGCACGACGACCGTGCGTCGAAAGCCGGACTGTCGGCGGCGATCGAGCGGTACGTGCGAAGAAGTCGTGGCGGTCATGACACGCAGCTTCCAACAGCCCGCTTGCAGCACAGTTGCACATCGCTTGCAGGGCATGCCGCGACCCGCAGCTGCTCGATGGGCGACGCCCGTCGCGTGCGAGAACTAGGGATTTCACCAGTTGCGCCCCCTGAGCGTCGTCCGTACGGTCGGACCATGGTCTCGACGGCCTTTGATGAGCTCACTGAGGTGGCTTCCCGGCGAACCCGGCGGCAGGTGTTCGGGCTGGTGGGTCGAGGGCTGATCGCGTCGGCCGCAACCTCGATCGGTTTCGGCGCGTCCCGCCCGCGCCCGGCGGCGGCCGAGGACTGCGTCGTCGAATACCCGGCCGCGAATCTCGCCGACTGCCCGAACAAGCGCCACCACCCCGGTCACGAGGCGTCGATCAACGGCTGCGGTCCCGACAACTGGAAGGGCTATCTCGTTTCCAACACGTTCTTCAAGGCCAACTTCAAGCCCGGCTGCGACGTTCACGACGTCTGCTACGGGACGTGCGGCAACTCGCAGGCACAGTGCGACATGGACCTCGGCCGGGCAGGGATCGAAGCCTGCAAGGCCGCGTACGACATCGCCCACCAACTCAGCCGGGCGGCCTGCATCAGCATGGCCCGCAACTACGAAACTGCGGTGTCGAAGCTCGGCGCCGGACCATTCAACCAGGCCCAGCTCGAGGACTGCGAGTGCTGTCGGCCGTGGATCTTCTGCGGCTGCAACAACAAGTGTTATCTGACCGCGAGTCGGTGCACGTCCGAGTGCCATGCGTCGCTGGCGTGCCTCGGTTCCGTGTGCCGTCCTGCGCATGCGGGCGAGTGTGGCTGAGATGGACGCGGCGTCGGTTGTCACGTTCGTCATCCGTGTCGTGCTCGCCGCAACGTTGGCGGTCGCGGCGGCTGCGAAGTTCGCCGACCGTGCCGGCACCCGTTCCGCCACCGTCGCCCTCGGCGTACCGAAGTGGGCTGCCGGATGGGTCGCGCCGGCGCTACCGATCGTCGAGGCAACACTTGCCGTCGGACTGCTCGTCACCGCGACCGCGCAAGTCGCTGCAGTCGGCGCGGCCGCGTTGCTCCTCCTGCTTGGCGGTGTTGTGGCCGCCAACCTCGCGATGGACCGCCGGCCGAGCTGCCACTGCTTCGGAGCGACGGATCACCAGATCGGTTGGCGCACCGTGGCCCGCAATGCCGTCCTGGCCGGCCTGGCGGGGGTCGTCATCTGGCGCTCGATGCGTTCCGGTGGCCCCTGCGTCGTCGGCTGCGTCAGCGACGCCACTGCCGCGCAGGTATGGATCGCTGCGGGCGTCGTTGCCGGCGCGTTGGTCGTGGTGATGAACGCGTGGGTGCTCGTGAACCTCGTTCGCCAGAACGGCCGGCTCGCCGAGCGGATCTCGATGCTCGAGGGGATGCGGCCGCGCTCCGCCGAGTCGCCGGCGGTCGTCGGCCTGCCACCCGGAAGCGCGGCCGTCGACTTCGTGCTCGACCGAGTCGACGAATCGACGGCCAGCCTCAGCGGCATCCTCGTCGATGGGCGCGCGGCGATCCTGCTGTTCGTCGAGCCGGGGTGCGATGCCTGTGTCGACCTTGGACGGTGGATCGCCTCGATGCCGATCTCCCGGCCGACCGCTCCGCACCTCGTGCTCATCGCTCGTGGCGCGGCTGCGCATGTCGCCGAGGCGTTCGGCGCGCCCGAGCACGCGGAACTGCTGGTCGATCCGTACGGTCAGATCCACGCCGCCTACGGAGTCGCGGCGACGCCGAGCGCGGTGATGGTGGCCGCCGCCGGCACGATTGCCAGCCGTACCGCGCAAGGCCGCCGCGCTGTCGAGGACCTGATCGATCGCCACCACAACGAGATCCGGTTCCGGCCGGACAACGCGACCGCGAACCAGAACGGTGCGCGCCCATGAGCAGGTGGTGGTCGCGCAACTCCGGCGGGGCGTCGGGGTCTGTCGCGACGCGTTCGGTCCACATGCCGATGGCGATTGCCGACGGCTTCGTCGCGACCGGTGTGTGGACGGGCCAGGCCCAGACCGGGTCCGACCGACTCGTCGCCCAGTTGAACCTGGTCGAGTCCTTCGGCGCGATCGAAGGTGCCCTGCTCGTCGGCGACCCAGAGCTGGGCATCGTCGGTCCGCTCGGCGCCGTCACCGGTGAGCGCACCGAAGACGCCGTCGCGCTCGATGTCAGCGGCGGGATTCAGATCACCGGTGTGTTCACCGATGCGGAACTCGTCGGGACACTGACGATGCCGGGCGACACCGGCGATCCAACGGTGACCGCGGCTCTCCGCCTGCAGCGAACGGTGCTCGGACTCGGGCTGATGCCGATCACGCCGACACGCGTGCTCGACACCCGTCGGGGCGACGGCTACGGCTACTACGAGAAGCCCGAGGCCGGAGACATCGTGTCGATCCGCGTCAACGGCCTGGGTGGCCTTCCCGATCGCGGCGTGGCCGCGATCGTCGCCAACCTCACCGGCACCGAGGCGACCGCCGCGGGATATGTGACCGCGTGGGCGGACGACCAGTCGCAGCCCGCGACGTCGAACCTCAACCTCGAAGCACCCGGCCAGACCCTTGCCAACCTGTGCGTGATTCCGGTTGGGTCGTTCGGTGGTGTCCAACTGTTCACGCAGTCCGGAACGCACCTCGTGCTCGACGTGCTCGGGTGGTTTCCGGCGAACTCGGTGCTGCAGATCGTGCCACCGGCGCGCCTGCTGGACACGAGAGCGGCGAGTGCGATCGGTTTCACCGGCGACAAGCCCGGCGCAGGAGCGATCGTGCGGGTGCCGGTCGCGGGCGCCGCCGGAGTGGCCGGCGCCGGCGTCGGTGCCGCAGTGATCAACCTCACGGGCACCGAGGCCAACGGCGCGGGCTATGTGACGGCATGGCCGTCCGGCCAGCCGCAGCCGACGACTTCGAACCTCAACCTCGAGCGGGTGGGACAGACGCTCGCCAACCTGGCCGTCGTACCGGTCGGCGACGACGGCGCGATCAACCTCTACACGCAATCGGGAACGCACCTGATCGTGGACGTGTTGGGCTGGTTCCCGCGGCAGGTGCCGGCTGGGCCGATCGTCCCGCTCGGCAACCTCGTCCGCGACGGCAGCTTCGATCCGTGGGTGACGATCACCGGGGTGGACAGCTACAAGACGTATCCCATCGGCGCGCTCGGGTCGTGGACGGTCACGGACAAGGCGGTCGATCTCGTCGGTCCGATCCAGGGCATCGCGTTCAAGGGCGCCCAGTTCGTCGATCTCAACGGCAACGGATACGGCCCGGGCACACTCGATCAGCTCGTCCCGACGTCGCCGGGCAGACGGTACGCGGTGTCGTTCATGCTCGCCGGCAACCCGAACGGTCCGCCCACAGTGAAGACGCTGGACGTCACGTTCGGCACCGTCACCAAGTCGTTCTCGTTCGACGTGACGGGCCACACCAATGCCGCGCTGGGCTGGACCCTGACGACATTCGAGGCCGAGCCGGACTGCGGCGGCGCGACGCTGCTGCGGTTCAAGAGCACCACCACGGGCGACAGGGGCCCGAACATCGACCACGTCTCCGTCGCCGACATCGGACCCGGCGACAGTTGCCAGCCCCGCGGATACACGGCCTTCGGGCCTGTCCGCTTGCTCGACACGCGTACCGGCGAGCGCCCCGGCGCCGGTGCGGTCGTGAAGGTCCCGATCGTCGGCGCGAACGGCGTTCCGTCACGTGGCATCAGCGCAGTCGTCGTCAACCTCACCGGCACAGAGGCAGTGGGCGCGGGCTACGTGACCGCGTGGCCTTCGGGCACGACGCAGCCGGAGACGTCGAACCTGAACCTCGAGCGCGCTGGACAGACGCTCGCCAACTGTGCGGTGGTGGCCGTCGGTCCCGACGGAGCGATCAGCCTCTTCACCCAAACCGGTACGCACCTCATCGTCGACCTGTTCGGCTGGTTCTCGATCTGAGTCAGCACTGTCGCGGCGTTGACTATCGTTCGGACATCGACCACGACCGCAGCGACCACGCTGTCACCGCTGTCACCACCGGCGACGTCGCCGACGACCTTCGGCGTGCGCTGGACGTAGTGGCATTGGACGCGACAGGCGAGGTGCGCGTCGTCGCCGAGGCATTGAGCAAGCTCGGCCTCGACCTCGATGCGCTGACGGCGGCGGAGGTTCGCGGACAACTTCGCATCGTCGGCGATCGCGTGTCGTTCGTCGACGTCCGGATGCGGCAGACACACGTCGACGCGATCGATCCGGTGACGCGCCGTGAGGTCCACCGCACGCTCGCGACCGTGCTGCACGAGCGCCGCCACCGCCGGGAACGAGCTGAGCATCTCGCCGCGGCCGCCGTGGGCCCTGACGACGAAGCGGCGGTTGCACTCGGCGACCTCGGCCACGAGGCATCCGAGCGCGGTGACTGCGCCGTCGCCGGCGCGCTGTTCATGCGCGCCGCGTCGCTCACAGCGGACGCGGAGCATCGCGCGAACTACCTCCGCTTCGCCGGCGACGCGTACTGGAACGCGGCAGACTACGGAGCGTCCGAAGATGCGTTCGAGGCGGCGTACGTCGGCTCCAACGACCCGCGCCTGCGCGCCGAGATCGCGCTGCAGATCGGCCAGATCATCATGTATCAGAACGGTCCGCGCCAGGCCCGCGACCGGTTGGTTGCCGAATCGGAGCGGGTCGAACCGCACGACCTCGGTCGGGCGGCATATCTCCTCGTGCACGCGGCGAGCACCTCGATGCTCTCATCGGACGTGGTGGGTGCACTCGCCCTCGCGCGACGCGCGGACGTGTTGGCGGCGCTCGACCCGAGCACGAGCGCGCTGCCGGCCTCGTTGATGATCGCCTACCTCAGCCTGCAGCACGGCGACGCCGACGAGTTCGACCGTCGGATCGACACCCTGACGAGGGTCGCCGAGGAGCTGCGCGACACGGACCTGTCCGACGTCGATCTGTTCCTCACGGTCGTCGGCATCCTGCACGTCTACACGGAGCGATGGGACGCGGGCCGGGTCTATCTCGCCGCGGTGGTGCATCGAGCCAAGCGGCGCAGCCACACCGCAACTGCTGCGCTGGCGTCGGGCATCCTGGCCGAGCTGTGCTGGCGGTCGGGGCGATGGGATGAGGCGTGGAAGCTGGCGACGAGCGACCTCGTCACAGAAGTCACCCTGACCGGTGCGCGGCTCTGGCTCCTCGCATTCACCGCCCATCTCGACGCGGGCTTCGGCCGCGGCGACGAGTGCCGGGCCCGTGCTCAAGCGGCGCTGACCGAAGGCGAGCCGGTGGGTTTCGGGACGGTGTCGATGTGGGCCAACGCTGCACTCGGCCTGCTCGAGCTCGGCCTCGGCCACCCCGTCGCCGCGGCCGTTCATCTCGACCGGGTGGATGCCCTCGCGACTGCGTACGAGATGGTCGACCCGAGCGGGATCTGGTGGCAAGCGGACCACGTCGAGGCGTTGGTGCGCTCAGGGCGCACGCACGAGGCGCGGCGGTCGCTCGCGCGACTCGAGGCCCTGGCCGCGACGAGTGCGTCGGTGTGGCCCAAGGCCGTTGCCGCGCGGTGCCGGGCGATGATGGCGGTCGCCGACGACGCTGAGGCGTGGTTTGATGTCGCGCTGGCACATCACGCAGAGCTGACGGCGCCGTTCGAGTTGGCGCGGACATTGCTCTGCCAGGCCGAGCACCGTGTCGCCGGCGATTCGCACCTCGATCCCGTGCCCAGCCTCACCGAGGCGATCGCGATCTTCGACGCACTCGGCGCGACGTCGTGGTCAGCGCAGGGCCAGGCTTTGCGCGACACCGTGGAGACACGATCGTCTCCGATGATCGGGGACGTGCTCTCCGGCTCGGAACGCCGAGTTGCCGAGGCGGTCGCCGCCGGCGCCACCAACCGAGAGGCCGCGACGAGCCTGTTCCTCAGCGTCAAGACCGTCGAGTTCCATCTGCGCAACATCTACCGCAAACTCGGCGTGCGCTCCCGAACCGAACTGGCCCGCTCCCTCCGCCGTTGACACGCCGAGATTGCGTGAACGTCGTCGAACTCGGCTTCTGGGAGGCTCCAACCGTCACCCTGACGGCCCACGCCTCCCAGAACAATGTGTTGGACGGCGACCACGCGGTGGTCCGTGTGGACCTCAGCCCACACCAATCCATCGCCGCCGGGTCTGTCCGCTGTTACGCACGAGATCGCAAGTCTTCACGGGTGTTCGGGCCGCGCATTGTGCGCTCGTGTGCGACCGGTGCCCTCGCGGCCTCAGAGTCGTCGCCGGCCGCCGCGGTTGTCGGATTTGGGCGCGGCCCGTGATCGATGGCGTGATGACGTCGGCGGACGTTTCGCACAGCTCACCGCCGGCGAGGTGGCCGACTAGCCGGGGCGATCGACTTCGCGGCCGAGGCGAGCGCGGCGAGGAGGGCGGCAGTCGCGGGCGGATCCGGCGGGTCGCCATAGGTGGCTGCGTAGATGTGTCGCTTGGTGTTGGGCAGCTCTGTCGCGACGATGCCGTCGATGTGGTGGGCGCGCAGCGAGAGTCCTGTCTGGGTGGCAACGCCGAGGCCGGCGGCCACGAGTGCCTGCATCACGACCATGTCGTCGGTGCTGTGGCCGATCTGTGGATCGAAGCCGGCGTCGGCGCATAGTGACAACATGTGGCTGCGGCAGCGCTCGCAGCCGGCGATCCAGGTTGCGTTGCGCAGAGCGGTCATCGACCGTTCCGGCCGAAGCGACAGGATGTAGACGGAGTCGTCGAGCAGATGATGGAGGCGGATCCCGGCCGGCTCGGGCTCGGATTCGTCGTAGCGGAAGATCAGCGCGACCTCGATCTTTCCGGAGCGCAGCAGCTCGATCGCTTCCGGGGGATGTGTGTCGGTGAGGCTGACCTGCACGCCAGGGTGCTGATCAGCGAGCGTCGCCACGGCAGTGGGCACGAGCGACGCGATGGCTGACGCGAACGCGGCCAAGCGAACGCGGCCGGCGGTCAAGCCGACGTGTGCGGACAGCTCTGCGCTGGCGGCATCAATTCGGCCGATGATTTCCGCGGCGCGGTCGGCGAGGAGCTGTCCGGCCGGTGTCAGCCTGATGCCGCGGCCGACTCGTTGCAGCAACTGGGCGCCGGTCTCGGCCTCGAGCCGGGCGAGGTGGTGCGTCACCGAGGGCTGTGAGTAGTGCAGCTCCCTCGCCGCCGCCGTGACTGATCCGAGGCGGGCGACAGCATCGATGACACGCAGCCGATTGACATCCAGCATTGATCAATCATATCTATGAGTCAAGACGGAATCTGGCATTGGACGTATGGGTCGCCCGACTGCATCCTGAACGTATGACTGCGACCTTGATCCGACCCACAAACTTGCTGAGCCCGCTCGTGCAGGGTGTCCGTGACGCCGTGGCCGACAGCCTCGGTGGGACCGAGACCGCCCGCGCCGTCGCCGAACAGCTGCGACAGCACCTACCGACCCCGGACGTGTTGACCACCGCACAGCGCCTCGGATCGCCCCACGAGTACGTCAGCCACGCTCTGCACGCCGAGCCGGACGGATCGTTCTCGATCGTTGGGCTTGTCTGGCGGCCAGGGCAGACCACCCGCATCCACGACCACGTCACCTGGTGCGCGCTCGCCGTCATCG
>Ga0075365_10001199_pt1 | contig 11427 bp, 11 predicted proteins | sample EndMetdeltDD1765_FD_71387 | JGI IMG/M metagenome (GOLD analysis project Ga0075365, IMG submission 71387) | Populus endosphere microbial communities from Tennessee, USA - Endosphere MetaG P. deltoides DD176-5 | ecosystem: Host-associated > Plants > Roots > Endosphere | place: USA: Tennessee... | reverse complement strand
CGCCGGTCCATGTGCTGATCGAATTGTCGTCGAGTGCCGCGATCGATTTGCGCGCCCTGCTGGTGGATTTCCTTGCCGGCACGATGGCAGAAGACCTCGTCACCGACGCCGTCCTGGCCGAGAGCGGCGCGCAGGCCAGAGCATTCTGGGCCATTCGCGAGGGGTTGGTCGAGGGCCAAGCCAAGCGCGGCTACCATGTGCGCACCGACCTCTCGGTGCGCATCTCCGACATCCCCACGCTCATCGCCCAGGCCCGCCAGTTTATCGAACTGCAGCATCCGGGCTGGATTTCCCAGGCCTACGGCCATGCGGGCGACGGCAACATCCATTTCAACGCCCTGCCGCCGCTCGACCTTGCCGAGCCCGCCGCCCGCGCCACGGGCGCCACCATCACCACTGGCCTGTACGACATCGTCAACGCCCTCGGCGGCTCGATCAGCGCCGAGCATGGCATCGGACGCACCCGCCAGCGTGTCTATTGGGCGGGAATGTCAGCAGTCCAGCGTCGGCTCGTCAGCACACTCAAAGATGCCCTCGATCCGGGCGGGCTGATGAACCCCGGCTGCCTCTTTCCCGCGACGGAGACTTCTTCATGAAACAAAGACTGGCCGCCATCGGCACTGTCGAGGCGCTGCCGCACCGGGTCGCGGCGTTCCTCAGCCGCGAGATCGAGTCCGGCGATCTCAATCCGGGCAGCCTGCTGCCGACGGAGCAGCAACTTTCGGAGAAATTCGGCGTCAGCCGCAACGTCGTGCGCGAGGCGATCGCGCAGTTGCGCGCCGACGGCATGGTCGAGGCGCGACAAGGCATCGGCTCCTTCGTCCTGGCGCCGGAACAGCGCGCGGCAATCCGCATCGACCGCGAGACACTGAAGGAGGGGCAGAACATGGAGCGGCTGTTCGAGCTGCGCTGCATCCTCGAGGCGGAATCGGCGGCACTTGCGGCCGAACGGCGCGAGCAGGAGCATCTCGACGCGATCAAGGGCGCGCTCGACCGGATGAGCGGCGAGGAGCGCTGGGAAGACGGCAGCATCGACGCCGATCTGCTGTTTCATCGCGAAATCGCCCGCGCGACCGGCAACAGCTACATCCACACCTTCATTTCCTTCGTCTGCGAACAAATCCGCCGCTCGATCTATTACGCGCGGCAGACCAATCCCTTGCACGATCTGGTGGAGGTCAATGTCGGCGAGCATGTGCGCATCTACGAGGCGTTGGTCGCCGGCGATCCGGCAGCAGCCGAAGCCGCGATGCGCGCGCATATTATCGGCGCTGCCAACCGTGTCGGCGTCAAGCTGCCTTCTGCCCGCGGCGAACGCACCGGCGGAGGGAAATGAGCATGGCTGTCGCAAGCATTACCCGCATTTCCGACGTCTGCCTTCTGGTCGAGGATATCGAGCGGACGGTGGCGTTCTATGTCGACAAGCTCGGCTTTCGCTTGCGCCGCCGCGCCGAAGGTTTCGCCGACTTCCATGGCGAAGGCGTGACGCTGGCCGCCTGGGAAATCGACCACATCAGCCAGCATGCCGGCGTCTCCAAACTGCGGTCGCCGCGCCATGCGCACAAGGTCTGCGTCGCCGTCCAACTCGGCGCGCCCGACGAGATCGACCGACTGCATGCCGAGCTGACGGCAAAGGGCGTGCCGTTTTGTGGCCCGCCCGAAAACCATGTCTGGAACGCGCGCTGCGCCTACTTCACCGACCCAGACGACACGCTTTGGGAACTCTACGCCTGGCTCGACGGCGGCCCCGGCGACTACCACGACGAACAGCCGTAGACCACCCGCGCCAAGGGAACGGCGCGCAATGAAGAGACGAGACAGTCTTGCAACAGGAGCGAAAAATGAATGGGAATCACGACATGAACCGCCGCGGCTTCATGAAATCCGGCCTGGCGGCCGTTGCCATGGCATCGGGCGGCATGCAGCTGGTGCTGACTCCGGGCGCGAAGGCCGCCGGCAAGGTCGTCATCCAGTATGACTGGCTGATGTCCAACGGACAGATCGGCGACATCGTCGCCGTCGCCAATGGCTACTTCAAGGATGCCGGGCTCGACGTGGAATTCAGCCCGGGCGGCCCGAACGCCTCGACCGTGCCGCCGGTGATATCGGGCGCGGCACAGCTTGGCCAATTCTCCGAAACGCCCCAACTGTTTGCGGCGCGTGCCAGCGGCGTGCCGGTGAAGATCATCGCTTGCGGATTCCGCACCGGCCCCTACGCGCTCACCTCAAAGGCCTCGAATCCGATCAAGGGCGTGGCCGACCTCAAGGGCAAGAAGATCGGCATCCAGCCGACGGCGCGTTTCGTCATGGACGAGATCCTCGCCAAGAACGGCATGAGCGCATCCGACCTCACCGTCATCAATGTCGGCTTCGACAAGGGACCGCTGGTGCGCGGCGATGTCGACGCCATTGGCGGCTGGATCACCAACACGCAGGCGCTCAGCGTCGTCGGCGACGACCGCATCGATCTTCTGGTGCGCGATCTCGGCTTGAATTCCTATGCCGATGTCTATTTCGCCACAGACGCGGCGATCGAAAAGGATCCGGACACGCTGGCCAAGTTCATCGGCGCGGTCGCCAAGGGCTGGGGCTGGGTGCACGCCAACCCGCAGGAGGCGGTGAAGAAGATGGTCGCCGCCTATCCCGAAATGGACCTCGGCTGGGAAGAGAAGACAGTTAACCTCGTGCTGAGGCTCTCGTTCGACGGCGCGACGGCAAAGGACGGCTGGGGCACGTTCGACCCCGCCTCCATCGAAGAGCAGCTGGCGCTGCTCGACAAGGTCGGCCAGTACCCGAACGGGCGCCCCAAGGCCGCCGACGTCTACACCACCAAGATCCTCGAACTTTCGGCTGCCGACCGGCCGAAGCTCGACGCGCCCGCCGCCTGATGGCGAACGCGATCGAAGCCAGCCGGCTGGACGTCGGCTATGGCGGCCGCCAGACGGCCGTCAAGGTGCTCTCCGGCCTCGACCTCAGCGTCGAGGCCGGCTCCTTCCTGTCGATCCTCGGACCGTCCGGCTGCGGCAAGTCGACCTTGCTCAGAGTGGTCGCCGACCTGCTCGACCCGCTCGGCGGCACGATCAGCGTGCTCGGCGACACGCCGCATGCGGTGCGCTCGCGCCGCGATGTCGGCTTTGTCTTCCAGGACCCGACGCTGCTGCCCTGGCGCACGGTGCGCGACAATGTGCGCCTGCCGCTTGGCGTCGGGCAAGGCAGCCTGACGCGCAAGATCGATGATCGCAGCGAAGAATTGTTAGAGCTGATGGGGCTTGCCGGCTTTGGCGAACGCCTGCCGCACCAGCTGTCCGGCGGCCAGCGCCAGCGTGTGGCGATCGCCAGGGCGCTGCTTGGCCAGCCGAAGCTGCTGCTCATGGACGAACCGTTCGGGGCGCTGGACGAAATCACCCGCGACCGGCTCAACGACGAGCTTCTCAACCTGTGGCGGCGCACGGGAACGACGATCCTGTTCGTCACCCATTCGATCGCCGAAGCCGCCTATCTCGGCGAGCGTGTCATTGTCCTCGCCGCCAATCCGGGGCGGCTGGTCAAGGATCTGGACATGCGGCCGCTCAAGCAGGACGGCAACCGTTGTAAGCGCGAAGACCCGGCAATCGTCGCCGCCATGGCGGAGCTGCGGGCCGCGCTGGAGCAGGCATCATGAGGCCGGCGCCGCTGTCGCCGCAATTGGCGATAGCCCTGCCCGTTCTTGGCGCTGCGTCGCTGCTGCTCGCCTGGCAGTATCTGCTGCCGCTTCTCGGCGTCCCGGCCTATATCGTGCCGACGCCGACAGCCATATCAGGCGTCTTCCAGAAAAATTTCGCGCTGCTCATGGACAATTTGAGGCCGACGCTGATCGAGGCGCTGGCCGGCTTTGTCATCGGCAATCTGGCCGCCGTGCTGCTGGCGGTCCTGTTCGTGCACAACCGCATCCTGCAGGTCACCTATTTTCCGATCGTGCTGTTTTTCAACACCATTCCGATCCTGGCACTGTCGCCGATCATCATCCTGATCTTCGGGCTCGGCATGACGCCGAAGATCGTTATCGCCGCGGTGATCTGCTTCTTCCCGACGCTGGTGAACATGATCCGCGGCCTGGATTCGGCCAGCGACAATGAGCACGAACTGTTCCGGGTGCTGTCGGCGACACGTTCGGAGATTTTCTGGAGCCTGCGCCTGCCCCGCGCACTGCCGATGCTGTTCTCCTCGCTCAGGATCGCCTCCGCGACGGCGGTGATCGGGGCCATCGTCGGCGAATGGATCGGCTCGGACAAGGGCCTAGGCGCGCTGATTATCCAGGCGAGCTTCAATTACCAGTCGGACCGACTTTACGCGGCGATCGTGCTGTCATCTTGCCTGTCGATCGTGCTGTTCTGTGCCGTGGTGCTGGTCGAACGCCGGGTCATCAAATACTGAGCAGGCATCTAACCGGTTCGTGCAGGCTTGCACGAGCCGACTTTGGACCGCTTTGATCAGTCGGTATTTTCCGGCTGCGCCGACAGAAATCCGGTCGCCGCCGCAACCAGGGTGGCCGCGCCAACCTTCAAGGCGGCTTCGTCGACGCGAAATTTGGGATGGTGAAGCGGAAAGACCGATCCGACCGCCTCGTTGCGGATGCCGAGCCGGAAATAGACCGAAGGACGCCTCTCGCTGTAATAGCCAAAATCGTCGGCAATGGTCCATCCGGGCGTATCGAGAACATTGTCGGCGCCGATGCAGGCCTTGCCGCTGGCGGCAATCAGCTCGGCCATCTCGCCGTCATTGACCACACCCGGCTCGCCCTTGTGGATGGTGAGCTCCACATCGGCCCCGTGGCTCGCCGCCATGCCCTCCAGGATTTCGCGAACGCGCCGCCAGGCCCGCTCGCGGGTGGCGTCGCTGCCGCTGCGGATGGTGCCCTTCAAGGCGACCTTGCCGGCGACGACATTGTAGGCGCTGCCGCCATTGATGCCGGTGACGGAAATGACCAGCGGATCGTAAGGGTCGATCTCGCGCGAGACGATCTTCTGCAATTCGCCGACCATGGAACAGGCCACGGCGATAGCATCGATACCCTCATAGGGCTTTGCCGCATGTGCCGCCTCGCCGATTACGACGGCGTCGAACGTATCGCATGCCAGCGTGTAGGGACCCGAACGGACCGCGATCTTGCCGGATGGCGTATACGGATCGACGTGAAGGCAGATCGCGGCGTCAACATCGTCGAGCAGCCCCTCCTCCACCACGCGTTTGCCGCCCGAGGGCGAATCCTCTTCTGCCGGCTGGAAGATCAGGCGGACGGTGCCACCAAAATCGGCTCTTGATCTATGCAGATGCGCGGCAACCGCGAAGCCCATCGATGCGTGGGCGTCGTGGCCGCAGGCATGCATCACACCGGGATTGGCCGACGCATAGTCGACGCCGGACTCTTCTTCGATCGGCAAGGCATCGATGTCGGCGCGAATGGCAATCTTCCGGTTCGACGGCTTGCCGGTGCCGACTATGTCGACCGCGAGGCCAAAGCCCGCGACATCGCGAATGTCTGATATCCCCTCGCCGGCCAGCATCTGCCTGAGATAACGCTGCGTGTTGGCTTCGTGGTTCGACAGTTCCGGATTGCGGTGCAGATGCCGGCGGATCTCAATCATCTGGTCGAGAATTCCGGCATCGATAGCGACCGTGCCGGAACTTTCAGCACTGGCTGCCACGACGGCCCCCTCAGGATTTGACATGGATCTCTCGCGGGAACTTCGTCAGCGTTTCATGGCCGGTTTCGGTCACCAAAATGGTCTCGCTGGTCTCGATGCCCCAACCGTCCATCCACATGCCGAGGATGGAGTGGACGACATTGCCGGGTTGAAGCACCGTCTTGTCGCCGGGTCTCAGGCTGATCGTGTGTTCGCCCCAATCCGGCGGATAGGCGACACCTATGGAATAGCCGATGCGCGATTCCTTCTTCAGCCCGTAACGCTGGATGACCTTGCGCCATGCAGCCTCGACCGCCTCGGCAGTCGTTCCCGGCCTCACCGCATCGAGCACCGCGTCCATGCCTTCGATCACCGCCTTTGCCGTGTCCGCAACCCGCGTCGGCGTCTTGCCGAGCTGCATCGTTCTTGCAAGCCCGGCGGCATAGCGGCGGCAGACACCGGCGAGCTCCAGTGCAATCGTCTCGTTGTCTCCAAACCGCCGGTCACTCCACATTATATGCGGGGCAGAAGCGTTCTCGCCGCCGAGGATGGTCGGCGGAAGGGCGGTGATATCGCCGGCAAAGTCCGGGCTGCCGGCGATCTGCGCCGCCTGAATGGAGCCAATGGCGTCGCATTCGCGCACGCCTGGCGCGATCACCTCGAAGGCCCGCACGACGGCCGCTTCGGCCAGGGTCGACGCCTTGCGCAGATAGGCGATTTCGGGCGCCGATTTGACCGCGCGGATCCAGTTCACCAGCAGATCGGCGTCATGCCATTTCGCATTGGGGAGTCCGGCGACGAGCCGGGCATGGCCTTTCGGCGAGAAATAATAGGCTTCCAGCTCGATGCCGACATGCCTGTTTCCCCATCCCTTGGCGACGATCCAGCTCGCGATCCAGTCCATGGGGTGGCGATCGGCGCGTTGAACGTGATCCTCCGGGAAGCCAACGACATTCTCGGGCTTCATCCAGGCCGTGAGCAGCCCGCCGGCCGCATCCATGGCGCGGCCGATCCAGACCGGCTCGACCTCCTCCAACGGAACCAGCACCACCTGCGGCGTGTAGAATGACCAGCCATCATAGCCGGTGATGTAGTGCTGGTTGGCAACGTCGTTGACGACAAGGAGTTCGAGACCGCGCTTCGCCATCTCGGCGCGGATCTTGCGAAGCCGCTGCTGGTACTCGTCGCGGGCAAACGGCAGTTCAATCATTTTTGCTCCATGCATTTTTCGACGGTTGCGAACCTCGCCACCATTGAGGCGGTTTCGCTATGGCGGCAATCGGCCAAGGGCGGCAGGTGAACAGGTCCTAAGCCGGTGCGGCTTGCGGCTCTCTTGGGCGGGATGTTGCTCTCGTTTATTTTTGAATTCCATTTGACTGAATAAATCTTTGGTGCGAACCTTACGTCAATCGAGGACGCAAGGCATGGCATTGCGGGGGACCAATCAGGAGTTCGGGCGGCCGTACAACCGGCGCATCGTGCTTGAGTCTATCCGCCTGCATGGGCCGATCGCCCGCGGCGAGATCGCCAGCCGTGTCGGGCTTACCGTCCAGACCGTATCGACCATCGTTCGCGAACTGGAAGAACAGGGCTACATCCTCTCCCTGCGCGTGGAGCCCAAGGGGCGCGGCCTGCCGCCGGCGACGCTGCGCATCAATCCCGAGGGAGGCTATGCCGTCGGTATTCACATCACCCCGTTCGGCATCGATGCCGCCCTGATCAATCTGAGCGGCGACGTGATCGAGAGCACCTACCGCGAGGCCCCGAACGCGACGCCCGACCATGCCTTCGAGCTGATCGGTGCGATGGTGATTGAATTGACCGGATTGCGGGCCGGCGGTCGGGTGCTTGGGGTCGGCCTGGCCCTGCCCGGACCGTTCGGCGTCGAATCCATGAGTTTCGTCGGCCCGACCACCATGACTGGCTGGCAGGATGTGGCGCTGCGCGAGCGACTGGCGGCCTCGACCGGACTGCCTGCCTTCTTCGAAACCGACATGGCGGCCGCCGCCATGGGCGAGCGGCTCTACGGCCTCGGCGCCCAATTCTCCGACTATTACTACCTCTATTTCGGCGTCGGCCTTGGCGGCGTCATGGTTCATGACGGCATCGTGCAGCGCGGCGCCTGGGGGAATGCCGGCGAGGTCGGACACATCCCTGTCGTTCCTGCCGGCGAGGCCTGTCCCTGCGGGAACCGGGGTTGCCTCGAAAGATACCTCTCGCTCGAGGCGCTTCGGCGCTGGAACGGCACAGAGCCCGACTGGATCGCGGAAGTCGCGCCGATCTTTCACAATGCCGTCGCCGTCATCGAGAACCTGTTCGACCCCGAAACGGTCATCCTCGGCGGGCTGGCGTCCACCGACCTGCTGGAACGGCTGGCCGGTTCGACCGGCGGCCTGCACAACTCCGTCTCGGCGCGCAAGGACCGCATCGCGCCCCGGCTGATGGTCGCGCGCGGCGGGCAACATTCGGTGCTGCGCGGCGCCGCTGCCCTCGCGGTTTCCGGGGTCCTGTCGCCGCGCTTCGGCCAGATGTTCGCCGCCGAGCGCGAACGCGGCCGCGATCTTCTGACAGCCAAGGAGGTTGCGGCATGAGCGAACCGCTGCTGGTGCTCGACAACGTCACCAAGAACTATGGCGCGATCGAAGCGCTGAAGGGGATCAGCTTTTCCATCGGCAAGGGCGAGGTCGTGGCGTTGCTGGGCGACAACGGTGCCGGCAAATCCACGCTGGTCAAGATCATATCAGGCGGACTGGAGCCGACCTCGGGCCGCATGCTCTTCGAAGGCAAGGAGTTTCTCGCGAGGTCGCCGGCCGAGGCCAAGGCGGCGGGCATCGAAACCGTCTACCAGGACCTGTCGCTCTGCACCAATGTCGACGTGGTGGCGAATTTCTTCATGGGCCGTGAGATCACCAGGAAGGTGCTCGGCATTCCCGTGCTCGACGAGCGCGCCATGGAAGCCGTCGTCTCCAAGGCGCTGGCCAGCGCCGGTACCCGCATTCCGTCGCTGCGCACCAATGTCGAGCATCTCTCGGGCGGCCAGCGGCAAGCCATCGAGCTCAACCGCTTCGTGCACTGGGGCGGCAAGCTGGTGCTGCTCGACGAGCCGTTCGCGGCGCTGGGCGTCGAGCAGACGCGGCGCGGTCTCGACATGATCCGCCAGGTGGCGAGCCAGGGCATCGGCGTCGTCATCATCACCCACATCATGCAGCAGGCCTTTCAGGTCGCCGACCGGATCGTGGTGATCCGGCAAGGCGTCGTGGCCGGCGATGTGGCGCGCAACAAAACAAGTCCCGATGCGGTGATCAACATGATCACCGGGGAGACGCTTGCCGGTGCCGGACCGGCGGGCTGAGGGACAAAAGAGGGGTCCGGCTTAACAGGGAGCCAACGACATGAAGCGAATACTTCTTGCTGTCTTCGGCATCCTGGCACTGGCCTTTGCCACGCTCACGCCGGCATTCGCCCAGTCCAAGGGTGTCGTCTACTATCTTGTGCCGACACTACTCGATGAATTCCAGACCGGCTCGGTGACCGCGCTGGAGCTGTTCCTCAAGCAGGCCGGTTATGAGTTCAAGTCACTGAACGCCGACAACAAGACCGATGCCCAGCAATCGCAGATGAACGACGTCATCGCACTAAAGCCGGCGGCCATTATCCTCGCGGCTGTCGACTTCAACGCGCTGAAACCGTCCATCGAGGCCGCCCGTGCCGCCGGTATCCCGGTGGTCGAGTTCGACCGCCAGATCACTTCGACACCATCCGACTTCACGTCAGTCGCCGGAACGGTCGAAATCGGCCATGTCGCCGCCGACCAGGCCGAAAAACTGTTGAAGGCCAAAAACGGCTCGGTGAAGGGCAAGGTGCTGCAGGTGCTCGGCGATCCAGGCGATCCCTACACGCTCGACATCCAGAAAGGCTTCGAAGAGAAGATGAAGGCGTTTCCGGACGTCAAGATCATCTCGCTTCCGGCCATGCAGTGGGAAGCCAGCAACGCCGGCACCATCGTCGCCGACCAGATGCTGGCCAACCCCGACATCGACCTGATCTTCAGCCATGCCGCGCACCTCTCGGTGGCCGCCGTCGCCTCGCTCGAGGCCGCCGGCAAGAAGCCGGGCGACGTCATGCTGATGAGCTCGAACGGCGCGCCGGTCGGCCTCGACCTGATCCGCAAGGGCTGGCTCAACGTCGAAGTCGAGCAGCCGCTCTACGCGCAGGCCGCCGCCGTCGCCATGTTCATGGACAAGGTGGTCAAGAAGCAAGAGATCAAGCCCGGCGAATATGACGTGATCGGCCTGAAATCGACCGTGACCAAGGAAGCCTGGGGACCGAACATCAAGATCCCCGGTGCCGCCATCACCAAGGAGAATGTCGACAACCCGGCTTTCTGGGGCAACCAGAAGCCGCCGACGGACGCCATTAAACCCGTCGAGTAGTCCTGTCGTACGGAGCGCTCCGGGCCATCGCGGCCCGGAGCCAATCCTTCGCAAATCGCGCCATTCGGAAGATCGAATTGATTCTTTCGGGCCATGCACCAGTCGGATCAGCCCCATGAACCCCCGCACCCGCCATGCCCTGGAGCTCATCCTCGACAACCTCGTCTGGTTCATGCTGGTCTTCGTGCTGGTGGTCTTTTCCATCTTCATCCCGAACTATTTCCAGCTCGGAATCTTCGCCAACATCATCGAGGCTTCGAGCGTGCTCGGCGTCATGTCGATCGGCCTGGCGCTGGTCATCATCGCCGGCCACATGGATTTGTCGGTCGAATCCGTCGCCGCACTCAGCGCCATGGCGGTCGGCATCCTGTTCTGCTCATCCGGAATCGGGCTTGGCGTCCAACTGCATCCGGAATGGCTGATGGTTCCGGTGTCGCTGCTGCTGGCGCTGGCCGTGGGCGGCCTGATCGGAGCCTTCAACGGGTTTCTGGTCGTCAAGGTGAAGATGAGCGCGTTCATCATCACGCTGGCCTCCTACATCTGGGTGCGCGGCCTGGTGCTGGTGATTTCGGGCGGCCGCTCGGCGCAGGATCTTGCACCGGCGATCCGCTGGTTCGGCATCCAGCGGCTGATCGGCCTGCCGCTCACCGCCTGGATCGCCATTGCCTGTTTCGTCGTCTTCTCACTGATCATGGCCAAGACACCGTTTGGCAGGCACCTGGTGATGATCGGCGGTAACGAGACGGCGACCTTCCGCGCCGGCATCCGGGTGAACCGCAACCTCATCATCGCCTTCGTGCTTGCCGGCGCTATCGCCGGCCTTGCCGGCTGGCTGCTGGCGATCCGCACCTCGGGCGCCACCGCAAATCTCGGCGTTGGCCTGCTGTTCAACGCCTTTGCCGCGGTCGTCATCGGCGGCGTCAGCCTGAAGGGTGGCGTCGGCACCCTGCCTGGCGTCTATGCCGGCGTGCTGCTGCTCTCGGCCATCAACACGGCGATCAATCTGATGGGGCTGCCGGCCAATTTCACCCAGGTCATCCACGGCCTGCTGGTGCTGGCGGCTGTGCTGCTCGACGCCTTCAAGCAAACCATTCGCCAGAGACTGGCATGACAGGACCGCTCGCATGACCGGACGATTGAAAGACAAGGTGGCGCTGATCATCGGCAGCGCGCGCGGCATCGGCAAGGGCATCGCGCTGCGCTTTGCCGAAGAAGGCGCACGGCTCGTGCTGGCCGACAGCGAGGCCGAGGCCGGGCAAGCGACCGCCAGCGAGCTCGGTGTCCCCTTCATCGGCACCGACATTTCGCAAATGCGCGACGCCGAGGCCGCG
>Ga0075365_10001198_pt1 | contig 11427 bp, 10 predicted proteins | sample EndMetdeltDD1765_FD_71387 | JGI IMG/M metagenome (GOLD analysis project Ga0075365, IMG submission 71387) | Populus endosphere microbial communities from Tennessee, USA - Endosphere MetaG P. deltoides DD176-5 | ecosystem: Host-associated > Plants > Roots > Endosphere | place: USA: Tennessee... | reverse complement strand
CGACGTGCCTGACCTCGGATTCCGTCAGCGTCTGCGGCGGACCGCGACGGGCAGGATCAAGCTTGTGGCTGAGCAGGCAGCGTCGCCAGGAATCGGCAATCCGCGACTCGGCATCGGTCTCGGCCGAATGATTGGCGACCGACAAAACACGGGCGACATGGTTCGAGGCCGCAAGGTTGGCCATCCGGACGTCTCCATCCCGTTATTTGCGGCAAAGTCTGGCACCGCGCGGGCAGAAGTCAATCTGCAACCGGGCTGCTGCTCATCGAGGCTTTCGCGCGGGAGGGGCAGCCGGCTCTAGCCGGCTGCCCGGGGTCGCGACCTGCATCACCCAGCGCCAAGATCGATGACATGGGCCGGCGGCGGGTCGGCGTAGAGTGCTTCGACTTCGTTCGTCCGGTTCTTCAACACGGCGCGCTGGTTCAGCGAACCCTTGTCGGTGACTTCGCTGGAGTCGATCGATGGCAGTTCCGGCATCAGTATCGCGCGTACGACGCGGTTGGAGCTGCCCGTGGCCTGCGCCGCGAATGACGACAAGAGGTAAGTAAAACGGGCGTGGACCTGGGGGTTGGCGGCGATCTCGGCAAGGCCCGCTGTCGGAAGACCCGCGAGCTTCCGGCAATTTTCGAGGTCCGGAAAGATCAGCGCGGTGATGTATGAGCGATCGAGGCCGGCGATCACGACGTCCTGGATGTAGGGCGCGCAATGATCGATCAATGCGCCGCGCAGCGGGCCGACGGCGACCCATGTTCCGGTCGAAAGCTTGAAGTCCTCGGCGATGCGGCCGTCGAAATAGAAGCCATCGTTGATGTCGTCCGGATTCGCGAAGCGGATCGCGTCGCCGATCTTGTAGAAGCCGTCGGCATCGAAGGCGTCTTTCGTCAGCTCGGGCTGGCGCCAGTAACCCGGCGTGACATTCGGGCCGCGCACGCGCGCCTCGAACTTGCCGTCCACCGGGACGAGCTTGAAATCGCACCCTTGCGCAGGGATTCCGATGCGTCCCGCGCCAACCATCGTCTGATCGGCGGCCATGGCGAAGGGGCCGGTTTCCGTCGCGCCGAGGCCGGTCAGGATGGCGATGCGCTCGCCGATCGTCTCGACCGTCATCGCATCGAGCGCATCCCAGATGTGCTGGGCCATGCCGGCGCCCGCGTACCAGAGCAGCTTGAGGTTCTTGAAGAAGTTTTCGCGCAGAGCGCGATCGGCCTGCAGATACGGTATGAGCGCGTCATAGCCCTTCGGCACATTGAAGTACCAGGTCGGCGCGATCTCCTTGAGATTGCGGACCGTCGCTTCGATCGCTCCCGGCGCCGGCCGGCCGTCGTCTATATAAAGTGTGCCGCCGTTGTAGAGCACGAGATTGAAATTGTGATTGCCGCCGGCGGTGTGATTCCACGGCGCCCAGTCGAGGATGACCGGTGGCGCATCCATGAAGTAGGCGAAGTGCCGGGTGATCTGTTCGACGTTGGCGCACAGCATGCGCTGGGTGTTGATCACGGCCTTCGGCAACCCCGTCGATCCCGACGTAAACAGGAACTTGGCGATCGTCTCGGGCCCGATCGCGCGGCGAACGAGGTCGATCTCGCCGGTGTCGCTCGTCGACTCCAGCAGTTGCAGCGGGGTGACAAGGCGTCCCTCTGACGTTGCATTGTCGGCGACGATCTCGACGTCCGGCGGAACAACGCTTTCGATGGCACGTGCATAGGTCGTCGCGTCCGACGTGAAGACGAGGCCCGGCGTCAGCAATGCGAAGATGTGACGGAGTTTTGCGAAATCGGACGAGACGAGGGAGTAGGCGGTCGAAACCGGAGCGTAGGGGATTCCGGCATAGAGCGCCGCGGTTCCCACGAGCGCATGGGAAACGCCGTTTCCGGACAGGATCACGATCGGCCGCTCCGCGGACAGGCTGCGCTTCGACAGAGCCGTCGCGATGCGCCGAACCCTTTTCAGGCCGTCGGCATAACTGACCGTGTCCCAATCGCCGCGCGCGTTGCGGGCGGCGAGCCAGATGCGATCGGGGCATTCCTGCGCCCAGGCGTCGAGGCGCTCGGTCAGGTGTCGCGCGTAGGGCGGCAGCGTGCGCGCGTTGCGCACGAGAAGCACGCCGCCGCCAAGTTGCTCGACGGACGCCCGGCAGTTCGCCATGCGAGCCGCACGGAACGGTACTCCCGGTGTCGATGATGGGTTCATCGTGTGCCTTCTCCTGCCTCGAGCGCGAGATCGGCGGCATGCGCGGGCGCGATTGCACCTGTGCGCTGGATCGTGATACTTGATAACATTCTAGTCCGGCTGCCGCATCGCGCAAGCGGCCGAGCCCGCCGGAAGAAAATTCGCTTTAGACGCGCTGGAAACCGGCTGAATGGACTTCACCCAACTGACCTACGAGCTTGACGGGCCGCTCGCCGTTATCGGCCTCAACCGACCGGCCAAGCGCAACGCCCTCAGCGACCTGTTGATCAGCGAGCTGCAAGCTGCGGTGCTGCGCGCAGGCCGCGAGGCGCGCGTCGGCGTTCTGCATGGTCACGGCGAGCACTTCTCGGCGGGTCTCGACCTTGCCGAGCAGCTCGATCGGTCTCCGCTCGAGAGCCTGGCGAACTCGCGCCTCTGGCACCGGGTGTTCGACGACATCGAGCGCGGGCCGATTCCTTTCGTCGCGGCGCTGCAGGGCGGCGCGATCGGTGGGGGATTCGAGCTCGCCGCGGCGGTGCATATCCGCGTGGCGGAGGCATCGGCGTTCTTCGCGTTGCCGGAAGGGCAGCGCGGGCTTTTCGTCGGCGGAGGAGGGGCGGTGCGGATCGCGCGGTTGATGACGGCAACGCGCATGACCGACATGATGCTCACCGGGCGCACGCTGACGGCCGCCGAAGGCGAACGGCTGAATCTCGTTCACTACCTGGTCGCCGAAGGCCAGGCCCTTGCCGAGGCGAAGCGCATCGCCGGCCGGATCGCGAACAACGCGTCGTTGTCGAACTATGCTATCATCAACGCCCTTTCGCGAATTCAGGACGTATCCCACGATGACGGCTTGTTCTTTGAGGCCCTGATGGCTGCCGTGACGCACGCAAACAGTGACGCGCAGGATCGTCTGAAGGATTTTCTCGAGAAGCGCGCGCGGCGCGTCGGGCCGCGGCACGACGCATGACCAAACGCCGCAAAGCGGCCGGTCCGGCCAGGCGCGAGCCGCCCAAGGTCGATCTCTCGTCGTTGTGGGGCATCGCCGGTTTCAGCCTGCGCATGCTCGACTTGAGGATGATGCGCTCGTTCGGCGAGCGGCTGGCGAAGCTCGGGCTGACGCCGGCCGCGGCAACGGTCGTGCTTGTCGTGGAGGGCAATCCCGGCATACCGCTCGGCAAGCTTGCCGATGCGCTGATGGTGAAGCGGCCGAACATGACCAAGCTGGTGAAGCGGTTGGAGGCGCGCTCGCTCGTCCGGCGTCGCGCGGACAGCGACGACCGGCGCAGCATCTCGCTGGAGCTGACCGGTACCGGGCAACGGCACGCGCAGAAGCTTCGTGCGCTCCAGGCCACCCAGGATGCCTTTGTCCTGGGCGCGCTCACGTCGGCGGAGCGGACCCAGTTGATGAAGTTCGTCGCGCGGATTCTCGCGACGCTGGATTCCGCGGAGCAGAAACGCCGCTAAGCCGGTGCGAACACGAGCGCTTTTGTCCGGCGTCGGGATTTTCGAGGCGGCCGGATCGCGCCCCGTCGCAAGCTTGGGCGGGAGTTTTGTCGCGGGTACTCGAGGGATGCGGAAGCCATCCTGCCCTTGTGCGACCGGGACTCGTGCGACGAAGTGCCAAGATCATTATCAAGTATAACGAAATTGACAACGCATGGACGAGCGCTAAGCTCAAGCCCGACGATCACAGCGTTTCAAAGAACTGATCGCGGGAGGGAGTGGCCATGAAAGGCAGGATCAACTTCGCGCGGCTTTCGGCTGCCGTGGTTATGGGGCTGCTGTCGGGCAGCGCTGCGGACGCGCAGATTGCCAACAACCGCATTCGCATCGGCGTACTGAGCGACCTTGCGGGAATCTACGAACAGAATTCCGGCAACGGCTCGGTCGAGGCGGCGCGTATCGCGGCCGAGGAGTTCGGCGGCAAGATCAATGGCGCGACCATCGAGATCGTCGCAGGCGATCACCAGAACAAGCCGGACGTAGGTGCCTCAGTGGCGAACCGCTGGTTCGACGTCGATGGTGTCGACATGGTCACCGACCTGGTGAATTCGGCCGTCGGCTTCGCCGTGCTCGATGTGGCGAAGGCCAAGAACAAGACCGTGATCCTGACCAGCGCGGGATCTGCGGATTTCACCGGCAAAGCCTGCGCGCCTGACAACTCGATCCACTGGATTTACGACACCTACCAGATGGGCAAGGCGATGGGCGTGGCCGTGCCGGAGCTCGGCAAGACCTGGTTCTTCATCACCGCCGATTACGCCTTCGGCCACGCGCTGGAGGGCGCATTGACGAATTCGATCAAACCGTACGGCGGCACCGTGGTCGGCTCGGTGAAGGCGCCGCTCGGCACCAGCGACTTTTCGGCATTCGTGCTGCAGGCCCAGGCGTCGGGCGCTCAGGTCGTCGCCATCAACAACGGCGGCGACGATGCGATCAACGCTGCAAAGGCCGCGCGCGAGTTCGGCCTGCAGGCCAAGGGCGCGAAGGTCGTAGCGCTCGGCCTCGACTCGCTGCCGGCGATCAAGAGCGCCAGTCTCGACGTGGCGCAGGGCGGCATGTACGTGACCACCTGGTATCCGGACCTTTCGCCGGAAGCGCAGGGCTTCATGAAGAAGTTCATCGAGCGCCGCAAGACCGCTCCGTCGACCTTCCATGTCGGAACCTATTCGGCCGTCCTGAACTATCTGAAATCGGTTCAGGCGACCAACAGCAAGGACTCCAAGACAGTCATCGCGCATATGCGCACGCAGAACTTCAAGGACGCCTTCACCAACGGCGGCACGCTGCGCCCCGACGGCCGCATGGTGCATGACGTCTTCCTGGTGCAGGTCAAGACGCCGGCCGAATCCAAGGGCGAATGGGATCTTCTGAAAGTCGTGGCCACGATTCCGGGAGATCAGGCGTTCCGTCCGCTGTCGGACGGTGCTTGCCCGGCGCTCAAGCAATAGCGATCATGGCAGGGGCGGGGCCGCGCACGACGGCTGCGCGGCCCCGTTTATGTCTGAACGTCTGACCTTCACGAGTTTGCCGGCGATGAACGAGCCTGCGTCAGATACGATCCTGAGCATGTCCGCTGTGAGCAAGTCCTTCGCGGGCTTCATTGCGGTCGGCGGTGTGTCTCTCGACGTTCGCCGCGGCTCCATTCATGCGCTGATCGGCCCGAACGGAGCCGGCAAGACCACGCTGTTCAACCTGGCAACGAAATTCCTTACTCCGAGCGGCGGCCGGATCGTCTTCAAGGGCAGGGACATCACCGATGAATCGCCGAGCGCGGTGGCGCGGCTCGGCATGGTGCGTTCGTTCCAGATCTCGGCCGTCTTCCAATCGATGACCGCACGCGAGAACGTGCGTGTCGCGTTGCAGACACGCCGGAACGACTGCTTCGCCTTCTGGCGCAGCGCCTCCGCGCTCAAGGCGCTCGATGCACGCGCTGAGGCGCTGCTGGAAGATGTCGGCCTTGCCGATCTGCGCGACCGCAAGGCAAGCGAGCTCGCCTATGGTCAGCGCCGGGCGCTCGAGCTTGCCACCACACTCGCGCTCGAGCCGGAGCTGCTGTTGCTGGACGAGCCCACCGCCGGCATGGGACGAGAGGATGTCGGTCGCACCACAGCGCTGATCCGCCGCGTGGCGCAACAGCGAACCGTGCTGATGGTCGAGCATAATCTCTCCGTCGTCGCCGACCTGTCGGACAAGATCACCGTGCTTGCGCGCGGGGAGGTGCTGGCCGAAGGCTCGTATGCAGAGGTTGCAAGCAGCGAAGCGGTGCGCGTCGCCTATATGGGGACGCGGCATCCGGGAACAGGTCATGGCTGAAGATGCGGCGCTGCAGATCGACGACCTGCACGGCTTCTACGGCGAGTCGCATATCCTGCACGGGCTGTCGCTTGCCGTCGGGAAAGGCGAGGCCGTGGCCATCATCGGCCGCAACGGCGCGGGCAAGACCACCACCATGCGCGCGATCATGGGCTTGCTCGAGCGCCGCAGCGGATCGATCAAGGTGAAAGGCAAGGAGACGATCGCGTCGCCGCCCGAAGCGATCGCGCGGCTCGGCGTCGGCTTCGTGCCCGAGGAGCGTGGCATCTACGCGAGCCTCGATGTCGCCGACAACCTGTTGCTGCCGCCGAAGCTGGCGGACGGCGGCGCAAGCCTCGATGAGATCTATCGGTTGTTCCCGAACCTGCGCGAACGGCGCAGGAGCCAGGGCACGCGGCTGTCCGGCGGCGAACAGCAGATGCTCGCCATCGCGCGTGTGCTGCGCACCGGCGCCGACGTCTTCCTGTTGGATGAGCCGACCGAAGGCCTCGCGCCCGTCATCGTCGAGCAAATCTGCACCGTCATCGACGGCATGAAGAAGAAAGGTCACACCGTTCTCCTGGTCGAGCAGAATTTTCACGTGGCCTCACAGCTGGCGGACCGCCACTATGTGATGGAGCACGGCCGGATCGTCGACGTCATCGCCCGCAGCGAACTCACCGCCAAGCTCGACCGTATCCGCGCGCTGCTGGGAATCTGAAGATGAGCACCCAGGTCATTCTCGGGCAACTGCTGGTCGGTCTGATCAACGGCTCGTTCTACGCCATGATGAGTCTCGGGCTTGCGATCATCTTCGGGCTGCTCGGCATCGCCAATATCGCGCAGGGTGCCTTCTACATGATGGGCGCCTTCTTCAGCTGGATGCTGCTGCGCTGGGCCGGCATCGGCTATTTCCCCGCGCTGATCCTGGTGCCGCTCGCGGTCGGCCTGATCGGCATGGCGATCGAACGGCTGCTGCTGCGGCGCATCTACCGGCTGGATCATATGTACGGACTGCTGCTGACGTTCGGCATCCTGACGTTCATCCAGGGCCTGTTCGTCTGGCTGTTCGCAACCGCGGGCCGTCCTTATCCCGTGCCGGCAGAGCTGAGGGGCGGCTTCGATCTCGGCTTCATGTTCCTGCCGGCCTACCGTGCCTGGGTGGTGGCGGCGTCGCTCACCTTCTGCCTTGCGACCTGGCTCATCATCGAGAAGACGCCGCTCGGCCGGACGCTCCGCGCGGCCACCGAGAATCCGAACCTCACGCGCGCCTTCGGTGTCAATGTTCCGGCCTTGATGACGTTCGGCTTCGGGGTCGGTGTCGCGCTCGCGGGCGCCGCGGGATTGCTCGCAGCACCAATCTATTCGGTCAGCCCGCTGATGGGCGGCGACCTCGTGATCGTGGTGTTCGCGGTGGTCGTCATCGGCGGGCTGGGATCGATCCTCGGCTCGATCGTCACCAGTCTCGCGCTGGGGCTGCTCGAGGGGCTCGCCCGCGTCGTCTATCCACAGGGCGCGAACATGGTGATCTTCGTCATCATGATCGCGGTGCTTCTGGTCCGCCCCGCCGGACTGTTCGGGCGCGAACGATGAGCGCGCTGCCGCAGGCGATGGTTGCGCGCGCCGGCTGGGCTGTGCTGGTGGCGGCGCTGCTGGTCGCTCCCTGGCTGTTCTATCCGCTGTTCCTGGTCAAAGTGCTTTGCTACGCGCTGTTCGCCTGCGCGTTCAACCTGCTGCTCGGCACCTGCGGCTTGATGTCGTTCGGCCATGCGGCCTTCTTCGGCTCTGCGGCGTACATCGCCGGTCATGCCGCCAAGGAGTGGGGCCTGCCGTTCGAGGCGGCGATGCTGTGCGCGGTCGGTGGCGCATCCGCGATCGGCGCCGTGTTCGGCTACATCTCGATCCGCCGCCAGGGCATCTACTTCGCGATGATCACGCTGGCGCTCGCGCAGCTGATTTATTTTCTGGCGCTGCAACTGCCGTTCACGCACGCCGAGGATGGGTTGACCGCCATTCCGCGCGGCAAGGTGCTGGGACTGTTCCCGCTCGATGACAACATGGTGCTGTACTACACGACAGCAGTGATCTTTCTCGGCGGATTCAGCCTGGTCCACCTCGTCCTGAATTCCACCTTCGGGCAGGTCGTTCGCGCCGTGCGTGACAACGAGATGCGCGCCGTCTCGCTCGGCTTCGAGGTGAACCGCTTCAAGCTCCTGGCGTTCACGCTGTCGGCGGCGATCGCAGGTCTTGCCGGCGCGAACAAGGCGATCGCCTTCAAGCTCGCGACGCTGGTCGACGTGCACTGGAGCACGTCGGGCAACGTCGTGCTGATGACGCTGCTGGGGGGACTGGGGACGCTGTTCGGCCCGGTGGCGGGCGCCATCTTCTTCGTCGCGCTTGAGAATTATCTGGCCGACTCCGGGCTGCCCGTGCAACTCGTCATCGGCGCCATCGTCATCGGCTGCATCCTGCTGTTTCGACGCGGCCTCGTCGGCGAGATCGAGAACCTGCTTGGAATGCTGGCGCGACGCTCGAAGAAGTCCTGAGGCACGATGCCCCGCCAAGATCAATCGCAGCGGACGGCAAGGCGTAGACAGCCAGCGCACCCGTGACCTTGCAGCAGCTGATGTGCTATCCCTGACCGATGATGACGCTCAGGCAGATTGAAGTCATTCGCGCCGTCATGGTGGCCGGCACCATCGGCGGCGCTGCAAGGCTTCTCAACGTCTCCGCACCGGGTATCAGTCGTCTCGTCAAGTACACGGAGCGGTCGCTCGGCGTCCGCTTCTTTCAGCGCCAGAACGGCCGCTACTTTCCAACGGCCGATGCGCAGCGGATCTTCGAGCAGATCAACGCCGTCTATCAGAAGGTCGACGATCTCTCCGATGTGATCGCCAAGATCGGTCGCGGCGATCTGTCCGAGCTGCGCATCGGCTCGGTGCCGAGCATCGCACAGGTGATGGTGCCGCGCGCGGTCGAGAAAGTCCGTCACCGCTATCCGGATCTGAAGATGGACATCAACATCCTCAAGATCGAGGAGGCGATCGACTACCTGCTGCTCGGCAAGGGCGATTGCGTGGCGATGAGCTACCGTCTCGATCATCCGGGGCTGGAGTTCCTGCCGCTGGCCTCTGGCCGGCTGTTCTGCATCGTGCCCGAGGGCCACGAGCTTGCGGAGCGCAAGCAGATCTCGGCAGCCGAGATGACGCGCTTCCCGCTGATCGGCATCGATCCCAACGACCCGTATGGGCGGATCATGGCCGACTTGTTCGCGCGCAACAAACTGCACTACGACATCCCCATCCGCGCGCGCTTCGGCACCACCGTCTGCGCGCTGGTGCAGGCGCGCCTGGGGATCGCCGTCATCGATCAGTTCACGGTGGCGTACGGCAACATTCCGGGCGTGCGTCTGCTCGAGATCCGCGAGCCGACGCGCTTCGAGACTTTCATCGCGCTGAAGCGCGGCGCGCAGCTGTCACCTTATGCGACGCATTTCATCCAGTGCCTGCGCGCGGAGATGGAAGCGGTCGGCCGGTCACGAAAAACCAAGCCGCCACAAAAGTAACATCAGGTTATGTTTGCCGGACAAATGGGTAATTGTGTTATTTTGCGTCGCCGCTATGGTCGTCCTCGGACATTTTGGGACTTTCCATCGGTCATCTGCGAGCCCTGTGTTTCGTGCCCGAACCATCTTTTACGCAACGCAAGCGCTTCCTGACCGGCCTGCTCGGCGCGCCGATCGCGCACTCTGCTTCGCCGGCGATGCATGAACGTGCGGCCGAAGCACTTGGCCTCGACTGCCACTATCACCTGATGGAAATTGCCGGCGCCGATATCGCCCGGCTCCGCACGATCCTCGACGCGATCAGGATGCTCGGCTTTGCCGGTACCAACGTGACGTTTCCCTACAAGGAGAAGGTCGCGCCATTGCTGGACGAGCTGTCGCCCGGCGCCGCCGCGATCGGCGCGGTCAATACGGTTGCCGTCCGCGGCGACCGGCTTGTCGGTTTCAATACGGACTCATCTGGCTTCGCGCGTGCGGCACGGCCGCTCGTCGAATCCGCCCCCGGACCGGTCGCGGTGATCGGCGCGGGCGGCGTTGGGCGCGCGATCGCGGTTGCGCTCGCCGGGCTCGGCGTGCCGGGCGTCCGCCTGTTCGATCTCGACGAGGCCAAGGCGACAAGTCTTGCCGCATCGCTCTCTGGCACCCAGGCGACGGTCTGCCGGACGATCGAGGCCGCGCTCGACGGCGTTGCCGGACTGGTCAACGGTACGCCGGTCGGCATGATCAACCGCGAAAGCCCGGTTCCGGAGCAGCTTCTGCATGGCGGCTTGTGGGTCGCCGATGCGGTCTATTCGCCGCTCTGGACGCCATTGCTGCTTGCGGCGAAGGCGAAGGGCGCGCACGTGATGACGGGTCGCGAGCTCGCGATCAACCAGGCCGCGGATGCCTTTGAGATTTTCACCGGCGTGCGCCCATCCGTTGTCACGATGGGGCAAGCCTTCGACGAGGTGATCGCACGACGCGTCAATGCTTGAGCCGCTCAAGACGGCGAGAATCAAAAAGGGAGGACTTCACATGAAATCGATACTGCTGGGCGCAGCCATTGCGGTCATGCTGACGGGTGGGACCGCCGTTGGCCAAACCATCAAGCTCAACAACGTCGCCGAGCTTTCAGGCGGTGGTGCCACCGTCGGCACCAACTGGAAGAATGGCATCGATCTCGCGATCGAGGAGATCAACGCCAAGGGCGGCATCCTCGGCCGGCAGGTTGCTGTCACGCATGCCGATTCCCAGTCCAATCCCGGAACGGCTCGCGCGCAGGTGCAGAAGGCGCTCGACAGCGAGCCCTACGCGCTGCTTGGCCCCGGCTACTCCGGATCGGTGAAGGTGACCGCGCCGCTCGCGGCCGAGGCGGAGATTGTTCAGGTCATGGGCGGCGAGGCGGCCGAGCTGACGCAAGCCGGCAACAAGTTCCTGTTCCGCACGTCGTTCGGCCAGCAATCATCGATGCCGAAGGTCGCCAAATATATCGCCGATGAGATCAAGGCCAAGACGGTGGCGATCTCCTGGGTGAACAACGATTTTGGCCGGGGTGGACGCGACACCATCACCAAGGAGTTCAACAAGCTCGGCGTCAAGGTCGTCGCCGATCAGTCCTCGGAAGCCGGCCAGGCGGATTTCGCAGCCGACGTCACGAAGATCAAGGCTGCAAATCCCGACGCCGTGTTCGTCTACCTCAACGAGGAAGAGAGCGCGCGTATCCTGAAGGAGTTCCGCCGGCAATCGGTTACGGTGCCGTTGGTCGGCGAGACCACGCTGATCGGCCAGAAGGTCGTCGAGCTTGCCGGCGATGCGGCCAACGGCGCGCGCGGTCATGTCGGGCTCACGACCGACGCGCCGGTCGACGCAATCAAGGCGTTCCGCGACAAGTTCCAGAAGAAGTACAACTACAT
>Ga0075365_10001197_pt1 | contig 11428 bp, 9 predicted proteins | sample EndMetdeltDD1765_FD_71387 | JGI IMG/M metagenome (GOLD analysis project Ga0075365, IMG submission 71387) | Populus endosphere microbial communities from Tennessee, USA - Endosphere MetaG P. deltoides DD176-5 | ecosystem: Host-associated > Plants > Roots > Endosphere | place: USA: Tennessee... | reverse complement strand
CACCGGCAAGGTGATCAGCGCCGAGTCGATCGAGAACGCCGTCGCCACGGTGTGCGCCTCGGGGGGCTCCACCAACGGCGTCCTGCACCTGCTGGCGGTCGCGCGCGAGGCGGGGATCGAGATGGACATCGACGATTTCGAGCGCATCTCCCGCAAGACGCCGCTTTTGGCCGACCTCAAGCCGGGCGGCAGGTTCGTCGCCACCGACCTCTACAAGGCGGGTGGGGTCGGGGTGATCGCCAAGCGCCTCGCCGACGCGGGAGTTCTGCATTCCGACGCTCTCACCGTGACCGGCCGCACGATCGGCGAGGAGGCCGCCGCGACCGAGGAGACGCCAGGTCAAGTGGTCGTCCGCGGGCTTGACGAGCCGCTGAAGCCCCACGGGGGCTTCGCGATCCTGCGTGGCAATCTCGCCCCCGACGGGTGTGTCGTCAAGCTCGCGGGAACCGAGCGCCTCCAGCAGACGGGCCCGGCGAGGGTGTTCGAGTCCGAGGAGCAGGCATTCGACGCCGTCGCCAAGCAGAGCATCGAGGCCGGGGACATCATCGTCATCCGCAACGAGGGTCCGGCGGGCGGTCCGGGGATGCGCGAGATGCTCCACGTCACCGCCGCCATCGTCGGGGAGGGTCTCGGCGAGGAGGTGGCTCTGCTTACGGACGGCCGCTTCTCGGGCGCCACCCACGGCCTGATGGCGGGCCACGTCGCCCCCGAGGCCGTGCGCGGCGGTCCGATTGCGGCGGTGCGGGAGGGCGATCGGATCACGTTCGACGTCGAGGGACGGCGCCTGGATGTGGACCTCTCCGACGAGGAGATCGCCCAGCGCGTCGCCGACTACGAGCCTCCCGCGCCCCACTACAGGTCGGGCGTCATGGCGAAGTACGCGCGCAGCGTGAGCTCGGCGGCCGAGGGCGCGATCACGCGGTAGGGACGGCCCTGCGCGCGCGACTATTCGGCCAGGAACGTCTCCAGCACGCGGTTGAAGCGCACCGGCCGCTCGGCCATCGGCAGGTGCCCGGTCTTGTCGAAGATCACGGTGCGCGAGTTGTGGAGCCGTTGGCCGTAGCCGATGGCGTCATTCGGCGGGACGATGTGGTCGTTGCGTCCCCAGACGATCAGGGTCGGCACCTCGACGTCCTCGAGGCGGTCGAGGATGTCGTAGCCGATCAGGCCGCGGACGGCGGGCAGGACGCCGGGCTTGCCGTTTCCGTGTTCGAAGCACTCCCACAGGAGCTCCATCCGCAGCCGGTGCGGGGCGTGGAAGAGACCGCCGAACAGGGCGCGCCGGATCCCGGGGCGGCGCAGCCCACGGTCGAAGAGCCGCATCGTCAACGGCGCCGTGGCGATGCCCATCCTTGCCGCGACCTCGGCCGGCTGCCGGCGCATCCGAGCGTGGGAGATGCCCGCCGCCGAGACGAGCACGAGCTTCTCGAACCTGTCGGGCTGGTGGGTCACCGTCTCGGCGGCGATGAAACCACCCATCGAATTGCCGACGATCGTGCAGCGCTTGACTCCGAGCGCGTCGCAGAAGTCGAGCACGAAGCGGCCGTATGCCTCGACGGAGACCTCCCAGTCGGGCATCGGGCTGTCGCCGAAGCCGGGCAGGTCGAGGGCGATCACCCGATGCTCGGCCGCGAAGTGGGGAATGTTCTCGAGCCAGTTCTGCCAGGAGCCCGAGAGACCGTGGACCAGGAGGAGCGCCTTCCCCGATTCCGGCCCCATCTCGACGTAGTTGACGTCTCTCGCCCCGCCGACGTCGATGCGGTGCAGGTACTCGCGCCAGTCGATCCGAAGCCACTCGGGGTCGGGATCCCCGTATGGATCAGGCCCCTCGGCGGGCGTGGGATCGGGCAGCTCGCCTCCCGGCGCCGCGAACGGGAAGAACTCGTCGAGCAGCTGCCCCGTGAGGCTGGTGCGCTCCTCCGCGGCCGGTGAGGCCATAAAGCTCATCCCAGGTTCAAGCACGGCGTCCAACCCTAGCCCGAGCTCGAAGGTACGCCCATCTCGCCCTTTGGACGAGACGTTCCCAGGGGCTCGATTGGGGGACGAAGAGCCCGGGCATTCCGTGTTCCGCTTGAGCGCGCTCGAACTGCCTGCGCTTCGCGGGGTCGAGCAGTCGCCCGACGCTTTCCTCCAGGAGCCGGCGCTGCTCAAGCTGCGCATCGGCCTCGCGTGGATCCGTCGGATCGGGTCTCTCGAGCTCGTCCCTCGTCACGGATGCCTCGGTCTTGCGCGCCACGACGACCCCGTGCCCCCGTTCCGGTGTCGCGAATCCGTACGGTCTCAGCAGGGTGATCTCGAATGCACGTCCCCAATGCGACCGGATCCACCACGGGGAGTGCAACACGATCGGGCCGCTCGTCGTTTCGAGCGGACGGTGCAGCCCGAGCACGACCATCCCGAGCTTCTCCTCCTCCACCGGGTGCTTGACGGTCTGCTCCCAGGTGGCCGGGCCCATGAACGTCGCCAGTAGAAGTCCGCCCGGCTTCAGGATGCGACGCAGCTCGAGCAGCCACGCGCTCCAGTCACCGGTTATGTGGGTGAATACGGAGAGGGCGTAGACGAGGTCGAAGTACTCATCCGGGTGCGGCAGCGGGATCCGATCGTTGACGTAGAAGTGCAGCGGAGGGGAGAGGTTTTGGTCGAGCCACGAGATCGTGGGCGCGTGGAGGTCACATCCCCAGAACTCGCCCGACTCCGCTTCCGGGAGGAACTGGCGCAGAACCCTGCCGGCGCCGCAGCCGAAGTCCAGCACGCGCTTCCCCTCGAACGAATAGCCGTCGGGGAGACAGTCGACGATCGCGCTCTTTCGCGCCATGCCACTCGTCTCGTAGGTTCTGCGGAGCCACTCCTCGTCGTGCCCCCGCAGCATGCGCCCGATCCGGGAGAGAAGATGCGGAGGGGGAATCGGCGCGTCCACGGCTCCCCGACACCCCTGCGGCTACCCCTCGGAGCTCGGTGGGGCGTTACGCATACCCCATCCGCTCGAGCACCGGGATCTCGTGGATCTGCGGCGGCTGCAGGTGATCCCACAGCACGCCTCGCGGCCGGTCATAGACCCTCTCGACGTCGATCGCAGCACGGGGGGTGACGATGAGGTCGACCGGCAGGTCGTGGTCGGTCATCATCAGGTGCTCGCGCAGGATCTGGATCGGGTGGACGGTCGTCGCGACCGAGGTGTGGACGTCGATCTTGCCCTCCTCGATCAGCAGGCCGTACTCGAGGTCGGAGAACCCGCCGCCCTTGCCGATCCGGGCGCCGCTGAGGTTGACGGCCACCGAGCCGCAGAGGACGAAGTCGATCTCCGGGATCTCCTCGAGGGCGACGACCTTGCCGTGTCGCAGGGCGCCCTTGATCGTGGCGGCGTCACGGACCTGGGCCTTCGTCAGCCGCTTCGGGTCGAGGAGTCGAAAGGGATGCTGGTCGCGGAGGCGCGGAACCGCCATGACGAGCTTCTTACCCTGCTCGAGGGCCAGCCGGCGGGCGTGCGTCTGCGGCGAGTCGGGGTTGGTCTTGATCACCTGTGCGCGCTTCCACAGGCGGTGCTGGGCGAGCTTCTCGGCGGCAAGCTTGGCGCCCGCGAAGTTGGGGACCCGGCCCTCGGCTCCGGGGAACCGAGACACGCCCTCGCGTTCCATCGCGCGCCACACGGCACGTCGAACTTGGTCCTTGGAACGCATGCAGGGAAAACATATTGACCCGAAGGCGCTGGGCGCCGGGCTGCCAGAATGCGACGCTCGATGGCGGACGAGCACAGGACATCCCTGGCCGGGCCGGTGGTCTCGGCCGAGAGCGCGGGCGAGGGCGGAGCTGAGGAGCAGCTTCCCGAGCGCCGGCCCGCGGAGATCATGCGCGAGCTCCTGCCCGCGATCGAGGCCGAGCGCCGCCTGAACGACTGGGGTCGCTCGGAGCGCGTCGAGGGCTTCATGGACCGGACCCTGATCGACTTCTTCTATCGGTACTGGTTCCGGACGGAGGTCGAGGGGATCGAGAACGTGCCATCGGAGAGCGGCGCATTGCTCGTCTCCAACCACGCCGGCGCATTGCCCCCGGACGCCGCCATGATCGGCAAGGCGATCCGCGAGGAACATCCGAACCCGCGGCCGCTCTATTTGACGGTCGAGCACTTCTTCAAGGGCTATCCGGGGTTCTCCATGCTGATCCCGAAGGTCGGGGGAGTGGCCGCCCATCCGGCGAACGTCCACCGGCTGCTCTATGACGAGCGCCAGCTCGTGCTGGTCTTCCCGGAGGGGCGGAAGGGGACCGAGAAGCTCTACCGGGACCGCTACCGGCTGCGGCGCTTCGGGCGCGGCGGCTTCGTGGAGGCCGCCATGAGGGCCGAGGCACAGCTGGTTCCCATCTGTGTCGTCGGCGCGGAGGAATCCGCGCCCATCTTCGGCCACGTGGACGTGCTGCGCAAGCTGACCGGCCTCATCTACTTTCCGATCACGCCCACGTTCCCCTGGCTTGGGCCCTTCGGGATGCTCGGGTACCTGCCCGCCAAGTTCAAGATCCGGTTCCTCGAGCCCATCGACACGGTCGAGCTCGGCGGAGCCGAGGCCGCCGAGGACAAGGCGCTCGTTCAGACGGTGGCCCAGGAGATCAGGGCGCAGATTCAGGAGAACCTGCACGAGATGCTCGCGAAGAGGAAGTCCGTGTGGCTGGGCTGACCTCCCTCGCGGCGCCCGACGACACCGCCACGCGGCGGGTTCTCGTCACCGGGCTCTCCACGTACTGGGGCGGGCGGCTGGCGCAGGCGCTCGAGAGCTTCGAGCACATCGACGCCATCATCGGCGTCGACAGCGAGGACCCCACCCGCGAGCTCGAGCGCACCGAGTACGTGAAGGTGTCGAATCAGCACTCCCTGCTGGAGCGCATCGTCCGCGCCGCCGAGATCGACACGGTCGTCGACACCCGGCTCGTGGTCAACTCGCTGATGGCGTCGCCCCGGCTCGCGCACGAGAACAACGTGATCGGGACGATGAACATCCTGGCCGCGTGCACCGGCCCGGACTCGCCGGTGCGCAAGGTCGTCTTCAAGAGCTCCACCCACTACTACGGCGCCGAGCAGGATGACCCGGCGTTCTTCACCGAGGAGATGGGCCGTCCGCATCCGCCGCGGACCGGGCTCGAGCGCGACATCCTGGAAGCCGAGCAGGCTGTCAGCGAGTTCGCGCAGCAGAACCCCCACGTGACGACGAGCATCCTGCGGTGCGCGAATGTCCTCGGCCCCGACGTCGATACCCCGTTCGTCCGGATGCTGCGGCTCCCGATGGTGCCGATGGTCCTGGGGTTCGACCCGCGGCTTCAATTCGTCCACGAGGACGACGTCGTCCACGCGCTCGAGCATGCCGCCTTCCATGTCGCACCGGGCATCTACAACGTCGCGGCCGACGGAGTGCTCGCACTGTCCGAGGTGATCGACCTGGTGGGGAAGATGCCGCTGCCGATCCTGCCGCCGTGGGGCACGGGCCTCGCGACCGGGTCGCTGCGGCGCCTGGGGTTCCGGATCCCCGATGAGGTGGTCAACCAGCTTCGCTTCGGCCGTGGGGTCGACAACCGGCTCTTCAAGTCGACCGGCTTCACCTACGGGTACACGACCCGCGAGACCGTCGTCAAGCTCTCCGAGCATCTGCGGCTTGCACCGGTGATGCGCGGGACCGAGCAGGAGTACCGCTACGAGCGCGAGGTCGAGGAGTTCCTGCGGTGGAGCCCGAATGTGCGGCGCGAGCAGCCGGGGGAGCGCGGCGGGGTCGCGGATCACGCCGAGCCCATGGGGATCTAGGGCTGTCTCCGATCTGACCCGCCACTGCCGCAAGTCGCGTTGCGATGCGCCGTGCGGGGCGGGATTGACGGACCGGGCCCCTACACTCTTCCGCTGGGGTCAGTCCTTTGGGTCGTAGGGCGCAGATACTTCTAGTCTCCGTGGTGGGGCTCTTGTGCGCGTTGGCGGTGGCCGCCTACGCCATCGATCGAGCGAACTCGGACAAGATCGCCAATGGGATCGAGATCGGCGGGGTCGACGTCGGCGGCATGTCGGCCGACCAGGCACGCACCCGGGTCCACGCGAAGCTGGTCAAGCCGCTCGACAAGCCGGTGACGGTCACCTACGACGGCACCAAGTACGTCCTCAACCCGGACAAGCTCCAGATCCGCGCGGACATCGACGGCATGGTCGACGCGGCCGTGGAGGCGAGCCAGTCCGGCGGCTTCCCGACCCGCGTCTGGCGCTACACGACGGGCGGCTCGGTGGATCGCGAGATCGCGCCGCACATCACCTATTCGACGAAGGCGGTCGACGAGTTCGTCGCGAACGTGGAATCGGAGGTGAACACCCCGGCGCAGGACGCGAGCATCAGCCCGACCCCCACCTCGCTCAACACCGTTCCGGGCTCCGACGGCGTCGCGCTTCTGACGGACAAGCTCCGCACCGAGCTGCGCGGGGCGATCGAGAGCCCGCGCGACCGGACGGTCAAGGCACCGGTACAGACGCTGAAGCCCGATGTGACCACCGACGAGCTCGCCGAGCGGTACCCGGTGTATCTGACGATCGATCGCGGGAACTTCCAGCTGCGACTCTGGCAGAACCTGAAGCTCGCCAAGACCTACACCGTCGCCGTCGGGCAGGCGGGCCTCGAGACGCCGGCCGGCACCTACTCGATCGACGACAAGCAGGTGAATCCCTCCTGGCACGTTCCCGACTCCGCGTGGGCGGGCGACCTCGCCGGGCAGGTGATCCCGCCCGGTCCGGACGATCCACTCAAGGCGCGGTGGATGGGCTTCTACAACGGCGCCGGCATCCATGGAACCGACGACATCGCGTCGCTCGGTACCGCCGCGTCCCACGGCTGCATCCGGATGGCGATCCCGGATGTGATCGAGCTCTACGACCAGGTCCCGCTCGGCACGCCGATCTACGTCGGCAACTAGCCAGCGGCGCTCGCGGCTCGACCGCGACCTGATTCCAGGCAAAGCGGTGCCTCGGACGTCCGGGAGGGCGGCTGCACGAGGAGGCCCGGGGTCGGCCACGCCGAAGCTTGCGCCATGAGCGACGAGGCCCTGGATCCGGCGATCAGCCCAGCATGGGAGGCCACGCTGCTCGGCTTTCGCAGGGAGCTCGAGCGCCGCGGGTCCTCGCGCCACACGCTGCGGGCCTACGGCGGCGACCTCGCCGAGCTCGCCGAATGGGCCTCCTCGCGCGGCAAGGAGCCCGGGACGCTCGCCTACCGAGACCTGCGCGGGTACGCGTCCGCGCTGTCCGAGCGGGGGTTGGCCCGCGCGAGCGTCGCGCGCAAGCTTGCCGCGGTACGGAGCCTCCACGATCACATGGCGCGCAGCGGCCAGGCTCAGCAGAACCCCGCGGAGCTCCTGCCGATGCCGAAGAAGGCACAGCGTCTTCCACGTGTGCTCGGGCCAGACGAGGTCGCCAGGCTGCTGGACCGAATACCCCCCTCGGGGCCGCTGGAGGTACGCGACCGGGCGATGCTCGAGCTCGCCTACGCGTGCGGCCTGCGAGCCGAGGAGATCATCAGCGTCGACGCCGACGCGGTGGATTTCGAGTCGGAGACGATCCGGGTCACCGGCAAGGGATCGAAGACACGCATCGTGCCCATGGGCGAGCCCGCTCAGCGGGCCCTGGACGCCTACCTGAGTCACGCGCGTCCGGCTCTCGCCAGCGAGCGCGACGAATCGGCCCTCTTCCTGTCGCGACGCGGGCGCCGGCTCTCGCCCTCCGACGTCCGTCGCCGCCTCGACCGCTGGGTACGGGAGGCCGCCGTGGCCGGACACGTCTCGCCGCACACGCTTCGCCATTCCTTCGCCACGCACCTGTTGGAGGGCGGCGCCGACCTGCGCTCCATCCAGGAGCTCCTGGGCCATTCCAGCGTGTCGACCACGCAGATCTACACGCGAGTCGAGCCCGGCCGACTGCGCCGCGAGTACGCACGCTCTCATCCACGAGCCTGACCACGCGAGGCGAGCCCGACCCGCGCCGGATAGGTTTCAACGAGGGGCCCGATGGAGACAAACGTCAAAGCTGTCGAACTCCGAGAGCTCTGGCGCCGCTACAAGGACGATGGAGATGAGCGTGCGCGGGAGCGGCTTGTCGTTGCCTATTCGCCGCTCGTGAAGTTCATCGCCGGCAGGATGGCGTCCGGGTTGCCATCGCACGTCGAGGAGTCCGACCTGATCTCCTACGGCCTCCTTGGCCTGATTGGCGCGATCGAGCGCTTCGATCTCGATCGCGAGATCAAGTTCGAGACGTTCGCGGTTGCCCGCGTGAAGGGGGCGATCATCGACGAGCTGCGCTCCCTGGACTGGGTGCCGCGTTCGGTTCGCGCCCGCGCGCGCGACGTCGAGAAGGCGCATGCCGAGCTCGAGGCACATCTTCAGCGGGCTCCCACCGACGAGGAGATGGCCTCCAAGCTCCACATGGAGACCGAGGAGTTCAACGACGCGCTGCTCGAGATCGCGAACTCGTCCGTGCTGGCGCTCGACGACCTGTGGACGTTCGCCGACCCGGAGGGCGCGGGCGGTCAGATCTCGGTCCTCGACACGATTCACGACCCCAACGCCGTGGACCCTGAGATCGAGGCGCAGGCATCGGAGCTCAAGGACCGGTTGGCGGACGCGATCGAGTCCCTCCCCGAGCGGGAGCGGCTGGTCGTCGCGCTCTACTACTACGAGAACCTGACCCTCAGGGAAATCGGCGAGGTGCTCGGTGTCACCGAGTCCCGCGTCTCCCAGCTCCACACCAAGGCAGTGCTCGGGCTCAGGTCCCGGTTTCAGAACCGTCCTTGACGCTGGTCGCGGTTCGTTAACGCATATATTGCGCCCGTGGGCCACAAGGCAGCCGACCGGATCCGAAATGTCGCGCTGATCGGCCACCGGGGGAGCGGAAAGACAAGCCTTTGTGAGGCGCTTCTGTTCGAGGCCGGGGTCGTCAACCGGCTCGGCCGCGTGGACGACGGCTCGACGGTCTCCGACTTCGAGCCCGATGAGCAGGAGCGCTCGATGTCGATCGGCGCCGCGATCGCGTCGTTCGAGCACTCCGACCGCAAGATCAACCTGATCGACACCCCGGGCGAGCCCTCCTTCGTCGCCGAGGCGCTGGGTGCTCTGCGCGTAGTCGATTCGGCCGTGGTCGTGGTGAACGCGGTGATGGGCGTGGAGGTCCACACCGAGCGCCTGTGGAAGCGAGCCGACGAGGAGGGGCTCGCGCGCCTCGTCTTCGTCAACATGCTCGACCGTGAGCGGGCCGACTTCTTCCGCTCGCTCGACTCGCTGAAGGAGGCTTTCGGCCCGCACGTCGTGGCGACCGAGATCCCGATCGGCTCCGAGCACGAGGTCCGCGGCGTCATCGACCTCATCGACATGAAGGCGTTCACCTACGAGGGCGACGGGCGCGGAAACTCGACCGAGGGCGAGATCCCGGAGGACCTGCAGGCCCAGGCCGAGGAGTACCGCGAGAAGCTCATGGACGAGGTCGCCGAGAACTCGGACGAGCTGATGGAGCGCTATCTCGAGGGCGAGGAGATCTCGCACTCGGAGATAGTCACTGCGCTCAAGAAGGGCGTCACCGAGGGGCACCTCTTCCCGGTGACCTGCGGCGTCGCCACCCACAACCTCGGCACCAACCGCCTGCTCGACGCGCTCGTCGAGGACGTCCCCTCGCCGGCGATGCGGGGCTCGGTGCGAGCCCTCGACGGGGATGGCAACGAGATCGAGGTCGAGCCGACCGAGGACGGCGATCTGCTCGCGTATGTCTTCAAGACGACGGCCGACCCGTACACGGGGCGCATCAACATGCTCCGGGTCGACTCCGGGGTGCTTCGTTCCGACTCACAGGCCTTCAACGTGACCCGCCAGGCCAAGGAGCGAATCGGGCAGCTCGCCGCGCCCCAGGGGAAGGAGACCTCGCCTGTCGACGAGCTCGGCCCGGGCGACATCGGTGCGGTGGCCAAGCTGCGCGAGACACAGGCGGGCGACGTCCTCGCGACCAAGGACGCCGCCATCGCATTTCCGCCCCTGGACCTGCCGGCGCCAGTGATGGCCTTCGCCTTCGAGCCGAAGTCGAAGGGGGACGAGGAGAAGGCCGCGAGTGCGCTGCGCCGCCTGGTCGAGGAGGACCCGACGCTCGACGTTCACCGGGACCCCGACACGGGCGAGCAGATCATCGCCGGGCTCACGCAGGTCCACGTGGAGGTCATCGTCGACCGCATGAAGCGCCGCTACGGCGCCGAGATCGAGCTCCACCCGCCGCGCGTCCCGTATCTCGAGACGATTCGCAAGCCGGCGAAGGCCCACGGGCGCTACAAGAAGCAGACCGGGGGCCGGGGGCAGTTCGGCGACTGCCACATCGAGATCGAGCCGGTGGAGAGCGGAGCGGGGTTCGAGTTCGTCAACGCGATCAAGGGCGGCGTGATCCCCGGGGGCTTCATCCCGGCGGTGGAGAAGGGCATCGCCGAGGCGATGCAGCAGGGGATCATGGCCGGTTACCCGGTGAAGGACCTGCGGGTCAGGCTGTACGACGGCCAGCATCACTCCGTCGACTCCTCCGAGATGGCCTTCAAGATCGCCGGGTCGATGGCCTTCAAGCAGGCGGCGGCCGAGGCCGATCCGTACCTCCTCGAGCCCATCGTCCGCATGACGATCGCCGTCCCGGAGGAGAACGTGGGCGATGTCGTGGGCGATCTGAACTCCCGCCGCGGCCGGCCGCTGGGCGTCGAGCCGAAGGGCACGATGACCGAGGTCAAGGCCGAGGTGCCGATGGCCGAGGTCCTGGACTACGCGACGGAGCTCCGCGCGATGACGGGGGGGCGGGGCGACTACACGATGGAGTTCGAGCGCTACGAGGAGGTCCCGGGCCACATCGCGCAGAAGGTGGTCGCGAAGGCCCAGGCCGAGGAGAAGGCGCCGGCCTGAGCGCCTGAAGGAACGCCTCCGACGGGCGCCCGAACGCGGCGTGCCGTTCGGGGCCATTGCTACGTTGGGTCCGTGGCAGACGAGCACGATCCGTTTCCCGCCTGCGACGTCTGCGGGCGGACGATCCTCAAGGGCGAGCAGATCCACGAGTACCTGACCTCGCAGCGTCAGCGGATTCGCGTTTGCGTGCTATGTCGGTCCCGGGCCGAGTCCTCGGGCTGGATTCCGATGTCGATGGCGCACACGATCGAACAGGAGCAGCCGAGGCGGTCCCGAGGCAGGGCGCTGCGGCAGCGGTTCAGCCGCGCGGCGTCCCGCGCTCGCTCCGCCGCCCGCACGCGGCGGGAGCCCGGCGAGAGCGATCACGGAGGCGAGCCGGAGAGCGCTCGCGGCGATTTCGAACGGGCGTGGGACGGCGCCCCCGCCGCCCAGGGGGAGCCGCCGGCCCCAGAGGCGGAGCCGGCTCCGGCCGAGGCTTCCTCGTCGCAGCCGGTCCCCGCCCAAGACC
>Ga0075365_10001195_pt1 | contig 11436 bp, 10 predicted proteins | sample EndMetdeltDD1765_FD_71387 | JGI IMG/M metagenome (GOLD analysis project Ga0075365, IMG submission 71387) | Populus endosphere microbial communities from Tennessee, USA - Endosphere MetaG P. deltoides DD176-5 | ecosystem: Host-associated > Plants > Roots > Endosphere | place: USA: Tennessee... | reverse complement strand
GGCTCATGAGCGTCGTGCGGTGTCGTCATGAATTCGGCGCTACCATGCGGGAAGATCGGCTAAGACCATCGTGGAGGTTTTTGAAAGCCCGACCAGATTGCGAATAACCGGAAGGAGAATTGCCATGGATGCCGCCGTGAAGACCTCGCAAGGCGCAGACGCGCATTCCCACCTCGTTCGCCCCGACAGCCTGGAGTGGCAGAAAACGAGCTTCCCTGGCTGCGAGGCGAAGACGCTCCTGTTCGATCGCCAGACCGGACTGATGACCGCGCTGATGCGGTTTGCGCCTGGCGCGGTGCTGCCCGATCACCAGCACGTCGGCATCGAGCAGACGTATGTGCTCGAGGGCAGCCTGGTCGACAAGGAAGGTCCGGCGCAGGGCCTCGAATGCAAGGCCGGCGAATTCGTCTGGCGCGAGCAGGGCAGCCGCCATGTCGCATGGTCTCCCGCGGGCGGGCTGATGCTCGCAATCTTCCAGGTCCCGAACAAGTTCTTTGCCGCCGACGGTCGCGTGATCGACTCGGCGGGCAACGACTGGGACGAGACATGGGGTCACACAAGAAAGGCTTGAGGTGCCAGGCACTGCATCGCTCCTTCGGCCTGTTTCCGACAAACCCTAGAACGACTTCAGGAGCGTCGGCTCGAGGGCCTTTCAAGCGCATGACATCGCCAGCAAGCAAAATCCGTGGGACGACCTGAATGGATCGTTCGAGCGTGGCGCCGGAGTTGCGCTTCCTGGCGTGGGGAAACCCGTTGTGGCTGCTCGAGCATGCCTGGGGGCGGCGGCTGTTGCGTGGCCTCACGCGGCTGCTGCCGCCATTGCCGATAAGGGGCGTCTCGATCGAGGTCATCAAGGGCGTTCCGGGACTGCGCATCTATCGTCCCACAACGCGCCGGACCGACGCAGCCCTGCTCTGGATTCACGGCGGCGGCTACGTGGTCGGTTCGGCGCGGACCAGCGACTTCCGTTGCGGCGACATCTGCCGGGAGCTCGGCATGACCGTGGTCGGGGTCGGCCAACGGCTTTCACCGGAGCACCCCTTCCCTCTTCCGGCCGACGACTGCCTCGCAGCCTGGCACTGGCTGCAGACCTCAGCTCCCTCGCTCGGCATCGATCCCGCGCGCGTCGCGATCGGCGGCGCAAGCTCCGGCGGGGGCCTCGCGGCAGGCCTCGTCCAGCGCATCCACGACGCCGGCGGCATTCAGCCCGTTGCGCAGTGGCTGCTTGCGCCCATGCTCGATGATCGAACCGCCGCGCATCGCGAACTCGACGACATCCAGCATCCGGTCTGGACCAATCGCTTGAACCGCGCGGCCTGGCGGAGCTATCTCGACAGGGAGCCGGGCGGAGAGAATGTGCCGGCCTACGCGGCACCTGGCCGGCGCGACGACCTGAGCGGCCTGCCCCCCACCTTCATCAGCGTGGGTGACATCGACCTCCTCTGCGAGGAGAGCCGGCGATATGCCGACAGGTTGAGGCAGCACGGTGTCGCCGTCACGTTCGAGACCGTTCGCGGCGCCCCGCACGGCTTCGAGGAAATTGCCCGGCGATCCAAAATCACCAAGGCCTATCTGGCGCGAGCCCGCGACTGGCTGCGCGACGCTATCGGCGCGAGCGCGGCGGCGGGTTTGCCTGCAAATCCGAAGTGACAGCGCGGGATCGTCCGAAGGAAGGCAAGACTTCCGGGCCGGGATGAGCACCCTTGGCAAGAACGCTCGGCAAGCGATGGGACCGCTCTTTCATTTCCCGTTGGCAGCCAATGCATCGAGCGCCGCATAGACGATGTCGGGGGAGAATTCTTCCGGCATCAGGTGCCGACGAGCCAGCAGCCCTTCCGTGACAGCAAGGAGTACGCGGACAAATTTGCGGGGCGGCATGCCGAGCGCTTCGCGACCGAAGGCATTGACCATAGTCGTCTCCATCTTGGCGAAGATCTTGTGACTGCCGTCAACGACCCGCCGTCGCGTGTCCTCGTGAGTCAGGGCATAAAGGTGGAATGAGGCCGTGGATCGTCCGAGAGCGCGATTATCGGTCGATGCATCGATCAGAGCCTTGGCCAGTGTGCGCAGGTATGCCTGCAAGGTCTGTCCGGGCCTGATAGGAACGAACAGCTCCGTGCGCTCGTGGTAGATCACTGCAACGATCAGGTCGTCCTTGCTGCGGAAATGATCGTAGATGGTCCGGCGCGTGACGCCCGCCTTCTCCGCCACCGTCTCCAGGACCAGCGCCTCATAGCCGTGCTGGCCGATCAGCTCTGCTGCCGCTGCGACCAAGCGTGTTCTTGTTCGCTCACGCTTGCCGGGCGGTGACGGGTCCGTGTCTCTGCGTCCGGCAGGCATGCCGCGCGTTTCCTCTTGAAATTGCACATAGTGTGCAATTATAATGCCTCAACCAATCGTTCGCAGTTTGCTTGCCGGGGAGAGGGATCGCAATGGCCGACACCAACCGCCAGTTCCTGATCGCGGAGCTTCCGAAAGGAAAGCTGGGGCCTGAGCATTTTCGCCTGACCGAGACCAGCATACCTGCGCCCGCCGACGGTCAGGTGCTGGTGCGTGTCCGCTACTTCGCACTCGACGCCGCAATGCGTGCATGGATGCTCGGGCCGACCTATCGTGCTGCGCTCTCCGCTGGCCAGATGATGGCGGGGACGGCGTTGGCCGAGGTTGTGGAAAGCAAAGCAGCCGGTTTTGTCCCCGGCGATCTCGTGTTCGCTGAGACCGGCTGGCAGGATTATGCCGCAATTCAAGCGCAGCAGCTCACCAGGCTCCCGAATACCGAGCCGCTCACCTATCTGCTCAACGTCTACGGCACGGCCGGGCTCACCGCGTATTTCGGACTTCTGGAAGTCGGCAAGGCGAAGGCTGGGGACACTGTCGCCGTATCCGCCGCAGCCGGCGCCGTAGGTTCGATCGTCGGCCAGATCGCCAAGATCAAGGGCTGCCGCGTCGTGGGGATCGCGGGCGGCAAGACCAAGTGTGACCTGCTCACCGCCGACCTCGGCTTCGACGCCGCCGTCGACTACAAGGCCGGCCCGGTCTATCCCGCCGTGCACGCGGCCTCGAACGGCGGCATCGATGTCTACTTCGACAATGTTGGCGGCGACGTCTTCGAAGCTGTGCTGTTCAACATGAAGCCGGGCGGCCGGCTGATCGCTTGCGGCGTGGTCTCGGCCTACGACGCAGACCCGTCAACCGGATTGCAAGCCGTTCGCGGTGTGCCAGCCTGGTTCATCTCTCGACGCCTGACCCTGCGCGGCTTCATCGTGTCGGATTTCTACACAGACGGCGCAAGGGAGCGGGCGCTCGCCGAACTCAAGGGTTGGGTCGAAAGCGGCCAACTCAAGGTGCGCGAGGACGTCGTCGACGGCTTCGAGAACCTGCCGACCGCCCTGATCGGACTTCTGGCCGGCGACAATATCGGCAAGCGTCTCGTCAAGGCCGCCTGAGGTCGGAGAGACTTCGTGGCCGACCAGGTTCTCCGTGCTGCTATTCGAGGAGACGCGCAAACCGGGAGGCCGCCTCTTGCGCGACCGGACTTGTCTTGATTCACGGTGTCATCGTCTGGCACCTGTCGTTACCGATTCCGATGTCGCGATTGGGTATGGTCGGGCCTCTACGGCTGCATTTGACAGCCGCCGATACAGATCGCGCCGGCGAACCAATGGCCACCAGTCGTATAGAAATATTTCAAGCGGGCGCCAATTCGCCACCCAGCCCAGTATCAGAAGACTCTCTTCGGCCAACCGCTTGAGAGGCGCCTCAAAAAGCATACCCACAACGAAATGTGCAGACAGGTGACACGCAATGAGAATTGCCACGCCGACCGCAAGCGAGCGGCGCCCGACCCGAAAAAGTTCATTGAGATCGCGCTGAACCGCTTCAGCCCGGTCAGAGAAGTATCGGCCGAATGCTTCGCCTAGATACCGAGCTGTCTTCGTTTGGGCTTCGGTATCCGGGAAGTGAATGACGATCCTGATCGGTCGATTCGTGACGAGTTCGCGGGCCCACCCGACAATAAATTCCTCGGCCTCTCGATCGAGGTCGCGCTCTCGAAACGGGAACGGGTCGAGGGTGTGAAAAAGTTGAGCTATGTCATCGACGCGGAGCTCGATCACTTCCTCATCAGTGTTTGTCATATGTCGCAGGCAACTTTCTGTCCATTTCGATTTTGCAACTTATTAGAGGCCTCCGGCCGCGACCCATTGCGTTGGGTCAACGCGACATGTAGCGGTGCTCGACCATCGTTTCACCCAATGCTCCTCGCACCTGCGGCCCCTCATGAAGATGAGCTTCTTGACGTGAATCAATTGTGCTCGCGAACAGGAATGTAGCGGAAAGACGCGCGTCGCTACCTGCCGATCGGTATGGCCCGTCGGACCGAATCAGGAGAACCTTGAATGTCTGTCCAGTCTGCAGCAACGCAGGACGTGCCGCCGCGCCTTGTTCGCTCACTCACGCTGACGCACGCGGTGCTCTATGGGCTTGGCGTCACCATCGGAGCCGGCATCTACGTCCTGGTCGGTCTCGCCGCGGGCCGCAGTGGCATGCATGCGCCGCTTGCCTTCATGGGTGCGGCACTTGTCATGGCCTTCAGTGCGGCATCGTTTGCCGAATTGGGAACGCGGATGCCCGTAAGCGCCGGCGAGGCGGCCTACGTGCAAGCCGCGTTCGGGCTTGATTGGCTCAGTCTCGGCGTCGGACTTCTTGTGGTCACGACGGCAATTGTGTCGGCCGCGACGATCAGCGTCGGCAGCGCTGGCTATGTTGCGGTGTTTCTACCCCTCCCCGCCCCGTGGATAATTTCCGGGGTTGTTCTTGCGATGGGGGTCGTGGCATCTCTCGCCACGCTTCAGTCGGTCACGTTCGCCGGCATTATGACGCTCATCGAAGTGGGCGGCCTTGTACTGATCGTTGTGGCCGGCCTCAGTCACGGAACGGATGTTGTAACCCGCCTTCCGGAGATCTGGCCCTCTGCCGGCGGTACGACGGCCTGGTTAGGAATAGCCGGAACAGCGCTCATAGCTGTCTTCGCCTTCATCGGATTCGAGCATCTGGTAAACATTGCCGAAGAGATAAAGGAGCCCAGTCGTACGCTACCGCGCGCATTGTTCCTGACGCTGGGCCTGACCGCACTCATTTACGGACTGGTTGTGTGGATCGCGGTGACGGCGGTACCTCCGCACGAACTCGCCCGCTCTTCGGCGCCCCTTGCACTTGTCTTCGAACGGCTTACCGGCTTGCCACTGGTTACCATGAGCGCAATCGCCATTGTAGCCACGCTAAACGGCGTCATCGTGCACATGATCATGATAGCCAGGGTTATCTTTGGCCTTGCTGACCAAGGCAGCCTGCCGAAGGCGCTCACACAACTGAACCCGGTGACGCACACGCCCCTTTTGGCAACGGCGTTCGGGGTTAGCGCAATTCTCGTGCTGGCACTCACCGTTCCACTCGCGGGTCTCGCAGAGCTGACCGCAAGCTTCACGCTGGTCATTTTCGCAGTGGTGAACCTCGCGCTGATGCGGATCAAAGGCAGGAATGAAGCTCCGCCGCGGGGAGCGTTCATTTGTCCACGGTGGGTACCCTTTGCAGGCTTTGTTTCCAGTGTCCTGCTTCTCGCGGTGGATCTGATGGTTTGATGAACCCACCGTCGGGCCAAATCGGCGAATTTTCTGAAATCCAAAACTCCCTCAGATTGTCCAAGGTGTCGCCTACGGGTATCGGCGCGATCGAGTCACGACGAGGGTCGGCGCGCGATCAATCATCGCGCCGAATCCGGAAACCAAACCACGTGAGCAACCTTGCGAGTACGCTTCAAGCGCGACTTGAAACAGCCTTGTTTTTGCCGCGATTTCTTCATGGGGAACTTTCCTTGCGCGTTATTGTGGCGCAATGACCACACCCAAATGAAATTGCGCGATTGATGCCCCGCTAAATTTCGCCCGGCCATGGTTCGGCCCTCATTGGGTTCCGCCCTTAGCCTGCCTGATTTCGGTCGGTTGGGGGTCCACATGTCTTCCATCAGTTGCGCCAGAACTTCGTCCGTCGAAGTTGAATCTATTCATGTTCATCCTGGCGCGGCTTTGGTCTCGGCTGCGGCTATTCGCAGAACAGTTCGGCTGTTTGCCGTCGCTTTGGGAGCGGCTTCACTTGCGGCCTGCGCGCAGTCCTCCGTTGTCACGAAAAACTCCGAACGAGTTGCCGCCACTCGACAGGCATCACTGGAACCCAAGCGAACGACACTGTTGGCGACGAACAGGACTCCGGTGGTCACGGAAAAACGCAGCCTGTTGTCCTCGCCCAAAAATGCGGCCGAGACACCGGCTGCGTCGCATGGACTTGCCAGCTTCTATCGAACGGGAAAACAGACTGCGAACGGCGAAGAGTTCGATGCGCGCGCACTGACCGCCGCGCATCGGACGTTGCCATTCGGCACGCGGTTGCGCGTGACCAACGTCGCGACCGGGCGGTCCGTGATGGTTCGGGTCAATGATCGCGGTCCTTTCATCCCGGGGCGGGTTGTCGATGTCTCGCACTCTGCAGCCGAAGCGCTGGGAATGGTTGGAGACGGTGTCGCAAAGGTCAAACTTGACGTCGTCCGATAGCTGGTCGAAGCGGAGCCGACACGACATCGCTTGAGTGACGCACTACACCGGCATCGTCCGCTTCTGGTGCGCCCTGCCCCTTGTCGCGGCAGCCTCGCTGTGCCCTGCGATCACGCGCACGCCCTCGTCGATCCGGGCGATGATGTTGTCCGCCGTGCAGCCCTGCAGGAAAGCGACGCCGTTCTTGCGGCACGCCGCCAGGATGCGATCGCGCGCCGCCTGCATCTCCGGCGGATAAGGCTCGCGTGGAATTGTCGGATAGCCGAGCGAAAGACTTAAGTCGCCCGGGCCGATCTCGGCAAATCCCAGTCCCGGCACGGCCAGGATCTGCTCGCAATTGGCAACGCCTTCGGGGCTTTCCAGCTTCACGCCCAGCAGCAGCTCGCCTTTTGGATTGAGCGGCCAGGGATCGCAGCGCGCCATGTAATCCTCGGTCGAGAGGCCCCAGATCGGCGCCGCCGTGGTTTCCGATCCGCGCCCTCGCGTGCCGATGCCGAGCAACCTGGCGCCGGCTGCGTCGGTGCCGCCGTCCTTCGCGCGTATCGCTCCCTCCATCCGCGCCAGTGGCGACGGGATCGCGGGATCGACACCAAGCGTGTTGTGCGGATAGCGGCAGGATTCCACGAAGGCCCGCACCGCGTCGGCGGTTTCCGCCTGGCACAGCAGGATGCCATGCACGCCGCGGCCGAGGATCTGGCGGAATTGCCAGGCGTTGTAGCGCACATGCGTGGCATCGATGCCATTCACCGGCGCCTCGACGATCACCGTCGGCGTCCGATGGCCTGACCGCGTCGCTCCGGCATCGACCATGCCGCGCATGTACTCGGCAAGGCCGGCCATGTCGAACGAGCCGTGCTCCATGCCCACATTCATGTAGTCGGCCCAAGTGCCGGCATCCATGCGCCCCTGCGCGTGGGTCAGCACGTGGCCGCTATGCGGACCGTCGTAATAGATCGCCTGATCCTGCTCCAGCAGTTCGACGCAGCGACTGATCCGCTTGCCCATGATCGCTCCGACCGTTTCTGTCGATGTCAAAAGGAAAGCTAACATGGTTCCACGCCACCGCGCGACGGGGGCGGATGATCTGCGTGGCGAAGCTCGCCTCGCCGCCGGAACGCCTTGAGGTAGAGCAAACTCTGGTCCGCGCTGAAGCGCTATCCCGATCACCGAACGCAAGCCTTGCGGACGCTTGACCGGCTTGCGCGAGAGGTGAAGCCATGGACCGGAACTCTGTGCCGATTGACCTTGCTCTCCAGGGCGGCGGATCCCATGGGGCGTTCACGTGGGGGGTGCTCGACCGTCTGCTCGAGGAGCCATGGCTGGAGATCGTCGCGATCTCCGGGACCTCGGCCGGAGCGATGAATGCCGCGGTGCTGGCCGACGGCTGGACCGCGGGAGGCGCTCGGGGCGCACGCGACGCGCTCGACGAATACTGGAAGCGGGTATCGCGCGCCGCGGCCTTCAGCCCCCTGCAGCGCTCCCCGCTCGATCGCCTGATGGGCCGCTGGACGCTCGACACCTCCCCCGCCTACATCTTCACGGACCTGATGTCGCGGCTGCTGTCGCCCTACGACCTCAATCCGTTCGGGTTCAATCCGCTGCGCGACGTCCTCGCAGCCAGCATCGACTTCAACCGCCTCGCGCGCTCGCCGATCAAGCTGTTCATCACCGCGACGAGGGTGCGCACCGGCCGCGGCCGCGTATTTCGCAACGCGGAGATCACGGCGGACGTGCTGCTGGCATCGGCCTGTCTGCCGACGATGTTCCGGGCGGTCGAAATCGACGGCGAGCCGTATTGGGACGGCGGCTTCGCCGGCAACCCGACCATGACGCCGCTCATTCGCGAAAGCGATGCACGCGATACGATTCTTGTGCAGATCAATCCGACGGAAAGGCCGGAACAGCCGCGATCGGCCGCGGAGATCCTGAACAGGGTCAACGAAATTTCCTTCAATTCGCCGCTGGCCAAGGAATTGCGCATGATCGCCCTGCTCTGTCAGGCCGCCGATCCCGGCAGTGGCGAGGGTGCGCGCTGGGCGCGAATGCGGATCCATCGGATCGAGTGCGAGCTGCTGGCCCAGGTCGGCGCGTCATCCAAGCTCAACGCAGAATGGACGTTCGTATCGATGCTGCGGGACAAAGGCCGCCGGGCGGCGAGCGAATTCCTCGACACCTGCGGCATGGATCTCGGCAAACGCTCCACCGCCGACCTGGGCGTTCTGCTGGCGGAGTGCTGAACCATGGGCCTTGTCGGCATTCTTGTCGGGCTCGGCCTGCTTGTTTCGCTCGCCTTCCGCGGCTGGAGCGTTCTGTTGCTTGCGCCGGCAGCAGCGCTGGTCGCGGCGCTCTTTGGCGGCGAACCGTTGCTTGCCAGCTGGACCCAGACCTTCATGAGCAGCGCGGCCGGATTCCTGGCCCAGTTCTTTCCGATCTTTCTGCTTGGCGCCGTGTTCGGAAAGTTGATGGACGACAGCGGTGCGGTTTCAGCCGTCGCAAGCTTCATGACACGAAGCCTTGGCGAGCGCCGCATCATCCTTGCCGTTGTGCTCGCGGGAGCGCTGGTCACCTATGGCGGCGTGAGTTTGTTCGTGGCCTTCTTCGTCATCGTCCCGATGGCCCAGTCGCTGTTCCGCACGGCGGCGATCCCGCGCCGGCTGATGCCCGGGGCGATCGTGCTTGGCACGTCCACATTCACGATGTCCGCATTGCCGGGAACGCCGTCGATCCAGAACGCAATCCCGATGCCGTTCTTCGGCACGACGCCCTTCGCTGCCCCCGGCCTCGGCCTGATCGCCTCGGTCGTCATGCTTGGTTCTGGATTGTGGTGGCTTCACCGGGCGGAGATGGCGGCGCGGCGCGCAGGCGAAGGTTATGGCGGCGAGACGCCCGTTGACGTCGACGCCGTCGCGAACGACGAAACGCTACGCGAGCACGTGACAGTCGCCCGGGAATTCGATCCGGCCGAGATTCAACACGGACAACGCAGCAAAGCCGCTCCGCCTGTCCTCAGCGCCGCGCTGCCGCTGCTTGTCGTGATCGCCGTCAATCTTCTGATGACGTTCCTGGTGCTGCCCTGGCTGGACTTCTCGTTCCTGGCCCAGGCGCGCTGGGGCGGCACATCGCTGTCCGCTGTGGCCGGCGTGTGGTCCGTGGTCGTCGCGCTGGGCGCAGCGATTGCAACCGTCATTCTCACCAACTGGCCCCGGCTCCCGGCCCTGCGGCAGACCATGGATGCGGGCGCCAACGCGTCGGTTCTGCCGGCGCTCAGTGTCGCAAGCCTCGTTGGATTTGGCGCCGTCGTCGCCTCGCTGCCCGCCTTCGCCACGGTGCAGAATTGGGTGCTGGCGATCGAAGGCGGACCGCTGGTGTCGCTCGCCGTTGCTACCAACATCCTTGCTGCCCTGACCGGCTCGGCCTCCGGCGGACTGACGATCGCGCTCGATGCGCTCGGCCAGAGCTACATGGATATCGCCGCGCAAAGCGGCATCGATCCCGGTCTCATGCACCGCGTTGCGGTGATCGGGTCCGGCACGCTGGACATCCTGCCGCACAACGGCGCCGTGGTCAGCCTGCTCGCCATCTGCGGGCTGACACATCGTGAGAGCTATCTCGACATCGCCATGGTCGGGATCGCCTCCTCGCTGCTGGCCCTGGTCGCCGTGATCGTGCTGGGCACCGCCTTCGGGTCGTTCTGAGCCCCTTCGGCATTCCAACCGAATGACGCGCGAGCGCCGCCCGCCTCAGGCCGTGCCGCTGCCGGTGAAGTCGGCGATGATGTGCAGCATCGCGCGCAGGCCGTAGATGAGGCCCGCCTCGTCCACGTAGAACCGCGGCGAGTGATTGGACGCCGCGCTCCTGTCGTCGGGCCGGGCGATGCCGACGTTGAAGAACATGCCCGGCACGACCTGACCGTAGTAGGAGAAGTCCTCGCTGGCGCTGCCCGGCACATCCGACAGGAACGTCCTTGCGCCGGTCCGTGCGAGCGACGGCGCCATCCTGGCGACGAGCGCCTCGTCGTTGACCACCGACGGGTAGGACATGCCGCCCCAGCGCACCTCCGCCGAGCCGTTCATCCCGCGCGCGATATTCTCGGCGATCTCGCCGATGCGTTGCTTGACCCGCGCGCGATGCCGTTCGCTGAAGGTGCGCAGCGTGCCCTGCAGTTCTGCAGAATCGGGAATGATGTTGTTGCGCACGCCGCCGCGGAATGCACCGATCGTCACCACGGCGGGATCGCGCATCACGTCGGTCTCGCGACTGATGATGGTCTGCAGCGTCGTGACGATCGTCGAGCCGATCACCACCGGATCGACGCCGGTCCAGGGCCGTGCCCCGTGCGTCTGCCTGCCGCGCACGATGATGCGGAACATGTCGGCGGCGGAGGTCGCAACGCCCGGCCGGTAGGCCAGCACGCCGACCGGCATCGCCGACGTCACATGCAGGCCGAACACGGCGTCAGGCTTCGGATTGTCCATCACGCCCTGTTCGACCATCAGCGCCGCACCGCCGCGCTCTCCGGGAGGCAGGCCTTCCTCGGCCGGCTGGAAGATCAGCTTGATGGTGCCGCGCAGATCCTTGCGCCTGGTCGCCACCACTTCAGCGACCGCCATCAGGATCGCGACATGGCAATCGTGGCCGCACGCGTGCATCACGCCGACCTTTTCGCCGCCCCACTCAGTCTTGATCTTCGAGGCGAACGGCACGTCGACCTCTTCGGCGACCGGCAGCGCATCCATGTCGGCGCGCAGCGCGATCACCGGACCCGGGCCGCCTTCACCCTTCAGGAGACCGACCACCCCGGTGACGGCGACGCCTTCGCGCACCTCATAGC
>Ga0075365_10001194_pt1 | contig 11437 bp, 14 predicted proteins | sample EndMetdeltDD1765_FD_71387 | JGI IMG/M metagenome (GOLD analysis project Ga0075365, IMG submission 71387) | Populus endosphere microbial communities from Tennessee, USA - Endosphere MetaG P. deltoides DD176-5 | ecosystem: Host-associated > Plants > Roots > Endosphere | place: USA: Tennessee... | reverse complement strand
GCATCGCCGCCTTCGCCCTCGCAGCCGCATGCCCGTTCACCGCCGCCCACCGCGACGCGGCCGCGTCGCGGTGGGCGGCGGTGAACGGGCATGCGGCTGCGAGGGCGAAGGCGGCGATGCCGAGCAGCGTTTTCATGCAGGACGAATTCTGCCCGATCGGGCTCGCCAGACCCACTCGCCCCCAACGGCCCGCCGGCCTCACAGATCGTCGAGGCGGCGGACCAGCACCGACAGGCCCTGCGGGAGGATGCGGAAGCCGACCCGCTGGTACACGCCGAGGGCGACCTCGTTGTCGGTGTGGGTGTTGACCACGGCGCGGGTGAGGCGGCGCCGTTGCATCCACATCAACGAGTCGAGGGTGAGGCTGAGGCCGACGCCGTGGCCCTGGTGATCGGGATGCACGGCGAGGCGCTGGAGGTAGCCGTGGTGGTCGGCACGTCCGGTGATCGCGTACCCGGCGAGGCCGTCGGCACCGTCGGAGAGCCCACCGGCGGTGTCGTCAGTCTCGTCGGCTGGATCGGGGATCGAGATCGCCTGGATCGCGCGGGCGCGGTGTGACGGTGTTGCCGAGCACGTCTCGTCGATGCCGGCGAGGTCGATCGCCCACAGGTTGGTGAACGCGGCGAGGTCGACGGCCGCGGCGGCCGGCCGGTCGCGCACCCACAAGCGGCGGGAGCGGAGGGGAAGGCCCTTGCGCAGCCGGGGCGGATGCCAGCCGATCAGCGACAGGTCGAGCAGGTGGAGCGTCTGCAACGTCGTGAAACCCTGGCGCTGCAAGACGTCGGCGCCGACACCGGTGACCGCCCCGGTGCGCACCGATGTGAACCCTCTGGCTCGGATCTCCGACAGCCAGACGCGCAGGATCGTGCTCGACGGAACGATGCCGTGATCCATGAACGTCAGCTGGGCAACCGTCGGGTCGTTCCACCATGGACGCAACCGCGCCCGCCCGTCGCCACTGCGCAACACGATCGGCCAAGTACCTCGTGGCGCGGCTCCGGTGCGGACGCGTGAGCTCACCGCGGAGACCGTAGCGCGCCGGTTTGTAGTCTGACGTTGTGACCGTGCTGTTCTCGACCCATGCCGCATACCTGGAGCACGTCGCCGGACGGCAGCATCCCGAACGCCCGGAACGACTCGAAGCGGTGATCGCGGGGAGCCGCATCGCAGGGGTCGCCGAGGCGCTCACGCCGCTCGAGCCGCAGCCGGCGCCGATAGCGGCTCTCGAACGGGTGCATCCGCGCGCGTACCTCGATCACATCGAGGCGGTGAGCGAGGCCGGCGGCGGCCGGCTCGATCCGGACACGTCGATGAGCGCCGGTTCGTGGACCGCGGCCCTGCTCGGGGCCGGCGCCGGTCTCACCGCGATCGCAGCGCTGCAGCGCGGGGAGGCCGACGCGGCGTTCTGCGCGGTTCGCCCGCCAGGGCACCACGCGACGAAGACCGAGTCGATGGGCTTCTGCCTGCTCTCGAACGTGGCGATCTCGGCGATGGCGCTGGCCGACCAGGGCGAGCGCGTCCTCATCCTCGACTACGACGCCCATCACGGCAACGGAACCCAGGCGGTGTTCGTCGACGACCCACGCGTCCTGTTCGTGTCACTGCATCAGTGGCCGCTCTACCCGGGCACTGGCGCGGCGAACGAGATCGGCACGGGCGCGGGCCGCGGGTACACGATGAACCTGCCGATGCCGCCCGGCGCAACCGGCGAGCACTACCTGCGTGCGTTCGACGAGATCATCGCGCCGCGCGCCGCCACCTTCGACCCGACGTGGCTCATCATCTCTGCCGGCTTCGACGGTCACCGCAACGACCCGATCACCGAGCTCGGGTTGTCCGCCGGCGACTACGGCCTGCTGACGTCGCGCGCGATCGAGCTCGTGCCCCGCGGACGCTGCCTGGTGATGCTCGAAGGCGGCTACGACCTCGAGGCGCTGACGTTGTCGACCGCGTCCGCGCTCGGCGCGCTGGAGCGTGCGAGCGTCGTGCCGGAGGCCCCGAGCAGCGGCGGGCCCGGCAGCGAGCACGTCGACGCGTGCCGCGAGTTCTGGGAGCACCTCGAGTTCTGAGCCGGCCTCGCGAGGGACTGCCCTCGTCGCGCCGGTCAATCGACCGTTCGGCTCGCGGACCGAACCCCTAGCCTGGGTCGGTCATGATTCCCGAACGCTTCGCGCCCGTGCTGGAAGAGCTGCAGCCGCTCACCGACCGCTTTCGGGCCGCAGGCAAGCGGTTGTTCCTGGTCGGCGGCACGGTGCGCGACCTGCTCATCAACAGGGTCAGCGCCGACGGCGAGCAGGACTTCGATGTCACCACCGACGCCGTGCCGGCAGAGATCAAAGCATGTCTGCAGGGGTGGGCCGACGCGATCTGGACCCAAGGCGAGCGCTTCGGCACCATCGGGGCGAAGAAGGGCGAGCGGATCTACGAGATCACGACCCATCGGGCCGAGGTCTACCACGACGACTCGCGCAAGCCCGACGTGGTGTTCGCCGACGAGATCGAGACCGACCTGTCGCGGCGCGATTTCACCGTCAACGCGATGGCCCTCGAACTGACAAGCGCGACGCCGACGCTGGTCGATCCATTCGGTGGCGCGGCCGATCTCGTCACGCACACCTTGCGCACACCACTGAGCCCGGAGGTCAGCTTCAGCGACGATCCACTGCGGATGCTCCGCGCGGCGCGCTTCCTCGCCGGCTACCAGTTGCAGCCGGTGCCCGAACTGGTCGACGCGGTCACGTCGATGCACGCGCGCCTGCAGATCGTGTCGGCCGAACGGATCCGCGCCGAGCTCGACAAGCTGATCACCGTCGAGCATCCCGCGGCCGGCCTGTTCTTCCTCGTCGACACCGGCCTCGCCGACGAGTTCCTGCCCGAGCTGTCGAACATGCGCCTCGAACAGGATCCCATCCATCGGCACAAGGACGTGCTGACCCACACCATCGCCGTCGTCGAGAACGTGCGCCGCGACATCCCCGGCGACTGGGACTTCCGTCGCACCCGGCTCGCCGCGCTCATGCACGATGTCGGCAAGCCGAAGACCCGAGGCTTCCTCAAGGGCAAGGGCGTGACGTTCTACCACCACGAGGTGGTCGGCGCCCGCATGACCCGCACGCGCCTGCAGGCACTGCGCTACAGCAACGACGACGTCGACGCGATCACCGAGCTGGTGCACCTCCACCTCCGCTTCCACGGCTACGAAGCCGGCTGGACCGACTCTGCCGTGCGCCGTTACGTGAACGACGCCGGTCCGCTGCTCGCCGAGCTGAACGTGCTCACTCGCTGCGACTGCACGACCCGCAACGAGAAGAAGGCGCAGATGCTCAGCCGGCGGATGGACGAGCTGGAGGAGCGCATCGTCGCGTTGGCCGAGCAGGAGGAGCTGAAGGCCATCCGGCCGGAGATGGACGGCGGCCAGGTGATGGCCCACCTCGGGCTGACACCCGGGCCGCTCGTCGGCAAGGCGATGAAGTTCCTGCTCGAAGTGCGCCTCGAGGAAGGCCCCATCGGCGACGAAGCGATCCGCCAACGCCTCGACGCGTGGTGGCAGGAGAACAAACCCGCTTGAAGGTGTTCGGCCTACACGCCGAGCTTGCGGGCGCGGATCACGAGGACGAGCGGGGCGAGCGCGGCGCGGTTGTTGGCCGGGCGCAGCTCGTGCATCACGTCGATGCGGAAGTTGGTGCGCTGCATCGCCATGAACAGGTCGCTGAACGTGCGCGCGGGCGGGCCGTATGGGCGTTGCACGGTGTCGGACTGCTGGCCGTTGGTGGCGGCCAGCATCGCCGCGATCGGGTGCTGTTCGGCCATGATGAACGCGGCGTCGGGCTTGAGCACGCGATGGATCTGGCGCAGCAGGCGGGACAGGTCGTCGACTTCGGACAGCGTGTGCGACGCGACGACGATGTCGATCGAGCCGCTGGTCGCGAAGCCGAGATCGGCGACATCGCTCTGATGGCACTGCACCGTCACCTCGGCGGTCTCGGCCTGGCGGCGCAGCAGGGTGATCCGATCGGCGGACGGATCGACGGCGAGCGCGCGCGCTCCGGCCGCCGCGAGGGCGACGGCGTTGCTCGGCGCGCTGATGCCGAGCTCGATGACCCGCTTGCCGCTCACGTCGCCGCACAGGCGCAGCTCGCTCTCGTCGGCGACGGATGATCCATAACGTACGACTGCTGCCACGGCATCTCAGTGTGCCGTGTTCGTCCCGATCAAGGGTGGATGGCGGGCCGTGTCCGACTCGCCTTGCCACCGGTCGATAACCTGTGCGGGTCATGTCGTTCTCGGTCGAAACGTTTCGCAGCGGTTCGGGATCCAACGGTCGCGCCGTTGTCGATCACCGCCTCGAGCGGCGCGCCCTGATCAACGAGTACCGCAAGGGACGCTTGCGCCGCGAGCAGCTGTGCGACGCACACCCGGAGCTGATCCGCGCCGCGCGCAACGTCGGCACCGCGAGCAGCGTGCTCTGCCCGATCTGTGCCGAGGTGAACCTGAGCCTGGTCACCTACGTCTTCGGGCCTCGCTTGCCGTCGCACGGGCGGTGCGTCACGACCAAGAAAGACCTCGCCCAGTTCAACCTGCGCGACGACGATCTCGATGCGTACGTGGTGGAGGCCTGCGTCAATTGTCGCTGGCATCACCTGCTGCGCGTCCTGCCCCTCGGTGGCCGCCGGGCGAGGGCGTCCAAGCAGCAGCAGTAGCGGGCCGCCGCGGCCGCGCGGCCTCCTCAGTCGGCGCGCGACCTGTTCTCGGCGCGAGGCGCTGATACGGTCTGTGCTCGGCGGGCGGCTCGTCAGCATGAAACGAACGCGCCACATCTCCTCCAGCCCTCACCGTGCCTCCGGACCCCGCTTCGGACGATCGACGCTCGTCGCGCTCGCCGGCACAGCGATGGTCGTTGTCGCGCCCGCCGTGCCGGCCGAGGCGTCCACTCGTCCCGCGCGCCGTGTGTGCAGCTCGAGCGCGTCGAGCGCATCGACTTCATCGACGTCATCGTCATCGGCCACTTACACCGTCACCGAAGGCGATGCGTGGTACTCCGTGGCAACAGCGTTGGGTGTCACCGCGCGAGCGCTGCTGGCCGCGAACGATGCGTCCGCCACGACCGTGTTGCACCCGGGCGACGTGCTCTGCCTGCCGGACGGAGCAACCGGCCCGACGCCGACGACCGCGCCGACCACAGCGCCCACCACAGCGCCCACCACAGCGCCGAGCGCCGCGCCCTCGTGTGCGTCGCAGCACACCGTCGTCAGCGGCGACAGCTGGTCGGCGATCGCGATGTCCGCCGGCCTGCGCACGAGCGCCTTGCTGGAAGCCAACAAGGCCAAGTCCACCACAGTCCTGCAACCGGGGAACAAGGTCTGCCTCCCAGCGGGCGCCGTACCGGTCGCCACGGCCAACCCGTGCGTCTCGAAGCGCATCGTCGCGGCGGGCGAGAGCTGGTACGTGATCTCCCGCTCGACCGGCGTCCCGATGCAAGCGCTCTACGCGGCGAACAATGCATCGGCATCTTCCTCGCTCCATCCCGGCCAGAGCCTGTGCCTGCCGGAGATCGGCTTCGGGCGCGGCCTGCAGGGCGCCCTGCTCGCCACCGCGCCGGTGCGGGGAGCATGCCGGTTCGCCAACTCGTGGATGGCAGCGCGCGGAGGACGGTTCCACGTCGGGGTCGACCTGATCTCACCGAGCGGCACCCCGGTTGTGGCGGCCGCCAGCGGCACGCTCACCAAACAGACCAAAGGCGGCGCGCGTTCGGGGAACGCGTGGTGGCTCACCACGCCGAGCGGTACGTACTTCTTCTACGCGCATCTCTCCGGCTTCGCCAACGGCTTGAAGATCGGGTCGCGGGTCAGCGCCGGCGACGTCATCGGCTACGTCGGTTCCACCGGCAACGCTGTGTCACCGCATCTCCATTTCGAGATCCACCCCTACGGCGGTGGCCCGATCAACCCGTACGACTCGATCTGGATGACGGGTGGATGCCGGTACGACCAGCGCTACGAGCAGGCCCCGCTGTCCTGATCGCCCAGTGTCGGATCAGTGTGGGCTGAGGCCGAGGCGATTGCGGATGGCGAGCATCTCACCGACATGGGCGTGGCCGTGGCCGATGCACTCCCACTGCACGAACCAGGCGACGGTCTTGCCGGTCCACATCGAGTGCAACCACGACAGGTCGCCGTCGGCGGGGATGCCGGCTTTGTGCTCCAGCCGCCAGCTCGCGGATGGCACCGTGTCGAGTGCCATCGAGCTCAGCCTGGTGATCCACCCAGCGGTTCCTGCGGCCACCGCGTCGACGTACTCGCGCAACGATGCGATGTCGACGGCGTCGGTCACGGCGCGATCTTCTGACTCACTCAGCCCAGCGGATGGCGGGAGGTGGCCGATGCCGAGATGGTCGCGGTGCTCGGCCAGCACCGGGCGGTGGTTGCGCACAGCGGTGTTCAGAGCAAGATCCTGGTGGTAGGTCATGTGGAACAGCAGCCACGTGATCGACGGCGACGGCGCATCCGGGCCGCCGCTCACCTTCCACTGCTCCACCGGCACATGCATCACGATCGCGTTGTCGAAGCGAGTGAGCACGCTGGTGTGATCGGCGGCGATCCAGTGCTGAAGGTTCACGCCAAACTCTGGCACACAGCGCTACCGTTTTGGCGATGATCGGCACCGTCGGCGACTTGGTCGAAGACATCGTCGTCCACGTCGACACGTCGAGGTCGGGCTCGATCAACCAAGCGACCGACACTCCGGCGAGCGTGGTCCGCCGGCGCGGTGGGAGTGCGGCCAACCTCGCGGTGAGCGTGGCGCGCGCCGGACATCCGGCGCGGTTCATCGGCCAGGTCGGCGACGACACATCGGGCCTCGCGTTGCTCGACGAGCTGCGCGCCGAGCGGGTCGACGTCATCGCCCGCCGCGGCGGCTCGACGGGCACGATCATCGTCATGCTCGATCATCTCGGCGAGCGGACGATGCTCACCGATCGAGGCGCCTGCACGCACCTCGACCACCCAGACCGGAGTTGGCTCGACGGCTTGTCGACCTTGCACGTCCCGCTCTACTCGCTGATGGGCGACCCCTTGGCGCGAACGACAGCGACTCTGGTCGGGTGGGCTCACGAGCGTGGCATCACGGTGTCGGTCGATGCCTCGTCGGCCTCGTTGATCAACGACTTCGGTGCCGATGCACTGCTCGAGCTCCTCGCCGAGCTGCGCCCGACGGTGCTGCTGTGCAACACGCTGGAGGCCGCCGCGTTGGGCGACGAGATCGAGCCGGAGCGGTTCGGTGCCGGCCTGACGATCGTCAAGCACGGACCCGCCCCGGCAGTGGTCCTGCAGACCGGTCACGCGCCCGTCGAGGTACCCGCGTTGGCGATCGACAACGTCCGCGACACGACAGGTGCCGGCGACGCGTTCGCGGCCGGGCTGCTCGTCGCATTGGCGTCGGGCTCGACGCCGGTCGCGGCGGCGATGCTCGGCCACCACACCGCGGCGCGGGCGATCAACGCGGCCTCGGCCGGCTGATCAGTCGACGGTCGTCGTGGTCGTCGCAGCGGATGTCGACTCGGATGTCGACTCGGATGTCGACCCGGTCGTCGACTTGCCCGTGGTCGTCGTCGCCTCCTGAGCGATCTCGAACGCGCGCAGCTTGAGCGAGAGCGAGGCCAGCGTCGCCGGCGACGTCGTCAGCAGATCGGTGCACAGGCCGGTCAGCTCGTCGGCGTCGCGCCCGACGACGTCCCACAGGTTCGTGGCCTCCTTGTCGGCCATCACCGCACCGATCGGGATGAACTTGACGCAATCGGCGACGCTGTGGGCATCGTCCGGTGTGAGCAGCGGTCCGGAGCTCGAGTCAGGCTCGGTGTCGACCGGCGTGGTGCTCGAGGTCGTCGTCGTCGGGATGACCGTCGTGAAGCTGGCCGCGGTGACGAGCACCGTCGATGTCGAGCTCGACGTCTTGTTCGGCGACGATGAGCATCCCGCGATCAGGCACGCGCCGATCACCAGCAGTGCCGTTCGAGTCCTCGCTGCCATCGTCGTCCACCCTTGCCCCTGGCAGCCGCGCTGCCGATGCGGACAACATTACGTCGCACGTCGTGTCGAGAACGGTCAACCGGTTCCGACATCTAGGTTGGAAGCGCCGCTCGGGCGCTCCGTACAACCCACACTGAACCCACACGGAATCGGAGACGAACCATGAAGTACATGCTGTTGATCTACGGAAACGACGAGCTGTGGTCCTCGTTCTCGCAGGAGGACTTCCAGCGCGCGGTCGCCGACACCGACGCGCAGCTGGCCGAACTGGCCAAGTCGGGCGAACTGGTCGGCGCGTACGGTGTCGGCGACCAGGTGCTGGCCAAGCAGGTCCACGTCGACAACGGTGTGCCGGCCGTGACGGACGGCCCCTACATCGAGACCAAGGAGTACCTCGCCAGCTTCACGATCATCGATGTCGAGAGCCTCGACCGGGCACTCGAGGTCGCGGCCAAGAACCCCTTTGCCGCGACGGGTCAGGTCGAGGTGCGGCCGCTGATGCACGAGGCCGCGGTCGACGTCTGAGATCGCGATGACGAGCGACCGGCGCGTCGAGGATCAGCTGCGCGAGTTGGCGCCGCAGGTGCTCGGCGCGCTCGTTCGCCGCTTCGGTCATTTCGATGCGTGCGAGGACGCGGTGCAGGAGGCGCTGCTCGCCGCGGCGACGCAGTGGCCGGCGCAGGGGGCACCGGACAACCCGCGCGGGTGGCTCATCACTGTTGCGTCGCGTCGGCTGGCCGACCAGTTGCGCAGCGACTCGGCCCGCCGGAGGCGAGAAGATCTCGATGCAGTGCGCGATGCGCCGTTCACCACGACGACGTCCGACCCCGCCGACGATGCCGTTCCGCACACCGACGACACGTTGACGTTGCTGTTCCTGTGCTGCCATCCGGCACTCTCGGCGGCCTCGCAGTTGGCGCTGACTCTTCGGGCGGTCGGCGGCCTCACGACCGCCGAGATCGCAACCGCGTTCCTCGTGCCCGAGACCACGATGGGTCAGCGGATCAGCCGCGCCAAGCAGTCGATCAAGACCGCGGCAGCACCGTTCACGCTGCCACCGCAGGACGAGCGCGAAGCCCGCCTCCGTGTCGTCCTGCATGTGCTCTACCTGATGTTCAACGAGGGATACAGCACATCGTCGGGACCCGACCTCCAGCGCGCGGATCTGACCACGGAAGCCATCCGGCTGACGCGGGAGGTGCACCGACTCCTCCCCGACAACGGAGAGGTCGCCGGGCTGCTCGCGCTGATGCTGCTCACCGACTCCCACCGCATCGCTCGCACGCGAGCCGACGGGTCACTGGTGCCGTTGGCCGAGCAGGACCGCACCCTGTGGGACGCGGGCCTGACAGCCGAGGGCGTGGCGCTGATCACCGCTTCGCTGGCGAGCGCGGCGCTCGGTCCCTATCAGGTGCAGGCGGCGATCGCCGCAGTTCACAACGAGGCCGCGTCCGCAGCGGATACCGACTGGAAGCAGATCCTTGCCCTGTACGAGCTGCTCGAACGGATCGCGCCGAACCCGATGGTGGCGCTCAGCCGTGCCGTCGCGGTGGCGGAGGTGCATGGCCCGCTGGCTGCGCTCGATGTGGTCGCGCAGCTCGAGGAAGACGAGCGGATCAAGAACCACCACCGCCTCGACGCAGCCCGCGGCCACTTCCTGGAGATGGCCGGCGACCTCGACGGGGCGCGCGAGGCGTTCAGGCGGGCGGCCCGCCGCACGACCAACATCCCCGAGCAGCGCTACCTCGAAGGTCGGGCGGCGCGGCTGGTGTGAGCCGGCGGTCGATCAGTTGCGGGCCGGGATCTCCTGGACCGCCCAAGCGTTGCCGTCCGGGTCGCTGAAGAACACGAAGCGGCCCCATGGGAAGTCCTGGATCTCGCTGACCTCCACACCGCGGCCGGCGAGCTCGGCCCGCGCGGCCACGATGTCGCCGACGACCAACTGCATGCCGCGCACGGAGCCGGGCGTCGCGTCGGTGACGCCCTTGCCGATCGCGATGGAACAGCCCGAGCCCGGCGGGGTGAGCTGGACGAACCGCATGTCGTCGCTGACGACGTGGTCGTGGTCGGCGTTGAACCCGACCTGGTCGGCGTAGAACGCTTTGGCCCGATCGACGTCTGTCACCGGGATGGCCACCAGCTCGAGCTTGAAGTCCATGATCTGTCTCCTTGTTCTGGAAAGTCTGTCAGAACCGCCCTCGGTCGCTCACGCGTTCAGGTCGACGACCTCGAACGAGAGCAGCTCGGCATGTGACGACACCGGCCGGGCACCGGGCGCGGCGGCCTTGGCGTGCTCGCTGGCGAAGGACTGGCTGCTGACCCAGTTGTCGAACGACTCGACGTCGGCCCAGCGGGTGACGACGAAGTAGCGGTTGGTGCCGTCGCTGGGGCGGAGCAACTCGAAGCCCTCGAACCCCGGCATCTTGTCGACTTCGGCCGAGCGGGCCGCGAAGCGCTTCTCCAGCTCCGGGCCGGCGGCCTCGGGGACGGTGATGGCGTTGATCCTGACGATGGTCATGGTTGATCCTGTCTCTTCTCTGTTGCTGGTCGTGTTGCTGGTCGTGTTGCTGGTTCGGCGATCGCTGCGGCGATCTCGTCGACAGCGAGACGAAAGAACGCGGCGTTCATCATCGCCTCGATGTGCGGGCGGGCGACCATCGCGTGAGATGTCCGGCTCTCGGCGTGGACGAGCGTGACCCGGGTCAGCTCGTCCCACGAGGCGTTGACGGTGACGGCGATCGCCGGGTGGCAGCCGGCGTCGGCGACCGCGATCAGTGCGTCCGACGGTGGGCGGGTGGTGGCGAAGACGTGAACGAGAATCTCGCCGAGGCGAGCGACGACCATGCCGAGTGATCCAGCGGCCCCCGTGAACGGCATGAAGAGGTCGACGCCCAGGTCGGTCGTCGCGCGCTGAGCGAGGAACTCGGCGTGTTCGGATTGGCCGCTGACCAGACGTCCGACGGCGGATCGGAACGCAGCGGGGCAGAGCACACCAGCCGTACTGGTGCCCGTTGCGCGACCACCGCGGCGATGGACCCGCGCCACGAGCTCGCCGGCGCTGCGCAGGTCGATCTCCACACCCGGAACCGCAAAGGCCAGCGCGGCCGCCTTGCGCATCGCGATCAACGCCGGCGGAGGGACCATCGCTGTCATCCAGGTATGTTAGGCATACCTAACGAGGACCCACCAAGTCGGCATCTGTCTCGGCCGATCTCTGTCACACGCCTCTGCCATCCTGACCCCATGACCGGCCGCATGACCTGCGAACTGCCAGTACGTGAACCGTTCCCGACCCCGATAGGCTCCGTGGGTCATATTCACCCTGCCCCGTCTCAGGGGCCCCGCGACGCTGTAGGAAGCATCCGGGTCCGAAGGGAGGTTCCACACGCATGATGCGTGCTTACGAATTCATG
>Ga0075365_10001193_pt1 | contig 11442 bp, 11 predicted proteins | sample EndMetdeltDD1765_FD_71387 | JGI IMG/M metagenome (GOLD analysis project Ga0075365, IMG submission 71387) | Populus endosphere microbial communities from Tennessee, USA - Endosphere MetaG P. deltoides DD176-5 | ecosystem: Host-associated > Plants > Roots > Endosphere | place: USA: Tennessee... | reverse complement strand
TCTTTGATTCCTGGGAGCTTGAGGATGAGGTGATGGAACTGGCTCTTGCCTTTTGGTGTTTTAATGTAACGCAACAGTGCAATGACACCCCCAATGAGCGCCGGAAAGACGATATACCAAAAATTGGTAATAAAGCCACTGATGGCGAGCATGCCCTGGGTGAGAGCCGGCAGTTCGGCGTCCGGGCCACCCAGGTCTGCAAGGATTTTGGCGATTTGTGGAATGACAAAAAGCATTAGGCCGAAGAACGCAAGGACGGTAATGACAATAAGAACCATAGGGTAGGTCATGGCACTTTTTACCTTTTTTCGAATGGTTGCGTTCTTCTCTTGCTGCATGGCAAGGCGCTTGAGGATTTCATCTAAAATACCGGCTGACTCACCGGCGCGCACCATGTTGACATATACGTCACTAAAAACGCCAGGGTGTTTGGCGAGCGTGTCAGCAAGGGGTGATCCGTCTTCTACGTCTTTGATGACGTCGACTAGGATTCTTTTAAGCGAATCGCTTTCGGTGTGCTGGTGAAGTGAGTTAAGGGCACGGAGCAAGGGGACGCCAGCACCGACCATGGCGCTTAACTGACGGGTGAACATTACAAGGTCGTCGGATTTGACTTTGGCGGCACCCAGTGACAGGTTGAAGCTCATTCCCCCCACGCTTTTGCCACTTTCCTTGATGCTGATTGGTCGCAGGCCTTGTTTGCCGAGCGACGCAATGACTGAAGACTTATCGGTCGCCTCTAATGAGCCGGTGATAGATTTATTCTTACTGCTGGTGGCGATATACGTAAAACGAGGCATGATTATTCCTTGGTGACTCGGAGGACTTCCTCGACCGTGGTGCTACCGCGCAGCGCTTTAATGAGGCCGTCCGTCTGCATGGTGACCATGTCTTCGCTGATTGCCTGGTCCTGGATTTGGTTGCTGGTGGCATTTGAAACGATCATCTTTTGGATTGGAATAGTGTTGCCGAGTACCTCGTAAATGCCAATTCGGCCTTTGTAGCCGGTGTGATTGCATTCTTCGCAGCCCTCTGGCGCAGCCTTCCATAAGGAGGTGATGGTTGTGTCACTTGTGCCTGCTGGCGTGCCTTCGCCGATATGCTGGGCGATGGCCTGTTGCTCAAGTCCATGGATGTATTTAAAATCCTGACCTGCGCGCAGATTGAACATGCGGACAATGGCCTCGACTTCGGCTTTTTCGGGAGTGTGTTGTTGACGGCAGTTCATGCAGAGCCGTCGGACAAGCCGCTGACCGATAACCGCCTTGACGGTGCTGGCGATCAGGAAGGGTTCAACACCCATGTCGAGCAGACGGGGCAGGGTAGTTGCGGCGTTATTGGTGTGGAGCGTACTGAAGACAAGGTGCCCCGTCAGGGCCGCCTGCACGGCTAAGTCGGCCGTTTCGACGTCACGGATCTCACCCACCATGATGATGTTTGGGTCTTGGCGAAGCAGGGCACGTAATCCGCTGGCGAATGTCATGCCCGCCTTGGAGTTGGTCTGTGTTTGGTTGACGCCTGGAATTTTGTATTCTACCGGGTCCTCGATGGTGGATATATTGACGTCGGGCGTGTTGAGTGTCGTCAGAATACTAAACAAGCTGGTTGACTTACCCGAGCCGGTTGGACCAGTGACGAGGATCATGCCGTTTGGCTCGGTCATGGCGCTCGAGATTACCTCGAGGGAGTGACCCCAGTAGCCGAGATCCTTTAGGGAGACGGCCTGGTTAGATTCGTCCAGGATACGCATAACGACTTTTTCGCCGTCGGTAATCGGCAGGGTGCTGACACGTAGGGCGTATTGCTTTCCGCCGACCTTGATTTTGAAGCGGCCGTCCTGTGGTACGCGGCGCTCGTCGATTTTTAGATTGGAGAGAATCTTGATACGGCTAATGAGGGCGCCAAGGACGTTGCTTGGCAAGCGGTTCACCTCTTTAAGCACACCATCGATACGATAGCGCACCTGCACATAGCCTTCGCGTGGCTCGATATGAATGTCGCTGGCGCTAGAACGGATGGCGTATTCCAGAAGTAGGTTGACGGTCTGGGCAATTGGCGAATCTTCGGAGAGGTCGGCCTCGGTGACAGTTTGCGCCTCACCGTTGTCCTCGCGCTGGATGTCGATAACTTCTTTTAGTTCTTCGGTCACGTCGCCACGGTAGTTTTCAAGGCAGGCCAGGATGTTTTGGCGGGTGGCGATGTAGATTTTTGTGTTTTCGCCCAATTCTTTTTGGATGAAGCTGACCGCCTGGACATCATCAGGATCTTCCATCGCAAGGTGGGTTGTGCCGTCTTCGTCTATCTTAAACAGGACGGCGTTGTACTGGCGGGCGATACGTTCGGGGATTTTATTCAGTACCTCTGCGGGAATGTCTGCAGGTTGGAGTTCGATAAACGGAATTTCGGCGTAGTCGGCATAGGCCTGGGTAAGGTCTTTTTCGGTGACGAGTTTGTTTTGGATGACGAGGTCCTGAAGTGAACGTCTTGAACGGACGCTCTCGTTTTTGAGAGTCTCAATCTGCTCGGCAGTCGCCACACCACTGCGTTCAAGCAATTTTTCAATTGTCACATCTGAAATACGCATACTGCTTACGCTCTACTATACCCGACAATTTTAGAAAGTGCCAGATGTTTGAGAGCTGATAAACTTGCTTATTCTTAGATTTTATGTTAATATATAAAATGATCTTCGGTAGAGCACCGAGATAGACCACTCCCGTTAGGTGTGTGAGATCCATGACTACTTCCAAGCGCCGCGTTCCCACCTGGCTGCTTCCCATCGTCGCGTTCGTCGCAGTACTGGGGGTCGGCGTGGGCGTGACTCTGTTCGTTCGGAGTGGCGACACCAAGACGCCTCCGGCGACCACAGCGAGCCCCGTGGCGACAGCCTCCAAGAAGACCGACCCACTGCCGGCTCACAAGTCCGTCACCGCGTTCGACCGTCTGACGCTTCCGCTCCTGAAGGGGTGGGAGTCGCTGGCGGCAAGCGGCGCCCCCGAGACGTCGCGTGACTACGTGGACGCCAGAAGGTGCGACCAGTCCGAAGCCGTGTGTCCGCACTTCGCGGTACACAACCTCAAGGACCTGTACTTCAGCGAGGGGACCGACGGCACCAAGCCGTTCGGGCCGCTCCTGTCCGACTGCGGCGCCGGCGACCCGGCCGCCAAGAACACCATCACTATCGACGGTGAGAAGGCTCAGCACTATGAGTTCGACTGCTCCGGCAGCCCGGCTCACGTGTGGGTCGTGCCCGGCAAGAGCGTCGAGTTCGCCGCCTTCGCGGGCGAGACCGTGGCGCTGGACACCAAGGCCGTCACCATGATGGTCAAGGGTGTCACCTGGAAGTGACAACGATGTGCTCCCGAGGTATGCCCCGGTCACCACTGCAACCGCAGCGGGTGGCCGGGGCTGCTTCATTTGGTGTATACTGTTACGCAGTGAAAACAGAGGTTCATAGCGAAAAAGAAATGAAGGCTTTTGGCGCCCGCTTGGGTGCTGCTCTTCGTGGGGGCGAAATAATTGAACTGGTGGGCGATGTTGGTGCGGGCAAAACGACACTGACAAAAGGCATTGCCATCGGTCTTGGTATTGACGAAGATGTACAGAGTCCGAGTTTTACGATCAGCCGCGTGTATGACGGCCGCGATAACTTGCGTTTGTCTCACTACGATTTTTACCGGCTACACGACGCGGGTATCATGGCGGACGAACTGCATGAAACGTTACACGATCCCAAAACCGTCACCATTATCGAATGGGCGGAAATCGTCAGCGGTGTCCTGCCAACAGATTGTCTTGTGATCCAGATCACATCTCCGACCGAGACTGACCGACTAGTATCAATAACCGCAGGCGGTGAGGTGAGCCGTCGATTGCTAAAGGAGCTCGCATGATTTTATTACTTGATACTTCAACTCCCGTTTGCAAGCTAACGCTTGTCGATGGCGATTGGCGTTATGACGACCAGTGGCAGGCCGACAGGGACCTGGCAAAAAATCTGCTGCGCTATCTGCAGGATCAGTTACAAAAAAACGGCAAGTCCTTTACAGACATCAGGGGTATCGGCGTTTTTGCGGGACCGGGAAGTTTTACGGGGCTGCGAATTGGCATGACGGTACTCAATACTATTGCCGACGCACAAAAGATTGCGACTGTCGGTGCGACGGGCGACGATTGGCAGAACGTTGTGCTGACGAAACTTCAGAACGGTGAAAATGAAAAGATCGTCCTGCCGGTATATGGCGGTGACGCACATATCACAAAACCGCGCAAATAACTTGCCGACCCGACGTAAAAAGCGCTACAATGTAAATAGCCCCTTATGGGCTTTTGATGAAACTTTTTGAAACCTCCAGAACGTCCTGATATTCCATAAAAACAGACACGGTTTAATGACCTAGAAGGACACCTGAGAGAAAGGAACAATTTATGATAGAGGGTCTGATTGCCGCTGTGTTAGGGGTAGTTTTTGGCGTTGGCGGGACGGTCGTGTACGAAAAGCGCCGTGTCGAAGCAGGTAAAAATACGATCGAAAAAGAAATGGCCAAGGCAAAAAGCAAGGCCGGTGATATCGTCTTAAAAGCCAAGGATGAGGCGCTGAAGCTAGAGAATGAGCGCCGCCGCGAATGGAAAAGGACGGAAAGCCGCTTGGCTGAACGTGAGGTGACGCTTGATAAGAAGCTCGATGAACTCGACAGGCGTACAGAGAAACTTCGCAAGCAGGAAGACGAAGTCGAGGAGCTAAAAAGTGAGATTCGCGACATCCGCTCTCGTCAGCAGGAAAAGCTAGAAAAGATCGCAGGCCTTAAAAAGGCCGATGCGGCCGACAAGCTGATGCAGATGACGGAGCGCGACATCAAAAACGACCTTGTCGGGCTGGTAAACAAGTTGCAACACGACGCCATGGAGGATGCCGAAGAGCGTGCTCAGACTATTTTGGTCAGCGCCATGGAACGCATGAGTAGCGAAGTGACTGCCGAACGAACCGTGACTGCCGTCAAGCTGACAGACGATGAAATGAAAGGACGTATCATCGGCAAGGAAGGTCGTAATATCCAGGCGTTACAACGTGCAACTGGCGTAGATATTTTAGTTGACGACACGCCGGGCATGATCGTGCTCTCATCTTTTGATCCGATTCGTCGGCAGGTTGCTCGCCTGAGCCTAGAGATGCTTATGAAAGACGGCCGTATCCATCCGGGCCGCATCGAAGAAGTCGTTGCAAAAGCTCAGAAACAGATTGAAAAAGAAATCGTCCGCGCTGGTGAAGATGCCGCGCGCGAAGTTGGCGTGGCGGGTATTCCAAAAGAAATGCTGCAGCTGCTTGGTGAGCTGAAATTTCGCACGAGCTATGGTCAGAACGTCTTGATGCACAGCACCGAGATGGCGCACATGGCCGGCTTGATCGCTGAAGAAATCGGCGCGAATGTCCGCGTAACGAAGATTGCGACATTGCTTCATGACGTCGGTAAGGCGGTTACGCACAAGATCGAAGGCAAGCACCACCACATTGGTGCAGAGCTTGCCCGCAAGTACGGTATGAGTGACGACATCGTACATGCTATTGAGGCGCACCATGATGACATCGAGGCGACAACGCCAGAGGCGCTGGTTGTGCGTGTTTGTGACGCCCTTTCCGCCGCCCGCCCTGGTGCTCGTAATATTAGTGCCGAGAACTTTGTCGAACGAATGCGTGATCTGGAAAACGTCGCCACGAGCTTCAAGGGTATCGACAAGGCGTATGCGATTAGCGCCGGTCGCGAAATCCGTGTAATCGTTAGCCCAAAGACTATTGATGATTTATCCGCCATCAAACTGGCCCGTGATATCGCAACAAAGATTGAAAGCACGATGCAGTATCCTGGAACTATCAAAGTGAACGTTATCCGCGAAACCCGTGCGGTGGAGTTTGCGAAATAAGCATATGACGAGGCGCTTTACTGCGGAGGAACGGATGGGCTGGTATGAAAAGATGCCAAAACGCCTCTCGAGTGCCGCGATGATCTTAGAGAACGAGGCGGGCGAGGTGCTACTCGTAAAGGCCAACTACAAGTCGTATTGGACGTTTCCTGGCGGCGTGATCGATGAGGGCGAGACGCCGAAAGAGGCTGCACTTCGTGAGACGCTCGAAGAAGTAGGCATTGACGTTCATCCGGACACGGTGCGCTTTGTTGCTGTGGTTGATAGAATGAGCGCGCAGGCGCAAACCTACCAGTTTTTGTTTGCGGCGCCGCTTGGTACGACGGTGGTTGACCACGTCATTTTGCAGGCATCGGAAATTGACGCGTATGCCATTGTTTCCAAAGAGCAGATCCGTTCAAAAAACCGCGTGTATTCACAGGCGGTCAGTGCATGGGCGCGAGGTGATTCCGGCTATCTCGAGCAGGTATTTAACGGGTAGTTACTTAAGCGTTACTTCGCCGACGAAAGCGGCGTCAAAGACGACGCGACCGGCTTCCGCACCTTCTAGTTCGCAGCTGTAAAGGGTCATTTTTGGTGTGTCGCTTGGCGCTTCAATTTCCGTTTGCGTCGGAGCAACTGAATAGATCTTGCTAATCTTGTAGCCGTAGCGCTTGCCATTGTAATCAACGATAATCGGGTCGTCCATCTTCAGCTTGTCCAGATGGTAGAAAGGGGATTTAATGACGGTCGCTTGCGGAGTTGGCTGAATACTGAAACGATGTGCAGCAATGATAAAGTTGCCGCCTTTTTCAGGATTGCCGTTTTGTGGGTTGCGCCACCAGGCGCCGCGGTCAAGTGCTGCCTGTCCGTCTGAGGCGTAAGGGATGTTAACGTTGATGGCGGGAATGATGATACGGTTTTCGGTTTGCTTTGGTGCAGCCAGGGCGGTGACGTCCATAGGTTTTGATGGATAGAATGCCGGTATATTTGGCGTCAGCGCAAGTAAAAGAATATAACCACCAGCTACAACCAAAGCCAGTGCCATAAAAATAAGCACGATTTTTTTAACAGAGAAACGGCGGGGCTGGGCAATATGTAACATAACGTCTTTGTTAGAGTATAGTACGTAAGCGGTATGAATTACAAACGCTCGAGGCTACTTTTTGCGATGAGCGAGGGGTTGCGCACTGGCAGCGATGCCGATCGCCACGGCAATAACGACGGCGTTTTTAATAATGTACTGACCTTCAAGTGTGGGTATGAGAAATGCTTGCCAGGTGTATTCTGGCACAAGTACGAGAGGTGAACACACGATTGCCATGTGAGCGAGAAGCAGCGGGATGACGACCCTAGTCATCTTTGGAAACAGGAATAGCAATCCGATCAGACATTCCAGCAGCGCGAGAATGAGAAAGAGGACGTCAAAATACTGCATGCCGACGGTCTTTGCAGTAAGCGCTTCGGCAAGCGGACTGGCTGGGCTCAGGCCAAGAACTTTGATAGCGCCAAACCAAAAGAAGACAAGGAAAATGGACACACGCGCAACGGGAATGAAGGTTCGCTTAAAGAAGGCGATAAGTTGCAGATCAATAGCTTTGTAGTCGATGTTCTTGTTTTTCATAGTGTCCTCATCATAGCAGACACGTTACTGGCATGGTAGGCGTAACGGTGGTAATTATGCTATACTCGTTCACGATTATTACGGCGACTAACGGAAGCAAACGGGGCTCAGGATGCAAGAATTTATCGAAATACGCAGGGCGCGCGAGAATAACTTAAAGGACGTGAGCCTACGGATTCCAAAACGCAAGATAACGATATTTACGGGCGTTTCGGGGTCAGGGAAATCCTCCATCGTCTTTGATACGATCGCGACTGAAGCTCAGCGTCTACTTAACGAAAACTTCAGTATGTTCATTCGCGGGTTTTTGCCGCAGTACAGTCAGCCCGAAGCTGATGCGATTGAGAACCTGCCGATGTCGATCATTATTGATCAAAAGCGGCTTGGTGGTGGTGCTCGCTCGACGGTCGGAACGATCACGGACATTTATAGCGCCCTGCGACTGCTGTACTCGCGCATCGGCCAGCCGCATGTCGGCAGCTCGTACGTCTTTTCGTTCAACGATCCGACGGGAATGTGCAAGACCTGTAATGGAATCGGCAAGGCGACGACGATCAAGATGGATGCGCTGCTTGATACATCAAAATCTTTGAACGAGGGCGCGATTCTTTCGCCAATTTTTGCTGTCGACTCATTTTATTGGGAAATCTTCGTCCGTTCCGGCCTGTTTGATCCGGATAAAAAGATCAAGGACTACACACCTGAGGAGCTGGACGTTTTCCTTAACGGGAAAGCTAAAAAGATAAAAATGAAAACGTCGATGGGAACGTCGAACCTTAGTTACGAAGGGCTGATTACCAAGTTTACCCGCTTGTATATCTCGCGCGATGTCACGACATTGTCCGAATCTACCCAAAAGGCAGTCGCGCAGTTTACCGAAATGGCGCTCTGTCCAACCTGCGAAGGTAAGCGGTTAAATGAAAAAGCGCTTTCAAGTTTAGTGGGTGGCAAATCGATTGCCGACGCGTCTGATATGGAGGCTGATGAGTTGCTTGGTTTTATCAAAAGCATCGACGACCAGGCCGTTGCGCCACTTGTTGCGGATCTGACTGCGCGTTTGCAACATTTGGTAGACATTGGCTTGGATTATCTGAGCCTGAACCGCGAAACGGATTCTCTTTCTGGCGGCGAATCGCAGCGTATCAAGATGGTGAAGAACTTAAGTGGCAGTCTGAGCGATGTCCTCTATATTTTTGATGAGCCAAGCGTTGGTCTGCACCCGCGCGATGTCCACCGATTGAACGAGCTGTTGCAAAAACTTCGCGACAAGGGCAATACTGTCCTCGTCGTCGAACACGACCCGGATGTCATTAAGATTGCGGATCACATTGTCGATGTTGGTCCAAAGGCTGGAAAAGACGGCGGCCAGATCATGTTTGAAGGAACCTTTGACGAGTTGATCAAAACGGACACGCTGACGGGAAAACACATGAATACGCCGTTGCCGCTTAATATTTCTCCGCGTACGCCGACTGGTGTGATGCCGATTGCTCCGACCAGCAAGAACAATCTGAAAAACGTCAGCGTGACGATTCCGACGGGCGTATTGACGGTTGTTACCGGGGTGGCAGGATCGGGAAAAAGCTCGTTGATTAACCAGTCGTTCGTCGGACAATACCCCGAAGCGATCGTGGTCGACCAGTCTGCCGTGGCTGCCAACAGCCGTTCCAATCCGGCAACTTACATCGGCATCATGGACGCGATTCGCAAGCAGTTCGCCACGGCAAACAAAGTGAGTCCGTCGCTGTTTAGTTATAACTCCAAGGGTGCCTGTGAAGATTGTCAAGGAACCGGGGTGATTCATACCGACCTTGGCCCGCTCGACAGTGTCAAAACCGAATGTGAAACCTGTGGTGGCAAACGTTTTAAGCAGGAAGTTCTGCAGTACAAAGTACACGACAAATCTATCGTTGACGTCCTGGCGATGCCGATCGAGCAGGCGAAGGATTTCTTTGGCAGCAAGGATATCGTAACGATTCTTGAAGCGTTGTGTGACGTTGGCGTAGGGTATCTGACATTAGGACAGCCGCTTAACACGCTATCGGGCGGTGAATGTCAGCGCGTAAAACTTGCGCAGCAGCTGCACAAAAAGGGAAGCGTGTACGTGATGGATGAGCCGACAACCGGCCTGCATTTCTCGGATATCGGTCTGCTGATTCAGATTATCAATCGGTTGGTTGACAACGGAAACACCGTCATCGCTATCGAGCACAACCTGGATATCATTCGCAGCGCGGATTGGATTGTTGATATCGGTCCCGAGGGCGGTCACAAGGGAGGTGAAGTCGTCTTTGAGGGCACACCCGAGGCGCTACGTTCGGCAAAGAATTCTATTACCGCACAGTATATTTAGCCGCGTGGCGGCCGCTGGGAGCGCGAGAGCTTTTGTAACTGGAGATCCTCTAGCTTTTGGAGGATCTCTTCAACTTGGCGATGAAATTCTTCCAGATTGACGCCGTGTTTGACGACAACTTGCTGATCTATGAATTCCTGCGTTTTAGCAAAATCGTTTTTAAATTGTGTGTTGATTTCTTTCCAATCGAAGCCTTTTAGATACTGCGCCAACTTTTGGTCGAAGGGTAATCTGTTCGTCGCAAGTAAAAAAGAAATGCTTGGATACCCCAGGTAGCCTGCCCAATACGATGCATTGTCATTGGCGCGAATGGCGTTTTCTGCTGGATTGTAGGTGACGTCATAGATTTTGTTACCCTTGGAGGAACGGATTTTTGCGGTGTTGCCGTCTATGGCTACGCGTTCATCGCCGATCGAACCAAGCGCTTCGTACACTTTAATGATTGGCGGATTTTTCCAGGTCATGTATTTATGATAGCAAAGCTATCGGATGCCGCCGCCTTTTTGTTCTTTGGTTGCTTTCATATTGCGCATAGTTTGCTCGCTGATCTGGAAGAGTTGTTCGGGCGATTCGTGGTCGGTCGTAAAAATTCCGTAGGCAAAACTTACGTCGATAGCACGAATTGCCTCCAGGTCCTCTGGAGAAAGTTGGTCGGGCATATTGCGCAGTTCTTCGAGTGTGGCGTAAAAGCGATCGGTTATGACATTATATGCATCCTCCTCTCTGTTGGGTGTTACTGGCGCAAGCACAGCAAATTCATCGCCCCCAAGTCGGTAGACACCGTCAGTATGTCGTGTGCTTTTTTGTAATACCTTAGCCACAGCCACAAGGGTGTCGTCTCCATGTTCGTACCCCAGCACGTCGTTAATAAGTTTAAAATGGTCAAGGTCGCCAATAACAAGGAGGGTATGGCGCGCGTCACCCTCACGGCGTCTTTCGGATAACTCGCGATATATTCGCTGGATGTCGTGGTCGAATGCACGTCTGTTTCCAAGTCGCGTGAGCGAATCGGTAAGGGACTGGCGCTCAGCTTCGGCAAGCTGTACTTTCATTGTTTCAATGGTCGCTGCCTGTTGGGTTACGACCGTGTGCAGAGCGTCAACTGCAAGAAGCGCTTCGGGTGATAACCCTTCCTGTCTAAGTATCTCAAAGTGGGCCTCGGCATTTTCGTGCATAGCATATTAATTATACACATATTATACATACATATGAAAATTGGAAATAAAATAAGAGACAGTTCGTCTCTTATGAGAAATTACATATGGTCGGGGTGAAAGGACTCAAACCTTCGACCTCTCGGTCCCAAACCGAGCGCGCTATCAACTGCGCCACACCCCGATAGGTGTTACCTAGGTGATTATAACGCAATTATCCTCTTATTTCCAGTGTTTTCTGCCGGTAGCTTTTTTAGGGCAAAGGCGATACGATTATTTTATGATAAAAACACTTTTCTCGCGGTTATTTTTACTTGCCAGGCCAACGTGGACTGAGCGTCATTTCACTTCTATTTTAATCGTGTCGGTGCTGTTATTTGGCGGCATGAGCTTGGCTGTCGGCATGGCGCAGA